>Ga0075421_100013361_pt1 | contig 10235 bp, 6 predicted proteins | sample SoiMetdeltSBSDD5_FD_75292 | JGI IMG/M metagenome (GOLD analysis project Ga0075421, IMG submission 75292) | Bulk soil microbial communities from a Populus tree surrounding site in Tennessee, USA - Soil MetaG P. deltoides SBSDD5 | ecosystem: Environmental > Terrestrial > Soil > Tree plantation... | reverse complement strand
CAACCTCGCCAACTTCATGCCGAAGAAGCCGGCGGTCCTGATCGAGGCCCACGACGACCTGCTCGTCCTCGACCTGATGAAGAACCCGAAGATCCGCGAGAACGAGAAGGTCCGCCAGGTCCTGAGCACGCTGACGCCGGTGGTCAACCTCGCCGGGGTGTCGACCGACGGCGACTTCCTGGTCATCCAGGTCCGCGCCACCCCGCTCGGCTTCCCGCGCGCGCTCAACGCGGCGCGCACTCTCGCCGCCGGCGGCTGACCGCTACGGCGCGGCCAGCCGCGCCACGAACCGGCGCAGCTCGGCCAGGTTGCCGCGCCACGGCCGCGCCGACAGGATCCGCGGCAGGTCGCGCGGCAGGTCGGCGGCGATGCCGGCGTCCGCCGCGAAGCGCCGGGCGAAGCCGAGGAGGTCGCTCGCCATCGCCGCCAGCGGCGGCAGCCAGGCGCGCGCCGCGGCCAGGCGATCGTGGAGTGGCGCCGGCAGGTCGGCGGCGTCGAGGTCGCGGCAGGTGGCGATGACCGCGACGTCGTCGGCGCGGTCGAGGGCGGCGATCAGGCGCGTGTGCAGGCTGGGATCGAGGGAATCGACGCGATCGAGCACCAGCGTGCCGCCGCGCGCCTCGGCGAAGGCGGCGGGGCGCGCTGGCGCGGCGAGGCCGAGCCGGCCCATCGCGGCACCGAACAGGCGCGGCTCGACGGTGTCGACGTCGCCGGCGCAGTCGACCTCCACCAGCGGGCCACCGGGCCGGCGGGCGGCGTGGAGGGCGCGGGCGGCGGTGGTGGCGCCGGCGCCGGGGTCGCCTTCGATCGCGAGGCGCGGGCCGGCGGCGGCCAGCGCGGCGAGGGCGAGGCGGCGCAGCGGAGCGTCGCCGGCGAGCGCCGCCACCGCGGCGGCGGGCGGCTCCCAGTCGTCGCCGCGCGCGACGTCGAGGTCGAAGCCGTCGCCGAGCGCGAGGCGGGCCGCCGCGCCGAGCGGGGCGGCGAGGATCGCGACGCCGTCGACGCGCACGGCGCCGCCGAGGGCGCGCACGACGAGGCCGTCGTCGCCCAGCTCGAGCCGGGCGTGGCGGTGGGCGCCGTCGACGACCAGGTCGGCGTGCGGCGACGAGCCGATCAGGAAGCGCGGCGAGCGCACGTCGCGCCACGCGTCGGGGTCGCGATCCGCGATGCGGATCCGGTAGCCGGGGAGCGTCGCCATCGCGCTCTGCTATCTTGCCTCATCGATGGAGTCCCTGACGTTCTCGACCGGAGAGAAGGTGCTGCGCTACCGCGAGGTCCTCGACGCGATCGAGGGCCTGGTCGCCGGTGAGCCCGATCTGATCGCCAACCTCGCCAACGCCGCCGCGGCGCTCAAGGAGTGCGTGGCAGCGGCGTCGTGGGTCGGCTTCTACCTCCTCCGCGGCAACGAGCTCGTGCTGGGGCCGTTCCAGGGCAAGATCGCGTGCGTCCGGATCGCGCTCGGCCGGGGCGTGTGCGGCACCGCGGCGGCCGAGCGGCGCACGATCGTCGTCCCCGACGTCGAGAAGTTCCCCGGCCACATCGCGTGCGACGCCGGCTCGCGCAGCGAGATCGTGGTGCCGCTCGTGCGCGACGGGCGGCTGCTCGGCGTGCTCGACGTCGACAGCTACCAGGAGGACGCGTTCGACGACCTCGACGCCAGCGGGCTCGAGGCGGTGGTGCAGCGGCTGGCCGGGCTGGCGTGGGAGCAGGTTCGGTAGCGAGACTGACCACGAAGCGAGAGGAGAGAGGGAGAAGGCAGAAAAGGGCACGGGCGAGGGCAAGGGCAGGGCCAAGGCTCGGGCGTGCACTTTCAGGGAAGGCTCGACCGCGAATGTGGTAAGAAGGCGCAGGTGCCCGACGGAGACACCAGCGTTCCGAGGACTTCCGCCGAGCCCGTGGCCGAATTGATCGCCGCGGGCGAAGCCGCGCTGGCCCGGGGCGATGCCAGCGCCGCCTTCGACGTGCTCGGGCGCGCCGCCGGCGGGCACATCGGCGGCGCCCTGCTGCAGCGCTTCGCCACCGCGTTTGCCACCGCCGGCCGCTACGTCGCACGCCAGGACGCCGTGCTCGCCTGGGTCGAGCAGATCCTGGCGCAGGTCGTCGATCCGCGCGAGCGCGCCTCGCTGTTGCGCGCCCGCATCGCGGTGTGCCGGCAGCTCGATACCGCGCGCGTCCTCGAGCTCGCCGACGAGGCGCTGGCCGCCGCCGAGGCGGTGGGCGATCACGAGGCGGTCGCCAGCGTGCTCGCCAACGCCGCCTTCGCCGCCTATCGCCGCGGCGACGCCCGCGGCTGCCGCACCTTCGCCGAGCGCGCCGCGGCGGCGTCGTTCGCGACGCGGCCGGCGCAGTACGACGCCCTCCGCGCCCAGATGTTCGCCGCCAACGCCGCCGGCGAGCTCGAGCTGGTCCTGCAGCACAACATCAAGGCGCGCGTCCTGGCCCGCGAGATCGGCCACCTCGGCGATCAGGCCAACGCGTCGAACAACCTCGCCGAGGTCTACCTCGAGCTGGGCTGCCCGCACGAGGCGCGCGCCTGCGCCGAGACCGCCGCCCAGCTGGCCCGCGCCACCGGCTTCGTCGCCCTCGAGGCGACCGCGACCATGTACCAGGGGGTCGCCACCGCCGAGGTCGGCGACATCGACGGCGCCATCGCCACCTTCGACCGGCTGCGCACCGCCGAGCACCATCCGTTCTCGCGCATCGACGCCGCCGCCGCGCACTCGTACTGGCTCCTCGAGCGCGGCGCTGCCGGCGACGCCCGGGTCGCCCGCGACGCCGCCGAGCAGGTGCTCGAGATGACGATCCGCGCCGGCGGCGACAACCGCCTGACGTCGCTGTACGCGTGCATCGCGCGCGCCCACATGCGCGAGGGCCACGACGACGCGTCGCGCGCCGACCTCGAGCGCGCCCGCAAGGCCGCCGACCGCGCCGAGCCGACCGCGCTGTCGATGCTGGCGCTCGCCGCCGCCGAGGTGCTGCCCGCCGCCGAGCCGCAGCGCCAGGTCGTGCTGAGCGGCGCCCGCGCCCGCATCCTGCGCCGCGCCGCCCGCCGCGAGGACCCGCACGCCTTCTGCGTGAACGTGCGTCTCAACCGTCGCTTGCTCGAGCTGTCCGGCGGCGTGCCCGCGGATCTTCCTCGGTCACAATAGCCGCCATGCGCGCCTGGGCGTTGTCTCTGATCGTGCTTTGCGGCGCTGGCGTCGGCTGCGGTGACGACGACGCGAAGCCGCGCGCGGTCGCCGACGAGCCGCCGCCCGCCGTCGAGGTCGTCGACGCCGCGCCCGAGCTGCCGTCGGATCCGGACCTCGCGATCGCCAGGCTCGGCGCGATCCCGGCGTGGGAGGCGGTCGTGCAGCGCGACTGGTTCCTCGCGCGGCGCAAGCAGCACGGCATCGTCTACGGGCGACTCGGGACCGAGATCCTCGAGCCCGCGCCGGCGGCGGCGGCGGTGGCTCCGTCTCCGTCTCCGTCTCCGTCCGCCCCCGCCCCCGCCCTCGTCTCCACCGGCCAGCACTGGCTGATCGACGACACCGAGGGCGGCGGCGCCCTCGCGATCCGCGTCGCGTTCGGCGGTGCGAAGCTTCCCGAGGCCGGCACGCGCCTCGGCGTCGGCGGCGCCTGGGCGCTCGACGATGCCGACCGCTGGTACTGGAAGGCCGACACCGTCACCCGTCTCCCGCCACCGGCGGCCCCTCCGGAGCTTCCCTACCCACCCGGCCACACCGTCGCGGTCGTCGCGCCGCCGCGGGAGGGGCTGCGCCCGGTCTCCAAGGCGATCGACAACGGCGTCATCCTCTTCCAGGTCCTGGCCGCGCCGCGCGAGGAGGGCGAGGGCTGGAAGATCGGCGACGAGCTCGGCAGCCCGGTGGCGGCGATCCTCTACTTCCCCGGCGAGCGGCCGAGCTACGGCGGACACGACCTGCGCCAGCCGAGCGAGCGCTGGCAGCTGAAACGGGCGATCACCTACTGGGTGCGCACCGGCAAGGTCCGCAAGAAGGACAAGGACGCACCTGCGACGCTCAACGCGGTGTCGCCGCCAGCGCGAGCCTGGTAGTCGGATCCGGGCGGAATAGATCGGCACGGTCGCCGCGCGCGTAGAAGGCGGGGTCCAGGAGGCTCCGATGCAGCGCTCCGCGCGCCTGATCCCGCTCTTGCTTCTCTCCACTGCGTGGGCATCCGCCCCCGCGTCCGCCGCTCCCGCCGACTCCCGCACCGCACCGCCGCCGAGCGCGCTGCAGCGGCGCCTCGCGGCCCAGGACCCCGCCGACCCGGCGCTGCCGGCGAAGCGCGGCCGCCGCCTGGGCCCGCTGATCGACGCCTGGTTCGCCGCCCACGTCGATCAGCGCATCTACATCCAGGTCGACAAGCCGATGTACCAGCCGGGCGAGACGATCTGGTTCCGGGTCTGGGACCTCGCCGCGCCGACGCTGCGTCCGGCCGCGAAGCAGGCGCTCAGCGTCCAGCTCGTCGACGCCAAGGGCGCGGTGATCGCGACCCGCGCCCTCGTCACCGCCGCCCCCGGCGGCGACTTCGCGCTGTCGCCCGACGCCGACGGCGGCGAGTACACCGTGCGCGTGCTCGGCGCCGGCGCCAGCGCCGAGCACAAGGTCGTCGTGGCCTCGTACCAGGCGCCCGCGATCCAGAAGAAGCTCGAGCTCACCCGCAAGGCGTACGGCCCCGGCGACGCGGTCGCCGCCGCGCTGTCGCTGCGCCGCACCACCGGCGAGCCGCTCGCCACCGACGTCATCGCGGTCGTCACCGTCGACGAGGCCGAGGTGGCCCGGGTGCCGGTCAAGACCGGCGCCGACGGCAAGGGCGTCGTCAAGTTCACGCTGCCGGCGCACATCGCGCGCGGCGACGGCCTCCTCACCGTGCTGGTCCCCGACGGCGGCAACACCGAGTCGATCCAGCGCCGCATCCCGATCACGCTGGCCGAGATCGACATCGCGATGTACCCGGAGGGCGGCAACCTGATCGCCGGCCTGCCCGGGCGGGTCTACTTCCGCGCCACCAACAAGCTGGGCAAGCCGGCCGATCTCGCCGGCAAGGTCGTCGACGACATGGGCCACACGGTCGTCGAGGTGGAGTCGTTCCACCACGGCATGGGCCGCTTCGAGATCACCCCCGAGGCCGGCCGCAGCTACCTCTTCGTGGTCACCCGGCCGACCGGCATCACCACCAAGGTGGCGCTGCCGACGGCGATGCCCGAGGGCTGCAGCCTCCAGGCCGTCGACGATCCGCTCCACCGCCGCGACGGCGTCCGCGTCGCGGTCTGGTGCACCCGGCCGCGCACCGTGATCGCCGCGGCGGTCCTGCGCGGCCGCCGCCTCGGCGACGCCGCCGTGCGCGCGCGCCGCGGCGCCCCGTCGGTGATCGATCTGCCCGCCCCGGCCGGCGCCCAGGGCGCGGTGCGGGTGACCCTCTTCGACGACGCGCTCAACCCGCTCGCCGAGCGCCTCGTCTATCGCGGCCGCGGCGCCGACCTGCGCGTCTCGATCAAGCCGGACCGCGCCACCTACGCGCCGCGCGATCCGGTCACCCTCACCGTCACCACCCGCGATCGCGCCGGGCGCCCGGTGCCCGCCGAGCTGTCGATGTCGGTCGTCGACGACACCGTGCTCACCTTCGCCGACGACAAGAGCGCAAATCTCCTGGCGCGCATCTACCTCGAGAGCGAGATGCCGGGCCAGGAGATCGAGGAGCCGAGCTTCTACTTCGGCCCGGATCCGAAGGCGCCGTTCGCCCTCGACCTCGTGCTCGGCACCCAGGGCTGGCGCCGCTTCGAGTGGTACCCGGTGCTCAACCCGCCGCCTCCGCCGCCGCGCTGGACCGGCCGCCTCCGCCGCGGCGGCGTCGGCTCCGGCTACGGCGTCGGCTCCGGCCGCGGCGGCATGCGCGGCAAGGCCGATGTGAAGCGCAAGATGGCGGCCCGCATGGAGGACTTCGACGCTGCGATGGACGGGGGCGGCGGCGGCCGCGCCGCCCGCGGCGCGGTGATGCGCCCGATGGATCTGGCGCCCGCGCCCGAGCCGGCGCCGATGCCCGCCGCCGCGCCGCCGCCGGCCCCGCCGCGTCCGGTCGCCGCCGCGCCGGCCCGCCCTGCGGCCGCCGGACCGCGCCCCGCCGATCCCCCGCGCCTGCGGATGGCCGAGAAGGCGGCCGCGAAGAAGCCGGCCGGTGAGGCCCAGGCCGCCCAGGCCAACGTCGCCGTCGGCCGCAAGTTCCCGACCCCGACCGCGCGCAGCCGCGACGCCGCCCGCACCGACTTCCGCGAGACGATCTACTGGGCGCCCAGCGTCACCACCGGCGCCGACGGCGTCGCCAAGGTGCGCTTCACGCTCTCCGACGCGGTCACCGCCTTCCGCGCCACCGCCGAGGGCGTCGGCCGCGGCCGGCTCGGCCGCGGCGAGGCGACCATCCAGGCGAAGCGCCCGGTCTCGCTCGCGGTCACCATGCCGCAGGAGGTGTCGGCCGGCGATCAGCTCCAGCTGCCGATCACGATCACCAACGAGACCCGGCGGCCGCAGGAGATCGCGATCTCGGCGCGCTTCGGCGCCGCCTTCAAGGCCCGCGAGGCGCTGCCGGAGACGCTGACCCTGCGCCCCGGCGAGCGCCGCGCCCTGTTCGCGCCGCTCGAGGTCGTCGGCACCGGCGCCCGCGCCGACGACGGCCTCGCCGCCATCGCGGTCCGCGCCGGCGATCTCACCGACTCGGTCGAGCGCACCATCCGCGTCGTCGCGCTCGGCTTCCCGGCCGAGGTCTCGGTCGCCGGCACCGCCCGCCGCGGCGCGGTCGCCCGCCACGAGATCGATCTCGCCGGCGCGGTGCCCGGCACGGTCACCGCCGAGCTGTCGCTCTACCCGTCGCCGCTGGCGACCATGGTCCAGGGCGCCACCGCGATCCTGCGCGAGCCGACCGGCTGCTTCGAGCAGGCGTCGAGCGCCAACTACCCGAACGTGATGGTGCTCGACTACATGGATCGCCACGGCGCCGCCGACGCCACCGTCGTCGAGCGGGCCAACGGCTTCCTCGACAGCGGCTACCGCAAGCTGGTCGGCTACGAGACCCCGACCAAGGGCTACGAGTGGTTCGGCGGCGACCCCGGCCACGAGGCGCTGACCGCGTACGGCCTCATGGAGTTCGTCGACATGACCCGCGTCTACGGCGCCGTCGACCGCACGATGATCGACCGGACCCGGGCCTGGCTGCGCGGCCGCCGCGACGGCCAGGGCGGCTTCCAGCGCAACCAGCGCGCCCTCGACAGCTTCGGCTCGGCCAGCCCGGAGGTGACGGATGGTTACATCACCTGGGCCCTGACCGAGGCCGGCGACCGCGACCTCGCCCCCGAGCTGGTGCGCCAGAAGAAGGTCGCCGCCGAGACCAAGGACCCGTACCTGATGGCGCTCGCCGCCAACACCCTGGTCAACGTCGACGCGCGCGGCGCCGGCACCGGCCGCGCCCTCGACCGCCTGGTCGGCCTGCAGAAGGCGGACGGCGCCTTCGCCGGCGCCGACCACTCGATCACCCGCTCCGGCGGCGACGCGCTCGACATCGAGACCACGTCGCTGGCGGTGCTCGCCCTGGTCGACGGCGGCCGCGGCGCCAGCCCGGAGGTCCGCAAGGCGGTCGAGTGGCTCAACGGCCACCGCAACGGCTACGGCAACTTCTCGTCGACCCAGGCGACCATCCTGGCGCTCAAGGCGCTGGGCGCCTACGCCGAGGCCAGCCGCGCCACCCGCGCGCCCGGCACCGTGATCGTCCGCGTCAACGGCGCCGAGGTGAAGAAGCTCGCCTTCGAGGCCGGCCACCAGGGCGCCCTGGTCGTCGACGGCCTCGCCAGCGCCCTGCGCCCGGGCAAGAACGTCGTCGAGATCCGCCTCGACTCCGACGCCGAGCTGCCGTACAGCGCGGCCTTCTCGTACAAGAGCCCTCGGCCGGCGTCGAGCCCGGCGGCGCCGGTGGCGCTGACCACCGCGCTCGCCCGCGACCAGGTCGACCTCGGCGAGGGGGTCAAGCTCAAGGTCGCCGTCGAGAACAAGAGCGCCGACGGCCTGCCGATGACGATGGCGCGGGTCGGCATCCCGGGCGGCCTGACCTTCCAGACCTGGCAGCTCAAGGAGCTGGTCGACAAGAAGCTGATCGACTTCTACGAGACCGACGAGCGCGAGGTGGTCCTCTACTTCCGCGCCATGGCGCCGCACGCCCGTAAGGAGATCGACCTCGACCTCCTGGCCCGGATCCCGGGCGCATTCACCGCCCCGGCGTCGCGCGCCTACCTCTACTACACCGACGAGCACAAGCAGTGGGTGCCGCCGGTCAAAGTGACCATCCGTCAGTGACCCGGAGGGTCCGCGTGCGGACCCGAGGGGCGTCCGACCGCGCAACCGCGCGTGCACCGGGGCGATAGATGGGGCGGCGACCGGCCTTCCGTTGCGGGGGCCGGGCCGCCCCGCCTACATTCCCGGAGCACACGATGGGTTCGAAGCTTGGTCTGCATTGTCTTCTCGGCGCGGTCGCGCTGACCGCACTCGCCCGGGTCGCCGGCGCCGATGTCGCCGCCGCCGCCGCGGCCCCGATCGCGATCGAATCGTACGAGGGGGAGCGCCCCGCCGACGCCGAGACGCTCTTGCGGCCGATCTACACCGAGCTGGCGCGGCGCGGCTTCGTCGTCGGTGATGCCCTCGTCGCCCAGATCGAGCGGACCGAGTCGCGCAGCGCCGACCAGCTGTCGGCCAGCGCCTCGGTCGAGGCCCAGCGCTACGTCGACCAGGGCTACCAGAGCTTCGTCGACGGCGACTACGCGGCGGCGGTGGCGTCGGTGACGCGCGCCCTCGAGCTGTACGCGACCGCGCCGGGACAGATGGGGCGCGAGTCGGCGCTGCGCGACCTGCAGTTCCGGGCGCTCCTGGTCGCGGCCCGCTCCTACGAGGTGCTCGGCCAGGGCGAGGAGGCGTTCGGGACCATGGCCGAGGCGATCCGCACCTTCCCGGACCGCCACGTCAGCGGCGCCGAGTTCGGTCCCCAGGTCAACGCCCTCTACCGGCGCGTCCGCGACGCCCTCGCCAAGCAGGGCACCGGCTCCCTCGAGATCAAGGTCGACGATCCGGCCGCCGTCCTCTTCGTCAACGAGCGCTTCGTCGGCACCGGCGCGGTCAAGCTCGACCAGCTGGTCCCCGGGCCGTACCGGGTCTACGTCGCCAAGGGCGGCCAGCCCGGCCGGCTCCACGCGGTCCAGGTCAACGCCGGCGCGCCGTCGGTGGTGTCGCTGAGCTGGGACATCGACGGCGCGCTGCGCACCCGCGCCGGCTACGCCGGGCTCGAGTTTGCGCGCGGCGGCGGCACCGATCAGGAGATCGCGCTGGCGACCCGGCTCGCCCGCGAGCTCGGCGCGCGCCGGGTCGTCATCCTCGGCGTCCGCCAGCTCGACCGCCACCGCGCGGTGGTCGGCTGGTCGATCAGCACCGAGTCGCAGACCAAGGTCTTCGGCGGCGTCCAGATCGAGCCGGTCGATCCGGCGCCGGAGACCCTGGCCAAGCTCGGCGCGCTCCTCGGCGGCGACAAGAACGTCGACACCCGCGACCTCATCACCACGCCGCCGCGGCCGCGGGTCGCGCGCGAGGCCGCGGCGCCGGCGGGGCCGCCGGGGCGGCCGTTCAAGGTGCTCAAGTGGCTGACCGCGGGCGCCGGCGTCGCCGTGCTCGGCACCGGCGGCGTCTTCATCGCGATCGACGAGGACGATCCGCCGGTCGACCCGAGCCATCCGCGCGCGGAGAAGCACCTCGAGACCCTGAAGCCGGGCATCGGCATGGCGGTCGGCGGCGCCGTCCTCCTCGGCATCGGGGTGTACATGTTCATCGCCGACGCCGGCGGGTCGGGCGGCGCCGAGGAGGAGCGCGGCCCCGCCTTCTCGATCGCTCCCACCGACGGTGGACTGTCGTTCGCGGTTTCGGGACACTTCTGACGTGCCCCCCCGCTACGTCGTCGAGCGCCGCGCTCCTGCCGAGGTCGAGGCCGAGCTGCGCCGGATCTGGGACGCGAACCTGTCCGTCGCCGGCGGCGTCGAGCGCAAGTTCGCGTGGCTGTACCGCGAGGCGCCCGATCTGCCCGACAGCGTGTTCATGCTCGCCGCCGAGGACGCCGGGGCGCCGCGGCGCTGGGTCGGCACCGCCGGCGTCCTGATCCGCCGCGTCCACGTCGCCGAGGGCGAGCTGCGCGCTGGCCTCCTCGCCGATCTC
>Ga0075421_100013360_pt1 | contig 10235 bp, 11 predicted proteins | sample SoiMetdeltSBSDD5_FD_75292 | JGI IMG/M metagenome (GOLD analysis project Ga0075421, IMG submission 75292) | Bulk soil microbial communities from a Populus tree surrounding site in Tennessee, USA - Soil MetaG P. deltoides SBSDD5 | ecosystem: Environmental > Terrestrial > Soil > Tree plantation... | reverse complement strand
CAGCGCGTGCTGCTGCTGGTCCACGAGACGCTTATTCCGCCCGACAGCCTCGAGGGCTACACGCAGCAACAGATCGAGGAATGGCGCACGGAGTACGACGTCTCGACGACGCTGCGCGCGATGGGTCACGAGGTCAAGATCCTGGGCCTCGGGGACAACCTGGCGGAGCTCCGCGCGGCGATCACCGACTGGAAGCCCGACATCGCCTTCAACCTGCTGGAGGAGTTCCAGGGCATCGTGACATACGACCAGTACGTGGTCGCCTTCCTCGAGCTGATGCGGCTGCCCTACACCGGCTGCAACCCGCGCGGGATGATGATCTCGCGCGACAAGTCGCTGTCGAAGCAGATTCTCGCCTACCACCGCATCCCGACCGCGCGGTTCGTGCTCCTGCCGCGCAATCGGCGCTACCGCGAGCCGCGCAAGCTCGCGTTTCCGCTGTTCGTCAAGTCGGCCACCGAGGATGCCTCGTTCGGGATCGCGCAGGCCTCGATCGTGTACGACCCGCATAAGCTCCGCGAGCGGGTGGAGTTCATCCACGATCAGACGAATTCCGACGCGCTGGTCGAGGAGTACATCGAGGGACGCGAGCTCTACATCGGCGTCATCGGCAACGAACGGCTCACGACCTTTCCGGTCTGGGAGCTCGACTTCGGCACGCTGCCGGAGGCGATGGCCGGCATCGCGACCCGCAAGGTGAAGTGGGACGTCAAGTACCAGCGCAAGCACGGCATCGACACGGGCCCTGCGAAGGATCTCCCCGAAGGCCTGGCGGCGCGGATGGCGACGCTCGCGCGGCGCATCTACCGCGCGCTGCTCCTGACCGGCTACGCGCGCATCGACGTGCGGCTCAAGCCCGACGGCAGCATCTTCGTGCTGGAGGCGAATGCCAATCCGAACCTGGAGAAGGAGGAGGACTTCGCGACCTCCGCGCAGGCGAGCGGCGTCGGTTACGAGCAGCTGCTCGAGCGGATCATGCGCTCCGGGATGGGGTACGAGGCCGCCTGGCGCCAGACCTGATCGCGCTCCTCAGGCGGCCGGCGCCGCGGCGACCTCCTGCTCCGCGTCATGGATCCACGTCGCGACATGCGGATCGGCGACTACGCTCTCGAAATAGGCGCGCGCTCCGGCAGAGAGCACCACGCCATAGGTCCGACAGCGCAGCACGACCGGCGCGTACATCGCATCGGCGAGACTGAACGCGCCGAAGAGCCAGGGTCCGCTTGCCGACGCCCGCGCGCGGCATCCGCTCCAGATCGCATCGATGCGCGCGAGGTCCTGCAGCGCGTCCGCGGAGAGCGGCGCCGCGAGACCGGTGTCCGCGGCGCGGAACGACCATGCATCGCGCAGCGCGGAGAACCCTGAGTGCATCTCGGCGGCGAGCGATCGCGCGCGGGCGCGGGCAGCCCTGTCCCGGGGCCAGGCAGCTCCGTCGGTAAGCTCGTCCAGGTATTCGCCGATGGCCAGCGTGTCCCAGATGGCGAGCTCGCCATCGAGCAGCACCGGCACCCGGCGCGCCGGTGAGTAGCGGAGGATCCGCTCGTGAAAGGCCGGGGTGTCAAGGCGGAGGCGGATCTCCTCGAACGGCAGGCCGAGCTGCCGTAGCGCCAGCCAGGCGCGAAACGACCACGACGACAACTGACGGTCGCCCAGGACGAGCGTGAGCATTCGCGCATCATAAGCCGCGTGATCGAGACGGGGTTGCGAGTACCGAAGTTGCGGGGTCGTCACCGCTGACAGTAGGCTCCCCGATCGGAGGGCCGTCACATGAACGAGCGGGGCAGGGGGCACGGTGCGGTCGGTCGGGTCGCGTGGGCGAGGTTCGTCTGCGCGCTCGGTGTCCTGACGCTCTCGATGGCGTCTCTGGCGGCGCCGGCGCAACCGGCCGCTGATCCCGCGAGCGCCCCCGCGGCGGCAGAACCGGAAGGCGCACCGGCAGATCTCGTCGTCGCCAACCGCCCCATCGTGACGCTCCGCGCCCCGGTGCTTGGCGCGAGCCCGGGAGAACGCGTGGCTGCGATCACCGAGCGCCTCGATGCGCTGCTCGAACGGGGCGGCACGCTTGCGGTCAGCGCGAATGAGATCGAGGGCGGGTACCTGATCCAGGTCAACGGCGAGCCCGCGTTCCGGGTGCTGGACGCGGACGTGGCCCCGGACCAGAACCAGACCACGCGACAGCTCGCCGAGCAGGCGACCGCGCATCTCACCCAGGCCCTCTCGGAGATCGCGGAGGCGCGCAACGCCCGGGCACTCCTCCCCGCGATCGGCTGGTCGCTGCTCGCCACCGCCGTGCTCGTCGTGCTGCTGTGGGCGCTCTCACGGCTGTTGCGCTGGATCGCGGCGCGGGTGCGCGCCGGATTCGAGCGTCGCGCGGCCAGGTATGGCACCGACTGGAAGGGACACCTGCTGGGTGTCGCGAACCCGGCCGTGCTCGTGGTCGCGCCGCTGCGCTTCGCAGTCTGGCTGGTCGCGCTCTTTTTCATCTATACGTGGACGGGCTTCGTACTGCAGCGATTTCCGTACACGCGGCCCTGGGGCGAGGCGCTGCGCAGCAATCTACTCTCGACGCTGGGCGACATCGGCGACTCGGTGCTCCGTGCGATACCCGGACTGCTGTTCGTCGCGCTGATCTTTCTGCTGGCGCGCCTCGTGGTGCGGATCGTGCGCGCCTTCTTCGAATCGGTGTACCAGGGGCGCGTCGCCGTGCCATGGGTCGACCAGACGACCGCGCGTCCCACAGGCCGGATCGTCTCCTGGGCGATCTGGCTGTTCGCGCTCGTGGCCGCCTACCCGTACATCCCCGGCAGCGAGAGCGAGGCGTTCAAGGGCGTCGGTGTGTTCGTGGGTCTCATGCTGTCGATCGGCTCCTCGGGGGTGGTGAACCAGGCGGTGAGCGGACTGATGCTCATGTACACGCGGGTGCTGCGACCGGGCGAGTTCGTGCAGATCGCCGACACCGAAGGCATCGTCAAATCCATCGGATTCCTCACCACGCGGATCGAGACCGTGCGCCGCGAGGAGGTCAGCATCCCGAACGCGGTGATCGCCGGGAACGTCACCCGCAACCTCTCCAGGCTCGCGCCCGAAGGGGGCGTGCGGATCGCGACCAAGGTGACCATCGGCTACGACGCGCCCTGGCGCCAGGTGCACGCGATGCTGCTGCTCGCGGCCGAGCGCACCGGCGGGTTCGTGCGCGACTCGGCGCCCCGCGTGCTGCAGACCGCGCTGCACGACTTCTACGTCGAATACACGCTGCTCGTCGCCGTCGCGGAACCCGCCCGACGCGCGATGGTGCTGAGCGAGCTGCATGCGAACATCCAGGACGTGTTCAACGAAAACGGCGTGCAGATCATGTCGCCCAACTACGAGGCGGACCCCGCGGCACCCAAGGTGGTGGCGACGGCCGACTGGTTCCGGACGCCGGCGCAGCGTCACGCAGCTGCGGCCGCCGGGCGCGGCGAGGGAGGCACGGCGGCATGAGTCACGCGCTGCGATGCTGGAAATGCGGCGCATCGCTGGCCGAGCTCTCGCTGCCGCTGCGGCGCACCGACGAGTGCCGGGCCTGCGGGGCGGAGCTGCACGTCTGCCGCATGTGCGAGTTCTACGACACCACCGTGGCGAAGAGCTGCCGCGAGACGATTGCCGAGGAAGTCAAGGACAAGCAGCGCGCCAATTTCTGCGATTATTTCCGTCCGACCGAGAGTGCCTGGCGGCCGGACGACCGTTCCGCGGCGGACAAGGCGCGCGCGGAGCTCGAGGCGCTCTTCGGGCGGAAGTGAGCGAGAAGCGCACAAGGTGAGATGCATGACCAAGCCGATCGATCGTACGCCGCGGACGGGTACCTCTGCGGTCCGCGCCCTGTCTGTGGCACTCGTCTCCGCCGCGTGCGCGGCCTGCGCGAGCGCGCCTCCGGCGACTGCGCCGGCTGCGGCCGCACCGGTCGCCGCTCAACCCGCCGCCGCCGTGTCCTCACCGGCGAATCCGGCAGCCGAGCCGGTACCGGCGCGGCCGGAGATCTATGCGCCGTTCCGCCTGAGCGCCGACATCTCGTCGCTGTCGGCGGACGAGCAGCGCATGCTGGCGATCTTCGTCGACGCCGCAGAGATCATGGACGGTCTCTTCTGGCAGCAGGCCTACGGCGATCGCGAGCATCTGCTCGGCGGTCTCGTCGATCCGCGGACGCGCCGGTTCGCGGAGATCAACTACGGGCCGTGGGACCGGCTGGCCGAGAACCGGCCGTTCGTGCCCGGCGTGGGCGCGAAGCCGGAAGGCGCCGGCTTCTATCCGCCGGACATGACGCGCGACGAATTCGAGCGCGCCCAGCTTCCGGGGAAAGACAATCTCTACACCTTCATCACGCGCGACGCGAACGGGCAGCTTGCATTGCTCCCGTACGGTTTCCGCTTCGCCACCGAGCTCCGGCAGGCGGCGTCGCTCCTCAACGAGGCCGCGACGCTTGCGCCCGATCCCGGGCTGCGCAAATACCTCGAGCTGCGCGCCGACGCGCTCACGAGCGACGACTACCGGGTGAGCGACATGGCCTGGCTCGACGTGAAGGACAACCGCATCGATCTCGTGATCGGGCCGATCGAGACCTACGAGGACAAGCTGTTCGGCTACAAGGCCTCCTACGAGGCCTACGTGCTGGTGAAGGACATGGAGTGGAGCAAACGGCTGGCGCGCTACGCGGCGATGCTGCCCGACCTGCAGCGCGGTCTGCCCGTGCCGGATGCGTACAAGGCGGAGGCCGCGGGCAGCGACTCGGATCTCAACGCCTACGACGTGATCTACTACGCGGGCGGTTGCAACGCCGGTAGCAAGACGATCGCGATCAACCTGCCGAACGACGAGCAGGTGCAGCTCGCCAAGGGGACGCGACGCCTGCAGCTCAAGAACGCCATACGCGCCAAGTTCGAGAAGATCCTGGTGCCGATCGCGGCGGAGCTGATCGCCGAGGATCAGCAGCATCACATCAACTTCGACGCATTCTTCGCCGACGTCATGTTCCACGAGGTGGCGCACGGGCTCGGCATCAAGAACACGATCAACGGCAAGGGCACGGTGCGCGGGGCGCTCAAGGACCTCGCCGGCGCCATCGAGGAAGGCAAGGCGGACGTGCTCGGTCTCTACATGATCACGAAGCTGCACGAACGCGGCGAGCTAACGGGCAGCCTCGAGGACTACTACGTGACGTTTCTGGCGGGAATGTTCCGCTCGGTGCGCTGGGGCGCGGCGTCGGCGCACGGCGAGGCCACCATGGTGCGCTTCAACTACTTCGCCGAGCAGGGTGCATTCACGCGCGACGCAGTTAGCGGACGTTATCGCGTCGACATGGCGCGCATGCGACAGGCGGTGGACGGGCTCTCGGGACTCATTCTGAAGCTGCAGGGCGACGGCGACTACGCGGCGGTGGCGCAGCTCAACGCGAAGCAGGGACTGATCGGACCGCAGCTGCGCGCCGATCTCGACCGGCTCGCGGCGCGCGCGATCCCCGTCGATGTGGTGTTCGAGCAGGGCAAGTCCGTGCTCGGGCTCGGCAGCGCGGCGGCGCGATGAGCACGGTCGAACGCGTCATCGAGGGTCGACCGCGGGATCTGGGGGGCTTCAGTGTGCGACGGCTGCTGCCCGCGGCCGGGCGGAGGACCATCGGTCCGTTCATCTTCTTCGACCACATGGGGCCGGCGACCTTCGCGCAGGGCGCGGGCGTCGACGTGCGGCCGCATCCGCACATCGGGCTCGCGACCGTCACCTATCTCTTCGAAGGCGAGCTCATGCATCGCGACAGCCTGGGGACAGAGCAGGTGATACGGCCCGGCGATGTCAACTGGATGGTTGCGGGTCGCGGCATCGTGCACTCCGAGCGCACGCCGCCTGCAGCCCGGGCTGGCGCGCAGGGTTCGCCTCTGCACGGAATCCAGACCTGGGTCGCGCTGCCCCGCGCCGAGGAAGAGCGGGAGCCGTCGTTCGTGCATCACCCGTCGCGCGATCTCCCGGAGATCGAGATCGACGGCTGCGTGCTGCGCCTGATTGCCGGCGACGGCTGGGGTGCGCGATCGCCGGTCGCGGTCAGCTCGCCGACACTCTACGCAGCTGCGGAGCTCGCGGCGGGCGCGGTGCTCGAGCTGCCGGAGTCGACGCCGGAGCGCGCTATCTACGTGGCCGCCGGCGCGATCGAGATCGAGGGGCGCCGGCACGAGGACGGGGAGCTCGTCGAGTTCGCTCCGGGCCCGGCGGCCTGCCGTGCGTTGCAGGACTCGCAGCTGATGATCGCAGGTGGCGCTCCGCTGGACGGACCGCGATACATCTGGTGGAACTTCGTCTCGAGCTCCGAGGCGCGGATCGAGCAGGCGAAGCAGGACTGGCGCGAGGAGCGATTCGCGCGGGTGCCGGGCGATCCGGAGCGAATCCCGCTGCCTGAGCGCTGATCCGGCGCGCGCCGCCGCGTTTCAGCGGCCGTAGTACTTCTGCCAGCTCGCGAGCGATTCCGGCCAGTCGGCCGGCCGCGCCTCGTCGTAGGCGCGCATCCGGCGCGCGAGACCCGGACCCAGCGCGTCTAAGTATTCCGCGGTCGGGACGTAGTAGAAGAAGGACATTACGCGCTCCGCAATCCGCCAGCGCCCGCGCCAGCGGCGATAACGATCGGCGTAGCGGATCGCGGCCAGCATCGGCTGACCCTTGCGGTTCATCTCCGCGTGCGCGAGCACGATGCCGCTGGCCGCGTCCGGATCGTCGTCCTCAAACCGTACGATCCGGTCGTGAGTGAAGTGGTTGCTCGGTCCCAGCACCGAGAAGCGGCCGCGGAACATCTCCGTCACGGCGGGGAGACCGACCGCGTGCATGACGCCGTCGTCCGAGCGCACGATCGCGTCCGGCGTGAAGAGCTCGGGCATCTTAGGTATGTCGCGATCGTCCATGACCAGGCAATAGCGCGCGACGAGCTCGCCGATCTCTGCGCGATCCTCGAGCCGCTGTATGCGGCGGAGCGGATCGTCCGGCGGAATCGTGTCCGCGCGCGTGCTCATCCGCCTGCCAGCCGGCATGTGACCTGAGGCGCGGGCGCACGCTCGTAGATCGCGCTGCCGCCCTTGCGCCAGAAGGTGATCGATCCCTCCTGATACTTCTCGCCGGACGCGGACGCCACCTGCGTCAGCTTGCGCTCGCCCTCGTGCAAACCGAGCGAGATCGCGCGATCGCGCGGCAGGTATTTCGTGGTCAGCTCGGTGCCGCCGTCGCACTCCCAGCGCTGTACCAGTTGCGGCGCCGCGTCGGGTGGCGGAATGGCCGTCGCATCGGGCCGGGCGGCGCCGTCCGCGGCAGCCGAGCGCTTAGGCGTGGCGGCGTCGCGCTCGCAGCCTGCGCACGCAATGAGCGCGACGGAAGCGAGCCAGGCGTATCGGGCGATGTGCATGCCGCACCTGCGGACCGACGGAGTTGTGCGAGTCTAGCGCAGACCGTCGCGTCATCAGCATCGCTCGGCACGCAGCTTCGCCTTCGCATCGCGCCAGCGCTGCCAGAGCCGCGCGGCCTCGCGGGCCGAGTATCCCTCGCGCATCCGTGCGTTGATCGCGGCCAGCTGGTGCTCGAGCCTGGCACAGCGCTCCGGCGCGCGGGATCGATCGTCGCGCGGCGGAGCTTCGGCTACCGGGCGCGTGGCCGCGGCCGGCGCCGCGGCACGCGTGCTCGGCGCCGCGCCGGTCGTGGCGGGCGGCGGCACGTCGATGCGCCAGGCGTTCGCGTCCGCGCCACATGGGCGGTCGCTGAACACCGGGATCGGCGAGTCACGACAGGCGTATACGAGACGCGTCCGCCGTCGCTGTGCACGCTTGTCGGGCGCCGCCTGCGCTGCGCGTTGCGCCTGCGCCTCGGGCTCTGTCAGCGAGTCGCTTCCCGCCAATGCGGGCGAGTGTGCGGCAGACGCCGAACTCTCCGGTGGCCCTTCCGCATTCGGCAGCGTGCCCAGCGCCGGACCGTCGCCGGCGGAATCGTCGGATCTCTGATCGCCCGCCGCTCCCGCACCGGGCAGCAGCAGGAGCAGCGCGAGGAGCGCAGCGTTGGTGGTGTTGCAGACGCGGAACATGGCCGGCCCTCCCTACGGGCGCGGATCCATGCTGTGGCCTGCGTCGCGACACTGCGCCGCGAATTAGCGGCGGGTCAAACCAGATTCACGGGGCAGATTTACGGGGCAGATTCACCACGCGGACTCACGCGGCGGATCCATGGGCGCCCGCGGGCGCCGCCGCACTCACGCGCGACCGACGTTGGAATCGGTTGGCGAATGGAAGTACTGGCTTTCCTCGGTGAACTGGTTGATCAGCCTGCGCAACTCCCCCAGCCGTCCTTCGGCGGTGCTGATCGGCAGGCACTCCTCGCAGCGCGGGTCGCCGCAGGGCTGGCGCGAGTAGAGCCAGTACTGGAGCGCGCCTGCGAGCAGACCGTCGGCGATGTCCCAGAGGTCGGCCTTGTCGTCCGTCTCGGCGATCTGGTTCCCGAGGTCGACCGCCTTGCCGAAAGCGTCGTCAAACGGATGTTCCTGTTCCTGCATTATGGGCTCGAAAAAACGGGTATCGGGGATGGCCGATTCTAACAGATGGCGTCAGATCCCGGCCTTTGCGAGCGCATCGAGCACCGAGCGGATCGCCCCGGCAAGGCCCGGATGTCCGGCCTCGAGCCGGACCGCGGCGCTTTCGAGCGCGTCGCCGTGCTCCGCGGCGGGCGTCTCGTCCGCGGAGCGGCCGAGCGCCCGCTGGATGTCGTCGAGGACGGATTCGAGCGCCGCGCGCTCGTCGGCGTCGAGCTGCCGCGCGCGGTGCAGCGCGTCGTGCAGGCTTGCGAGCTGCCGTTGCAGGTCGTTCATTGACGGTGGTCCGGCATCCCCATCGCGGCTGCAAGTCTAGCAGGCGCGGCGAGCTGCACGCGTGCGCGCAGCGGCTCCCGTACAATGGCCGCGGCGGCGTACTCGCGACGCCCGCACCAACACCAATACGGGGGCCAGGGACGATGCAGATGGAGTTGCCGATTCTCACCCGGGTGCTGATCTGCGCGTGCCTCGCACCACTCGGCGCGATGGCGGCCGAGCGGCCGCGGTTCGATGTCACGCCGATGGTCGGCTACCGCATGGGCGGCGAGTTCCAGGAAGCGGACACCGAGACGGATAGCGGCCGCACGCTGGACCTCGACGAGGGCACGAGCTACGGGATCGATGTCGGGCTCTACCGCGACGCGACCTCGTTTTACGAACTCCTGTACACCCGCCAGGAGTCGGGCATCGACAGCCCGGATCCCGTGGTCGGCAGCGTCGACGTCGCGACCGAGTACCTGCACTTCGGCGGGACGCTGCTGTTTACCGACGAATACTGGTACGTGCCCTGGCTGTCGCTTACCGTGGGTGCGACGCGGCTCAAGCCCGACGGCGGCTTCGACGACGAGACAGAGTTCTCCGCGAGCCTCGGCGGTGGCGTGCGGCTGCCGTTCAGCGAACGCGTCGCGGCGACGGTGGGGGTGCGCGGTTACCTGACGCTGGTCGATTCCGACACCGCCATCTTCTGCGTCGGCAGCGGCGATCTCAACTGCCTGGTGAAGACCTCAGGCAGCACGTTTTTCCAGGGCGAGGCCTTCGTCGGACTGAACTTCAGGTTCTGATCCCACCGCGATCTCCGAACTCAGCGCATCGGCGCCGGCTTCGCCGAGCCAGCCTGCCGATCAGTCCGGTCAGGTCGCCGTCGAACGACGGTATCCGGCTCACCGCAAAAGCGGCGAACCAGAGGCCAACCATGAGGATCGCCTCCTCGCGTGCCGCGGCGAGCGCCTGGCGGACGTTCGCGCCGACGCGCGCGCGATACAGGTGCACCATCTTCACGAACTTGAAGGCGAACAGCGACAGCGGCAGCACCGAGAAAATCGCGAGCGGCGGCTCTATGTGCCGGGGAAACGCGCCCAGCCGATCCGCTCGAGCAGCTCGCGGCGCACCAGCGTCATCGTGCAGTGCTGGATGATGGCGTTGCGCTCGTTGCGCGTGACCATGCCGATGTGGAAGAAGCCGCGGTACTCGGCGTGGCACATCGCCTTGAAGGCGCTCTCGCCCGCGTCCCGGTAGTCCCCCGCCTTGAAGCCCGCGAGCTGCTCGACGTGGAAGAACCGGAACCGCGAGCCCAGTCGCCGGCAGTGCTCCTCGACGGGTCGCCACACCTCCGGGTCGACGGTGTCGTTGTCGATCACGAGAACTTCGTAGTCGGGGT
>Ga0075421_100013359_pt1 | contig 10235 bp, 10 predicted proteins | sample SoiMetdeltSBSDD5_FD_75292 | JGI IMG/M metagenome (GOLD analysis project Ga0075421, IMG submission 75292) | Bulk soil microbial communities from a Populus tree surrounding site in Tennessee, USA - Soil MetaG P. deltoides SBSDD5 | ecosystem: Environmental > Terrestrial > Soil > Tree plantation... | reverse complement strand
TCGCGTGTTCGGCCTCGGGATCATCGAGCACCGGCTTGAACGAGCCCTCGGTGAGGTCGACGAGCGCGGAGGTCGCCTCCCTGAGGCGCAGGAGCCCCTTTGGAGTCATCACGACGAGGGGACGCGCGGTCGCGTCGAGCGCCTGTCGCCGGAGGAGATGGAAGAACTGGGCCGCTGTCGTGGCGTTGACGACACGGATGTTGTCCTGCGCGGCCAGTTGGAGAAACCGCTCCAGTCGTGCGCTCGAGTGCTCGGGACCGTTCCCCTCGTAACCGTGCGGGAGGAGCAGCGCCAGCCGTGACGTCTGACCCCACTTCGAGCGGCCGGACACGATGAACTGGTCGACGACGATCTGTGCGCCGTTGACGAAGTCGCCGAACTGCGCCTCCCAGAGCACGAGCGCGTCGGGAGCGGCGATCGAGTAGCCATGCTCGAAGGCGAGCGCGGCGTACTCCGAGAGCGGCGAGTTGTAGATCTCGAATGACGCTCCCGCGGTCGGCAGGTGCTGGAGCGGGACATAGGTCTCGCCGGTTTGTGCTTCGTGCAGCACAGCGTGTCGGTGAGAGAACGTCCCGCGCTCCGTGTCCTGGCCCGTGAGACGAATCGGGATCCCCTCCTCGAGCAACGACGCGAATCCGAGGGCCTCCGCCTGACCCCAGTCGATTCCGCCTTCGTCGAGAGCGTCTCTCCTGCGTTCGAGCTGCTTGGCCAGCTTCGGGTTGACCTCGAATCCGTCCGGGACGCGGAGAAGCTGGTCGTTGAGCTCGCGGAGCCGATCGGCAGGCACCGCGGTGACGACGGCGGAGCCCGTGTCCGAGCGAGTCGGCGCCTCCGCCGGAGGAACGGGCGCCGCGAACGACTGTCGCAGATCGTCGTGTGCGGAGCGCAGCTCGGCGAGGGTCTCTTCGAGCATCTGCTGCGACGTCGTGTCGTCCACGACCCCCTCGGCCTCAAGCCGCTTTGCGTACGTCTCGCGTACCGGAGGCTGCTGTGTGATGCGTTCGGTCTGCAGAGGCTGGGTGTACGCGGCCTCGTCCTGCTCGTTGTGCCCGAAGCGTCGGTAACCGACGAGGTCGACGACGACGTCGTGCCCGAACTCCTCCCGGTACGCGAGTGACAGGCCGATCGCGGTGAGCGCGGCCTCGGGGTCGTCGGCGTTGACGTGGATGATCGGCACGTCGAAGCCCTTCGCGAGGTCGCTGGAGTACCGCGTCGAGCGCCCTTCGGCCGGGTCAGTCGTGAAGCCAACTTGGTTGTTGGCGATGATGTGGAGCGTTCCGCCGGTCGAGTAGCCGTCGAGCGAGTGCAGGTTGAAGGTCTCGGCCACGACGCCCTGCCCGGCGAAGGAAGCATCGCCGTGGATGAGGATCGGGAGCGCGACCGTCGGATCGTGGATCCCGGCGCCGGCCGAGCGGTCCGTCTGCTCGGCCCGCGCGAGCCCCTCGACCACCGGATCGACGGCCTCGAGGTGACTGGGGTTCGCGGCGACGGTCACCTCGATCTCGCCCGCCGCGGTCATCCGCGACTCCGAGGCGGCGAGGTGGTACTTCACATCGCCCGTGCCGCCTTCCTCGTCGGCGACGAGCGCGTCGATGGAGCGCTCGCCTTCGAACTCGCGCAGGATCGACGCGTAGGAACGCCCGACGATGTGGGTCAGCACGTTGAGCCGCCCGCGATGGGCGATGCCGATCAGGACTTCGTGCGCGCCAGCCTCGGCGGCGAGCTCGACGGCCTCGTCGAGCATCGGAACCAGGACGTCGAGGCCCTCGATCGAGAACTGCTTCTGTCCGATGAACGCCCGCCGCAAGTACATCTCGAAGCCCTCGACCTGCGCCAGCCGATAGAGGAGGTTCCGGCGTTCCTCCGGATCGAGCTGAACGCGAAACCGGCCGGATTCGATGGCCTGGCGCAGCCAGACGCGCTCGGCGTGGTCGGAGAGGTGCTCGATCTCGTACGCGATCGTTCCCGTGTAGACGTCGCGGAGCCGCGGCAGGGCCTCGAGCAGGTTCTCGCCGGGAACCGACAGCCGGAGCAGCCGTGCCGGGATGCGTGCCTGCAGTTCGTCGGTGAGAGGCGGCTGTAACCGGGACTCGTCGAGGGCAGGGTCGCCCATGGGCTCCGAGCCGAGCGGATCGAGGCGGGCGTTCAGATGGCCGTGCGTCCGGTAGGCCTTCACCAGCGACATCGCGGCGGCGATGCCGCCGAGGAGCTCCTGGTCCGGGGCCGCGGCCGTTTCGCGCTCGACCACCAGCGCGGGCGCCGGGGCGTCGGCCGGCGGGGGCTCGGGCTCAGCGACAGCCACGGCTGCGTGGCCGTCGCCGCCGCCCTGCGCTCGTGCGCCCTCTACGAGACGTTCGAGGCCCGGGAGAGCGGACGTCACGCTCTCGCCGCCCCGCTCGAAGAGCTCCCTCCACGCCGGGTCGACGGCCTCGGGGTTCTCGAGGTATTGCTCGAGCAGCTGCCCGACGTATCCGGCGTTCGGACCAGATGAGGTCAACGAGGCCACGACCCGCCGGTCAGTAGAGCGCGCTGTCCGTCAGGACGGCGACGACCATGCCGAGGAAGAAGGCAAGGGTCGCGACGCCGACGGCAACCGCGGCGAGAGTGCGGTGGGCGCGTGTCATCACGACGGCGACGAGTGCGACGAGGATCGCAGCCGTCGCGAGCAGCCCGGGGGTGCGCGCAATGGCGATGCCGGAGAGGGCGAACGAGAACGCGCAGAGGAAACCGGCGACCCGATCCGCGTTCGGCCTGGCTTCCGAGGCGCTCATCGAACCGCCACTCGCGCGCGCACGCGGCGCCCAGTGACGGGGCCACGTCCGGGACGGCGTGGTCGCCGGCGCTTCCAGTCGCTCCATCCGCACGGATGCAACGGCGCCAGGACGCCGACCTCTTCCTCGCCTGCAGCGACCTGCGGCTCGGCCCGCACGGCCCACCACACGACGGTCGCCAGGTAGATCATCGGGATCTTGAGCACGACCAGCATGAAGATCGCTTCCCAGACGGAGACGGACACGACGGTGCCAGTCTAACTGGCGACCCTCAGGGAATATCCGAGCGGGTTGCTAACACTAGGCTCACATAGCAGTCGCTAGGGTGGCCACTTCCGTAGCCGCCGTCCTGACACCTCCTGGGAGACTTCGTGAGCCGTATCGTCCGCCTCGTCATCGTTCTGTCCGTGCTCGCCGCCTTCGCCGCGCCCGCTGCCGTTGCAGCCGAGCGGATGTGGATCGGCTTCCACGACGACCCGAGCTTCCGCTGGGTCGGCAACCGCAAGGAGCGAGTGACCGGCGCGTCGCAGAAGAACGCGACGATCATGCGACTCCTCGTCCAGTGGAACCTCGTCGCCAGGAGCCGTCCGTCGAGGCCGGCGGACCCATTCGACGCCGCGTACAACTACAGCGACGTCGACGAGGCCGTGCGCGCAGCGCAGGAGAACGATCAGGAGGTCATCCTCACGCTCTCGGGAACCCCACGCTGGGCCAACGGCGGCAAGAACCCGAACGTCATGCCACGGCGCGTGTCCGACTTCGAGAGCTTCGCGCGAGCGACCGCGTCCCGCTACTCCGGCAGGTTCGACGGCTACCCCTTCGTGCGCTTCTACTCGATCTGGAACGAGCCGAACCTTCAGCTGTTCCTCGCGCCGCAGTTCAACGCGCAGGGCAAGTCGGTCGCGCCAGCGAACTACGCGAAGCTTGCGGCAGCGGCGTACACCGGAATCAAGGCCGGAAGCCGACAGGCGCTGGTCGCCATCGGCGAGACGTCGGCGCGCGGCAGCGACAAACCGACGGGCCTGCGTCCCACGCACACTCCGGGCAAGTTCGCCGAGCTCGTCGCGAAGGCGAACCCGCGCCTGAGGTTCGACGCGTGGTCGCACCACCCGTACCCGTTCAACCCGAACTCGCCTCCGACGCAGCGCGTCAAGTGGCCGAACGTGTCGCTCGCTCTGCTCCCCCGCTTCGACGCCGAGCTGAAGACGTGGTTCAAGCGCAAGTCGGTCCCGATCTGGATCACGGAGTACGGGCATCAGACCAGCCCCGAGGACTCACTGGGCATCCCGTACGCAAAGCAGGCCGCGTACATCCAGCAGTCGATGTCGATGGTCTCGCGCTACTCGTTCGTGCCGATGTTCATCTGGTTCGTCTACCAGGACGACCAGGGCCAGCCGTGGGAGTCCGGGATCTACACGCGCAGCGGCAATCCGAAGGGGCAGTCGCCGGCGCGCTTCACCACGACCGCGCGGCCGCTCGACGCGCGCAACGGAGTCGTCGTTGTCCCGCGCGGCTCGCTGACTCCGCTCATCAACGTCTACACGCGCAGGTACTGCGCCAATAGCAATAGCGGCACGGCGGTCGGGATGACCTGGCGCGTCTTCCGCGGTGGGAGGCTGATCAACGTGGGCCAGCAGACCGCCCCGCTCCGAAACGACTGCACGATCGCCGCTCGGATCCGAGTCCAGGGCGGGGTCGCACGCGGTCAGACGTACATGGTGACCTTCGAGCTGAACAACGCCAGCGGGGTCGCGCTGAACCGCCGCATCACGCTCCGGGCCGCCTCCTAGCCGCCCCAGACGAGCACCTGCATGCCCTCCCACCACTGGGGGGCACCGCGCGACTTGCCGTCGAGCGTGAGCACGCGTCGCGCACGCGGCTGCTCCGCGAGGTAGTCGTCCATCGCCCGCGCGACGTCGTCCCAGTCGGTGTCGTCGACGATGACGAGCGCGCCCGGGACCAGCAGCGGCTCGGCGATCCTGAGCCCCCGCAGGTGTGCCTCGTACGAGTGCGCCGCGTCGTAGTACCAGATGCCGATCGGGACGTCACGGAGCGCGCCGGCGGGCACGAGCTCGAACGCGTCGCCGACGACGATCTCCGGCGGCGTGAGCCCGAAGCGCGCGAGGTTCGCGTGGACCTTCTCGAGCGAGGCGTCGCGGAAGGCGAAGCTGTCGACGCCGACGAAGCGCTTTCCCTCGTTCCCGAGCATCGCCGCGATGAGGCTTGCCCCGTGGAAGACGCCGATCTCGACGTACGCCTCGTCGCGCTCGAGGCACGCCGCGGCGAGGTTCAGCAGCGCGAGGTTGTTCTCGCGCGCGAGGTTCTCCACGTCCTCGGCGACCGGCTGGAAGCGGCGGCCCAGGGGATGCTCGGAGCGCGGGAAGTCCTCGAAGAGCTGTGGCAGCTCCTCGAGGAAGCGATCGGCCCTCATGAACGAAGGCGAGGCAAGCCTCGCCCTACAGGTGGCTCGTGACGCCTGCGAGGTCCGGCTCCTCGGAAGGAGGCTCGTACCACGACAGGGCGTAGTGCCCGTCGTCCAGGTCGCGGGCGAACGTCGAGAGCTTCAGCGGCCGGAAGGTGTCGCACATCACCGCGAGCTCGGTCGTCTCACGAACGCCGAGAGCCTTCTCGGCGAGGCCCGGCGCAGGCCCGTGCGGAAGACCGGACGGATGGAGCGTGATCGAGCCGACGGAGATGCCCTTCCGCGAGCCGAAGTTGCCGGAGACGTAATAGATCATCTCCTCGGACTGCAGGTTCGAGTGGTGGTACGGAATCGGGACCGCCTCCGGGTCGAAGTCGAGATGCCGCGGGCAGAACGAGCAGATGACGAAGTTCGGTCCCTGGAACGTCTGGTGCGAGGGCGGGGGCTGGTGGATTCGTCCCGTGATCGGCTCGAAGTCGTGGATGGAGAAGGTCCATGGATACAGGTAGCCGTCCCACCCGACGACGTCGAACGGGTGGTAGTCGAGGATGTAGTCCTGGTAGCCGCCGCGGACGCGCACCTTCACGAGGAAGTCGCCTCGGTCACGGTGCGTCTTCAGCTCTGCGGGCGGATGGATGTCCCGGTGGTAGTACGGCGCACCCTCGAGGATCTGCCCGTACTGGTTCCGGTAGCGGCGCGGGATCTCGATCAGTCCTGGCGTCTCGAACACGAGATAGCGCTGCTCGCCCTTCGGGACGAAGCGGTAGGTCGTGCCACGAGGGACGACGACGTAGTCGCCGTCTCGGTAGGGCACGTCGCCGAAGCTGGTCTCGAGTGTGCCCGAGCCCTCGTGGACGAAGATGACCTCGTCACCCTCCCCGTTGCGGAAGAAGTAGTCCATCGACGAGTCCGGACGGCACAGGGAGATCTCGACGTCCGAGTTCCACATCAGCGTCCGGCGCCCGCTGATCTCGTCACCGCTCGGATCGACGTCGTAGGTGTTCATCCGCCGATGCGCGTGCGCCTCGGGGACCCATTCCTCGCGTTCGATCGGCGTGAAGGCGCCGAGCTCCTTGACGCGGCACGGCGACTCGAGGTGGTAGAGGATCGACTCGTTCCCCGTGAACCCCTCGAGGCCCATGACCTCCTCGGTCAGGAGCCGGCCGTTCTCGCGGAAGACGATGTGTCGCTTGCGCGGGACGTCCCCGCGGCGCTGGTAGAAGGGCATGCCCATCCCTTTCGCGTCGGTGTCACTTGGGTTCTAGCGGACGGGCGTGAGGCAGGGCGCCAGCGCCCCGCCTCACGTAGGTCGAGCTACGCGCCCGGAGCGTTCGTATCGTTCTGCCAGAGCCCGAACTCGTTGCCTTCCGAGTCCTTGCAGACCGCGAACCAGCCCATGCTCGGGACGGGAAGCGCCTCGCCCGAGGTTCCACCCAGCTCGCCGACGCGAGCGTTCGCTGCATTGACGTCGTCGACGTCGAAGTAGACGCGCGGACCGCGCTTGTCGCCGTCGGCGCCCATGATCGCGCCACCCTGCGTGTCCGAGAACCGGGTCATGTGGTACTCGGTCGGCGAGCCCGGATACTCCTCGAACTGCCAGCCGAACAGGCCGCCCCAGAACTCGCGCGCCTTGGCGGTGTCGCCGGCCGGAATCTCGACGTGAACCATCTGGCCTGCCATCTCTTTCCTCCCGTGTCGGGGCGCAGCCCACCGCCGCGCCGCGTTTCCATTCACTACGACGACGAACGGGCTACGAAGTAATCGACAGCCTCGCGTGAGATGGAGCCAGTCGGGCTCGAACCGACGACCTCCCGGCTGCCAGCCGGACGCTCTCCCAACTGAGCTATGGCCCCAAGAGCGCCTCCAGTCTAGCCTCGAAGGCGAAGTCGCTCGCCCAATTGATTCCGTTCTGTTGGTTGTTGAGGCTGGGGGCGACGCGGAGATGCACATTGCGACGGCCCGCGAACTGCTCTGGCGAGAGCACGTAGCAGCCGCATGTTTCCGGACAGTACGCGGCGATGACATCGGTCTCCGCAGCCGTGTAGGTGCGCACGATCATGCGATCCGGTCCACGCCGCGACGAGTAGCACCGGACGACGACGGCTCCGCGCGAGAGAGATGCCCATTTGCACTGGACGCGAAGAAGCTTTGCGTTCGCTTCGAAGATGAGGTCGTACCGTCCACCCTCGACGAGGGGTCTGTAGACGCCGACGCCAAGCTTCACCGCTTCATGAGCAATCGCGGACTCTGCGATCGCGCCCTTTTGATCAGTCGTGAACACGCCCAAAGAGTATAGTTGGCCTATCGGACAACATCATGCGCGGAGCTACGCTGTCGAAGTGCATCGACGGCCCAGATCCCGAAGGCTTCGCGGTCTGCCTCGCCGCATCGCTCGCGCGATCCGCGCACTCTTCGGCGGCGACGACTGGCGCGTCGCGTGGGATGACACGGAGGGTGGCGTCGGCGTTCGCGAGCCGCGTCGGCCGCTTGCTCCGACCCTCGCGGGCGGGGCTGCGCTCGAGCTCCCGAGCGACGACTCGGACGATTCGCCCTAGGCGGTCGCGGCTTCGAGCTCGACCGACGGGACGTCGCTCCAGAGCTCTTCGAGCCGGTAGAAGCTCCGCGTGTCGGGCGTGAAGAGGTGCAGCACGACGTCGAGGTAGTCGGCGACGATCCAGGTCGCCTCGGTTGCACCGGCCGTCGTGCGCGGCAGCAGCTCGTGCTCCTGCTTGAGGACTCCCGCGACCTCGTCGTAGATCGCCTTCGTCTGCCGCGCGTTGCGGCCGGTGGCGATCACGAAGAAGTCGGTGAAGTCGGTGACGCCGCGCATGTCGAGGATCGTGACGTCGGTTGCGAGCTTCTCCTGGCAGAGAGCGGCTGTGCGGCGTGCTTGCTCGAGTGGTGTCAGATCGGTCTCTCTTACGTCCTGGTCGAAGTCCCCGCAGTCTACTCCGCGGAGGTGTAGAGACCCAGGCGCGCGATCGCCTCCGCGACGGCGTTCGGGACGTCGTCCGCGACGGGCTCGTCCCGGACCACGCGAGCGCGGATGTCCGACGACGAGATCGCCACGGGAGCCATCTCGAACTCGACGATGCGGTCGCCTGCGCCAAGCCGCTCCCGCACGCCCTGCAATAGCGCCCGCGATACGCCTGGGCGCATCGCGACGGCGACGCGCACCAGCTCGAGCACGCGTTTCGGGGACTTCCAGCTCTCGAACGATGCGAGCTCGTCCGCGCCGAGGATGAAGTAGGCGTCGTCCGGACGGCGCTCCTCGAGGGAGTCGACCGTGCGAGCGTGCCGATCGACCTCGACCACGGCCTCCGGCACGTCCTCGAACGCGAGTCTCGCCAGCTCGAGTCGAGTCTCGGCGGAGGTCGTCGTCGTCTTGTGACCGGGATCGGCGACGACGAGAACGAGGAGCTCGTCGAGCCCGAGCTCGGCGAGGGCAGCCCGTGCCAATGCGACGTGGCCGACGTGCGGCGGGTCGAAGACGCCGCCGAGAATCCCTACTGCCATTCGAGCTCCTCGTCGCCCACCTCGACCTGGGCTCCGCGCTTGATTCCGATCTTCCGCAGCGCCTCCTCGAGCTCGTCTGCGGGGGGAAGAGTCCCGACCACGCGGTAGCCGCGGTCGGTTCGCAGGATCCGGAAGCGTGGGCCCCGACGCGCACGAGGCGTGTACTCGAGGAACTCCGGCATCGACTCGTCAGGCGACGCCGCGACGGCCTCGACCGGGCACAACTCGAAGAGCGCGCGCTTCAGGTCGTCGATTCCGGCGCCCGTCGCGCACGAAGTCCCGACGACGCCGACGATCCGCGGATCGCTCACCGGGAACGTGGGGACGCTCTCGAGCAGGTCGACCTTGTTCAGCACGACGAGCTGCGGGCGCTCGTCCAGGCCGGCCCCGTACGCTGCAAGCTCGCGGCCGATCAGCTCGAAGCGCGCTTCGAGCTCGGGCTCGGAGGCGTCGAGGACATGAACGATGAGCCGCGCTCGCTCGAGGTGGGCGAGGAACTGATGGCCGAGCCCCGCGCCGTCCGCCGCGCCTTCGATGAGCCCCGGGATGTCGGCGACCGTGAGCTGCCGTTCATCCGGCCCGTCGACGACCCCGAGCACCGGTTCGAGCGTCGTGAACGGGTAGTCCGCCACCTTCGGCTTCGCATTCGAGATGCGCCGCAGAAGTGACGACTTCCCTGCGTTGGGCAGGCCCGCGAGCGCCGCGTCGACCACGAGCTTGAGTCGCAGCTCCAGGTCGAGCTCGTCACCGGGGAGCCCGGTCTCCGCGAAGCGAGGTGTCTGACGAGTAGGCGTCGCAAAGCGCGCGTTGCCGCGACCGCCCTGCCCGCCTCGTGCGGCGACGACGCGTGCGTCCGCGGCTGTGAGGTCGGCGACGAGACGCCCGGACGAGTCGATGAGCTGCGTTCCGACCGGAACGCGGATCTCGGCGTCTTCACCGTCCGCTCCGTGCTTCTTGCTTCCCCGCCCGTTCCCGCCACGACCCGCCTTGACCTGCTTGATCCGCCGGTACGCAGAGAGGTCGCGGAGGCTCGGATCGACCAGGACGACGACGTCGCCGCCGCGTCCTCCGTCTCCTCCGTCGGGACCGCCTTTCGGCACGTACTTCTCGCGGCGGAAGCTGAGGCCACCGTCACCGCCACGGCCGGCCTCGGCATGGATGTGCGCTCGGTCGTGGAACATCGAGCTGGGAACCCTGACCGCGGCTACGGCCGAGGGCGAGGCGACCTCGCCCCTACTCCGCTGCGACCGAGATGAAGCGCTTGTCGCCCGAGCGGCGGAACTCGACGGTGCCGTCGCGGAGCGCGAAGATCGTGTCGTCCCGGCCGAGGCCTGCTCCCGGGCCCGGGCGAAACTTCGTGCCGCGCTGCCGCACGATGATCATGCCGGTCTTCACGGGCTGCCCGGCGAAGATCTTCACGCCAAGGCGCTTCGCCTCGGAGTCGCGACCGTTCCGCGAGGAGCCAAGACCCTTCTTGTGTGCCATCAGGAATCGCCCTCCTTCGCGGCCAGCGCCGACTCGATCGC
>Ga0075421_100013358_pt1 | contig 10235 bp, 8 predicted proteins | sample SoiMetdeltSBSDD5_FD_75292 | JGI IMG/M metagenome (GOLD analysis project Ga0075421, IMG submission 75292) | Bulk soil microbial communities from a Populus tree surrounding site in Tennessee, USA - Soil MetaG P. deltoides SBSDD5 | ecosystem: Environmental > Terrestrial > Soil > Tree plantation... | reverse complement strand
CAGCGGCGTCGCTGATGCGCCGAACGCATTGGGAGCGGCGGATCGGCAGACGGCGGTAATCAGTCCCGGCGGTCAACTTGCGCTAGAATATCGCGAAGGCAAATTCTTTGGTGATGGACATGGCGCCGACTTGCGTGTTTACGGCCCGGAACAGGGCCGAGTTTCGTACCTCATATTTGTCAGAAATGATCCGGCCGTGGAATGGGAGCGGATTGATATAAACCGCAGGGGATTCCCTCGGGGAGAGGCCGGGCGCTACATGGGACATCACGGCATCCGGAAGGCGCGCCAGGTGATGATCAGGAACATAGGGACGGCCAATCTGAGAATTGACGCGGTCTCGGTCTACAAAGATGAAGTTCACGCCAAGGTCGCCACGCGCCATCGCCACTGATACACGTCGCCAACAATGTCTGACAAAACTCTTTCAAAGAAGAGCCTCTAGAGAGATCATCAGCTATTCTGCTCGATCATCTGGCTCATCCTTTTTTCGATCATTTGCTTCACATTTATGGTCCTCGTATCCGCTCTCTTCTTGCTCATCCGGAGTCTGATCGTCCACCGAACAGCGCTCGCGGCAAAGATTCTTGCACTGCGTCAGTAACTGGCCATCCTCAACCGGAAAATTCACCGGCCGCAACTCCATCAGCGGGATCGATTCTTCCGGGCGCCTCTCGCAAAGCTGGAAGAATTGTCTGAGAGCTGCGGGAATAATTAACACTTGAAGTGGCGTTTTTGATGATGTATAGTGCAGGCATCAAGGGTAACAACATCCCTCAGGTTGTTACTGGTCGGGCTGAGTGATTATTACCTGCATCCACTTGGCTTGTTAATCCCCCCTCCATCCCCAGTTTACAATATCTCCCGCTGTTACAATTTTATTGTCTCTGTGAATCTATTAGAGGACCACATCAGGCGTGTGGATCACACCGCCGATGTAGACCGCGCCATCCTTCGCCAGGTCTATGTCTGGGCCGAGGCGAAGTCGGCGATCTACCTCGACGGCTCCGGCTTCCGCGACGCCGAAGACTTCCTCGACCCGCCGCGCGGCTCGGTCGAGTACTTCGTCTTCGCCGGCGACAAGCCCGCCGCTCTCCTGACGCTGATCCCGCTCGCGACCGTACGCGGCGTCTACCAGGTCGGGCTGATCACGAACCCACAAGCCAGTCTCCGCAAAATTTGCAAACTCCTCCGAGGCTTCATGGGGGCGGTCTTCGAACGATTAGCGCAGGCGCTCTTCGTTGATTTGCCCGACTCGCCGGAATTCTCGCGGACTAGAAAGCTGGCGAGGTTTTTCGGTTTCGAACAAGTCTCGGGAACCATTTTCCTGATTTCAAAATATGGGCACGCGAAAGAACGAGAAAAAGGCCACGACGCAGTAGACCGTGGTGACCGATTACACAGGCGCGTTCAAGTTTTACGACATCACGCCTGAAGAGCAGGAGTTCAAAGAGTGGGCGACCGCCCGTGTCACCAATCGGGCGGCAGACCTCCTTCACAAGTACGTCTACATCCAGCAGGCGACAGCGCCTACCCGGCGGGCGCCGTCCAGAAGATCAGCGTTTATCTCATATGACACACACCACTGTTTTCATGACCTGGCTGACGCTCATGCTGGCCTACCTGGCCGCGGGCGCGCTCCTGATCCCGTTCAAACACCGCCATGCGTACAGGTCCTGCACGAAGGACGGGAGCTATTACGTGTCGAACCTTCTGTGGTGGGCCGTCCCGCTGACATGGTTCCTGGCGCCGGCGATCTCGACCGCTCCGGAGAGGGCGATCGGGACGGCTCTGTTCGCCGCCGGCGCCGCGATGGTGATTTGGGCGCGCAGGGCCAACCCTTTTTTCCTCCCGGTGATCCGCGAGCCGCGCTGGATCGTTGGCGATGGGCCGTATCGATGGCTGAGGCATCCAGGCTACGCGGGTTTCATTCTCATGGCGGAAGGTTCGTTTCTGGCGCTCGGCCATTGGGTGGGCGTCTTTCCGCTTGTGGCCTGCATCGGCTTCCTCGTCGCCCGCGCGCGGCGGGAAAACAGAATCCTCACCCATGCGGGCAAGTCCGAGTTCTACGATTAGTCCGGCGCCGAGAAGCCGGATTCGTGACGGGTTGTCATTCCGCAAGGCTTATCGCACTTAAGCTCGCGCTGTCGCCCCGGCGGCGGATTTCGAGAGTTCCTGCCGGGTCTTCCGAGCGCATTTGGCGCTCTCGCCGACGGTTCCGGGCGAAGGCGGCGAGGGCTGAGAGCGCCGCCCTTGCGCGCAGTCTCGTCACGAAGCAGAAGCAAGTAGAAGAAACCTTCTACATCCTTCCCGAAGACCCACTGAAGCTGAGTTACGTTTACGAAACGGAGCCGGGTGGGAAGCGCCGCGTCCGCTGCATCACAACATAGCGCTGGGACGACGGCGAGCGATTTGTGGTGTTCGCCAGCAAGCCAGAATAGCCCGCCTTTCGGGCTTCACTCGCCGAGTCGCTGACGAATGCAGCCCAACTATTCCTGTCACGAAAATCCTCTATTCGGTTCTGGCGTTAACGTTTTCGTGCGTCAGATTTAGCTTCCTGGATATTCATTCGCGCTCAGGAAACCACACGGCGCCGATAAATCAATCACTTAACGCGGCGCGGCATATGGCCCGCCGGATGCAATACCGTCAAGCGAACCCCTGGGACGCAGTTGCTATGGTGGCATTGTGGGACTCAGGCTAAGGAGAACGAGGAGAAAAAAACATGACTATCAAAGCTATCAAAACGACCGGACTTTCATTCGCCCTGGCCGCTGCGTTCTTAGTCGCCGCCGGCGCCGCCGACAACTCAAGCGCTTTCGCCCAGGTTCTGAAACGGTTTGACCATGACTACGACGGCCGGGTAGACACTCGCTGGGAGCGACTCGAAGAGCGGAAGGGTTTCAACGACGGACTGATCGCGGGTCGGCGGGACGCCCTCTCGCATCACAGGTTCAATCCGGTCATCGCTCACCGCCGCTTCGTCAGCAATGACTACCGCGAAGGGTTTCGTAAGGGCTACGCGCAGGCGTATTACCAGTTCGCCAAGAACCGCAGCCATCAGTATGTTCGGGGCTACTAAGCCGGACAGAACTCAGGCTTCATTCGAGAAGGCCCGCTGTGATATCGGCGGGCCTTCTAATTGAGAAAACGAAGCTCAAATGCTGAAGGAGACTTTCGTATGACAGAAGCGGTTCGCAAGGCCATAAATTGCATTCGCCGAGGCAATCTTATCGAATGCTCAGCAGAGACCTACCGCTCGGAAATACGCGACGCGCTAATCCGTTTCGTGCTTGCTTGCGTTGACAACAACGACATGGTCCGAATGCGGATTGCGCTCGTAGAGATGAACAGGCTGGACAACATGCATGACTTTGGCGCGTCGGCTGAGTCACCCGACAAACTCACCTAAGCTGAGGCGGATCGGGGCAAAATAGGCAAGGCGAGTGGGATGGCTGTACCTTCGTTTCGCATATGTTCCACTAGCCTTGCCGCTCTCCTACACATTGCGATACGCAGACGCAATTACCGCGCCGAACTGACGGTGTTGAGTGTAGGGCGTTTCGCAGGCTTAGGCGCCGGACATGTCCCGGAAATCCCCACGGAATCGGTGTGCGGGCGTCGCATAACGCCTCAATTTCATCGGGCGGATTGTGGGGCGATTGCTGGCAATAGCCAGAGCGCCAGGCAAAAAAGAGAGGGTGACAAACTCGGAAGGATATATGTCACCCTCAACCACATGTTATTGAAAGGGCCTCCCCCATATTGGCCCACAATTACAAGACGCAATTGCCGCGCCGGTAATGACGGTGTTGAGTGTAGGGCGTTTCGCCTTTTTGGCGTGGGCAATGTCCCGTAACGCCACATTGATTCGGTGTGCAGACGCGCCCCGAAACGCCACATTGATTCGGTGTGCAGGCGTGTCCCTAAACGCCACACAGGCTTTGCGGCGCGACGGAGATGCTGGACGGCGCAAGGAAATCGCAAGGGCGCTCAAGTTTGTGCGAAAGCAGATGCAAGTTTTTCTCAAGGGGGTCAATAGATACTGCTGCATGTGACCGAGGCGTTTTCGACACCGCGAACGCCATTTGTTTTGAATGATCAAAGCACAAAGGAGAGCGAATGCATAACCAAGCGAAACAAGCGAACATTCCGACGCCGGCGGGATTGGCCGACGGCTTGATCGGCTCCCTTAGCGGCTTGACCGCCATCGAGGGCGACGAGTTGCGCTGCCAGATCGTCATGCTCATCAACCACTCATACGCCCTGGGCTACGCGGCCGGCGCCGACGCGGGACTTGTGGCTCGGATGCGGTCGAGGATCGAGCGCGCCCGCCGCAGAGCGCGGCAGGACATCAAACTGGCGCTGTCCGCTATTCGTGATCGCCTGGCTATGATTTTTCGCGATCACAGAGGCCGTTCCCATCAAATGTTTCCACCGACATTCGCCATCCAATTCCCGATGCGCGGGTCGGCGGTCACGGGCGCTATTCCCATCAGATGTTTCCACAACAACCGCCCTGCCGAGATGCGCCGCCAGACGCCTGTGATCACGGACGCCCTTCCTATCAGATGTTTCCACGGCGGCCTATCCGGGATCAATACTCACAACAATTGCAGCGTCGTTTTGCGAGTGGCGGCTAGGGGGCAAGTGCGCAGGATTTACGGCTGAGAGGCGCCGGCAAGTCTCGGCGCATTGGGCCGGCGAGGCGCATAATGCGCGCAACTCCCCGGCCGAACTACGGCTGTTCGAAGCGATTTCTTGCCGACGCTTTTTGGCGCTATCCGCGAAGTACGCTCTCCCGTCGAGAGACATCGCTCCGATTGGCTGCGAAGATTTGCCGCGGGCGCTTAAACCCATCAGTTTGCGCCTTCCTGAGCGCGTCCATCTCTGCAATAGGGCAGGCTGACAAAGAGAAGGCGGCGGTCCATCCTCGATGATCAGTGTTGGAGACCGTCGAATTGCTGTTTATTGCGATGGCGCCGCTGGTCATTCGCCTACCTTAATCCCCATTCCGGGTGGTGGCCGTCCCGCTCAGGATTGGGAGAATGTCCAGCCTGCGGTAGCGAGCTTTGCGCGCGTTTGCAGTTCTGATCCCTCCAATATCGGCGCGAGCGACAGGGCGCCTGCCAACCTACAATCGCCTGATGAGGCCCTCGCCAATCTCCACACATGGCTCAAAGCGTCTGGCGAGAAGGGGCCCTTCATCCTCGTAGGTCATTCGAGTGGGGGATGTTCGCGAGGCGTTTCGTCTTGATACGACGGTAATGCTTGAGAATTCTCCTGCAACCTTTTTTATCGAATCTACACCCACACCTGAAGACACTTTGTAAATCATCTAAAGATCGTTTAGAAACGTTGGCGAGAGGCGTCTTGTAGGGACCTCGCCAGACGACATATGAGGTGTGACGCTCATGAACAGGGGGCGCCAGTTCACCTCGGCATGAGTTTATTGAATTTCAAAGGGAGGAATGAGGATGCTGAGAAACTTATTGCAAGACCTGCGTTACGGTATTCGCATGCTCCGCAAGAGCCCGGGTTTTACGATAGTGGCAGTGCTCGCGCTTGGGCTTGGTATCGGTTCGACCACCGCCATCTTCAGCGTGGTCTATGCCACACTCTTCGAGCCCATGCCTTTCCCCAATCCCGAGCAACTGGTCATGGTCTGGTCGAGGATCAACGGCGGTCGAAATGTAGTTTCAGCGGCCGATTATCTCGAATGGAAACGGCGCAGCAAATCCTTTCAATATTTGGGCGCATCTTCAGGCGGCTCTTTCAATCTCTCCGGCACGGAACGGCCCGAGCAGATCAATGGCGGAATTCAGACACCGGGATTCCAGACCATGTTCGGCAATCCGATGTTTATGGGCCGCGATTTCCTTCCTGAAGAGGGCGAGCCCGGAAAAGATCACGTAGTGATCCTCAGCAATCGCGTCTGGAGACTGCAATTCGCGGCCGACCCCAAGATTATCGGCCGCGATATTCGTCTGAACGGCGAACCATACAAGGTGGTCGGCGTCCTGCCCCCGGGCCAGCCTGACAGGCATCCATCTCAGATACTGGCCCCGCTCGCCTTCAAACACGAACAGATCAATCATGACTTTCACTGGTTGTTGATCATCGGACGATTGAAACCCGACGTCTCGATCGCGCAGGCGAAGGCCGAGATGGAGATGATCGCACGCCAGATCGCCGAGGAGAATCCGAAATCAAATTCGAATTGGAGCGCCAGCGTCGAGCCTCTCCAGAATAATTTTCTTCCCGACACCACGATCCGGAATCTCTGGCTTCTGCTCGGCGCGGTGGGATTCGTGCTGCTGATCGCCTGCGCGAATGTCGCCAATTTACTGCTGGCGCGCGGTTCCGCGCGCCAGAGGGAGATTGCCGTGAGGGCCTCGATGGGCGCCACCAGATCGCGGCTCTTCCTGCAGTTCCTCACCGAAAACGTGGTTCTGGCCATGATCGGGGGGATTCTGGGAGTCTTTCTCGCTACGGCCATCATCAAAATCATCATCGTCTTGATGCCGCCGTACATGTTGCCCTCCGAAGCCGACGTCCGGCTCAGCATCCCGGTCCTGTTTTTCTCCCTGGCCTCGACGATCATCACGGGGCTGCTGTTCGGCTGCGCCCCGGCCTGGCAAGCGGCCGACCTCAATCTGAGCCAGGTCATGAAGGAGGGAGCGCGTAGCGGCGCCGGTCACGGCCGGCGTGTGTTGCGAAAAGCGCTGGTGATCGTGGAATTCGCTCTGGCTCTGACAATGCTGGCAGGAGGAGGACTGGCCCTCCGCAGTTTCTGGAATTTGACGCGCGTGGATTTGGGCGTCCGCGTCGAGCGCGCGCTCACATTCAGTTTGCCCGTGCCGGAGAGCCGCTTTTCCGATGCTCAACAGGTAAACGCCTACTACCGCCGATTGTTGGATAAGATCAAAGCCGTGCCCGGTGTCGAGATAGCGACGGTTTCTGTGGGAATGCCACTGCGAGGCCCCGCCTTCGGCATGCCTTTCACGATTGCGGGCCGGCCTGTAGTCGATCCTTCCGCGCGACCGGGCGCCGGCTTTCAGATGATTACTCCAGAATACTTCGAAACATTCGGAATGCGTGTCATCAAGGGGCGGGGCTTCGGCGAGCTGGACAGAGAGGGCAGCCTCCGCGTGGCCATGGTCAATGAGTCTTTCGTCAACCGCTATTTCTCCGGCGTCGATCCGCTGTCGCAGCGGATACTGGTTGAAGAGCTGATCCCGGGCAAAACGCAGCTCGGCCCTCCACTCGATTGGCAGATCGTGGGTGTCTTCAATAACGTACGCGACGGCAATCTGCGCGAAGATTATCCGGTGATCTTCGTTCCGTTCTGGCAGAGCTCCTGGCCGCAAGCTATGGTAGGAGTGCGAACGGCCGGCGAACCGGCGAGCCTCACGCGAAGCATCGCCGCAGCCGTCAACGAGGTCGATCCCGATCTGCCTCTCGCCGGCGTCACGACGATGGAGCAGATAGTTAGCGAATCTCTCTCCGTCGATCGATTCGGGATGCTTTTGTACGCGAGCTTTGCGACGCTCGCGCTGCTGCTGGCGGCTGTGGGCATCTACGGTGTGATGGCCTTTGCCGTCTCGCAGCGAATCCATGAGATCGGAGTACGCATGGCTCTTGGCGCGAGCCGCGTTCAGGTCTTCGCGATGATATTGCGCGATGGCGCGATCCTGGCGCTGGTCGGAGTCGTAGTGGGACTCGCGGGGGCATACCTGGTCGGCAGGGCCATGCGGGCCACACTTTATGGCGTCGGCGCGATCGACCCGATAGTCTTCAGCGCCGTCTCCTTCGTGCTCCTGCTCGCGGCGTTGCTGGCCTGCATTTTTCCCGCTCGCCACGCCAGCAAAGTCGATCCCATCGTGGCGCTGCGACAGGAGTGAAAGCAATAGACGCCGCGCCGGAGCATTTCCATCACGCATCGTTCGATGTATATTAGGCGGCGTCTTAACAGAACGGTTTTGGCTTCAGGCGCCCGTTGCCTTTTCTCAGGTAACGGGAGAATAGGGAAGCGGGTGAAATTCCCGCACGGTCCCGCCACTGTGAAAGCCTTTTGATTCTTTTCCTCTCCAATCTAGCGCCACTGCGCGAAAGCGTGGGAAGGCTTCGGAGGAGAAGATACGTCGTTTGTTTTCGGCGTAAAGGCTCAAGTCAGGAGACCTGCCTGAAGTTTGGTCGCGTATGTGAACTCTTCGCGGATTGAGAGGGAGCGACGTCTTGCTGAACCTATTTTCTTCCTTCAATTCCAGACAACACTCCACCAGGCGAAACCGAGTTCATCTGCGTTTGGCCGCCAAAGCTTATTGGCCGCTTTAACACCGGCATTCATCAATCATTACCTTATGGGCGCATTACTGATGGCGCAAAACATTTCGTTCGCTTACGACGGCCGGCCGGTTCTGAAAGGAATCTCGATGTCCGTCGACGCGGGCGAGTTCGTTGGATTGGTCGGCGCCAACGGCAGCGGCAAGACGACGCTCCTGCGCATTCTGCTCGGATCGTTGCCTGCCCCCGGCGAGGTTCGGTTGTGCGGCGATTTGTTGAGGTCGCTCGACCGTCGCGAGATCGCCAGGCGCGCCACTATGGCGCCACAGGACACGCGCATGGATTTCGCCTTCACCGCGCGAGAGATCGTGGCGATGGGGCGCACTCCTTATCTGGGTCGCTTCAGGCCGGAGGGAGTGGCCGATAAAGAGGCCATCGCCCGCGCAATGCGCGAAACCGGTATATCTGATTTGGCCGAACGCAATGTCACGGAGCTTTCCGGGGGCGAAAGGCAGCGCGTCCATCTCGCCCGCGCTCTTGCGCAGGAGGCGCGCGTCATCCTTCTGGACGAGCCGACGGCGAATCTCGATCTGACACACCAGGTCGAGGCGCTCGAACTCGTCCGGGAGTTCACGCGCGCAGGCGGCGGCGTGTTGGCGGCGATTCACGACCTGTCATTGGCCGCGCGTTTCTGCGAACGTCTATTACTTCTGTCGGAAGGACAGATCGTGGCTGCCGGCCCGCCCGCCGAGGTCATTACCGAAAGCAATCTTGCCCGCCACTTCGCGCTCAGCGCCCGCGTGTGGCGCGATGAAGAGACGGGCGGGTTGATCGTTTATCCGCTGGGACCGAACTCGTCATCCGCTCGGCGGGCTCGGGTCGGCCAGTAGCGTTTGAATAACTGTCGAAAGGCGATCATATGTCAACTTCTGTCTCTCGACCGCCGAATAAAAGGCTGAAAGGCTCGGCGTTTTACATCGCGGCGCTGGTCGCGGCGCTGGCGCTGGTGGTCGCCGGAATCGAAGTCACGCGGCGACTGAAAACTCCCGCGGACGCCACCACCGCCGTTCCCGCAGTCGCGCGCCCTTTCCCCCGTGAGTTGCGCGACGCAAAAGGCGAGACGCTCAACATCCAGCGCGAGCCGCAACGCGTCGTCTCGCAGACGCTCGGCACGGACGAGATTCTACTCGCCGTCTGCCCGCCGGAACGAGTCGTTGCGCTAAGCAACCTGGCCGAGGACGGCGACTACAGCAACGCCGTCGAGGAGGCGCGCCGGATTCCCGGCAGGACGACTGAAGGCCCGGAGCAGATTTTACAGTTCAAGCCCGACCTGATCTTCGTCGCCAGTTACAGCCGCGCCGAGACGGTCGAGTTGCTCAAGGCTTCCAAAGCGCCGGTCTTCCGTTTCGCGAATTTCGATTCGATCGCGGACATCAAGTCGAACATCCGCACGGTCGGCTACGCCACGGGGACGGACGCCGCGACGGAAAAACTCATCCGACAGATGGATGAAGACCTGGCCGCCGTTAGCGCGCGCATTCCAAAAAGCGAATCGCCAGCGCGCGTAATGTCATACGATCAACTGGGCTACACCGCGGGCTTGAACACGATCTTCGATGACGTTGTGCGGGCCGCGGGAGCCGTCAACGTCAGCGCGGAACAGGGGATCAAGGGCTTCGCCAAGATCAATTCGGAGAAGATCATCGAATGGCAGCCGGACTTTCTTATTACGGGCGCAAATCGGGGCAAGGAAAAATCCGTGCGCGACCGATTACTCGAAGACCCGGCGGTCGAAACCAGCAAAGCCGCGCGCGCCGGGCGCATCATCGTGATTGACAACCGCCATTTTCTGACCGTCTCGCACCACGTCGTGCGCTTCGTCGAGGATGTGGCCAACGGGATCTATGGAAATCGGAACTAAGACAATCGAAGCGCCGCCCGCCCGTATC
>Ga0075421_100013357_pt1 | contig 10235 bp, 9 predicted proteins | sample SoiMetdeltSBSDD5_FD_75292 | JGI IMG/M metagenome (GOLD analysis project Ga0075421, IMG submission 75292) | Bulk soil microbial communities from a Populus tree surrounding site in Tennessee, USA - Soil MetaG P. deltoides SBSDD5 | ecosystem: Environmental > Terrestrial > Soil > Tree plantation... | reverse complement strand
AGTCGTGAGCACGACGCGCAATCGTGCCTTACCGCTCATCATGTGCTGGTAAGCTTCGTCGACGCGTTCCAGCGGAAACACGTCGTTCATCGAACGCACACCGCTCAGCGCGCTGAAGGCAAGCGTCTCCTGCGCATCCATGGCGGTGCCGGAATACCAGCCTTTCACCGAGCGGCGCCCCATGATTAAAAACAGCGGCGAGACTTCCAGCGACCCAGCAGCGCCGACCACGATCAATGTGCCGCCCGTGCCGAGGCCGCCTTGCACCGCGTGCATCGCTTCGCCGCTCGTGACCGTGGTGAGAATGACTTTCGCGCCGCCAAGCTTTTGCAGTGCGGCCGCCGCGTCTTGCGCTTGACTGTCGATGTAAGAATGCGCGCCCAGTTGTGTGGCTAGCGCTTCCTTCTCCGCGCCGCGCGCAATCCCGACTGTCTTGAAGCCCATTTTCGCCGCATACTGCACGCCGAGATGGCCGAGCCCGCCCAGGCCATGAATGGCAACGAGATCGCCCGCCCGCGCGCCGCTGTTGCGCAACGCGTTATAGGTGGTGAGGCCCGCACACATCAACGGCGCGGCTTCCACGGCTGACAACGCGTCCGGTACCAGCGCGAGGGCCATGGCTGGGGCGACCATGTATTCTGCGTAACCGCCATCGAAGGAAATGCCGGTGGTTTGCAGTTCCACGTAGCAGGCGAAGAAATCACCGTTGCGGCACGCATCGCAAGACCCACAATGTCCGCCGTGCCAGCCGATACCGACGCACTGGCCAGGCTTCCATTGCGAAACCCCTGCGCCCACCGCGTCCACGATCCCCACGACTTCATGACCGGGCACACGCGGATAGTGCAAGCCTGGCCAATGCCCCTCCTTGACCAGCGCATCACTGTGGCAGATGCCGCAGGCCTGAACTTTGATGCGCACGTGGCCAGCAGCAGGCTCGGGGATGGGCCGTTCGACCATTTCCCAATCACCGCCCGGTTTGCTGATTTGAGCAACTTTCATGTCTTTCTGGCTCCTGTCATATTTCACCACGGAATCCCGCGTGCATCTCTTCGACCAGCAAGGGAATCGCCCGATCCAGATGCTGGCCGTAGCACTGCGCCAATAGCCTCCTGCACAACGCGTCGACGTCGGGGACGTCGAGATGTACCAGCCCGCCTACCGGGCAATCCCCGGTATGTTCGGTCAGGAGTATCTCCATCTCGTCCCGCTTGCTGCACAGAAACACCGGAAGCTGTGGCGTGAACCGATGCTCCCACTCCACGTGAAACCCAAGCCCATCACCGTAGAACACCTTGCTCCTGGCATCGTTCGTGATTCGGAGCGTGGGTACGCCCTTCTGCCTCGTCGTTATCTCCCGTGCGTTAGACCATGGGATTGTTCGCATCCGCCAGAGCTCGAGCAAGCTGAATGGTATCGGCACACTGCTGCAACCGCACGATCAACCCCTCGTGCAAGGTCCACACGTGTGCGAAACGCGCCGTGAACCGCTTGCCGCTCCGTCTGGCACGCCCCGAGTAGCTGCCGAGGGCGATGACGCGTTCACCTGACTCGAAAAACTCGGCGCCGTCCGCGACGAATTCGTCAAAGTCCGTGAACAGGCGACCAAAAAAATCGTGCAGCACACTGTCGAGGCCCACGTAGACGGCGCCATACGGAAAGCCTTCAACAACCTCCCAGCGAATATCACGCGCCAGCACTTGGCGCATGACGTCTGGATTACCACGCGCCTGATACAAGCGACGCACGACAGAGACATTCGGTGAGTCTGCCATGGCCATGCTCCTCTGATGACCCTGCTCCTATACCCCTGGATGGGGGCCAAACGACTGGGCCGCCCACCCGCGCGCCAAAGGCGAGTATCGGGTACCGCCGCGAGTTCTGCGGCGACCAATCCTGACCACGTTGCCGTTTGAGAGTATGATCTTCCGAGATGGGTGCCTGCAAGCGTCTCGCCACGACCAAACGCCTCGGTCGGCCCCGTGACAGTGATCGCCTACCACGAGAGCGCCCATCCCGCTCCCGTTGCAGAGGCACACGGTCGATCCACTGTTGCACGTCCACCGCTACGCAGGACCGGAGGACGACACCACGTGCCGGGACACGTTGGCACGCACGATGCTGGACGACACGTCGTGATTGGGTCCATCGGGTCGTGTACCCCAACTCTGCGGTTCATTCCATTGCCCCAAAACGGGGTAAAATGCCCCCATCTCACCACAAGTTGGAGGGAGCAACACCATGGTGTCACATCCCTGTGTTTCTCTTATAGTACTTTTTATACTCATTTGCTCTTTGTCGTCTTGCACCTCACCTGGCCGCAGCGCCCAGTAGGGACTCCGGCCACACCAACTCAGCCAGAGTCCCTTACGCCCACACGCCACCGCTCCAACGAGCCCAAACCCTTCGCGGGCTTGACGCACAAGCCTCATTGCGCCTGGGACTGCGCCACCGCCAATGTCCACGACACGCACTTTCAGCCCCTGATTACCCCGTTTGACGGCCACATGATGAGTAGCCCGCTCGGAGTTCTTGGGAAGCAGGGTGAACATTGCTCACCACGAGACCGCACCAAGCGTGCCACTAGAAACCTTGTGGCAGTTGCAGATGCGGATCACCAGCTGGCCTGAACGGCTTCGTTAGAGATGCGCATGGGCCGGCACGTCGCCGTGGCCATGGTCCGCCACGCGATGGTGCTCCTCGCCTGAAGCGTCGAGTGGGTCCACATGGATGATGGCGTTGGTGAGATGCGGTACATGATGCAACAGATGATGCTGAACTGCGGTGGCAATGGCGTGCCCCTGCGCCACCGACAACTGCGGACGCACCGCGAGGTTGATCTCTGCATGGAGCCGATGCCCTATCCACCTGATCCGGACCCGGGTGACTTCCTGCACCTCTGATATGTGCCGAATCGCGTGCGTGATGTCTGTATGCACCGCGGGGTCTACTCCGTCTAAGAGACGAGTGAAAATCGTCGTACCCGACTCCCAGACAATCCGCAGAATCGCTATGGTAATCACTAATCCGACAAGAGGGTCAACCATTGGATAACCCAACCACGCCCCTCCCATCCCCACCAGGACGGCTACACTCGTCCAACCGTCGACGCGCGCATGATAGCCATCCGCGATCAGCGCCGCACTCCCAATGGCTTTGCCAACGTTGATGCGTAACCGCGCCACGGCTTCATTGCCAAGAAAGCCCAGCAGGGCGGCGCCCCCCACTGCGCCAAGATGGGCGATGGGCTGGGGGTTGAGCAGGCGCGAGAGCGACTGATAGCCAGCGACCATGGCACTGCACAGGATGAGACCGACGATGATGACACCCGCCAGGTCTTCCGCACGACCCAGACCATAGGTGAACCGCGGCGAGGGTGGGCGGCGTGCGAGCACAAAGGCCATCCAGAGCGGCAGAGCCGTCGCTGCATCGCCGAAATTGTGGATGGTGTCAGCCAGCAGTGCCACACTGCCTGACATCCAGACCATCACGACCTGGATGCACGCTGTAGCGCCCAAGCCGATAAAAGACCATTTGATGGCCCAGAGCCCACGTTGGGTCGTGACCATGGTCGGATCGACAGTGCCGTGGGTGTGGGAATGCGGATGATGAGGATGAGACATGCGTGTCACCTCCGTAGTGCTCGATGGAGAAGGGCTCCTGTGAAAAACGTACAAAAATATCTGTCCGGTGCATGGGTCTGGTGAGACGTTCAGTGTCGCTGGACCATGTAGCACCCTGGGCTGGTCTCGTGCAGGCGCAACAGCAAAACGAACGGCATAGTCAGGAGGCACACACTCACGACGGCGAGTGAAGCCAGCCCGAAGAGAGCCACCAGGGGCCCTGCCACCAAGGGCAGAATGATTGCGGCCACACCACTCACGGTGTCGTTGACACCGATCGCACGCCCCCGTTCGCGCGGGTGGGTGGTATCGGCTAGAAGCGCCACCACTGCCACATTCATGCAGGACCAACCCAGGCCGACCAGGAAGGTTCCAGCGGTGATTACCCCATAGGCGGACGAGAGGGACACCAGGCCAGAACCGGCACCTGCGATGACGACGCCACTCAGCATGACAGCACGCCGCCCGAGGCGATCGGTGAGATGGCCCAAAGGCAGCGATAACCCATACATACCCATGACGTGGATGGCCACGGCCAGGGAGACAGCGGGGAGCGCGTAGCCATGGTGCGCGAGGGCCAGCGAGGTCATGGCCATCACCATGGCCATGGTGCCCTGCAGCGCAAAGCTCGTGCTCAATGCGACTCGTACGGGATACTTGCGTAGCAGTCTCCCCATGCTCAGCGGAGCACCATCTTCCAGTCCAGCCCCGGGGGTAACAGCCTGGCCAGGGTAATACGCCGAGAGATTCGCTGCGATCTCTCTCGGATCCGGGTGGATCAGCCACACGAGCCCGAGGCTTGGCAAGACGATAAGAGGGATGAGCAGCCAGGCGAGGGCCAGGGGCTCCAGCCCAAGCGCTGGCGCTGTCGTCTGCGCTGCGCTGATCAGGAGTGGCCCACCGAGCGCTCCAACCAGTGAGCCCATGAGCACATAGCCGAGACCTTCCGCCCGCCGGCTGGGGGGGTACAGATCAGCAGCTGCCAGCCGGAGCTGCTGTCCCGCACCCACACCGAGCCCAAAGAGGACGAGGCCGCCAAGAAACACGAGGAAGGAGCGCTGCATCAGAGAGCGTCCGACGGTGATGGCGCCGACCAGGCTCAGGAGCAGTCCTGCCAGGAGCCCTGCCCGTCGCCCATAGGTATCGGCGGCATAGCCGACGGGATAGGCGACGAGAAACCGGCACCCGCCGAGGATGCTGGTGGCGAGGCCGGCAAGAGCTGGGGAGCCGAGGAGCTGCGTGACCATGATCGCTCCGAGGGTTGGCACCATCTGGTTCCCCACGCCTACGAATGCCTGCGCGGTCGCGAGCAACAACGTATTGCGCTTGATCACGGCTGGGATGGTGGGCAGACGCGTCACCCCGAGGATGTCGGCCGACGGCATCGCATCCGGTGCGGCTGGACGTGGGTGATTCATGGGTGCCGCCTTTCCCTGGCGATTAACCCACTATCGCTGGTCAGGGTGCGCTCGGTGGTCACCACCCCAGTGCTGGCTGCATGAGGTGACGCAGCCAGACACTGCGGCGCTCCCGGTAACTCTGGCCCCCCGGGGTCGATCAGATGTTTCTCCACCGGGTCCCAGCGGATCGCGAGACCCGCCGCCACCCGCTCCGCACTGCTCCGAGGTCGCGCCGCCAGCAGGCGCGTCGACCAGTCCAGCGTCGCTTGCAGATAGACCGGCCGGGGGTGTAGATGGTGTTCCTGCAGACACGCTGCCACGAACTTGATGGCGTGATGGTCGCCAGTGTCGAGAGCCCGCGCGACGATCTCCCCCTGCGATGCTGGGACAGGGGCGTCCGACCATGGTGTAATCGTGGCGTCACCGCCAAAGGCAGCCGCCCACGCGGCCATGGCCTGCCAGACATAGGCGAACGTGGTGCGCCACAGCGCTGGTGGCAAGTGGGGGAGGAGGGAGCGCAGCGCCGCCGGTCCGGTGACCGCGTGGATGAAGATGAGGGGGTACCGGGAGGCATGCACGAGGTACAGCCGAGCTCCCGCCTCCGTCAGCGCACCGAGCGCAGTTGTGAGTGCCTCGGGCGCGGCGAGAGCGTCCACCGCCGCTGGGAAGTCAGGGCGTGTATCGAGCCGGCGGACGAAGTCGCGTGGGGTGACTCGCGGGTCGTAGTCGCGCCCGAGGCGGGGGACGTGGTCGAGTGCCTGGTCGATAGGGAGGGAGCCGATGAGGTGGGGGATACCCGGCAGTGCCTGATAGTAGGCGGCCCAATACGCCAGTGCCGCGGCCAGCTCCTCCAGCCGCAACGGGGTTTCGGCATCGTCGAGGGCACGCACGGCATGCGCCGTACGAATGAGGCCATGGGTGCCAGCCGCCATAACGCCGGGGAGCAGCCGCTGCACCCACTCCGCGAGTACGGCCGGCCAGGGAGACTCCGCAAGCTGCCGGCAGAAGAAGGCCATCCAGTCGCCCACCCGCCCCTGGACACCGAGGGCGGCGGGCCAGGTCTCGACCGTTACTGGCGTGGTCGCCTCGGGCATGGGGCTGAGCTGTCGCCGATACTGGTCCACCCAGTGCAGCACCATAGCGTCGCAGCCGAGGGAGACGAGCGCTTCGGCGGCCATCGGTCCGTGATTTGGACCCGCGTCTCCCACCTCTGGCCCGGTACCGCGCAGCCGCTCCAGCGCGTCGTCAATCACAGTCTTCATGGCAAATCTCCTCCATACGGTTGTTCAGCGTGCGAACACTGTACCTCCCCAGCACGCGACAATGCTTGAAGATGCCATGATGATTCCGTTGCGATTGCTTGAAGTTTTTGTTGAGAGATGGTAACCCTACTCCCGTGTGCTGTATTGTCTGTCCCTCATATGGCCAGACAGGTTGCGCCGACAGAGGCTGGGCGGCCACAGGGAGACAGAGGTGGCAAGATGATTTACGGCTTTGGCGATTATACACTCGATACGGAGCGCTATGAACTCCGTCATGCGGGGTGCCTCTGTAAACTCGAACCGCAGGTGTTCAATGTCCTCGCCTATCTGCTGGAGCACCGCACCCGCGTGGTCACCAAAGAGGAACTGCTCGAACGCCTCTGGCCCAATCAGTTCGTCAGTGAGGTGACCGTCAACCATGGGGTGATGGCGGCCCGCCGGGCCATCGGGGACAGTGGACAGGCACAGCGGTGCATCAAGACGCTGCACGGACGGGGCTATCGGTTTATTGCCGATGTGACGATGGTGGGACAGCCCTTGGGAGACGTTCCCACGCCCACTCCTGCGTCGTTCATGCCCACCGCTGAGACCGTGCTCTCTCTGCGGCCGCCAGGCACATGTGTCGCTCGTGAAGCCGAGTTCGCAGTGCTGCGGCAGAGTCTGACCCTGGCGCTCCAAGGTCAACGTCAGGTGGTGTTTCTGACCGGGGAAGCGGGGATTGGCAAGACGACGCTCGTGGACGCCTTTGTGACCGACATGGCTCCAGCGACGATATGGTGGGTGGGCCGCGGCCAGTGCATCGATCAGTACGGGGCGGGGGAAGCGTATCTGCCCCTCCTGGAGGCCCTGGGGCAATGGTGTCGGGGTGCGGAGGGAGCCCAGCTCGTCGCGCTGTTGCGCCAGCAGGCCCCGCACTGGCTCCTGCAGATGCCCGCCTTCCTGTCCCCTGCGGAGTACGATGCCCTGCAGCGTCGCTGCAGTGGCACGACCCGGGACCGGATGCTCCGGGAACTCGCGGAGGCGCTCGAAACGCTGACGGTACAGCATCCCCTCATCCTGGTCTTGGAAGACCTGCACTGGAGTGACTATGCTACCCTCGACTGGCTGGCGTATGTCGCCCACCGCCGCGTTCCTGCGCGCCTGCTGGTGCTCGGGACGTATCGGCCAGTCGAGGCGCGTCTGCGCGCGCATCCGGTGCGGACAGTGGCGCAGGAGCTGCAGCGGCAAGGCCACGCCCGCGAGCTCCCCCTGCCCTCGCTGTCAGAGGCCGGGGTGATGGCGTATGTGACGCAGCGCTTTGGTGCAGACCGCCTGCCCGCCCAACTGGCCCGCGTTCTCCATCAGCGCACGAACGGTCATCCCTTCTTTCTGGTGACGATCGTCGAGGAATGGGTGCGCCAGGGATCTCTGGTGGCCCTGCCGGAGGGCTGGGTCTTCCACGGGGCTCTCGAGACCGTGGGCGTTGGCGTCCCTGACAGCGCACGGCAATTGATCGAACGCCAACTGGAGGACGTCAGTGAGGCCGAGCAAGAGATCTTGATCGCGGCGAGTGTGGCCGGCGCCGAGTTCTCAGCCGCGGCCGTGGCGGCCGCACTGGGCCAGACGGCGGAACACGTCGAAGCCCGCTGTGAGACGATGATACGGCGTGGGCAGTTCCTGCACCCCCAGGGGACGGCTGCCTGGCCTGATGGGACGCTCGCAGCGCGCTATGGCTTTCGCCATGCCCTCTATCACGAAGTGCTCTACGAGCGGGTACCCCCAAGCCAGCGGCTACGCTGGCACCGCCAGATCGGCCTCCGGCTGGAAGAGGGATATGGTCCGCAGACGCACGACATGGCAGCCGAGCTCGCCATGCATTTTGTCCGGGGACGCGAGATGCCGCGGGCGGTACGCTATCTCCGGCACGCTGCCGAGAATGCGTTGCACCGGTATGCCAATCTCGAAGCGATTCACCATCTCACCACGGGACTGGAGTTGCTCAAGACCCTGCCAAACGCCTTGCCATCTCTCCAGCACGAACTCGCCATGCGCATCGCCCTTGGCCCGGCGTTACTCGCCATCAAAGGCTATGGCGCCCCGGAAGTCGCCCACACCTACACCCGTGCCCACGCCCTCTGCCAGCAGGTGGGAGACACCCAGCAGCGCTGCCGGGTCCTGTGGGGCCTGTGGGCTTTTTCCCTGGTGCGGGCGGAGCACCAGACGGCACGGGACCTGGCGGAACAGCTGTTCACCCAGACCCAACACCAGGCCGACGCGGCCTTGCAGGCCGCCGGGCATGTGGCATGCGGACTCTCGCATGCCTTTCTAGGCGTGTTTGCCTCCGCCCATGAGCACCTGGCGCAGGCGGTCACCCTGTCCACCCCGCAGCAGCATCAGTCTACGATTGCCCTGTTCGGGATGGATCTGGAGGTGTTTGGCCGTTCCTGGCTCTCCCATGTCCTGTGGCATCTCGGGTATCCCGACCAGGCCCTCGCGGTGAGCCAGGAGGCCCTCGCCCACGACCGCGGGCACCCGTTTAGCCAGGTGATTGCGCAGGATTATGCGGCCATGCTCCATCAGTTTCGCCGCGAGGCGCACCACGCCTGCCGGCATGCCCACGCCGCGCGACAGCTCGGGACCGAGCAGGAGTTTGCCTACTACCTCGCCTGGGGCACTATCCTCGAGGGCTGGGCCCGGGCAGCGCAGCACCAGGGGCCAGAGGGCATCGTCCAGATGCGTCAGGGTCTCGCGGCCTTGCGGGCGACTGGGGGCGCAGCGCGGCTGCCCTATTACCTGGCACTACTCGCGGAGGCCTGCGGGCAGGCTGGGCAGGCGGCGGAAGGATTGACCCTGGTGGCCGACGCCTTGACGCACACTGCCGCCCAGGAAGAGTACTGGTGCGAGGCGGAGTTACATCGCCTCAAAGGCGCCCTGCTCGTGCAGCAGGCGGAAGGGATGGGCAGCTCCCTGCTGACCGACGCGGAAACCTGTTTGCGCCAGGCCTTGACCGTGGCCAGCCGCCAGCAGGCCAAGGCCCTGGAACTGCGAGCGGCGCTGAGTCTGAGCCGGCTGTGGCAGCAGCAAGGCAAGCGGACCGAAGCCTACGAACTGCTGGCAGCCGTCTATGGCTGGTTCACCGAGGGGTTTGACACGGCCGACCTGCAGGAGGCCAAGGCGTTGTTGGAGGAGCTGGAGGGATAACGCTCACGCGTATAACTCTCCTCCGTCGTAGGACACGTGGGAGAGAGGTGCATCACCCATGACGGCCCTCAGGTTCCGGAGCAGGCGTGCAGCAGCCACGGGTCTTGAGGGAGTAATGTACGGCGCTGCACAGGAGCACAGCGATGGTCATTGTCGTCCTTTGCACGCACGTGAAGCCACAGGCGGATCTCGCACAGCTAAACGCGTTGAACCAGCAGACGGTCGCACTAGTAGATTGGCAATCTTCGATTGACAGGTTGATTCAAGTGGATTCTCCTTCTCGCAACAGCCCGTGGTTCGAAGAGAAGGAGAGCCCCTATGGCCAAATTTCGTGTCACCCTTACGGATGAGGAACGATATTTTCTGCGGAAAATGGTGTCGTCGGGTAAGGGGGCCGCTCGCCAACTGCTCCATGGCCGCATTTTGTTGCAGGCTGATACGAGTCCGGACGGCCTGGGGTATACCGACGAAGCCATTGCCAAGGCGTTGGATGTGAGTTTCTCCACGATCCACCGTGTCCGACAACAGTTCGTGGAAGACAGTTTTGAGGTGGCTCTCAACCCGCGTCGCCCCCAGAAGCGGCCGGACAAAGTGACCATCACTGGGGCAGTGGAACAGCATTTGATCGGGTTTTGTCGCAAATTTTCATTTGAGGTGATTTGCGGTATGCTCTTCCTCAATAACCAACGGTGATACATAAAGGAGAGCAGCGATGGCGATCAGTTTTAAGGGTGCCCATTTCCCCCCAGAGGTCATTCTCATGGGGGTGC
>Ga0075421_100013356_pt1 | contig 10236 bp, 12 predicted proteins | sample SoiMetdeltSBSDD5_FD_75292 | JGI IMG/M metagenome (GOLD analysis project Ga0075421, IMG submission 75292) | Bulk soil microbial communities from a Populus tree surrounding site in Tennessee, USA - Soil MetaG P. deltoides SBSDD5 | ecosystem: Environmental > Terrestrial > Soil > Tree plantation... | reverse complement strand
TTGCATCGAGGATCGGGCGCGGCGCCGCAGGCTCCCGCGCGAAGACGGCCCGCAAGAGAGGCGCTCCCGGAAGGCCTGTCTTCGGGAGCATCGCCAACCCGAGTGCCGCGAGCGGGAGCGTGAAGAGGAGCGTCTCGATCGCGGCAAAGAGCAGGGCGCGACCCAAGCCAAAACTCGGAAGCGCGTCGCCTCCCGGAAGGCTCTCGCGCAGGGAAGCGACGAACGGCATGGTCGCGAGTGAGGCGAAAAACCCGAGACCGAACAGGGCCAGGAGCAGGCGACGGCGGGTGGGGTCGCGCGCGGCGGCGACCGTTGTGTCCGCGTCGGCGGGTGGTTCGAAGCGCGCGTCCATGAACGGGGAGGATACGCGACGCAGGCCCCTTGACCCCCCGGGAAAACCCCGATACCGTCAGGTGCTATGGCGATCCCCGAGCCGAGCGCCAGGCTTTTGGCGCTTCCACGGTATCTCTTTCAAGAACTGGAGCGTAGGCGTGCCGAAGCCGAGGCCGCCGGGCGGGAAGTGACCGATCTCTCGATCGGCGATCCCGACCTCCCGACGCCGCGGCCGATCCTCGACAAGATCGCGGAAGCCGCCACCGATCCGGCCAACCACCGGTATCCCACGAGCGCCGGCCTTGTCTCGGCGCGCAGCCAGATCGCCGACTGGTTCGCCGCGCGCTACGGCGTCGAGCTGGACCCGAAGCGCGAAGTCGCGATCCTCATCGGCTCGAAGGAGGGGATTGGGCACCTGCCCCTCGCGGTCCTGAATCCGGGTGACGAGGCGCTCATGCCCGATCCGGGCTATCCGGTCTATGCAGCCGGCACTTCGTTCGCGGGAGCCACGCCGATCCGGTTCGGGCTCCGCGAGGAGATCGGGTTCGTACCCGACGTTCGGGAACTCGATCGTCTCGTCACGCCGCGGACGCGCGTCGTCTGGGTCAATTATCCGAACAATCCGACGGGGGCCACGGCGCCGCTTCGTTTCTATGAAGACCTTGCCGCCTGGGCCAAGAAGCGCGACCTCGTGATCGCGAGCGATGCCGCCTACTCGGAGCTCTACTACGAGGAGCCGCCATCGAGCGCGCTTCAAGTCCCGGCCGCGCGCGAGCGCGCGATCGAATTTCACTCGTTCTCCAAGACGTTCAACATGACGGGGTGGCGGCTCGGTTTCGCAGTGGGCGCGCCCCATCTCATCGACGCGCTCGTTCGCCTCAAGGCGAACCTCGATTCGGGCGCACCACAGGCAATCCAGATCGCGGCCGCCTGGGGACTCTCCGCCGTGTTGCCGAGCCACGGGCCGGCGCTCCGCGCGGTCTATCGCGAGCGCCGCGACACGGTGCTCGACGGCCTGAAGCGCCTGGGCTGCCCGATCAAGACGCCGGGCGGCGCGTTTTACCTCTGGGGCCGGATCCCTCCGGGCACCACCTCCATGAACTTCGTGTCCCACGTCTTCGATTCAACGGGCGTCCTGCTCACGCCCGGCACCGGCTTCGGCGATGCGGGTGAAGGGTATTTCCGCATAGCGCTCACGGCGCCGGTCAAGTCCCTGGAACGCGCCGTGCGCGCACTCGAATCGCTGGCGCCCTGGAAGGCGCCCCATGCCCAGGCGCCGTCCTACTCCCGCTAAGGCCCGGCGCAGCGCGGCGCCGGCCGCTCCCGCCCGCCCGTACTTGGACTGGCTCCGCTTGCTCGGGATCCAGGCTTACGGCCATCTCGGCGTCACCATGAAGGAGCGCGAGCTGGGGCAACGCGTCGAGGTCGACGTGGAACTCGCGTATGCCGACACGCCCGAGCGGCGCCGCGATACGATCGACGTGCGCTACGACTACGAGGAAGTGAGCCGACTCGTCCGCGCGCACGTGGGGCAGGCTCGCTGCAAGCTCGCCGAGACGCTCGCGGAGGAGCTGGCGCTCGCCCTCCTCGAGGAATTCGATCCGCCGTGCGTGCGCGTTCATCTTCGGAAGCTGCACGTTCCCGTGGCCGACTTCTCGGGCGTTCCCGAGATCGTCGTGGAGCGCGTCCGGTCATGATCCGCGTCTTCGTGGGGCTCGGCTCGAATCTCGGGGAGCGCGAATTCCTGATCCGGAAAGCCGTCGAGGCGCTCCGCGACCTGCCGCGCGCCACGGTCGTCCGCGTCTCGTCTCTCTACGACAGCGATCCGGTGGGCGAGGTGGAGCAACCCGCGTTCTTGAACGCGGTCGTCTGGCTGGAAACCGAGATGTCGGCGCGCGAACTGCTCTGGCAGATGCTCCTGATCGAGAAGCGCATGGGGCGCGTGCGATCGCAGCGATGGGGCCCGCGACCGATCGACCTCGATCTCCTCTTCTACGGTGACGAATCGATCGACGAACCCGATCTGACCGTCCCGCATCCGGAAGTCCCGAATCGCGCGTTCGTACTCCTACCGCTCCAAGAGCTGGATCCGGAGTTCGTCCATCCGGTGACCGGCGAGTCGGTGAAGCGAATGATCCAGAAGCTGCCACCCAACCCGCCGGTCCGAAAGGGCGGACGCTTCTGGTACTGAGCGGGGACTCTTTACCGGTGCCGGGGCGCTACATCGCGATCGAAGGAGTGATCGGCGTGGGCAAGACGTCGCTCGCGCGCCTCCTGGCCGAGCGTCTGAACGCGCGGCTCCTGCTCGAGGAGCCGGAATCGAATCCGTTCCTCGAAGATTTCTACAAGGACCCCCGCCGCTACGCCTTTCAAACGCAGATGTTCTTCCTGGTGAGCCGCTACCAGGAACTCAAAGAAATGCGCCAGCCCGATCTCTTCCACGACGCCGTCGTGAGCGACTACCTGTTCCAGAAGGACCGCATCTTCGCCAACATCAACCTGAGCGACCGGGAACTGCGTCTCTACGACAAGGTGGCCCCGCTCCTCGAACAGGAGATCCCGGCGCCCGACCTCGTCGTCTATCTGCAGTCGAGCCCCGAGGTCATCCGAAGCCGCATTCAGCAGCGCGGGCGGCACTACGAGAAGTCGATGGATCCGAACTACACGGCGACGCTCGCAGAGGCGTACAATTACTTCTTCTTTCACTATCGCGAGGCGCCGCTCCTCGTGGTCAACACAAACGAGATGAATTTCGTGGACCGCAGGGCCGACCTGGAGGAATTGGTCGCCCGAATCGAGAGCCACCGCGAGGGCGTCGCGTACTTGAGCCCGAGCGGGAGTGCCGGGGGGACGCCGTGAGGTCGGAAGCGGGAGCCGATGAGCGCCGGTAACGAGCCCGAAGCGCGCGGCAAGATCACGGTCCGTTCCATCCGCGAGCGGAAGGAGCGCGGGGAGCGAATCGTCTCCGTCACCGCCTACGACTATCCCACCGCGCGTCTCGCGGACGAAGCGGGGGTCGACTTGATCCTCGTCGGCGACTCGCTCGGGATGGTCGTGCTCGGATACGAGTCGACGATCCCGGTCACCATGGCCGAGATGATGCACCACGTCCGCGCCGTGGTTCGGGCGAGGCCGCGGGCGTTGATCGCGGCCGACCTCCCGTTTGCGTCGTTTCAGGCGGGACCCGAGGATGCCGTTCGAAACAGCGCCCGGTTCGTGAAGCGGGGCGCGGAGGCCGTGAAGCTCGAGGGCGGACGTCGCGTGATGGCGCAGGTGGAGGCGATCGTCGCGGCCGACATCCCGGTCTTGGGCCATCTGGGACTGACGCCGCAATCCGTGCACGCGTTCGGCGGGTATCGGGTGCAGGCGCGTGGCCGGCAGGCGGCCGACGCCCTGCTCGAGGACGCGCTCGCCTTGGAGCGCGCGGGCGTGTTTTCGATCGTGCTCGAGGGAATCCCGAGCGAGCTGGGCGAGGAGGTCTCGCGCGCCCTTCGGATTCCCACGATCGGCATCGGCGCGGGGCCGGGGTGCGACGGGCAAGTGCTCGTGCTCCACGACTTGATCGGCCTTTCGTTTGGAAAGCCTGCGAAATTCGTGCGGCGCTACGCGGAGGTCGGCGATTCGATCCGGACCGCGGTGCGCGCGTTCGGAGACGACGTGCGTGCCGGCCGCTACCCGAGTGCGGCCGAGAGCTATGCCGCCGCCCCGGAGGCGCCGGCCCCGGATGTCGCCCGACCGGCGAAGGTCCCGGAGCGGTCCGCGTGAGGGTCGTCACGGACCCCGCCGCGATGCGCGATCTGTCGCGCCGCGCGCGGGCCCGAGGAGAGCGGATCGCCTTCGTGCCGACCATGGGCGCGCTCCACGAGGGGCACCTCGAGCTGATGCGCCGCGGCGCGAAGGGGCATGACCGGCTGGCGGTGAGCGTCTTCGTGAACCCGCTCCAGTTCGGGCCGCGCGAGGATTTTCGGCGCTATCCGCGAAACCGGCGCCGCGATGCCGCGCTCTGCCGGTCCGCCGGCTGCGATTGGCTCTTCGCGCCGCGCGCCCGCTCGCTCTACCCGAGCGGCTTCGCGACCACGGTGAGCCCCGGCGCGCTCGGCGCGCGCTGGGAGGGAGCGGTGCGGCCGGGCCACTTCGCCGGCGTCCTGACCGTGGTGCTCAAACTCTTGAACCTCGTGGAGCCGGACACGTTGATCTTGGGCCAGAAGGACGCGCAGCAGGCGGCGGTCGTCGGCGCGATGATGCGCGACTTGGATCTCGCCCCGCGTCTCGACGTCGCGCCGATCGTGCGCGAGCGGGACGGCGTGGCACTATCGTCTCGAAATGCGTACCTGAACGCAGGACAACGCGCGCGCGCCGCCGGGCTTCCGCGCGCACTTCGAACCGCCGCCGCCGCCGCGCGAAGCGGCGAGCGGTCGGCCGCCCGCATCACGGCCGCGGCACGAGCGACCCTCAGGCGAGAGACGCAACCCGACGCGGTGGACTATTTCGCGGTCGTGGATCCAAAAACCTTCTTGCCGATCCGGCGACTCGAACGCCGAAGCCTCCTGATCGCGGCGATCCGGATCGGACGGACGCGGCTCATCGACAATCGCTTCATCACCCCCGGAGGTCGCGCCTGATCGCTCCAAACGCCACGCCACCCTTCACCGCGTTGATCCTCGCGGCTGGGATGGGCAAGCGGATGAATTCCGACCTCCCCAAGGTGCTCCATCCGGCTCTGGGGAAGCCGCTCGTCATTCACGTGCTGGACCAGCTCAAGCCGCTCCGGCCCGACCACGTCGTGATTGTCGTCGGACACAAGGAGGAATTGGTTCGCGCCGCACTTAAAGAGCGGACCGTCCAGTTCGTCACCCAGGTTCCTCAGCTCGGAACGGGCCACGCGGTACAGGTCGCGTGGAACGACGTGCAACCGGGCGCGGGGATCGTGATGGTGCTGGCGGGGGACATGCCGCTCGTCCGCACCGTCTCGCTCAAGCGGCTCCTCGAGCGTCATGCGGGGGAGTTGAACGGCGCCACCTTTCTCTCCGCGTTGCTCGACGATCCGACCGGGTACGGCCGCGTGATCAAGTCGCATCGGGGCGAATTCGTGAAGATCGTCGAGGAGAAGGACGCCCTGCCGGCGGAGCGAAAGGTGTCGGAGGTGAATTCCGGCATCTACTGCTTTAGCAAGGAGCCGCTTCGTGAAGCGCTCTCGCGCCTCAGCTCCGAGAACAGTCAGAAAGAGTACTACCTGACCGACACGCTCGCGCTGATGAAGGAGAAGGGATTGCGCGTCGGGGTGGAGCTGGCGGCCGACGCCCGGGAGTGTTTCGGCGTCAACACGCCCGAGCAGCTTCGGATGGTCGAGGAAACGCTCCAGGCCTGGGGAGAGGGCTGAGATGGACCGGATCTGGGCCGCATGGCGGATGGCCTACGTGGCCGGCGCCTCGAAACCCTCGAACGCCGGCCGCCGGCGTGCGGGACGGTCCGCCCCCAAGTCCAAGGCTCCTTGTCTCTTCTGCGCGTTCGGCAAGAAACGCCCGGCGGCGGGAAACCTACTGCTGGCCGAGTCGCCGCTCTCCCTCGTCATGTTGAACCTCTACCCTTACAATGTAGGGCACGTCATGGTGGCGCCGCGCCGCCACGTCGCGGCGATCTCCGGGGTTACCGCTGAGGAGGCGGTGGATCTGACGTCGTGGCTCGGCCGCGTGGAGCGAGCGATCCGGAAGGAATACCGGCCCCACGGGTTCAACCTCGGCGTCAACATGGGCCGGCCGGCCGGGGCGGGCGTGCTGGGTCACCTGCACTGGCATGTCGTGCCGCGCTGGAACGGAGATACGAATTTCATGCCGGTGACCGGCGGGACGAAGGTGCTCCCCGAGTCGCTCGACCGGACGTACCGGCGGCTGAAACGCGCACTCGACGCGACGAAGTCGCGTTTATCGCGCTGACGGAACCGGGGGAGCGATGGCGAAGAAGGCTCGGGCAGGATCGTCGGCGCTCGACGTGGCGATCGCGGTCTTCTTCATCTTGATCGCCGCATGCGCGGTCTCGATCGCCCTTCGGGTCGGCCCGCGGGCCGCGGGGCGGCCGAAGGAACCGATCCGGATCGAGCTCCTGAACGGCAGCGGGCGCGCCGGACTCGCGGGCGAGCTCGCCTCGTACCTGAGGGACGGCGGATTCGACGTGCTGGAAGTAAGCAACGCGGACCGTGCCGACTATCGGACCACGCTGGTGGTGAGTCGGACGGAAGCGCCGGAGCCGGGAAAGGTTGTGGCGGAATACTTGGGCACGAGCCACGTGATTCAGCAGATATCCTCGCAGGAGATGATCGACGTCACGGTTATCGTGGGCCGTGACGCGCGGCGCTGGACCCAGTCGCCGTAACAACCACGGAGCCTATTGGGCTCGGAGAGGCGGATCGAAGACCATGTTTAACATTGGACCCCAGGAGCTTTTCTGGCTCTTCCTGATCGTGCTCCTGATTTTCGGAGCAAAGCGGATTCCGGAGATCGGCCGCGGGATCGGGCGGGGAATTCAGGAGTTCAAGAAGGGAATGCGGGACGTCGAGACCGAACTCAACGTGAGCGACAAGCCCGCGACCCGCGAGAACTCGACGGAAGACCGGAAGTCCTAAGGCGCCGCCGCAAGAAAATGCCGGGCCGGCGATGATCGCCGACCCGGCCTGCTCGCACCATCCTGAGGGCCACTCCGGCCCGGATCAAGCGTCGAAGTAGTTCTCCCGATAGTCCTTGATCTTTGCGCGCCGGCGCACGTCCTGCATCCATTCCGTGTAGAGCGCCTGGCGCCGCTCGTTCAGCAGCGATTCGCGGATTTGCTGCTCCTTCGACCGGAATTCCTCCTCGGTCGGCGTGGTGCGCTCCACGATGAGGGCCAGGTAGACGGCGCCATCGCCCGTGAGCGGCTGGGACCAGGTCGTGGAGCGCGACCCGAACAGCATGCCGACGACCTTCGGTTCCCGGGCCTGGGCGGCGCCGATAAAGCCGCTTCGGTTCACAACGTCGGCCACGACCGCGCGACCGTGGCCCGCCGCCGCGACGCTCGCGTCCGCGCCGCCGGTCGCCAGCGCCGCGCGCGCCTGCGCCGCCGCTTCCCGCGCACGGTCCAGCTTGAGCGAACGAATCACCGCGAGCTTCACCTCGCGCTGGATCTTGTCGAGCGGCCGGAGTCCCTCCTCGCGACGCTCGAGGATCTTGTACAGGAACCAGCCGTTCTCGCTCGGGACCGAGCGCGAGATCGACCCGATCTTGCCCTGGAACATCCAGGCCTCCACGTCCGGGAAGCGCTCGAGCATCTGGTTCCCGCTCTGGCCCATCGAGAAGAACTGGGAGTCGAAGGTGCGGAACCCGTGCTTGGTCGCCACGGGGCCGAATCCCTCCCGCTCCGCCTCCTTCCGTGCCTTCGTGGTGAGCTCGCGGATCGCGCGCACGGCGTTCGGCCCCGGGTTCACCTGCATGGCGATCTCGCGATACCGCACGGTCTCCCGCTTGGTATCCGGGTTGATCCCGCGCGACATCACCTGAAAGATGTGGATGGAGCGCTCCTCCTGGACGATGTCCGAGATCTGGCCCGGGCCCACGTTCCGGAGCCCGTTCCGGGCGGCCGGAGTCAAATCGTCGACGTTGCGCTCGGTGCCGGTCGTCAGCGTGCTCGGGATTTCCGAATAGGTCGCAGCAAGCTTCGGAAACGAGTCGGGCGTGGCGCGGGCCTGTTCGAGGACGCCACGGAGACGCTCCTTCGCGGCCGCGATATCGCTCTCGTCCGGTTTACGGGGCACCAGGAGCACGGCCACCTTGGTCTCGAGCGGGCCGCTGAATTCCTCCGGGTGGCTCTTGTAGTACGCCTGGATCTCGGCGTCGCCGACCCGGCTCGTATCGACCGAGAAGGAGTCGGGGGAGAATTGGAGCAGCCGCAGCTTGAGGCGCTCGTTCTGGAGCAGGAACCGCTCCCGGACGTCGCCCTCGGAGATCTTCGCCGCCGCGACGACTTTTTCCTGAAGCTTCTGGATCGGCAGGGTCTCGGCGACGAGCGCTTCCACCTGCGCCCAGGGAACCTGCGAATTGGGGTTCTCCAACTCGGCCAGGTACTTCCGATAATCGAACTGGCCGTTCGTCTTGAACCCCTCGGCCTCGGTCACGATCTCCGGCGGCGCCACGCGGAGGGCCATCTTGATTTCCTCCGGCGTCGCACCGATGCCGCGCTTTCGCGCTTCCTGGGCCATCAGCGTGTTGCGGACGACCATCTGCCAGGCCTGCTCCCGCACATAGGCGTCTTCGCCGGGCTGGAGCTCGCGCGACTCTTGTAGCTTTCGGACCATTCCGTTGTAGGTGTTCGAGAACACGTCCATCCGAACGGGCTCGCCATTGATCTCGGCGATGATGCCGGCCGGAGCCTGGCCCGCCTGCTGCGAGTCGAAGACGCCGCCCAGCTCCAGGATTCCGAATCCGACGAGGAAGACGATCGCCGTGATCCAGATGATGATTTTCATGTTGTCGCGAAGCGCCTGCATCATGGTCCAAGACCCTCACAGCCGAGGTGACAAAGACGGCGCCCCACCGGGGCGCCGCGGGTAGCGTTAATCAGCCCTCAAGGCTATCAACCGACGGAAACTCGTGCAAGCGCGCGTTCGAGGCCAAACGAGGGCTGTAAAGTCCGGTTTTGAGTTGACGTTCCGCATGGCGCGAGGCAACGTGAACGCAATGGGTCTCGAGCGATGGGGGAGGTCCGAAGATGGCACGCGTTGATGCACCCGAAGTCGATCGCGAGCTCTACCTGAACGTGCTGGATGCGCTCGACACCGGCCTTCTCGCGCTCGACGAGGACCGCCGAATCGTCGCCATCAACGAGACGCTCGCACGCGGCTGGGGCGTGGACCGCGACGAAACGACCGGGCGGCCGCTCTCCGAGGTGTTCGAGTCCGAGACCGAACGCTGGTACTTGCCCGAGCGCGGATCGCGCGGCGAATCCGGCCGGGCGACCCGCGACGTGCGGGGCACGGTGGCGGAGCGGGAAGTGCTGATGCGCTACAGCGCCACCTCGCTCGGGGATGGCGGGGCCGTGTTGATTCGGGTCGAGGACTTGGTCGACGCGGACACGGAGGAGGAGGTGTTCCGGAACACGGAACGCCTCATCTCCCTGGGCGAGCTCTCCGCGCGCGTGGCCCACGAGATCCGGAACCCCCTCACGGGGGTCCGCACGACCGTTCAATTCGTCACGTCGAAGCTTCGCGGGGGAGACTCGCGGCGAGACGACCTGAACGACGTGCTGAAGGAGCTCGACCGGATCGAGCAGATCATCACCGATCTCCTCCTCTTCGCCCGGCCCCAGGCGGGGAAGCCGGTGCCGACCGACATGCGCGAGGTCGTCGAGAAGGTCCTCGACAACGTGGCGCGCCGGCTGAGCGATGCCGGCATCGAGGTGGAGCGCGACTTCGATCCCGAGGAGAGCCTTCCCCTGGTGGCGGTGGACCCCGACATGGCCCAGCAGGTGGTGCTGAACCTCATGATCAACGCCATCCAAGCGATGCCCGAGGGCGGCACCATGCGCGTCAGCAGTGGGCTTCGGCGGACGCGATACAAGAAGGCCTACGTGGACGTCTCGGTGATCGATTCCGGTCCCGGCATCCCGGACGAGGTGAAGGAGAAGATCTTCGATCCGTTCTTCACGACGCGATCGATGGGAACGGGCCTCGGGCTCTCGATCTCGCTCCAGATCGCGCGGGAGCACGGGGGCAACCTGACCGCGAGGAACCTGACGCAGGGGGCGACCTTCCGATTCAGCCTGCCCGCGCTCCTCGACACCGCGGGGGCGCCCGGGTCCGGGCTTCCGGCGCCCGCATCCGCGGACGACGTGAAGGAGGGCGCGTCGTGATCCTGCGCGTCCGGGTGGCCGACGACGAAG
>Ga0075421_100013355_pt1 | contig 10236 bp, 12 predicted proteins | sample SoiMetdeltSBSDD5_FD_75292 | JGI IMG/M metagenome (GOLD analysis project Ga0075421, IMG submission 75292) | Bulk soil microbial communities from a Populus tree surrounding site in Tennessee, USA - Soil MetaG P. deltoides SBSDD5 | ecosystem: Environmental > Terrestrial > Soil > Tree plantation... | reverse complement strand
GTGTTGACGCCGCGGATCTCGGTGATCTCGAGCGCCGTGATCGGCTGCTTGTAGGCGATCACCGCGAGCGTTTCGAGCCCCTGAACTGTCAGTTTGGCTGATGAGCGCTCGTGGAACAGCCGCCGGACCCACTCGTGGAGGTCGGGCCGCGTCACGATCTGATAGCCGCCGGCGACCTCCACCATCTGGAGTCCGGGGCGATTCTCGTAGTCGGCCTTGAGCGCCTCGATCGCCTTGAGGACGTCTTCCCTCGGTTCTTCGGCGAGCAGCTTGAACAGCATCTTCGGCGTCATCGGCTCCGGCGACGCGAAGACGAGCGCTTCGACGACTGCCTTGACCTCCGCCGACACCGTGACGGCCTGTGGCGACTCCTCGTTGAGTGTTTCGTTCGACATCGCTTTCCTTTTTGTAATGGGGTCGGGAGTCATTTATCGAGGACAGTCGCCATGTCGGGTTCTGGTCATCTAACTGTCCACAACAAATGACTCCCGACCCCATTACGATTACGTTACCGGATCATCAATCGGGTGCGGCGCGTCGGCGGGTCGCGCGCGCTTGTAGACGCGGATCGGGCCCACTCCGCCGGACTGGAACACCCGGATCAACTTCAACCTGATCATCTCGAGCAGGGCGAGGAACGTCACGATCAGGAACGGCCGCGATCCATCGCCGTCACTAAACAGATCCTCGAAGCCGCAGGCTTCCGTCTCAGACAGCCGTCCAAGCACCTGCTTGATCCGATCCTCGATCGACATCTGCGCCGGCGGCAGTACGACCATCGGCCGGCGGCTGGCGCGCTCGAGCACGCCCTTGAACGCGGTCAGCAGACTGAACAAGTCCACTTCCAGCTCCGGCTCGTACTCCTCGCCGGCCGCCGCGGCAACCCGCTCGTCGGGACGCATGAACTGCGCGCTGCGAAGCGCCTCGCGTTCATGCAGCAGTTCGGCAGCGGCCTTGTACTTCTGATGTTCCAGCAGTCGCCTGACCAATGCCTCCCGCGGATCCTCTTCCTGTCCCCCGTCGTCTTGCGTGGGATCCGGGCGCGGCAACAGCGTTCGCGACTTGATGTGGATCAATGTCGACGCCATCACCAGGAACTCACCGGCGACATCAAGGTTGAGGTCCTGCATCAACGTGATGTAGCCGAGGTACTGCTCGGTGATGAGCGCGATCGGAATGTCGTAGATGTTCAGCTCGTTCTTGCGAATCAGGTGGAGGAGCAGGTCGAGCGGCCCCTCGAAGGCATCGAGCTTGACCTGGTAGGCGTCGGGAGACGATTCGAAATCGATGTGCTCGGTCACTGCCTAATATCTCAACTTCATCGCGTCCCGAACGCGCTCCATCGTCGCGTGCGCAATGCCCCTGGCTCGACGCGAGCCCTCGACGAGGACCTCGCGGATATGCTCAGGCCTGGCCATGACAGCGCGCCGGCGTTCGCGGACCGGCTCGAGCGCGGCATTCAGCGCCGCCGCCAGCTTTGTCTTGACCTCGACGTCGCCCACTTTTCCGGCGCGGTAGCGAGACTTCAAGTCGTCGACTTCGGCGACGTTCGTGTTGAACGCATCATGGTACATGAAGACCGGATTGCCTTCGACGGTGCCGGGCACATCCGCGCGCACACGTTTCGGGTCCGTGTACATCTGCCGCACCTTCTTCGTCACGGTCTCGGCATCGTCAGTGAGGTCGATCGTGTTGCCGTAGCTCTTGCTCATCTTGCGATTGTCGAGCCCGGGCAGGCGCGGAACCGGCGTGAGCAGCGGCTGAGGCTCGACGAGCACCTCGCCATAGAACTGGTGAAAGCGGCGGATGGCTTCGCGCGAGAGCTCCAGGTGCGCGACCTGATCCTCACCGACCGGCACGAAGCGACCGTCGTAGAGCGCGATGTCCGACGTCTGCAACAACGGATAGCCGAGGAATCCAAGCGTCGAGAGATCCTTGTCCGTGAGCTGTTCCTGCTGCTCCTTGTAGGTCGGCACGCGCTCGAGCCACGGAATCGGCACGACCATCGACAACATCAGCGCGAGCTCGGCGTGCTCGGGCACCAGCGACTGGATGAAGAGCGTGCTCCGCTCGGGGTCGACGCCGGCGGAGATCCAATCCGCAACGTTGTCGATCGCGTTTGTGGTGATCGACGTCGTGTTGGCGTACTCGCTGGTCAGCGCGTGCCAGTCGGCCACGAAGTAAAAGCAGTCGTACTGCTCCTGCAACGGCGCCCAGTTCTTGAGCGCGCCCACGAGGTGGCCGAGATGGAGCTTTCCAGTCGGCCGCATGCCTGAAACGACTCGAGCGTTAGACATCAGAGGAGGATCGATTGGATGGAGTACGCAATCGGATCGATGACCGTCCACAGTATGCCGGAGAGCAGCAGTACGTAAATGATGATGAAGCCGTACGGTCTGACTCGATCCAGCATCTCTGCCGCCGTGCCTTGCAGCAGGCCTGCCAGCACATTCCCGCCGTCGAGCGGCGGCACGGGCACCATGTTGAACAGCGCGAGCAGCACGTTCAGTGTCACGGCGTTGAACAACAACCGCTCGGCAGGGCCGGCTACGACCTCGAGTGGCGAGCCGCCGGTCAGCACCCGCAGGACCACGGCAGCCAGGGCAGCGAGAACAAGATTGCTCGCGGGGCCCGCCGCCGCGATCAACATGTATTTCTGTCGCCAGTTGCCTTTGAGGTTCTGGACGCCCACTGGAACGGGCTTGGCCCACCCGATGAGCGGCACGTTGGACACCATCGCGAGCAGGGGGAAGACGATGGTCCCGATCGGATCGACGTGCACCACTGGGTTGAGCGAGACACGACCTAACCGGCGAGCAGTCGGATCGCCGAGCCTGTCCGCGGACCAGGCATGTGCCGCCTCGTGCACGGACAGCGAAAGTACGAGGACGATGAACTGAATGAGAATTCCGGTGACGTCGAGGCCTGGCAAGGAACTTCAGCGTACCACACGGTGAACGCACCGGGAAGATTTCGCGCTCCCGCGAGTTAGTTCCCATCCGGCGTATCCAGACAGCTGCTTCAGCGACGATATTCGCATCTCAGATTCGGCACGAAGAGTGCTCCTCCGATTGAGTGAAGTGATGCAGTCGACGGAGGACGCCATGACTCGCGGATTCGCCCGCATTCTCGTTCCTACTGATTTCAGTCCACCATCCGACGCCGCGCTTGCTACGGCAAAAGCGCTGGCAGCACAGTTCGGGGCGTCAATCCACATGATTCACGTCCTGCTGGATCCTTACGCCACGGCTGCCTATGCAAGTGACGTTTACGGATATGTACCACCTGGTCTCAAAGAGGCATGGCAGCGGGAGGCTCAGACGCACCTCGATGCCCAGCTGACCCCAGCTGAACGGGCGCAGTTCCGCGCAACGACTCGCGTGGTCTTTGGAACGCCGGCAAGGGCCATCGTGGATTACGCGCGCGAGAACGCCATCAACCTGATCGTGATGGGCACCCACGGACGAGGGGCGGTCGCGCATCTGTTGCTCGGCAGCGTCGCCGAGCGAGTCGTGCGCACGGCGGATTGCCCGGTGTTGACGGTGAGGGGAATCGAGGCCGCATTGGCAACACTGAGCACCGAAGCTGAGCCAGCGCGCGTCGCGGTCTGAATCGCGGCTGCCGGCCTACGGCGCCCCAACGCCGGCAGCCTTATTCGACTCTCGCCAGGCCAAACTTCTCGATGCGGTAGCGCACCTGATCGCGGTTGATGCCGAGCAGCTGCGCGGCCTGTGTCTGATTCCCACCCGCCCGATCGAGCGCCTGTATCAGGAGCTGACGTTCCACGTCTTCCAGCTTCACGCCTTCAGCCGGCAAGGCGAACTCCACCGGAGAGACGGTGCGTGTCAAGGCGAAGTCCTGCGGTTCCAGGTAGCTCCTATCGACGAGGAGCATCGCCCGCTCGATCGCGTTACGCAGCTCACGGACGTTGCCCGGCCACTGGTACTGCTCGAGCAGTGCCATTGCTGCTGGCACGAGGCCCCGTATCTTCTTGCGAAACTCGCGATTGAATTGATCGATGTAGAAGTTCGCCAGGAGTACGACATCGCCTTTCCGCTCGCGCAGCGGAGGCAGGACGATCGGCATGACCTGGAGCCGATAGAACAGATCTTCGCGAAACTTCCCCGTCTTCACCTCCTTTTCGAGATCGCGGTTCGTCGCCGCCACCACGCGCACGTCGACGCGGACATCCGCCAGGCCGCCGACGCGCTTGAAGGTCTTCTCCTCCAGGAAGCGCAGCAACTTCGACTGCAGTCCCGTGGTCATCTCCCCGATCTCGTCGAGAAACACGGTCCCGCCGTCGGCCGTCTCCAGCAGGCCGCGCTTCTGCTGTCTGGCGTCGGTGAACGCCCCGCGCTCATGACCGAATAATTCACTCTCCAGCAGCTGCTCGGGAAGAGCCGAACACGTGATGTTCACAAACGCACGGGAGGCGCGATCGCTGTTGTAGTGAAGGGCTTTCGCCGCCAGGTCTTTGCCCGTCCCGGTTTCGCCCGTCAGCAGCACGGTTGACGCAGGACTGCGAGCCACGCGGGCGATGAGACTCTTGATGGCCATCATCGCGGGGGACGCACCGATGATCGCGTCAATGCTGTAGTCGCGCCCCTGACTGTTTCGCAAGGCACGGACTTCCCGGCGCAGGCTGCTCGTCTCGAGCGCCTTCTCAACGAGCAGGACGACTTCGTCGAGGTTGAAGGGCTTGTCGATGTAGTGGTAGGCACCGAGCTTCATCGCCTCGACGGCGTTCTCCACCGTCGAAAACGCCGTCATCAGAATCACCAGCGTGTCGGGCGTCTGCTCCTTGACCTGGCGAAGGATCGTTATGCCGTCGCCGTCGGGCAGTTTGAAGTCGAGGAGAATCAGGTCGACGCCTTCGCCGGCCTGCGTCATCGCTTCGGCTGCAGTTCCAGCTTCCAGAATCCTGTAACCCTCAGCCGTCAGACGCTCGCGGAGGGACCATCTCAGGAGAGATTCGTCATCAACAATCAGGACGGTTGCGGCAGACACGACGTCAGTATAGCGAGCGAGGCTGTCACGCGGGTTGCGCCATACCAGCCTGGCTCGCTACCATCAGCCGTGTCCCGCCTCGGCACCGCCTGGAATCAGGCCATCGCCCGTTTGACGAGGAGCTCGCATCGGCAGCTCGAGGACCGCGCAACCCGCCGTCAGCTCGCTGATTTCAAGCGCGCGCTCGATCACGCCGCGATCGTCGCGATCACAGACGTCGCAGGCAAGATCAACTACGTCAACGATACGTTCTGCCAGATCTCAGGCTATTCGCGAGAAGAGCTGCTCGGTCAGGACCACCGCCTCGTCAACTCGAGCTATCACCCCAAAGAGTTCATCCGGGAGCTCTGGCGAACGATCGCGTCGGGGCGCGTCTGGCACGGTGAGCTTCGCAATCGCGCCAAGGATGGTCACATCTACTGGGTGGACACGACCATCGTCCCGTTCCTGAACGAACGCGGGAAGCCCTATCAATACATCGCGATCCGCTCGGACATCACGGCTCGGAAACTCGCCGAGGAGAAGTTGGCGCAGCAGGCAGGGCTCGCTCGCGTTGGACAGATGGCCGCGGTCGTCGCACACGAAGTGCGCAACCCGCTGGCGGGTATCAAAGGTGCAGTCCAGGTGCTGATGTCGCGTCGGGCAGCGAGCGACAGCGAAATTCCCGTCATGCGCGACATCGTTGGACGCATCGACTCGTTGAGCGAGTTGATCAACGACCTGATGCTCTATGCGCGACCGCGTCCGCCGCGACTGAGTCACATCGAGCTGAGACCTCTCATCAGCGATGCCGTCACGTTCGTCCGCCGGGATCCGGCCGGGCAGTCGATCGACATCGTGATTGAAGGGGATGACGTGTCGGCGTCGGTCGATCACGAACTGATCAGGGCGACGCTCCTGAACCTCGTGCTCAACGCTGCCCAGGCCATGGCGGGCCATGGGCGGATCTCGGTGAAGCTTGGGAAGTCCGGCCACTTCGCCGTCATCGAGGTGCGCGACACCGGTCCTGGAATTCCAACGGACATTCGAAATCAGGTCTTCGAACCGTTCTTCACGACCAAGGCGAGAGGTGGGGGCCTGGGCCTTCCCATCGCCAGGCGGACGGCCGAATTGCACGGCGGCTCGCTTGCGCTCGAGTGCCCCGACGGCGGAGGCACGGTCGTGACGATGATGCTTCCTATCAGTCCAGCGGCCATCGACGGCGGGTCCAAAGATCGCCGCGACAGGGCGTCAAACTGACGGTCCCGTAGGGGCGGGTCTTAAGACCCGCCCCCGATCGTCGACCCGCCAGGCAGCGGTGAAAGCGGTTCGCGCGGGCTCCGACCCCCGCTCACGAGGCTCCGCACACGCGCGAGCTCTCCCAGAGCACGGACTGCTGCTCGAACACGCGGCGATAGCTTGCGATGACCTCTTGCACGGACTCGCGCGCTTGCGTGCTGTCGGAATGAACCAGGAGCAGCACCTTCGATCGTTCATGGTCGATAGCGCCTCCCGGCGTGCGCCACTGGCCGTCGGCCTCCCAGACGGTGAGGCCGTCCGGAAACCGTTTCGTGACCTCATCACGGAGGAACATTTGCCACTCGAGCTCGCTCACGGCGCCTTTCGGACGCGCGAGGCCGAAGTAGAGAGTGGTCCGTATCTGGGGCGCAGACGTCACGCCGCAGTCCATGACCACCGTAAAACCCTGTGCATCGAGTCGAGGGGACCAGATCGTACCAGCCGCGACGCCGCCCGCGAAGATCACGACGCCAATTGCTACCGTCAATGAACGCATCACACCTCCGGTCACATGCTACTTCTCTGCACGAACCTCAGCAAGCCGCAACGTGCTCCTCGGAAGAATCCGGCGCTCCTCGGTCACGACTCGCATCACTGGCTGCTAGGCCGTGAAGCTTCCAAAATCCGCGCGGACGTAGTACGGACCGATCTGACGCAGCACTGATGCATCGACGAGGTCGCCGAGAGCAGCGATCACTTTGCTGGGCCTGCCCCCAAACAGGCGGCAGGCCTGCGCAAGTGTCAATCGGAGACCTGGCATCGTGTGGAACTCGGACCAGATACGACAGTGTAGCTCCGTGGTGTTCTCCAGGATCTCGGTCATAGCGACCCTCATAGTGAAACGGCGGGCACGCCGCTCTCCTGATTCGGTTTCGTGAGGCCGAACTTCTCGATGCGATAGCGCACCTGATCGCGGTTGATGCCGAGCAGATGTCCGGCGTGGGTCTGATTGCCTCCGGCACGCTGGAGTGCCTGAACCAGCAATTGCCGCTCGACTGTCTCGAGATCGACGCCTTCTGGCGGAAGCCGGAAGATCGACGTCGTCGCGGTGCGCGAAAGCGTCGCGAAGTCCTCTACCCCGAGCAGGCCGTTGTCGGCCAGCAACATCGCGCGTTCGATGGCGTTGCGAAGCTCACGAACGTTGCCGGGCCACCGATACTGGTCGAGCAGCGCCTGCGCGGCTGGCTGCAGGCCTCGCACATGTTTGCGGAACTCGCGGTTGTAGCGGTCGATGAAGTGGCCGACCAGCAGACGAATGTCGCCGACGCGTTCCCGCAACGGCGGAAGCCGGACCGGCATGACCTGTAACCGGTAAAACAGGTCTTCGCGAAACTTCCCCGCCTTGACTTCGTCCTCCAGATCGCGATTGGTGGCCGCGACGACACGCACATCGACGCGGATGTCGCTGAGCCCGCCAACCCGCTTGAACGTCCGTTCCTCGAGGAAGCGCAGCAACTTGGCCTGGAGACCCGGCGTCATCTCGCCGATCTCGTCGAGGAACACCGTGCCGCCGTCGGCGGTCTCCAGCAGGCCGCGCTTCTGCTGTCGGGCATCGGTAAAGGCGCCGCGCTCGTGACCGAACAGCTCGCTCTCGAGGAGTTGCTCCGGCAACGCGGAGCAGGTGATGTTGACGAACGGCTTCGAGGCGCGCTCGCTGTTGTAGTGAATCGCTTTCGCCGCCAGATCCTTGCCAGTCCCCGTTTCGCCGGTGAGCAGAACCGTCGTTGCAGGGCTGGCTGCGATCCGCTCGAGCAGCGACTTGGCTGCCGCCATCGCCGGTGACGCACCGATGATCGCGTCGAAACCGCATTCGCGGCTCTGAGTTCCGCGCAGCATGCGTACCTCTCGACGCAGGCGGCTGGTTTCGAGCGCTTTCTCCACAATCGCCGAGACATCGTCCAGATTGAACGGCTTGTTCAGGTAGTGATAGGCACCGTGCTTCATCGCGGCGACTGCGTTTTCAACCGTCGAGAACGCCGTCATCAGGATCACCAGGGTGTCCGGCGACAGTTCCTTGATCTGACGGAGCAGCGTAAGACCATCGCCGTCCGGCAACCGGTAATCCAGCAATACCAGATCCACCGCGGGAGTGATCTTCTCGATCGCACCAGCAGCGGTGCCCGATTCGAGAACGGTATAGCCGTCTCTCGTAAACCGTTCGCGCAACGACCAGCGAACGAGTTCCTCATCGTCAACGATCAGTAAAGTTGCCTGCGCCATGGTCAGATTCCCTAGAAAGCGCTTCCAATGAACGGGAGCATGCGTCCCCAATAGATCACGAAGAACCACGAGACGATCGATACGATGGCAATGACTTTCAGCGTGCTCGACCCACCAGCGTCGAGCTGCCGTGCCTCGACTTGCCGGCGATACATGGCTTCGAAGTACACCGCGTTGAGGTTGGCGACGATCAGGAAGAAGACCTTGCCGTAGAACGCGGGGTTGTCGATGTACTGGTCTGGCGCGCCGATGAAGAAGACCACACCCGTCAGCGCCGCGAGCCCGAATCCTGCCTTGGCCCACGGCATCAGTGTCCAGGCCGCGCTGATCGGCACGCGCTTCATGAACCCGAGCAAGCGGAGATCGAAGAAGCCCGCGACGCCAATCAGAAGCGAGAGCCCGAAGAAGTGCAGGATCTCGCACACCGGCCACAGCCACGTGCTCGTGCGGATAGCCTCGGACACCGGCGTTCCGCGAAGCCAGACGGCAAACAGAGAGAGTATCTCGGTCATTAGTCGTCCCTTGTCAGACGTAGGCCATGTATCGACCGGTCACGATGGCCAGGAACCACAGAACCAGCGATGCCGCTGCCAGCACGCGGCTGGCCGGTGTCTCGACAGCGCCTGTTTCCCCGCGCCCGTAGACCGTCCGCCTGAGCACCATCAGAAGCGCGACTCCGACGACGATGATCGCGAGCTTCGTCATGAACACCCACGTCGTTCCCTTCGTCGTCGCGTCGCCCACGAACAGCGCGACGCCGGAGATCGCGTTGACCCAGAACCCGATCCACATCACGGGGAACAGCTTCTCGAGAGGGGCAAGCGGGATCGCTCTGCCCCATCCAAGCAGTCGCAGGTCGAGGACCGCGTTGCCGCCTGCCAGGACCCCGAGGCCCAGCGTGTGAAGAGTGAGCACCGCGGGGTACGCCCAAATCGACGGCGACTCGCGCAACCACACACCGAATCCGCTGTTTTCCAACGCTGCGAGCAACTCCATCATGGGTCGTCCTCGAGGGACGGTCAGTGCAAGTGGTCCGCCACCCCGTCACGAGCCGCCACAATCCTTGTTGCGCGGAGAAATGCGTCGTCGTCCGTATGTGGTCTGCCAACACCGCGGGAGTTTTCGCAGCGGTGGGGAAATTTCCCCCGTGCGCTGAAGGCATCAACTGCGACGACAAACGAGGACGGCCCGCTAAGCGGCTGGCGGCACCCTTGCACAGTCGATGGGCAGGAGTGCGGTCATGTTCGATCTCATCGCAGGACGAGAGAAACATCTCCCAAGCCACGCGACAGTGCCACTTGTGCTCTCGACATGTGCGCAGGCCACAGTGGTCGCGCTCGTGCTGCCAAGGTGTCGTCATCCTGGAAGCCACGGTCAACGAGGAAGGCGCGGTGATGGACGTGAGACTCCTCCGAGCCGTGCACCCGCTGCTCGATCGAGAAGCCGAACGCGTGCTCCGTCAGTGGCGCTATTCACCAGTGGTGCTCAACGACATTCCCGTGCCTTTTATTCTCACCGTCACGTTGTCGTTCTCACTGGTGGCGCCGAAGTAGGGGAGGAGATCATGGCCAAGGTTGCAATCGCCACGCAGCAGACCGCCTGGGAGTGCAAATGGAGCCGCCCCGGTTTTCGGTTGGCCGGACTCGAGGAGTCGGTTCAGCCCGAAACCGTTTGGGTGTGCGTGCGCACGGGACAACGCCGCACGCTCTCGGAGCATACGTGCGACCACTG
>Ga0075421_100013354_pt1 | contig 10236 bp, 9 predicted proteins | sample SoiMetdeltSBSDD5_FD_75292 | JGI IMG/M metagenome (GOLD analysis project Ga0075421, IMG submission 75292) | Bulk soil microbial communities from a Populus tree surrounding site in Tennessee, USA - Soil MetaG P. deltoides SBSDD5 | ecosystem: Environmental > Terrestrial > Soil > Tree plantation... | reverse complement strand
GAGGACCTCCTCGAGGAATTTCCGGGCCTCCGGGTCGCGGCTCTGCCCGAGCCAGAAGACCGCCTTCTTCCGCAGCTCGACTGACGAATCCCGGCGCGCGATCTCCATGAGCTTCTGGAGCGCCGCCTTCGACTGCGACTCGCTGAGCGAGTGGAGGATGTGTTCCTTGACCTCGGCGTTCGCCTCCGCGTCGTAGGCCTCAATGAGGAAGTTGACCGCCTGCGCGTCGCGCTTCTGCCCGAGCCAGAAGATGGCCTGCTGGCGCAGCTCGGGCGCGGCGTTCGAGCGCGCGATCTCGAGCAGCCGCGCCGAGGCCTGCGGGCTCCTCACCTCCGAGAGGGTGAAGATGATCCGCTTGCGAATCTCGAGGTTCGGGTCTGCCTGGTAAATCTTCATGAGCTCGCTGACTGTCGCCTCGTCGCTGCCCCGCGTCTGGCCGAGCCAGAAGATGGCCTGCTCGCGCAGCTCGGGCGCGGCGTTCGAGCGCGCGATCTCGAGGAGCTTCGCCCGCGCCCGCGCGTCCCTGCTCTGCGAGAGGGCGAAGAGCACCTGCTTGCGGACGGCCGGGCTCGGGTCGGCGTCGTAAATCTTCATGAGCTCGTCGACCACCGCCGGGCCGCCGCGCTCGCCGAGCCGAAAGATGGCTTCGAGCCTGACCTTCGGCGAGGCCGCGCCCCGCGCCAGCTCGGCGAGCACCTGCCCGCCGCGCGCGCTCTTGTGCTCCGAGAGCGAGAAGACGGCCGCGCCCGCGAGGTCCGCGTCGGCCGAGGTGGTCGCGATCTCCTTGAGCAGGTCGAAGGCGGCCTCGTCGCGCGTCTGGCCGAGCCAGAAGATCGCCGTCTTGCGGAGCCGCGGGTCGCTCTGCGAGCGCGCCAGCCCCATGAGCGTCGCCGCCCCTGCCTTGCTCTCGTGCTGCCCGAGCAGGGCGATGGCCGTCTCCTTGAGCCGCCGGTCGGCCTTGGAGTCGGGCTTGAGCAGGTCACTGACGAGCTGTGCCCCGCGCTCCGGGTCGGCCTGGAAGAGGCTCTGCAGGGCGACGAGCTTGAGCTCGGTGTCGCTCTTGTCGAGCGCCTCCTGGACGACCCGCGGGTTGCCCACCTCGTTGGCGATCTCGACCCGCATGGCCTGCGCGTCCTCGCGCCAGGTCGACCGCGGGAAGCGGCCGATGAGCCGCTCGAGACGCTGGTCCGCCTCGCGGTACTTGCCCTGCTTCTTGAGCGCGAAGGCCAGCCAGTAGAGGGCCGCGTCGACGTTCTGGTGGGACGGATAGTCGTTGATGAACCCGGAGAGACGCTCGGCCGCGCCGGGCCAGTCCTCGCCCTCGATCAGGTCCCGCCCCTGGCGGAAGACCTTCATCGCCGCGTCCGCCGAGTTCGACGTCTGGACGAAGCGGTTGAGCTTGTTGAGGTCCTGTGCCGGCGCCTGTCCGGCCAGAGCCAGGCTCACCCAGACCGCCGCCGCGGCGACGAGCGAGCCCGAATGAGTGTGAAACGAAATGATCATTTGTCCTTCCTTGATGAATGCCAAGGATCAATCCGTGCCCATCCGTCGCATCCGTGGCATCCGTGTTCTCTCAATTTTCCCGGTAACTGACCAGCGCGGGGGGCGCGGCGTAGACCTGCAGCCGGGCGATGATCTCTTTGTTCTGCAGCCGCTCCCGGATCGCGCCGATCTCGTCGGGCGCGGGCCGGTCGCCGAGGTTGGCGATGTCGAGCAGCAGCGGCTCGAGGCTGCCGAGCAGCTCCTCGGCTGGCAAGTTCCCTTTCGCCTCGGCGTCCCGCCGGAGCAGCATGTTCTGGTAGACCAGCTCGCGCGACTGCTTCTTCTCGTAAGCCAGGTCGTAGCCCGGTTCGCCGACGAGCGGGCGCGCGTTACGGAACGAGCGCAGCAACCGCTGCGCCTTCTCCAGGTGGCGCACCGTCTCGGGGCCGAAGAACGGCACTTCGGCGCGCGCCATGATCGGGGCTGTCATCGGCTCCGCAGCCGGGGCGGCCGGTCGCGGAGTCGGCGGGACACGCTTCCGCCTCGGCGCCTGGCTGGCACCCGGCTTCGGCTCCTTGGACTGGCCTCCCAGCCCCGAGCCGACTGGCGGCTCCGGAGTCGGCGTCAGGGTCGTGCGCACGACCACCGGCGCGTCGCCAGCGCTTTCCGTGCGCCTGTAGCTAGCCCACCATCCCAGCGCCAACGCCCCGAGCAGCAGCGCGGCGGCACTCAGCGACACCCCGAGCGTCGGCCGCCAGGTGAGCCAACCGGCGAGCCGCGCCCACACGCCCGGCCGCGCCGCCTCGTCGAGCCGCGCGCGCAGCCGCGTCTCGTGGCCGGCCCAGTAACTCTCGGCCGGAGCGGCTGCCTCAGCCGCGCGGTCAAAAACCCGGATCGCCTCGGCCATCGCCCGGTAATTCTCGCGGCACCCCGCGCAGCCTTCGACCTCGGCCAAGAGCCACGCCCGTTGCGCCCCGTCGACCTCGTCGAAGACCAGGTCGACGAGCCGCCCCTCAATGTCCCGACACTCGTGCTTCATGACTGTCTGCCTTGGCCACGCCGAGGTGCTCGCGCAGTTTCGCGACCGCGCGGAAGAGGGCCTTCTTGATTGTCCCGGCCGAGGTCCCGACCGCCGCCGAGATCTCGTCGTAGGTCATGCCCTCGCGGTGCTTGAGCAGGAAGATCAGCCGCTGCTGCGGCGTCAGCTCGTCGAGCGCCTCGAGGACGCGGGCGACGAGCATCTTCTGGTGGAGCGCCTCCTCGGGCTGCGCCGCCGGCCCGGCCGGGAGCAGCCCGAGTTCCTCAACCTCGACCAGCTCCCCCATAATAATTGCCCGCTTGTCCCGTCCCGGCGTCATCGCCGCCCCCCGTCGGTAGTTGAGGAAGGAGTTGACCGTGATCTGGCGCAGCCAGGTGTAAAAGCTCGACTCCCCCCGGAATGTGCCGAGCGCGCGGAAGGCCTTGAGCCAGACCTCCTGCGACAAATCCTCGGCGTCATGCGGGTCGCGGCAGTAGTAGAGCGCGAGCGTCAGGACCCGGCGCTCGTAGCCCCGGGCAAGGAGACAGAAAGCGTCCCGGTCACCCGCCTGCGCGCGCCTGATCAGATCACCCTCGCTCGTCAACAGCCGTTACCCTTCATCTGTTTTCCGATGCTATAGACACTGACTACGATTTTTGGTTGGCGCCCGGGGGCAAAAAAAAGCGGTCAGCGGTCAGCTTTCAGCCAGAATCTTGACTCAAGATCTCGTTTCCGGCTGACTGCTGACCGCTGACCGCTGTCGTCTCAATCCGTCGGTTAATTCCTGAGCAAACTGACGTTACCGGAAGTCGAAGTGAGGCGCAGCCGGCGCGAGCCGCTGCCGATCTGCCCCCGCGCTCGGCGGCCCGGCCCGTTGCCGCGCTCCTCGATCTGGAGCGGGAAGTCCGTTTTGAGCGAGCCGCTCAGCACCGACATCTCGACGTCGGCGTCGAGCCCGGCCGGGAGCCGGACCTGGACGTTGCCGCTGATCGAGGAGAACTCCATCCCCTCGCCCCCCTCGAGGCGCGCGATCGCCACCTCGACGTCGCCGCTCGTCGACTTGGCGCTTGCCAGCCCGTGCACTTCCTCGACGCGCACGCTGCCGCTCACGGCCGTGGCATTGACCGGCCCCGTCACCCCCTTGACTGTCACGTCGCCGCTCACCGACTTGGCCTGCAGCTTGCCCGTCACCCCCGTGACCTCGACGCTCCCGCTGACGCTGGAAATCTCGTCGAAGTTGTAACTCGTCCCGCGCGGCACCTTGACCTCGAACCGGATGCTCGCGTTGCAGTCGCACTGCTCCGGATAGCGCACCCGGACGTCGACGCGGTTGCCGCCGCTCCGGTCCTCGACTTTGACCAGGTCCCGGTCGCGCCCTTCCTTAAAGCCCGCGACGACGATCCCCTCGCCGTCATAGCCGGTGACCTTGACGTCACCCGAGACGTTGTGAATGCTCACGGCGCCGCCCGCGCCGATATGGTAAGTCTGCTGAAAGTCCTGCGCCCCGGCCGCCCCCGCCAGGAGGCCGACTAGGGCGGCCCCGAAGATCGCCCGCACCCAAGCTCTGCTCATGGTCTCGTCCTTTCTGAGCCGTTCTGAAATTGACTGTCACCGCCGTTTCGCCTGAGTTGGTGCCGCGGGCGAGCCGAAAGTTTCACCCGGAGAGATTTTTTCGCCGCCCGGAAGGGCCTCCGGCAGCGGGGGCGAGTTGAAGTCTGGGGCTGAAGGCTGGTAAAATCTTGCTGCCTTTCACCCAACTGTTCACCGACTAGGGAGGTCGCACATGCAAAAGATCGATCGGCGCGGATTTATGGCCGGGGCGGGCAGCGTCGGGCTGGGGGCGCTTAGCGCGCGGTCCTACGGCCGGGTGCTCGGGGCCAACGAGCGCGTCCAGCTCGGGATCGTCGGCTCCGGCGGTCGCGGCCGCAGCCTCATGGGCTCATTCAACAAGTTCCCGGAGCAGTGCGAGTTCGTCGCGGTCTGCGACGTCTACGAGCCGCACCAGAACCTCGGCCTCAAGCTCGCCCGCGCGGGGAGCAAGGCGACCGTGGACTACCGCGAGCTGCTTAACGACAAGGCGATCGACGCGATCGTCAGCGGCACGCCCGACCACTGGCACGCGCAGATCCTCATCGACGCTGTCCAGGCGGGCAAGGACGTTTACACCGAGAAGCCCTTCTCGCTCTCGATCGAGCAGGGGGCAAAGATGGTTCGCGCCGTGCGCGCGACCAAGCAGATCGTCCAGGTTGGCATGCAGCGGCGCAGCTCCGAGGCCGTCCGCGGGGCGAAGAAGCTCGTCGACGACGGCGCGCTCGGCGAAGTCGTCATGGCGCGCGCGCAGTGGTTCTGGAACCGCAAGCCGATGCCGCGCCAGCTCAAGCTCGAGGGCAAGCTCGACTGGGATCGTTTCCAGGCCCCTGCCAAACACCACCGCCCGCTCGACGAAGTGCGCTTCTTCCACTTCCGCAACTTCTGGGATTACAGCGGCGGCCACATGACGGACCAGGGGACGCACCTCATGGACGTCATCCAGTGGTTCTGCAACGACGGCAAGCCGCCACGCGCGGCCGTCGCCCTCGGGGCCACCTACATCCACGTCGGCGCCGAGGTGCCGGACACCTTCAGCGCCGTCTTCGAGTACCCGACCTTCCTCGCCACCTGGACGCTGTGCTACGGCAACTCCTACGAGGACAGCTGGAAGATCTTCATCCAGGGGAAGAAGGCGACCATGGTCCTCGACGACGACGGCTACCGCGTCTTCCCCGAGGTCTGGAAGCGCCCGGAGATCCCGCCCGCGGTGACCCACGAGTACAAGGGCGGCATCCCGACTGAGCCGCACGTCAAGAACTTCCTCGAGTGCATCAAGTCGCGCCAGGAGCCGAACGCGCCGGTCGAGGTCGGCCACAACGCCGTCACCGCCCCGCACCTGGCAAACGTCGCCCTCCTCCAGAAGAAGCGCGCCATGCTCAGCGACGACGGCACGACCGCCCGTCTCTGAAAGTGAAGGAACACGGATGACACGGACGTCACGGATCAATCCGCGTGAGTCCGTGTCATCCGTGCTCCTTCGCTCCCCGCCTTCGGCTCTGTAGCCGCGGCGTTCAGAAGTGTAGCCGCCCGCATCACTCGCCGATCGCCCCCCGCACTGATTTCCGCCTCAGCTTAATCAGGCATTGCTTGAAATGCGAGGACTTATCGTCGTTTCTGCTTTGGCACCGAACTTGCTCTAAGGTCGGGCGGGAGATGCAACGTACAGCTCCCGAGAAGGAGATCGAGGTAATTTAGGGGGAGTTGGGTCATGGGCGTATTACTTGAAAATCTGCTTGCGGGCGCGCTGTACTTGCCCTTCCTGGTCATGCCGTTCGCCATGTTGTTCTGGTACGCGCTCGCCGCCGCCAGACAGCCGGAAGCGGCGAGTGTCAGGGGAGAGCAGACGCAACGCCAGACGGGTAAGCTGGCGAGGTAGAACCGGCGGAGCTTCTGGCCGGTTCATGGGGTGGGTTAACTTTTCGGGAATCAATTTAGAGGAGGAAGGTTATGCTTTACACGATTCTGGCGGTGCTTCTGGTACTCTGGTTACTAGGGATGATCGGCGGCATTGGCGGTGGCTTGATCCACCTGCTGCTGGTGGTCGCGGGCGTGGTGCTCTTGATCCAGCTCCTCAGCGGCCGGCGCACGGTTGTCTAACGCTCCGGCGCAGCGATGACACCAGATAAAGGGCTCCGATCTTAAATGACCGGGGCCCTTTTCATTTCACGCCGGCAACGCTGAGGCGGACGCGGTAGAGGCCGGTGCGCGCCGTGATGTAGAGGGTCTTGGCGTCGGGGTCGCCGAAGCCGCAGTTGGCCGGGACTTCGGGCGTGATGATGACGCCGAGCCGTTGCCCGCGCGCGTCGAAGACCCAAACGCCGCCCGGCCCGGTGACGTAGAGATTGCCTTTGACGTCGACCTTCATCCCGTCCGGCCCGCCCTGCACCCCTTCGGCCCACGGGCGCAGTTCGGTGAGGACGCGGCCCTCGCCGAGCGAGCCATCGGCCTGGACCTGGAAGGCGCGCACGTGCATGCGCGCCGTGTCGGCGACATACAGCGTCTTGCGGTCGGGCGAGAAGGCGATCCCGTTCGGGCGCTCGAAGTCCCGCGCGAGGAGCGTCACGACCCCCGCGGGGTTGAGGCGGTATACGCCGTTGTAGTCGAGCTCTTTGCCCTCGCTCTGGCGCGGCAGGCCGTATGGGGGGTCGGTGAAATAGATCGAGCCGTCGCGCCAAATTGCCAGGTCGTTCGGGCTGTTGAGCCGCTTCCCCGCTACCTGTTCGGCGAGCGCGACCACCCGCCCCTCAGCTTCGGTGCGCGAGACCCGGCGCGCGCGGTGCTCACAGGCGACCAGCCGATTCTGATCGTCGAGCGCCAACCCGTTGGCCTGCTCGCTCGGCTCGCGGAAGACCGAGACGCCGTCTTTGGGGTGCCACTTCATGATCCGGTTGCGCGGGATGTCGGTGAAGAGGAGGTAGCCGTCGGGATGCCAGACCGGGCCTTCGACAAAGCCGAAGCCATCGGCGACTTTCTCCACCTTGGCCCCAGAGGCGACGACCGGCGGCGCCTCTGGGGCCGGCGACGTCTGCGGCGTTTGCGCGAAGGCGGCCAGCGCGCAGAGCGCGGCGAGGATGCACGATGAAATTCCTGAGCCGATTCCCGACCTGAACATCCTGGTGGCCCTCCCGAAATCACTGGCGGGGCGCGGCGGCCGGCCGTCGCCCCGAACTTGTCTTATTCCGCCTGATAGCCGCGCCAGAGCCAGCGCAGCGAGTCGGGCAGGATCGCGCGCCCATGACGGTCGCTGTGGAAGCCCTGGCCGTACTCGAACGTGTAATCGTAGCCGGCGAAGGCGAGCGCCTTGGCCATATCCTGGTTGGCGAGCGGCCAGTTGCCGTGCTGGTTGTCGAGGTCGTTGGCCCCGTCCTGGAGGAAGACGCGGATTGGCTTGCGCGGCGTCTTGCGGATGAGCGCCGCATAATTGTGGCCGCCCTCGCGCAGCGTCGACCCACTGGCGATGTTGACGAAGCTGCCGACCCAGGAGAGGACTTTGCTGAACTGATCGGGGCGCTGCCAGGCGACCGTGAAGGCGCAAATACCGCCGCTGCTGATCCCGCCGATCGCGCGGCTCGACGCGTCCTGGCGCAGCTTGACCGTCTTCCCAACCTCGGGAAGGATCTCCTCGAGCAAGAAGCGCGCGTACTGGTCCGAGAGCGTGTCGTACTCGAAGCTGCGGTTCGGCTTGCCGTCGGCGCGCACGCCCGGCGCGAGGAAAACCCCGACCGTCACCGGCATCTCGCCCTTGGCGATCAGGTTATCGAAGACCACCGGCACGTAGTTCCTCGCGCTCTGCCCGTCCTGAAAGACCATGACACAGGCCGGGGCCTCGGGCCGGTACTGTGCCGGGACGTAGACCCACCAGTCGCGCGTCGTCCCGGCGAAGATGCGGCTCTCCCACTTCGGCTGTGGCGTCAGCCGCCCCTTCGGGACGTCGGCGCGCTCGCGGCTGTCCGGGTGCGCCCGGTAGACCTCGAGGTTGCCCCCGCCGTGCCGCTGCCCGCCCACGTCGTAGTGCCAACGCATGACTGTCCCGGCCGGCAGCTCCGCGACCGCGGCGTAGACGCCGGTGCCTCCGACGCGCGCGAGCGGGAGCGCGAACTTGCCGTCGGCGGAGACGACCCGGGGTGCCGCCTGCCCCGCCGCGGGCTCGACCGCCCAGGCGACGGTCAATTCATCAACTTTGGTGGTCGCGCCTTGGCGCAGCCCATCCGCCCCGAAGTAGTCGCGCAGGCGCGCGGCCAGCCTCTCGGCCTCCTCGCCCGCCGGCTTAGAAGCGAGCGCCGCGGCGAGCGCGGGCGGGGTGAGCGCGGGCTCCTGCGGCGCCGCCGCGGCGGGCGCGAGCAGGGTGGACAGGGCGAGGGCGGTCCACGAAGTCAGGTTCATGATTCCCTTTCGATGGTGGTTCGGGGTAGGATCAGCGGGCAGCCGCAACCCGGTTGCCGAATGTAGCATCTGGACGCGATTTCTCAAAGAGGAGACGTGATGCGATTAATTCTCTTGCTCGTGGCCGCGGTGTTGACTCTCTCCGCAGCAGACGACGGGCGTCTGACGCCGGAGGACCGGGCGAAGGCTGTCAAGTACCTGCTCGACTCGCAGCAGGAGACCCTCGAGGCCGCCGCCGGGCTGAGCGACGCGCAATGGTCGTTCAAACCCGCGCCCGACAAGTGGTCCGTGGGCGAAACCGTCGAGCACATCTGGCTCGCCGAAGGGCTGCTCTTCGACGCGGTCGAGAAGGCGCTCGCCGCGAAACCGAACCCTGAGTGGGAGGCCAAGACGAAGGGCAAGACGGAATTCCTGGAGCGCGCGCTGACGAGCCGCGCCCGCCGCGCGCAGGCCCCCGAGGAGATCGTGCCCGAGGGCAAGCTCGGGCGCGCAGAAGTCATCCGCCGCTACCAGGAGGCGCGCGCCCGGACGCTCAAGTTCGCCGAGCAGACCGACCTCCCGCTCAAGGCGCACACCCTCGACCACCCGTTCCCCGTCTTCAACACGCTCAACGCCTACCAGTGGCTGATCTACATCCCGCTCCACAATCTGCGCCACAATCAACAAATCGCCGAGATCAAGGCGAGCCCCAATTTCCCTAAACAGTAGGGTCAGGGCGAGCGCTCGCCGACGTGATCCGCGCCGATCCGTCACCTCCGTGTCATGCGTGGGCGTTAATCCCCCGACTCGGTGCGCGCCGCACCGACCTCGGCCAGCTCCTCGGGCTGGCGCGCGGGGGCCGGCTCCCCGGCCTTGAGCGGCTGGGCGGCGCGGGGGCGCGGGCGCCGGCGGACGCCCATCCGAACGAGTGCTGGGACCTTGGCCGCCAGGTCCTCGAAGATCGAGTAGGCGACGGGCGTGACGAGCAGCGTGAGCAGCAGCGAGAGCGACTGGCCGCCGATGACGACGATCGCGATCGAGCGCCGCTCCTCAGCCCCGGGGCCAGTGCCGAGCGCCAGCGGGAGCATGCCGGCGACGAGCGCAAGCGTTGTCATGAGAATCGGCCTGAGCCGATCGCGGTTCGCCTGGATGATCGCGTCGTCGCGCGCCATCCCCTGCCGCCGCAGCCCGTTCATGTGATCGATCTGGAGGATCGAGTTCTTCTTGACGACGCCGAAGAGCACCAGGATGCCGAGCGCCGAGTAGAGGTTGAGCGTGTCGTTGAAGAGCCAGAGCGAAAGCAGCGCGAAGGGCACCGCCAGCGGCAGACTGAGGAGGATCGTCACCGGGTGGATGACGCTCTCGAACTGCGAGGCGAGGATCATGTACATGAAGGCGATCGAGAGCAGGAAGGCGATGATGAACTCGCGGAAGGTCCGCTCCAGCTCGCGGCCGCGCCCCGAGACGGTCGTGTTGTAGCCGGCCGGGAGGTTCATCTTCTCGACCTCTTGGCGCAGGACCTCGATCCGGTCGGCGAGCGCGAACCCGGGCGCGACCCCGGCCCGGAGGCTGACCTGGCGCTGCCGGTCGAGGCGGTCGACGCGCGAGGAGGCGGTCGTGCCCTCGATCCTGACCAGGTTGTCGAGCCGCACCAGCCCGCCGCGCGATGAGGGGACGAAGAGCCGCTCGATCGTCCCGAGGTCGTTGCGGTCGCCCTGCTGGAGGCGCACCTGAACGTCGTAGTCCTCGTTGACCGTGTCGTCGCGGTAGCGCGAGACGCGCTC
>Ga0075421_100013353_pt1 | contig 10236 bp, 11 predicted proteins | sample SoiMetdeltSBSDD5_FD_75292 | JGI IMG/M metagenome (GOLD analysis project Ga0075421, IMG submission 75292) | Bulk soil microbial communities from a Populus tree surrounding site in Tennessee, USA - Soil MetaG P. deltoides SBSDD5 | ecosystem: Environmental > Terrestrial > Soil > Tree plantation... | reverse complement strand
CAAAAGAAACAGGCATTATAGCCTTTCAACTCGCCTTCAATCGATGAAAGATCATACAAGTTCTTATGGACGATCTCTTTTAGTTTGAGATGCGTGTATCCGCAGCTTCTCCTGCCAATAACTAAGATATCTTCTACATCATTACTTTGAAGACATTCGTGAAGCACTCCTTCACCAACCATGCCCGAGGCTCCTGTTATGATCGCTTTTATTTTCATAAAACAATTTTACACCAGGAATGCTTTTCTAAATTCCGGCTTTACCCTGTTCTTCGTGGCCTGCTCATAGGCAAATGCGATGCTTAACAACATCCCTTCACTATAAGCGGGTCCAAAGAACGAAATGCCAACCGGCAGAGCATATACTAACCCACAAGGCACTGAAATATGAGGATACCCGGAAGTAGCTGCCGGCTGTGTTAAAAAAACTTCACCCCACCTGTCACCATATATTAGATCAATGCTGCAGGCAGGCCCCATCGTCAATCCACAAATGGCATCAAGCTTTTGTTGTTTGATCACTTCGTCGAGGATGCGTTTTGAAGTTTTATGGCATTTTTCCAGCGTTTCTTTATATCCTTTGCTGTCAAGCCCTTCTTTTTTATCAGACGCTTCTAAAGTTTCCTGTTTAAAAAATGGCATCGCCTTATCTTCATTTGCTTTGTTGAAAGCGATCACATCGGCAAGCGTTTTCACTTTAGCATTAGCAGTAGATAAATATTTATTCAATCCATCTTTAAATTCATACTTCATCAGGTCAAATTCGGTCTCGCCGATCTTACTGATCTTTTCAAAGTAATCGACTTCAATTATTTCCGCACCTTGTTGTTTCAATACGTCAATTGCTTTTTTTATTAAAATGGCCATATATTGATTCTTGCCCTGCGGTTTCTTATCAATGCCAATTCGTTTTCCCTGCAGACTATTTGCATCCAGGAATTTTGTGTAATCAGCATGTGACCTGCCTTCACTTTGTTTTGTTACAGTATCGGCCGTGTCAATACCAGTCATTGCGTTTAATAATATAGCAACATCTTTTACAGTTCTTCCCATTGGCCCGGCTGTATCCTGGGTTGCGGAAATCGGGATGATACCTGAGCGACTTACCAATCCAACTGTTGGTTTCAATCCAACGATGGCATTAACTGAAGCAGGACAAGTAACCGAGCCATCAGTCTCTGTACCGACAGCGACTGTACATAAATTAGCAGCAACCGCAACACCGGAGCCAGAGCTGGATCCACATGGGTTATGATCCAGGATATAGGGACACTTGGTTTGACCGCCACGACTGCTCCACCCCGAACATGAGGTTGGAGAACGAAAGTTGGCCCACTCACTTAGATTTGTTTTGCCAATAATAACAGCACCTGCCTCTCTCAATTTTTTTACTACAAACGCATCTGCAGAGGCGATATGTCCTTCCAATGCGAGTGATCCGGCAGTTGTTTGCATTTTATCATATGTATCAATATTGTCCTTTATCATAACCGGGATGCCGTGCATAGATCCCCGCAGTTTGCCTGCCTTTCTTTCGTCGTCCATTGCTTTTGCGATATCCATCGCATCGGGATTTATTTCTATCACGGAATTTAACATCGGTCCGTTTTTGTCGATGGCACTGATACGATCAAGATACAACCTGGTCATTTGTTGTGAGCTGTATTTTCCTGAAGCCATTTTTTCCTGAAGCGAGGAAATACTTTCTTCATCCAATTCAAAATGAGGGAGGGTTTCTTTGGTTGACGCAGCTACCTCATTACTGGTGCCGGCGTCGCGGCATGAGACTGCCAGGGTGGAGCTGATTCCTGCAATGGCGCTACTGGCAATAAAATCTCTTCGTTTCATGTTCGATGTTTTGGAATAATAAAAATACAATCTCTGCCTCAGTAAACAGTGTAATTATTTTGCGTCCACCTTTAACAAAATAATCTGCACATTTGCAGTTCAACAATTGTATTATTGAATGAATATCGGGTTTGATGCAAAAAGGGCGTATCACAATGGCACGGGTTTAGGTCATTACAGCAGGACACTTATTCGTTCGCTGGCTAAATACTTCCCCAGCCATGAATATTATTTGTTCAATCCAAAGCCATCTGACCTATTTGAATTGAAAGGAGAAAATATTCAGGAAGTGCAGCCTTCAAATTTGCTGTTTAAAACTTTATCTGCAGTTTGGCGAAGCAAATGGATCGCGAATGACCTGGAAAAGCTGGAAATTGAAATTTATCACGGGTTAAGTAATGAAATACCGCTCGATATCCACAAAACCGGCATTCGATCAGTAGTAACAATTCACGATATGATCTTTGAACGTTATCCGGAGCAATATTCCAGGATCGACGTAGAAATATATAAACGGAAATTCAAATATGCATGTGATCACGCAGATAAAGTGATTGCCATCAGTCAGCAAACAAAAAAAGATATCATGGAGTTTTATAAAACTCCCGAAAAAAAGATCGCTGTTTGTTACCAAAGTTGTAACCCGGCATTTGGCGAAGTAGTAAATGATAGAGTAAAGCAACAGGTAAAAGAGAAATACTCTTTGCCGGATCAATACTTTCTTTATGTTGGTTCCATCATTGAAAGAAAGAATTTGCTTGGGATATGTAAAGCGATCTATCTTTTACGAAATGATCTTACTATCCCGCTGATCGTAATAGGTGATGGTACAAAATATAAGCAACAGGTTAAAGATTTTGTCAGGCAACATGGTTTAGATGATAAGATCATCTTTTTATCAGAGAACCCGCTTGCAAAAGTTGCTTCATCTTTTTTAAGAGCGGAAGATTTTCCTGCTATCTATCAAATGGCGATTGCCATGATCTATCCGTCATTTTTCGAAGGATTCGGTATCCCGGTTCTTGAATCATTATGGAGCCGCTTGCCGGTGATCACGTCCAATGTATCATGTTTACCCGAAGCAGGCGGTCCTGGTGCTTTTTATGTAAATCCAAACAGCGCTGAAGAAATTGCCGAAGGAATGAAAAGAATTTATAACGATAAGTTGTTTGCTGAGGAGTTAAAACTGAAAGGCTGGCAGCATGCGCAAAATTTTACCCAACAGAAATGTGCTGCGGATGTAATGAAAGAGTATAATAGCTTAATGGTTTAATGGTTAAATTGTTTGATTGTTCGCTAATACGTGCCGGCAATTTAGCCATTGAACAATGTGACATTATGAGCTACGAAAAAGACATAGAGAAATGTTTGGAAGTGTTGCGTGGGGGCGGATTGATCCTTTACCCAACAGATACGGTTTGGGGAATTGGCTGTGACGCTACAAATGAAAATGCAGTTGATAAAGTGTATCAGCTCAAACAGCGGAGTGATGAAAAAGCAATGATAGTTCTTGTTGCTGACGAAAGAGATATTATGCAGTATGTAGCTGCCCCCGATCTTTCCTTGTTTGATTATCTTGAAACCATGGTAAAACCAACAACAGTCATCTACGAAGGCGCTTTGGGATTTGCAGATAATCTCACCGGTAAGGATGGCTCCATCGCAATCCGGATCTGTAAAGACGATTTTTGCCGTCACCTCCTCAGGAGATTCAAAAAACCTGTCGTTTCCACTTCAGCAAATATTTCAGGCGAGCCTGCACCAAAAACCTATAAAGAGGTCAGTGATGAAATAAAAAGGGGAGTCGGTTATATTGTTGGTCATCGCCAGAATGATGATGCTCCCGCACAGCCATCTTCACTTATTAAATGGGATAATGGGAATGTGACTATTCTCAGGGAATGATCGTCACTGATAATTATTTATTATTAATTATTCATTATTGTGGAGTATCCCATTTTAATAATTAATAATAAATAATCAATAATCAATTTTTAATCATCTTTGCAAACAATGGATATCAAATGCACAGAAAAGGAGTTGTTTATTTTAAACAAGGTGTCTCATGCAGCCCAGGGTTTGGGAATGGAGTGTTACCTGATTGGAGGTTTTGTACGAGATAAGATCATTGGCCGCAAAACAAAAGATGCAGATATTGTTTGTGTGGGTGACGGAATTGAATTGGCAAAAGCAGTTGCTAAAAGGTTCAAGCCTGAACCAAAATTCAGCTATTTCAAAAATTTTGGGACTGCGCATTTAAAATTAGATTTTTCAAATCATAGTGATTCTTCAAAAGTCTCCACCGGCGGGGCAGATCCGAAAGCTATGGGGTTAGAAGGAGTTTTTGATCTCGAGTTTGTTGGCGCCCGTAAAGAAAGTTATCGCTACCATTCGCGCAAGCCTAAGGTTAGTGAAGGAACTTTAAAGGATGACCAGGAGCGTCGTGACTTTACGATCAATGCACTTGCGATAAGCCTGAATGAAAAAAATCATGGAAAGCTTATCGATCCATTTGATGGGTTAACTGATATCAAAAATAAGATTATCCGGACACCGCTTGATCCTTTACAAACTTTCAGTGATGATCCTCTTCGCATGATGCGGGCCATCCGATTTGCATCACAACTGGACTTTAATATTGAAGAAAAAACTTTAAAGGCAATTAAGGATGGTGCTGATCGGATCACCATCGTTTCCCAGGAAAGAATAACCGATGAATTGATTAAAATTATAGACAGCCGGATCCCTTCGATCGGTTTTGATCTTTTATACCAATCGGGACTATTACACATCATTTTTCCTCAAATGGTAGACCTTGCAGGTGCGGAATACAAAGATGGTATTGGTCATAAGGATAATTTTTATCATACACTGAAAGTGCTTGATAATATTGCTGAGAAAACAAATGATACATGGTTAAGGTGGGCGGCCATATTGCATGATATTGCAAAGCCAGTAACAAAAAAATTTGAAGAAGGCCATGGCTGGACCTTCCACGGCCATGAAGTTGTTGGCGGCAGAATGGTACCAAAGATTTTTAGTAAGCTTAAATTGCCGATGAATGAGAAAATGAAACTTGTTCGCAAGCTTGTTGAACTGCATCTTCGGCCAATAAGTTTAACAAAAGAAAATATCACCGACTCGGCAATCCGGCGTTTGTTGTTTGATGCTGGCGAGGATTTTGATGCATTGATGATGCTTTGCGATGCTGATATCACTTCGAAGAACAAGTGGAAAGTGAAGAAGTACATGGAGAATTTTGAGCTTGTCAGAAAGCGTTGCCAGGAAGTGGAGGAAAAGGATCGTATTCGTAACTGGCAACCGCCCATCGATGGCGAAATGATCATGGAAATATTTGGGTTAAAACCATCAAAGCCTGTCGGGATAATAAAAGACGCAATTAAAGACGCAATACTCGATGGCGTAATTGCTAATGATTATGATGAGGCATATAAATTTATGCTCGAAAAGGCAAAAGAATTAGATATTAAGCCTGTAAAAATCCGAAAGTAAAATCCGAAATCTGCTCCCGATAATTATCGGGACTAAAATCTAAAGTCGTAATTTTGGTTATGGCAATTTTAAAGTTCAGAATATATTTTGAAGATGATGACAGCATCTATCGTGATGTAGCGCTCCGTCATACACAAACTTTTTTTGAATTGCACGAGGCGATATTGAGAGCTTACGAGTTTGACAATAAACATAAAGCCACTTTCTTTCGCAGCAATGATCATTGGCAACGGGGCAGAGAGATCTCTTTAGACGTTTACGAAAAAGATTATAAGGCGCCGCCATTGTTAATGAAAGACACGGCGGTTGGCAGTGAAATAAAAAACCCCGGCCAGAAATTCATTTATAATTATGACTTCAACAAAAACTGGAATTTTTTGGTGGAACTCATAAATGTGTCCAAAGAAGAAAATGCCAAGCTAAGTTATCCTGCAACTATCCGGACCGAAGGCATAGCGCCAAGTCAGTACGGAACGAAGGGTTTATTGGGAGAAAAGTTTGCAGATGTAGAAGAGAAATATGACCTGACGCAGGGAGCGGAAGGTTTTGCTGAGAAAGATGAGGAAGGAGAGGATGCAGGGTTTAGTGAAAATGGCACGGAGGAAGAGGATGCGGTTTAAATAATTAATAATTATTAATTAATAATTATTGAGTTCTCATAACAAAACGGTCATTATAGTTTGTGGTCCTACTGCTGTTGGTAAAACATCCGTCGCTATCTCTCTTGCAAAACATTTTCATACAGAAATAATTTCAGCGGATAGCCGCCAATGTTTTAAAGAATTGAATATTGGTGTGGCAAGACCTTCAGAAGAAGAATTAAAAGAAGTTCCTCATCATTTTATTGCCTCCCATTCTGTAAATGAAGATATCAATGCGGCGTTTTTTGAGCAATATGCATTACAAAAAGTAAATGAATTGTTTCGGAAACACGATCTGGTGATCATGGTCGGCGGAACCGGGCTTTATATAAAAGCTTTTTCTGATGGATTGGATGAGATCCCTGCTGTTGACGAGGCTATCCGGAAAAAGATCATCGCGGACTATGACAAAAAAGGAATGGAATGGTTGCAAAATGAAATAAAAGAAAAGGATACTCAATTTTATGCTATAGGTGAGATCCGGAATCCTCAAAGATTGATGAGGGCATTGGAAGTGATCGAATCAACAGGCCGGTCGATTCTTGATTTCCGAAAAAATAATAAGACCACAAGAGATTTTAATATTATTAAGATCGGGCTTGAGCTTCCAAAAGAAGAACTTCATCAAAATATTGATTCAAGAGTTGATAAGATGATAGCCCAGGGTCTTGTTGAAGAAGTAAGATCCCTGTTGCATTGTAAAAATTTAAACGCATTGCAAACGGTGGGTTATTCTGAAATATTTGAATACCTCGAAGGAAAAATGTCTTTAGAATCAGCAATTGATGAGATCAAAAAAAACACAAGGCAGTATGCGAAACGGCAAATGACATGGTTCAGAAAAGACAAGGAGATAAAATGGTTTTCTCCGAAAAATGCGGATGAAATATTTAACTACGCAAAGGAAAAAACAGGTTAATAAATTTTTCGACTTCTTCTCGTTGACTACAGTTAAGAGATGCCTGTATGAGAAAGTTAGAATCTATTTAGCCGATAGCTTTTTCAAAACACACGCTATTCTCCACGTTTATATACTTGCCATAATTCGGGATGATCTGATACCCACTCTTTTTATAAAGCCCGATTGCTTCAGGTTGCCTTTTGCCGGTTTCCAATACACATTTTTGATAGGATAATTCGGCGGCCCAATTTTCTAACTCTTTTAAAACTATTGAAGCAAGCCCTTTGCCTCTCCATTCCGGCAATGTGTACATTCTTTTTACTTCCATTGCTGTCTTAGAAAATTCTCTCATGGCCCCACAGGCTACCGGTTTATCATTATCGTATACAACAACAACATGTTTTATCTTATCAATTTTATTAAGTGAATTATAAAAGGCATGTTCCTCACCATCTAATTCGGCTAAAAAGTTGTCGAGTTGTTTTACAAGGGTAATAAAATCCTTATTATCAGAATCCGTTCTAACGATATTGATCATAAAACAACAGCTATAATTTTATTTCATTGATCTGGATAATAGGAGTTGTATCTGTATAATTAGGAATATCACTCATGATCTCCGTTGCATTTGGTGTAAAAGAAGCAACAAAATCATTCACTGTATTAAAATGTAAATGACCAATTGCCACGTAGGTAGGTTTTGAACCAGGTGTACCTCCGGCTAATCCCTGTTCTACTGCCGCGCTTGTACAGGCAGAACCAAGTAATCTCCTCACCAGTGGAATATGCGTTGCGAGGTAATAATCCATGTCAAACTTTTTTCCTTCCTCGTTGGGATAGAAAACTGAAACTTTTACCATTGTTGATGTTTTTAAGAAGTGATAAATGTGGCGCTAAGCAAGATCTAAGGTAATGCATTTGCCTTCACATATCTCCTCGCCAGCAGCGCAACCGGTATGCCAACACACACAACAATAATAGCAGCAGCAATGACGGCATTTTTTATCGCCTCACTTCCTACTATTGGTCTTGGATTTAATGTTGATAAATAGGGAAGCACGATAAATCTCATCGTCGCCCAAACAAAAACACCATAGATAATGCCGATGGGCAAAGGATACCTGACTAATGAAGGAATTTGTTTTGCTATGAAGAAAAATAAAAAAGTAAAGGAAATGGCAATGATAAAATGAAAGATCAAACCCCAGACTGCCATCATGGGTCCGCCGGTAATAGCTTCTTTACCAAAAGCCCCACTTGCAATTCCTTTTAATACCTGTACCGGCGTGGTGCTGGTCTTAATATATGCATTTATGCATGCGGCGGTGATGTCCAGCGCACCTGCTATTAAACCGGCTATTAACGCGCTGGGAAAAAATGATCTTCTCATAATTGTAGGTTTGGTTTTTGCAGCAGACAGTCAATTTCAACGAATAGCTGCTGACTAAATGTAGGAATTCTTCATTTTCCAAAAACTAATTTTTCTCCGCGTCGCAAATCCAAGTTTCTCATATAGCTTAATAGCATTTGTATTTGTTTCAGCAACATGCAGGTAAGGGATAATTTGCCGTTCAAAATTTTTATTAGCTGTAAACGCTACCAACAGTTTTGCAAAACCCTTCCCGGTGAAGTCGGGATGTGTTACAACAGCGCTGATCTCGGTAAAGCCAAACATTTTCATTCGCTCACCGGTAACAGCGACAAGCTGATCGTTTTTAAAAATACCATAATAATCTCCCATCAATGAAGTGCCTTCTTTGAAATAGCCCGGCTGTACCAGGTTGACAAGTTTCGTTAACGGTTTACTGTGCGAGTGATTCAGCTTATGAATAATTTCAGTGTATTCAATTTGTATCGAAGCGGGGCAGATCATTTGCAAACAAACTAATTCTTGTTCTATGATTAGCTCAGGCGATGTTGGAGGTCTTTCTCCTATTACAAAAAATGATCTTAGTTGAGAGTAGGTGTTAACAAAAGAAATAAGATCAGGATGGCTGGAATTTATTCCCCCGAATGGACAGATCCCGGGTTGGTAGAATTTTATTTCATCATTGCCAATGGCAAATGATCTGTGTGTTTCGTTGAGAGAATGCCATGCAGGATTGTCAAGCTTGGTTCGATGCATAAAATTTATGAATGTACTTTATTCAGCCAATTCTCTTTTTCGACGGTCATATTAAGTGCTGTCCACGTTTCATCACCTGCTTTGAATGTTGCCTGTTTGGCGGGGTTCATTATGAAACCACATTTTTCATAGCATTTTATTCCCGCAATATTCCAGTCAAAAACATTCAACTCCGCGGTGCCTGCATTGAGTTTTGTAAATGCGTAGTCCAAAAGCTCGTTGATCACATATTGGCCGATCCCTTTTCCCCGATTTGATTTGTCGCCAACGATCAGCTTATCAATTTTGTACATGTTGTCGCCAGACAATACAATTTCAGCATGACCGATCACCTGGTCATTAGATAAATCAACGATGTTGAAAGAATGGCTTTTTTCGTCATCCAGGTATTTTTGAAGCTGGTTCCTTGTTAACGGAAAAGAAAACACAGACCCGGCGATCGTAATAAGCAATTCTTCATTGTCGATCCAGGAAATAAGTTTGTCAAATTCTTTTTGCGTGAAAGGCGTCAATTTTATCATTCAATAATTTTTAGTGAACGATAAAATTACTTTCTTCCTGCTTATTTATCGCAGTTTGTTCTTTAAACTTCGTTCTATTCAGGATGACAAATCAGAGATTCATTTTCTTTCGAAGATTCGTATCGATGGCATCCAGGAATTCTTCAGTATATAAATAATGGTCGCCATGATTCACTTTATTGCCATGGATACAAACAGCAAGATCCTTTGTCATTTTTCCGCTTTCCACTGTTTCAATACAAACGGCTTCAAGTGCATTTGCAAATTTTATCAATGCATCGTTACTGTCAAGTTTGCCGCGGAATGCTAGTCCTCTTGTCCATGCAAAAATGGATGCAATGGGATTGGTTGAGGTTGGTTTTCCTTTCTGATGTTCACGATAATGACGGGTAACTGTTCCATGAGCCGCTTCCGCTTCCATTGTTTTTCCATCAGGCGTTACAAGTACCGAAGTCATTAAACCAAGCGACCCAAAGCCCTGGGCAACCGTATCACTTTGCACATCGCCATCATAATTCTTACAGGCCCACACAAAATTGCCATTCCATTTTAATGCACTTGCTACCATGTCATCAATCAGGCGATGTTCATAAATAATCCCTGCTGCATCGAACTGTGATTTAAATTCATTCGTAAAAATTTCCTGGAAAATATCTTTGAAACGGCCATCATATTTTTTAAGGATCGT
>Ga0075421_100013349_pt1 | contig 10238 bp, 9 predicted proteins | sample SoiMetdeltSBSDD5_FD_75292 | JGI IMG/M metagenome (GOLD analysis project Ga0075421, IMG submission 75292) | Bulk soil microbial communities from a Populus tree surrounding site in Tennessee, USA - Soil MetaG P. deltoides SBSDD5 | ecosystem: Environmental > Terrestrial > Soil > Tree plantation... | reverse complement strand
TGGTCGTATTTTCAGCGAATGGACGCCGGTCGCGTCCGAAGGAGCATGTGCGATGTTACGTAAAACGATGATCGTCTTGGCAACGGCTGCCGCTCTCACGGGGGGATGGACCGCTGACGCGTTGGCGCGCGGCGGCGGAGGTGGTGGGCACGGTGGTGGTTTTGGTGGTGGACACGGTGGTGGCTTCGGTGGTGGACATGGTTTCGGCGGCGGCGCTCATGTGGGCGGCGGCTTCGGCGGGGGTCACGTCGGCGGCTTCGGCGGCGGCGCTCGCATCGGCGGCCTTGGCGGGGCCCACATCGGCGGCCTTGGCCATTTCGGCGGTGCTGGGGCCGGTTTCGCTCGCGGTGCCGCGGGTCACCACTTCGCGCAGGCCCGCGGCCAGTTCGGACACGCGCGGCATTTCCGCGGCCAGCGTTTCGTGCCTGGTTTTTATGACTACGACTACGGGTGCAGCTACGGCTACCCCTATTACACGCCGTACGACAGCTGCTATGCGCCCTCGTATCCGCCCTCGTACTACTAGCCGTCGGGGCGGCTCACCACGAATGCCCAAGGTGAAATAAGGGTCGAATCATGATGGCGCGCTTTGCGATGGCGACGGCGGCGGTGCTCTTGGGCTGCGGCTCCGCCTATGCACAAGCGCGCATGAACGTCTCGCCCCTTCCGGCGCTTGGCATGACCTCACCGCTTGGCATTCCCAATGCGCCGGTCGGGCAAACTGGAATTCCCCTGGGTGCGACCGAGCTCGCAACGCCAGGCGTGAGCCCGACCACGTCCGGCGCGACGCCCTTGATCGGCGCGACATGCGCCGGTGCTTCGCCGACGCCTGCTGCCATGGGAAGCTCGGCGACGGCGGCATCGACTGGGATGGGAAGTCCGATGACGGGGGCGTCTACCGGGATGGGAGGAGCGTCTGCCGGGATAGGAAGCTCGGTGCCGGGACTGTCGAGCACCGCGCTCTTCGACGGGGGCGGCATGACCGCAATCGCGCCGGGGACTTGTGGCGCGTCCGCGACGGCATCTCCGCCGCTGGCCTCGTCGATGGGTCCCGGGTCATCCGTCGGCATGGTTGGAATTCCACTCGGCTCGACCGAACTGGGAGGCGGAGGCCTCAGCCCCCCATCCGTTGCTCTGAGCCCGAATTCCTCGGCGCCCGTGATGAGCTTGCTGCCCCCGCTCGCGACCACCCCACCCTCCGATCCGTCCCTTTCGACGTCGCAGAGCACGCCCCCATGCCCGACGACCCAGACCGGTGTCCCCACGATCCAGGGAATACCGACGACGTTCGGAGCGCCTTTGACAGGCGCAATCCTGGGCAGGGAGCCAGTAACGGGCTGCCGCTGACGTCGAGAGGACGATCGAGGATTTCCGCCGTCGGCGCGCGTGCGACCTCACGATGAGCGGCGATCGAGCTTTCCGTTGGTATTCTTGCTTCGCTGGCGCTTGCTTTCTTCGATGAGCGCGCGATCGAGGCGCTGCTTGGCCTCGACCTCCAGAGCGTGTAGGCCGGCCAGCGTTTCCTCGAGATCGCGCCGCTTGCCCTCGAGCTCCCGGATGCGTTCGGCGATTCGCTCGAGCCCGCGCCGGTACTGCGCCGCCCCGGTCGCGTCGGCCTTGTACAGGCTCAGGTACTCGCGGATCGCCTCGATCGAGAATCCGAGCCGCCGCAGTCGCTGGATGAGGACGAGGCGTGCCCGGTCCTGATAATTGAAGACACGGGTGCGCCCCACGCGCGCCGGCGCAATCAGTCCGCTCTCCTCATAGAAGCGAATGCCCTGAGACGTCAGGGAAAACTCGTTGGCGAGCTCGGCCACGCTGTAGAAGCGGGAACGGTCGGAAGGCGCTGAGTCGGTCATGCGCAGGAGTGTGGGACTTGCGAAAACCAAAGTCAACTTGAACACACGCTAGCGAGCGGGAACCAGCTATGCGTGACCCCCAAAGCGGGGGCGAACGCCTTTATTCCGCAGTTTTTCGATTGCCGAACAGTCGCTTAATAAAGTATGATTTATATATATAAAGTATACTTGACATAACGCAGGAAATGGTCTCTAAAGAGTGCACACGCGCGTAGGCGCGCGGCACGGTCGAAGCGATCGGACCGTTTAAATCGAGGATTGGACGATGACCTATCGCGCTCCCGTCAACGAGATGCTGTTCATGATGCGCCACGTCGGCGATCTCGAGCGCGCGATCGACGAGGGCATCTATGCGGACCTGTCGCTCGACGTGGTCGAAAGTATCTTGCAGGAGGCCGCGCGCTTCTCCGGAGAAGTGCTAGCGCCAATCAACCGGTCCGGCGATCGCCATGGCGCGCAACTGCGTGACGGGGTCGTCACGACGGCGCCGGGCTTCAAGGAGGCTTATCAGGCCTGGATCGCCGCCGGCTGGAACGCGCTCGCTGGTCCGGCCGAATACGGCGGGCAGGGGCTTCCGCTGCTGCTCAATGCCGGCTGCTCCGAGATGTGGAACGGCGCCTGCCTCGCTTTCGGCGTTGCTCCGCTCCTGACCTTCGGCGGCGTCGAAGCGCTCGCCGCGCACGGTTGCGAAGACCTCAAGCAGCGATATCTGGAAAAGCTCGTCGCCGGCGAGTGGACGGCGACGATGAATCTGACCGAACCGCAGGCGGGCTCGGACCTCAGCGCAATTCGCACCGGGGCGGAGCACTGCGGCGACGGCAGCTATCGTATCTGCGGACAGAAGATCTTCATCAGCTACGGCGAGCACGACCTCACCGACAACATCGTCCATCTTGTTCTGGCGCGATTGCCCGACGCCCCGAAGGGCACGCGCGGAATATCGCTGTTCCTGGTTCCGAAGGTGCTGCCTGACGGCAGCCGCAATGACGTCCGCTGCAGTAGCCTCGAGCACAAGCTCGGGATCCACGCGAGCCCGACCTGCACGATGATCTACGGCGACGGCGGCGGGGCGCGCGGCTGGCTGCTCGGCGAGGAAAATCGAGGGCTCGCCTGCATGTTCACCATGATGAACAGCGCCCGCCTGTCGGTCGCGCTGCAGGGCGTCGCCATCGCCGAGCGCGCCTGCCAGGACGCGGTTGCATTCGCCGGCGAGCGCCGCCAAGGCGGCTCGCGCACCCAGAACGGCATGACGCCGATCATCGAGCACGCCGACGTGCGGCGCATGCTGGCGACGATGCGTGCCCTGACTAACGCCGCACGCGCGATCTCTTACGCGACCGCGGTAACGATCGATCGCTCGCTGCGATGCCAGCAATCCGCCGAGCGGCAGGCGGCCAGCGAGCGCGCTGCGCTGTTGACCCCGCTCGCCAAGGCGTTCGCGACCGACATCGCCATCGAGGTGGCTTCGCTCGGCATCCAGGTGCACGGCGGGATGGGCTTCATCGAGGAGACGGGCGCTGCCCAGCACCTGCGCGACGCCAGGATCCTGTCCATCTACGAAGGCACCAACGGCATTCAGGCGATCGATTTGGTCACGCGAAAGCTGCCGATGTCGGACGGCGAGACGGTGTGGAGGCAAATCGACCTGATGCGCCAAATCGCGGGACGACTGGCGCACGCCGATTGCACGAGCTTACAGGCGGCAGCACCGCAGATCGCCACAGCCGTCGACAGTCTCGAGCGGGCGACGCGGTTCATGCTCGGTGCGCTCGCCGAGAACGCCACCGACGAGGCGCTCGCCGGAGCGAGCCCCTATTTGCGGCTGTTCGCGACGGCGCAGGGCGGCGCGCTGCTCGGGGCATCGGCGCTTGCGGCGCATCGCGCGGCGAGCGCCGGCGACAACGATCCGGCGAATGCCGGACGCGTGCAGCTCGCGCGATTTTTTGCCGACAACATCGCACCGAGCGCGCCGGGCCTCGCGGACGTGGTGGTTGGCGGGGCGGCTTCACTGAAGGATGCGCAACGGATGTTGGTCGATTGATGAGGCAATGCCGAGCGTCGCTGTCACTGACCAGAGGGAGGATGTCATGAAAGCTGTGTTGGGGTTGGCCATGATCGCAGCCGGTGCGGTCGCCGTTGCCACGCCGGTCAAGGCTGCCGACGAAGCGATCAAGATCGGCGTGCTGACGGACCTCTCAGGTCTTTACGCCGCGCCGACCGGGCCCGGATCCGTCTTTGCCGCTCGACTGGCGGTCGCGGATTTCGTGGCCTCGCACAAAGGCTTCAAGGTCGAGGTCGTTGCCGGCGACCACCAGAACAAGCCCGACATCGGCGCCGGCATCGCCAACCGCTGGATCGACGCGGAGAAGGTCGATGCCATCGTCGATGTGCCGACCTCGTCGGTCGCCTTCGTGGTCAATGACATCGTCAAGAGCAAGAATAAGGTGTTTCTGGCCTCCGGCGCCGCGGCCTCCGACCTGACCGGCGCGCGCTGCACGCCCAACACGGTGCACTGGACCTACGATACCTGGGCGCTGGCGAACGGCACCGGCAAGGCGATCGCAACCACCGGCGGCGATTCCTGGTTCTTCCTCACCGCTGACTACGCGTTCGGGCATGCGCTTGAACGCGACACCGCGGCGGTGGTGGAAGCCAACAAGGGCAGGGTGGTCGGCCGCGTGCGCCACGCGCTGGCGACCAACGACTTTTCATCCTTCCTGATGCAGGCCCAGGCCTCGAAAGCGAAGATCATCGCACTCGCCAATGCCGGCGGCGACACCGTCAACGCGATTAAGCAGGCGGCGGAATTCGGCATCGTGCGCGGCGGGCAAAAGCTCGCCGGCATGCTGGTCAATATCAGCGACATCGATGCGCTCGGTCTCAAAACCGCGCAGGGCCTGATGCTGACCGAGCCGTGGTATTGGGACGCAAGCGACGCCAACCGCGCGTTCGCGAAGACCTTTGCCGCCGGCAATGGCGGCCGCCATCCCACCATGATCCATGCCGGCGTCTACGCCGCGGTGACGCACTACCTCAAGGCGGTGGTCGCACTCAACGGCGCCGCCGACGGCAAGGCCGTGGTCGCGAAGATGAAGGCGCTGCCGACCGACGATCCGTTGTTCGGGAACGGCAGCATCCGTCCCGACGGGCGCAAGATCCACGACATGTATCTGTTCGAGGTGAAGCGGCCCGAAGAATCGAAGTACCCGTGGGACTATTACAAGGTGCGCGCCACCATCCCCGCGGCAGAAGCATTCCGTCCGCTAAGTCAAGGCGGCTGTCCGCTGGTCAGCGGCTGATCGACACCCGAGCAATCGCGCTGCAAAGGAGGAAAGTCCATGTCACGCAAGCATTGGCTCGCCGCCTACGGCGAAAAAATTCCCTGCGAGATTAATCCGGACGCACATGGCTCGGTGCTCGCGATGCTCGAAGCGGCCATGCAGCGCTTCGCCGACCGCCCCGCGTTTCGTTGCTTTGGCCACACGCTCACCTATGCCGATACCGACCGGCTGTCGCGAGACTTCGCGGCCTTCCTGCAGAACAAGCTCGGCGTGAAGAAAGGCGATCGCATCGCCGTGATGCTGCCCAACATTGCGGCATTCCCGCTCGCGATGCTCGGCATCGTCCGCGCCGGCGGCGTGCAGGTCAACGTCAATCCGCTCTACACGCCGCGCGAGCTCGAGCATCAGCTCAACGATGCCGGGGTCGAGACCATCGTCATCTTCAACGGTGGCTCGCCGACGCTCGCCGAGATCATCGGCAAAACGGCGGTCAAGCAGGTCATCAGCGTCGCACCCGGCGAGGGCATCGGTGCGGCGTTGCCGGCGCCGCCGGTCGACGCAAGACTGAAGAGTGTGCTCACGTTCTCCGAGGCGCTGGCGCAAGGCGCGCAGCTCCCGTTCACGCTGGTGGCGCTGAGCGGCGACGATTTGCTGTTCCTGCAATATACCGGCGGCACCACGGGGCTCTCGAAGGGCGCCGCCCTGTCGCACCGCAACCTCGTCGCCAATACCGAGCAGTTCAAGGCGTTCATGGCGGATGCGATCCGCCCCGGGGAGGAGGTGGTGATCACGGCGCTGCCGCTCTATCACATCTTCGCGCTGATGGTGAACTTCATCTCCTACTACTCGATCGGTGCGGAGAACTGGCTGGTCGCCAATCCGCGCGACATGGACAGCTTCGTGGAGATCCTGCGCCAGGCGCGCTGCACTGCCTTTACCGGCGTGAATACGCTGTACGGCGGCCTTGTCATGCATCCGAAGATCTCCGACGTGGACTTCAGCAGGTTGCGCGTGGCGATCGGCGGCGGCGCCGCGGTTCTGCCGACGACGTCGGCGAAATGGAAGGCGCTGACCGGCAAGGACATCCTCGAGGGCTACGGCCTCTCGGAAACCTCGCCGATCCTCACCCTCAATCCGCCGACGGCGACGAACGGCTTCTCCGCGACCGTCGGCCTGCCGTTCCCGTCGACCGACATCAAGCTGCTCGACGCCAACGACGAGGAAGCGGCGATCGGCGATCCGGGCGAGGTGTGTGCCAAGGGCCCGCAGGTCATGCAGGGCTACTGGCAGAAGCCGCAGGCCAATGCCGATGCCTTCACTGCCGACGGCTATTTCCGTACCGGCGACATCGGCGTGTTCGACGCGAAAGGTTTCCTCAAGATCGTCGATCGCAAGAAGGACATGATCATCGTTTCCGGCTTCAACGTCTTTCCCAACGAGGTGGAAGTGATCGCCGCCGCCTGCCCCGGGGTTGCCGAATGCGCCTGCGTCGGCCGACCGGACGAGAAGACCGGGGAGGCGGTGCGGCTGTTCGTAGCCAAGGCGCCGGGCGCGACGCTCACTGAAGCGGATCTGATTGCGCACTGCCGATGTCAGCTTGCGGCCTACAAGGTGCCGAAGGAAGTCCGCTTCCTCGACTCATTGCCGAAGTCGAACGTAGGCAAGATCCTGCGGAAGGATCTGCGCGGGCTGCCATAGGTGCGGACCATGGCCATCGCACAATACTGCATGGCGACAGCGCCGCAATTCGTCGGCCGCGAGCTCGGTGCGTCCGACTGGGTCGCCGTCGACCAGGACCGCATCGACGCCTTCGCAGCCTGCACCGGCGATCGCCAGTGGATCCACGTGGATGTCGAGCGCGCCCGGCGCGAGAGTCCGTTCGGCGGCCCGATTGCCCACGGCTATCTCAGCCTGTCGCTGGTCGCGGCAATGGTGATGGAGCTCGGGGTAATCCCGCCGGATGCCGCAACCGGGCTCAACTATGGATTGGATAAGGTTCGCTTCATTGCGCCAATCAAGGCGGGCGCGCGCGTGCGCACGCGTGCGAACCTCGTTGCGGTCGAGCCGCAGGGCGGCGGGCGGGTGCTGCTCAAGCTCAACTGCACGCTGGAGATCGAAGGCGAGGCAAAACCCGCCCTCGTCGCCGAGCTCCTGTGCTTGCTCATCGGCAAGAACAATGCGCCCTCCTAACCCGTGCAGGCTCGCACGACGCCTTCACTGCGATGCGCTCAACTCTGCGTAACGAGAAGCACTCATGGCAAATGAAGTCTCAGTTGGCGCCGACGGTGACATTCGCGAACAGGCGGCGCAGCACACCTTGGCGGCCAATCCGCTGGTCGGCGTGCGTGGGCAGGACATTCTCGATTCCGCACGTTTGCTGCTCGGGCAGATTCTGAGCCATCCCGTCGCGGCCACCCAGCAGTATCTGACGTTACTGTCCGAACTCGGACGCATCGCGACCGGTGCAAGCGAGCTCGCGCCGGATGCCAAAGACCGGCGCTTTGCCGATCCGGCCTGGAGAGAAAGCGTCGCCTACCGCTCGCTCGCGCAGAGCTACCTGGCCTGGGGTAGCGCGCTTTATCGCTTTCTGGATGAAGCCAAGCTCGACAAGCGCGATGCCGAGCGCGCGCGGTTCGTCATCTCGCTCATCGTGGACGCGATGTCGCCGACCAATTCGCTCGCAGGCAATCCCGCGGCGCTGAAGAAGCTCGTCGATACCGGCGGCGCGAGCCTCGTGCATGGATTGGAAAACTTTGTCGCCGATCTCATGCACAACGGCGGCCTGCCGGCGCAGGTCGACACACGGACCTTTGCGGTCGGCAAGAATATTGCGACCACGCCCGGCTCGGTCGTGTATCGCACCCCGGTGATGGAGCTGATCCAGTACCGGCCGAGGCGGTACGAGGTGCACAAGCGGCCGCTCCTGATCACGCCACCGCAAATCAACAAGTTCTATGTCTTCGATCTCGCGCCGGAAAAAAGCATCATTCAGTATTGCCTCGAGGGCAACCTGCAGACCTTTGCGATCAGCTGGAAGAATCCGACCCCTGCCGAACGCCGCTTCGGGATCGACACCTACGTCGCGGCGCTGGAAGAAGCCGTGGATGCAATGCGCGACATCACCGGCAGCGAGGATGTCAACATCTGGGGATCGTGCTCGGGCGGCATCACCATGTCCGCATTTCTCGCGCATCTCGCGGCGCGCGGCGAACGCAAGGTCCACAGCGCCACCGTGGCGGTTTGCCTGCTCGACATGGCGGTCACGCAGAACACGACGGCGGGATTGTTCGTCACCCCGGAATCGATTGCGGCGGCGAAGAGAGCGTCACAGCTCGCCGGCGTTGTCGAAGGACAGGAGCTGGCGCGCATGTTCGCCTGGATGCGGCCCAACGACCTGATCTGGAACTACTGGGTGAACAACTACCTGCTCGGCAACGCGCCGCCGGCTTTCGACGTCCTCTACTGGAACAACGACACGACGCGGTTGCCCGCCCGTCTGCATGCCGACTTCCTCGATCTCATCGACGCCAACCCGTTCGTCAATCCCGGTCGGCTTAAAGTATGCGGCACGCTGCTCGACATGCGTCGAGTCGATTTGGACAGCTATGTCGTCGCAGGCCTGACCGATCACATCACGCCGTGGCAAGGCTGCTACAACACGGCGAAGCTTTACGGCGAGCGCAGCACCTTCGTGCTCGCCAACAGCGGGCATATTCAGAGCCTGCTCAATCCGCCCGGCAATCCGAAGGCATGCTTTTGGGCCGGCGCGGGAAGCGCAGGGAGCGCGGAGAACTGGCTGGAGCAAACTGCAAAGCATAGCGGTAGCTGGTGGCCGCACTGGCTCGAATGGATCAAGGCGCGCTCCGCCGACATGGCGCCGGCACCGGCCGCGCTGGGCAACGAGCAGAACCCGCTGCTCGAGGGGGCGCCCGGCCGCTACGTCATGGAGCGATAGATGCAAATCAGGCTGCACGACGTCGAAGGCCAAACGCTACGCGTCGGCATTCGGCGCGGGGAAAAGGCGCGTCCGCCGCTCCTTCTCTTTAACGGGATCGGCGCCAATATCGAACTGGTCGAGCCGTTTCTCGACGCGCTCGATGGACCCGAGGGGATCATCTTCGACGTGCCCGGTGTGGGCGGCTCGCCATCGCCCTGGCTGCCGTACCGTCCTTCGAGTTTGGCAAAGCTGAGCGCGCGGCTGCTCGACCAGTTGGGACACGATCAGGTGGACGTGCTCGGTCTGTCGTGGGGCGGCGCATTGGCGCAGCAATTCGCGTTTCAGCAGGGCAAACGGTGCCGGCGGCTCGTGCTCGCAGCCACCTCGCCCGGCCACTTGATGGTGCCAGCTAAGCTCACGGTCCTGCTCAAGATGGCAACGCCACGGCGCTACAAAGACTCCAAGTATATGGAGCGCATCGCCGGGGACATTTACGGCGGGGCATTGCGCGGTTCGCCCGAGCTCGTGCACAGTTATCTGCGCCATGTCCGCTGGTCGAGCGACTACGGCTATTACCTGCAGCTGCTCGCCGGCTGTGGCTGGACAAGCCTGCCTTGGCTGCGCTGGCTTGCGCAGCCGACCCTGGTGATGGCGGGAACCGACGATCCGCTCGTGCCGTTCGCCAATGGCCGCATCTTGGCAAGCCTCATCCCGGATGCGCGGCTGATGACCATCGACGACGGCCATCTGTTTCTGGTCACCAACGCCCGCCAATCCGCCGCAATGATTTCCGAATTCTTGAGCTAAACTTTCGTCGACAATTGGCCAATGCCTCCGATATTTGAGAGAACGCGCTCACGAGGGGGGACGAATAGTGGTTGATGTGCCGAAGAAAGTAGCGGTCGCTTGCCAGGGCGGTGGAATCCATGCTGCTTTCGCGGTCGGCGTCCTCACCGAAATCCTCAAGGAATACGAGAAAAAAAAGTTCGAACTGGTGGGATTGAGTGGCACCTCGGCGGGCGCGCTGTGCGCCCTGATGGTGTGGTACGGCCTTGCCCCGAAGAATGGCGACGCCGGCTCAGTGCGTGAAGCGATCGAGAGCCTCACAAGTTTCTGGGATCATTTTGCCGCCACCACGCGCGCCGAGAAGATAGTCAATCT
>Ga0075421_100013348_pt1 | contig 10238 bp, 7 predicted proteins | sample SoiMetdeltSBSDD5_FD_75292 | JGI IMG/M metagenome (GOLD analysis project Ga0075421, IMG submission 75292) | Bulk soil microbial communities from a Populus tree surrounding site in Tennessee, USA - Soil MetaG P. deltoides SBSDD5 | ecosystem: Environmental > Terrestrial > Soil > Tree plantation... | reverse complement strand
CTCCCGGAAAACCCGGAAGCCGCGACGATCGAGGCGCGGGGCTCGAGGCGCACGGCGCCGGCCATAGATTCACCTCCCTCCTTACCCGCTCCCCGCTCCCGCTCCCGCTCCCTCTCCCGGTCCCACTCCGATCCGCCTCGACTTCCAGGACGACACCACTCAGGCCAGCACGTCCCGCACCACCTTGCCGTGGACGTCGGTCAGCCGGTAGTGGCGGCCCTGGAACTTGAACGTGAGCCGCGTGTGGTCGATCCCGAGGAGGTGGAGGATCGTCGCCTGGAGGTCGTGCACGTGGACCGGATCCTTCACGATGTTGTAGGCGAAGTCGTCCGTCTCCCCGAGCGAGAAGCCGGGCCGGATCCCGCCGCCGGCCATCCAGAGCGCGAAGCACCGCGGGTGATGGTCCCTGCCGTGCACCTTCGGATCGTCGATGTCCCCCTGGCCGAAGACCGTGCGGCCGAACTCGCCTCCCCAGATGACGAGGGTCTCGTCGAGGAGCCCGCGCTGCTTCAGGTCCTTCACGAGCGCCGCCGACGGCTGATCCGTGTCGAGGCACTGGATCTCGAGCTGCGTCGGTAGGTTCCGGTGCTGGTCCCAGCCCGCGTGGAGGAGCTGGACGAAGCGGACCCCGTTCTCGATGAGGCGCCTCGCGAGGAGGCAGTTCGCTGCGTAGGACCCGCGGCGCAGGACATCGGGGCCGTACATGTCGAGCACGTGGCGCGGCTCGGTCGAGAGGTCCGCGATCCCGGGAACCGACGCCTGCATGCGGAAGGCCATCTCGTACTGCGCGATGCGGGTCGCGATCTCGGGGTCCCCGACCGCATCGAGCTTCCTCCGGTTCAGGGCCGCCACGTCGTCCAGGATGCCGCGCCGCACCGGAGCGCTCACGCCGGGCGGGTTCGAGAGGTAGAGCACCGGGTCGCCGCTTCCGCGGAGCTTCACGCCCTGGAACTTCGATGGCAGGAAGCCGCTTCCCCAGTAGTAGTCGTAGAAGATCTGGCCGCAGGAGGCCTCCTTGTCCCTCGAGGTCAGGACGACGAAGGAGGGCAGGTTCTCGTTCGAGCTCCCCAGCCCATACGTCACCCACGAGCCCATGCTGGGGCGCCCGGGCTGCTCCGCTCCGGAGAAGAAGAAGGTGATGGCGGGAGCATGGTTGATGGCCTCGGTGTGCATGGAGCGGATGAGGCAGATCTCATCCGCGATGGAGGCCGTGTGCGGCAGGAAGTCCGAGAGCTGGAGCCCGCACCTGCCGTGCGGGCGGAAGGGAGCGATCGCGGGCAGGATCCGCTGCGACTGGCCCTGGGTCATGGTCGTGAGCCGCTGGCCCATCTGGACGGACGCGGGAAGGTCCTTCCCGCGAAGCGCCGCGAGCCCGGGCTTCGGGTCGAAGAGGTCCACGTGCGAGGGGGCGCCGTTCTGCATGAGGTAGATCACCCGCTTCGCGCGAGGAGCGAAGTGCGGCAGCCCCGGCAGCGCTCCGATGCCATCTCCCGCCGCCGTTGGGTCCGCGGCGCGCGCGCTCCGCTCGAGGAGGCCGGCCAGGGCCGCCGCTCCGATGCCGAGGCCCGCGCTCCCGAGGAAGTGCCGGCGAGTCGTCGCGAGGCCGCGCTCGAGTCGGGGATCGTGGCTCATTCCTTCGTCACCGCCTCGTCGAGGTTGAGGAGGATGCTCGCGAGGCCGGCGTGCGCCGCGGTCTCGATGGGGTCGAGCGATGCATCCCGGGGCGACTCCCCGACCCCGAGGAGGGCCTCTGCCGACCCGGGATCATCGCGATACTGGGAGCGGAGCCTCTCGATGGCGCGCGCGAGGACCGCCTTCTCCTCCGCGTCCGGGCGCCGGGCCGTGACCGTCCGGAAGGCCCACTCGATCCGCTCCTCATCCGACGCGGATCTCCGGAGCATCCGTTCCGCGAACGCGCGCGATGCCTCCACGTAGGCCGTCTCGTTGAGGAGGACGAGCGCGTGGAGCGGCGTGTTCGTCCGCGCCTGCCGCACGGTGCAGACCTGGCGGGCGGACGTGTCGAAGAGCATCGTCGGTCCAATGGAGCGCCTCCAGAAGATGTAGAGGCTCCGGCGCCGCAGGGCCTCGCCCGCGTCCTGCTGGTACCGAATCTGCCCGAACGTGAGGTCCTCCCAGATCCCCGGCGGCTGGTACGGCCGGACCGGAGGCCCGCCGATCTTCTCGAGGAGGAGCCCGGCAACGTGAAGCGCCTGGTCCCTGAGCGCGAAGGAGCTCAACCTGTGCCGCGGCCCGCGGGACAGGAGTCGGTTCGAGGGGTCCTGCGCGTACGAGGATGGCTTCGCGGCGGAGGACTGGCGGTAGGTCGCGCTCGTCAGCATGAGCCTCAGGATGGCCCTCGTGTCCCAGTCGCGCGAGAAGCGGACGGCGAGCCAGTCGAGGAGCTCCGGGTGGGATGGCAGCTCCCCCTGCGCGCCGAAGTCCTCGGTCGTCTTGACGAGACCCGTTCCGAAGAGCATCTCCCAGTAGCGGTTCACGGCGACCCGGGCCGTGAGCGGGTTCGATGGGTCCACGAGCCACCGCGCGAGGCCGAGGCGGTTCGGCGGCGACCCATCCGGCAGCGGAGGCAGGGCCGCGGGCACGCGGGGAGCGACCTTCTCCCCGCGCTTCTCGTAGGAGCCGCGGATGAGAACGAAAGAGTCGCGGGGCTTCGCCATCTCCTCCATGACCATCGTCTTCGGGAGCGACGCCTCGATCTCGGCCTTGCGGGTCCGCGCGGCATCGAGCCCTCCGGAAACGGCGCGGAGCCCCGGCGCGACGCGCGCGCGGTAGAAGGCGCGGATCTCCTCCCGCGCCTTGACCGCTCTCCCGGCCTCGGGGGTCCTCGCGATCGCGAGGATCTCCGGAGGGGCGCCCGCGTCGAGGAGCTTGAAGTAGAACCCGTACCCTCCGGCGCCGTTCACGACCTTGAGGAGGATCGTGTTCTCGCCCGCTTCCAGGTCCACGGTGATCCGGTCCTGGTCGGGCTCCGCCGCGCGCACGATCTTCTTCGTGAAGACCTGCCGCCCGTTCACCCACACCTTGATCCCGTCGTCGCTCCCGAGGGAGATCGTGGCCGGCACCGCGCGCGAGACCCTGACCGTGCGCTCGGCGTAGGTGGCACAGCCCGACCCCGTGAGCGGGATGACGGTGTCGTCCGCCCACTCCGGCCTGGGTGTCCACTCGAGCCCTGCTCCCCCTCCGGCGGCGCGCGGCGCCTCGGGCTCCGGCTCGAACGCTTTCGCGAACGCCCGGTCGAGGTCCCCCGCCTCGAAGGGGCCCGCGGCCCGCCACGGCGAGAGCGCCACGTCGATCGCGGCGAGCGATGTCTCCCACTCCGACTGCGCCGCATCGACCTCCGGGTCCGGAGCGGCGAGGCGCTCCTCCGCGGCGGCGATCTCGCGCTCGAGGGACGCGATCTTCTCCTCGATCTCGGGCGTACGAACGGCCAGGATGGGGAGCGCGTTCCCTCCCGCATCGACGCCCCCCGACTCGGGCATGTTGTTGAAGTAAGCGAAGAGCGAGTAGTAGTCCTTCTGGGTGAAGGGATCGTACTTGTGGTCGTGGCAGCGGGCGCAGCCGAGGGTAAGCCCGAGCCACACCGTGGCCGTCGTCTCCACGCGGTCCATGACGTAGTCGACGCGGGACTCCTCCGCGATGCGGCCGCCCTCGCCGTTCAGCATGTGGTTCCTGTGGAACCCCGTCGCGATCATCTGCGCCTGAGTCCGCCCCGGGAGGAGGTCGCCCGCGAGCTGCTCGACCGTGAACCGGTCGAACGGCAAGTTGTCGTTGTAGGCATCGATCGCCCAGTCCCGCCAGTGCCACGACGTGCGGGTGTTGTCCCCCTGGTATCCGTTCGTGTCCGCGTAGCGGGCGGCGTCGAGCCACTCGAGGACCATGCGCTCTCCGTGGCGCGGCGAGGCGAGGAGCCTGTCCACGAGCCTCTCGTAGGCATCCGGGAATGCGTCCGCAAGGAACGCATCGACCTCATCCACCGTGGGCGGGATCCCGGTGATGTCGATGCTCGCCCGGCGAATCAGCGTCTCCCTCGATGCTTCCGGAGACGGCTCGAGGCCTTCCCTCTCGAGCCGGGAGAGAACGAAGAGATCGACGGGGTTCCGCGTCCAGGAGCTCCCCCGCGGCGACGGGAGCGAGGGCTCCCGGGGGGGGATGAAGGACCAGTGAGGCTCCCAGACGGCTCCTTCCTCGATCCACCGCCGGAGGGTCTCCACCTGCTCGGGCCTCAGGGGATCCTTTCCCGAAGCTGCGGCGGGCATCCTGAAGGCGGGGTCGCTGGAGGAGACCCGGAGAAAGAGCTCGCTCTCGAGGGGCTTGCCCGGAACGACGGCGCGATGCCCCCCGAGGTCCGCCCCGATGCCGGACTCGGAGTCGAGACGGAAGGCGGTGACGCGCTTCGCCGAGTCGGGCCCGTGGCACTGGAAGCAGTTGTCGGAAAGGATCGCCCGCACGTCACGGTTGAACCGGACGGGCTCGGCGGCGCCGGCAAGCGCGAGGGGCAGGGCGGCGAGGATGGCGGGGACGAGGGCGCGCATCGAAGCGATGATAGCGAGGAAAGCCGGATCCGGGCCAGCGCACAAGGGCCTGCATGGCTCCGGCCAGGCCAAGCCAAGCCGAGCGGACCGGGCGGGGGCTCGGGCGCAGTCATGTCACCCGGGCGCACCGCCCCTGTGGTGGTGGAAAGCGTCCTGTGTTAGGCTCACATATAGCACATGCAAGTGTAAGAATAGGTGCCCGCCACCCTCGAGAAGGAGTCGCCGTGCCTCAGATCCATGCCTACGTTCCCAAGCCAGTGGCCGATGAGCTGAAGAGGAAGGCCCGAGCTCGGGGGCTCTCTCTGTCACGCTACGTGGCCGAGATCGTCAAGCGGGATGCCTCTCCGGCCTGGCCCCCCGATTATTTCGAGAAGGTCCTGGGGGGATGGAAGGGAAAGCGGCTGCGCCGTGAACCCCAGGGACGGTTCGAGCGTCGACAGCCGCTCGGATAGGATATGTACCTCCTCGACACGAACACCTGCATCGGGGCACTGAACCGGCGCTCGGAGATTCTCCTCGCGAACTTGAAGCGGCGCGATCCATATGAGATCCGCATGAGCAGCGTCGTGAAGGCGGAGCTGTACTTCGGCGCCCGGAAGAGCGCCCGGGTGGCGGAGAACTTGGATCTCTTGCATGCTTTCTTCTCGCCGTACGCTTCCTTACCCTTCGATGACGTTTGCGCGGAGCATTACGGCGCCATCCGCGCCGATCTCGCCCGATCCGGCCGTCCCATCGGGCCGAACGACCTCCTCATCGCAGCCACCGCGCGGGCCCATGACCTGACCCTGGTCACGAGCAATACGCGTGAGTTCTCCCGGGTCGCGGGACTGCGGCTCGAAGACTGGATCCGGGGCTGAAACTCCCTTCCGGAAGAATTCTCATGGCGCCGTAGACAAAAACCGCACCCCTCGGGGTCAATAGTAACGGTCCCCATGACCCTTGAGGAGGCCTACGACCGGTACGCGGCGGCGCTCTATCGTCATGCCCTCGTGCTGACGCGGCGTGGCGCCGATGCCGAGGATGCGGTGCAGAGCGCCTTCGTCAAGCTGGCGTCACGCCTGCGCGCGAAGGCGGAGATCGATGACCTGGAGCCCTATCTTCACGTCGCCGTCCGCGGTGAGGCGCTGAGGATCCTGGGCCGCCGCCGTCGGTCGCCGTCCGAGGCGCGGATCGTGGCTCCGGTCAACGGCGCCAGCTTCGAGGAGGCGGAGGCCGTCGATGCTGCCCTGGCAGCGCTGCCCGAGGAGCAGCGCGAGGTCGTCCTGCTACACGTGTACGAAGAGCTGACGTTCCGGCGCATCGGCGAACTGCTCGGCATATCGCCGGACACAGCCGCGTCCCGATACCGGTACGCGAAGGAGAAACTGAAGGAGCTGCTCGGTGGAGATTGAAGATCACCTTCGAAGATTCCGTCTGGCTTCGCCGCCCGCGCGCCTGCGGCGCGCCGTGCTCGCGGAGGCGAAGCCGTGGCGGCCATGGCACCTGGCAGCGGCCGCGGCGGTGCTCCTTCTATGCTCGGCGATGAATGCCCTGAGCGAGGCGCGGCTGCACCGACTGCTCGCGAGCGGGGGCGAGCCGGCTCTCGAGGCCTCCCAGGCGAGCCAGACGGCCGGACACATTGTCGTCTCCGTCCCGCCGAGCATCCGGGCCGAGAGCCTCATATCGTTGCGACGCGCCATGGAGGTCGACGGACGATGAGGAGACGGAACATCCGACTGGGGATCGCGGTCATCGCGGCGGTCGTGGTCACGTGCGTGGTGGTGTGGACGGTTCGGAATGCGCGCGCCCTGCGATCGGCGGAGTCGCTGGTCGCGGAGCTCAGGGCCGCCGGCCTGCCAACGAGGTTCGGTGACCTTCGCCCGCGGCAGCCGGTGCCGCCGGAGGAGAACGCCGCGCCCCTCTACCAGGCGGCACACGCGCTCTATCAAGCCGTCGCCGCACCCGGAGAGGCCTTTGCCTCCATCGCGGAACGGCCCCCCCGGATCACCGCCGAGGACCGGCGGCTGCTGCCCGCCTACGACGATGCCCTGGCGCTCGTCCACCGCGCCGCCCGGCTGCGTGCGTGCGACTATCAACTCGAGTTCGAAGATGGCCTGTCGATGCGGGTCCCTCACCTCCTGCAAAGCATCCAGCTGGCCTCGACGCTTTCTGCGCGGGCCCTCGCTCGAGCCGAGGACGGCCGCGTCGAGGACGCCATCGAGGACGTCCGGGCCATCTTCGGCATGAGCCGGGCCCTTCGCGGGGAGCCGCTGCTCGTGAGTCAGCTCGTACGCGAAAAGCTGAACGAGCGCGCACTGCTCGTACTCGAGGCCGTCCTGCCGCGGGCGCCCTCGGCCGGCGATGCCCTGCGCCGCGCGGAGGCCGATACGATGGCCGGCGCCCTGGCGATGGGCTTGCGGGGCGAAATCGTGAGCCTCCTGAGCCTCACGGACGGCGAGGTTCTGGCGCGCTACCGGGCGGAAACCGGTGTGCCCCCCGAGTTCAGACCCGGCTTTCTGGCGCTGCCCGGCTACCGTGCAAACGCTGTCGCCTGCGCGCGGCTCTTGCGCCGCCTCATGTCGGCAACGGGCGAATGGGCGGAGGTCCTGAGCGAGGCCGAAGCCATCGAAAGGGAGGCGCGGGGCCTCGGCATGCTCGAGTCGTGGATCACGTCCTGCACCGGCAAGGTCTCGAGCTTCGCACGGATCGAGTCGATGCACCGCCTCGCGCGTCTGGCCGCACTCTTCCTGGACCAGCGGCGAGCGTCCGGCTCGTACCCGGAGAGCATCGAGGCCGTGGCAGGAGCCCGGGACCTCTTCGACCCCCTGACAGGCGGTCCGTTCGCGCTACGGCGCGAGGAGGGATGGCTGGTGCTTCATAGCCGGTATCCAGGCCCGCGTGTGGCTCCGCATCCGATGCTCGGGCTCGATCTACCGCCGGAGAACTGGGTGGTCGAGTGGCGGCTGCCGGCCGGGAAGTGATCCGGGGATCCGTTGGCCCCACTTGAACACTTCGACTCCGATCCGGCGGCTCGCGCAGAGAAAGTCTCGCAACTGAAAGTACGAGAAGTGCTGATCGTGCCTCGCCAGAGTTTCACCCGGCGAGGCAGTCGAGGGCGTCTGCCGTAGGATCGGCGCCGTGCTCTTCGAACGGCGCCGGAAGCGGATCCCCACCGAGGAAGAGGTAGTTGAGGAGCCGGATGGGATCCGTGATATCGAGCAATCCGTTGTCGTCGATGTCTCCTGCATCCAGGCACTCGAGGGATCCTCCCTGGAAGAGGTAAATGAGGATCACCACGGCATCCGTCAGGACGGTCTGGCCGTCCTGGTCGGTGTCGCCGCGCACGAAGAGCGATCCGCTCCCGATCCGGGTGACCGTGATGGTGTCTCCGTCCACCACGTCGCCGGTCAGGTCGAGGCCGGCGACGGCGATCTCGTTCGCGCCCGGTCCGAGCGGCACATCCGCGATGGACCAGCCGAAGAAGTCGGAGCTCGAGAAGACCCCTTCCTGATTCGCGACCGGCACCCCGTTCACGACGGCGCGCAGGACCGTCACGCCCGCCGGGGCCCGGCCCGCGAGGGAGGCCGTCTCGGATGCCGTCGAGAAGGGCTGACCTCCATTCGTCGTGATCTCGAGTCGCACCTGGGGATAAACAGATGCGTTGAGCCAGCCGCGGACAAGGGTCGCCCTCTGGTCGACATACCCTCCGGGCCTTCCCACGGCCAGGCTGTCCGCCGTGGCCCCAACGGACGCGAGGAGGTCGAGGTAGGGCTTCAGGTAAGCCGACGAGAGAGGCCCGTCGATGAGGTGCTGGAGGAGCGCGTAGTGACGACGTTTCACCTGCGGCCGGTTGAAGAGGCGCTCCACCTCGGGGAAGTTCACGATCGAGAACCTCTCGAGCGGGGAGTCCGGCAGTGGCAGCGTTCCCACACCCCGTCCATCGACGCCGAACGTCGTGTCCGAATCCCAAGGGATCAAGCTCCACGTCCCGCTCACCGGCGAACGGTAGAGGTAATGGCTCCTGCCGAAGATCCCGCCCCAGCAATCGAAGTCGCCCGTGTTGTGACGCACGGAGAGGACCCTGAGGAAGGTATCGAGCTCGAGGAGGCCGTCGAGGGCCTCGTCGAAGTCCGCGTCGCGCGTGCGCCCCGGGTCCAAGATGCGCGCCCCCGCCATGAGGCTCGTGAAGTCGTCCAAGCCCCTCTTCGTCCTACGGTTGAAGTAGTGCCTGTAGCTCTCCTTGTCCTGACCTGCGCCCTCCTCGGGGTAGGGCGGATAGAGCCAGCGCGCGTTCTTGCGCGTGAGGGCGGTGCCGCCATCGGGGTAGAGCGAGCGCTCGTCCAGCTCGAAGAGGTCGCCGTCATCCTCTCCTTCGAACCAGAGGGAGATGTACTCGCTCCCGGGGGGCATCTTCTTTTCGTACACCGCCTGGGGCCGCGTGTTGAACGATGAGCTCACGTAGTTCGCGGTGATGAACGGAGCGCCGTTGGCCCGGAGCAGGTAATTCACGATGCGGTCCCGGGCCACGAGCCCATCCACATCCAGGTTGAATCGATGCCAGCGACCCCGGAAGGGGTCGTCCGATGGCATGCGGATCCGGTACTTCGCCCAGCGCCCGCGGGTGATCCCGCTGCCCTGGAAGCGGATGCCGGCGCCCTGCTGGATCTTGCGGAGACCGTCGACCACGGCCCCCTCGAGGTAGTGGTCGCTCAGGATGGGACGCGCCCCGAGGATCGCCTCGTTGTCGAGATGCATCCAGATCTGGATGTGCGGGAAGGTCCCCGCCGGCGCGGAACGATGGCCGAAGATCCCCCACCGGAAGTCCGCCGGTCGGGGGTGCTCCGGGTCGAGGAGGAGTGGATGCGTGCGGCGCGTGTGATCGAGCGGGTAGCGCCCGGTCCGGCCACCCCCGTCCCGCGCGACGATCTCGAAGATGACCACGGTGCCTCCCGGCTGGCCGGGCACCTGGGCGGTGAAGAAGCCACGCGAGTCGGGTCCGGACATCGGGATCCCCTGGAAGGCGCGTGTCGGGCTCCCGGCCGCGTGTCGGAGCTCGGCGAGAGCGACGCCGTCGGGATCGCGAATGCGGGCGCGGATCGTGACCGGCTCGCCGCCGCGAGGGAGAGCCGGACTCTGCTCGAGGAGATCGATGATGGGGCCGAGGTTCACCGAGCCTTCCCGCTCTGCCTGGCGGAGGGAGACGCCGTTTGGCTTGCCGGGCGTTCCCAGGTTCTCGGGGACATGAAGGGCGTGGCTGCGCCCCAGGCAGAAGTTGTATGCCTGTGTGACGAGCATGGCGGAGCCGACGACCCAGCGAGCCCGGAGCGAGATGCGGTAGGACTTTCCGGGCGTGAGACCGGTGGGTATTTCCCTCTCGATCCGGTTCGCCTTCTGGTCCCCCGCCCCGCTCGTCACGACCTTGAGCGACCCAGTTCCCGAGATCGCCCCCGTCTCAGTCCGTCCGCTCTCGGTGTGAGTGCCCTCGAGGATCCAGGCGTCATCGAGGGGTACTTCGAAGTCGCCGCCGGGCACCATGTTCCAGCCGGCGGGGACCTCCACGGTCCTCCCCGAGAAGAGGTCCACGCCCAGGAAGAGATCCGGGCTGTTCAGCCGGTCGTTGTGCACCTGGATCGCGATGACGTTAATGCCGCTCCGGAGCACGCCGGAGGCTCGGAGCTGCAAGGTGAGGGGCTCCCCCGACTCGCGTCC
>Ga0075421_100013346_pt1 | contig 10239 bp, 8 predicted proteins | sample SoiMetdeltSBSDD5_FD_75292 | JGI IMG/M metagenome (GOLD analysis project Ga0075421, IMG submission 75292) | Bulk soil microbial communities from a Populus tree surrounding site in Tennessee, USA - Soil MetaG P. deltoides SBSDD5 | ecosystem: Environmental > Terrestrial > Soil > Tree plantation... | reverse complement strand
TTCGCGGTGGAGTCGTTCGTGGACGAGATCGCCGCCCTCGCGCGGGTCGACCCCGTCGAGTTCCGTCTCCGGCGCCTCGGCAACGTGCGCGGAGCCGAGGTGCTGCGGCGGGCGGCGGCGCGCATGGGCTGGCAGCCGCGGCCGTCGCCGCGCCCCGCCGATCCCGGCGCCGCCGTGCTCACCGGCCGCGGCATCGCCTTCGTGCACTACAAGCACGAGGAGACGATGGTGGCGATGGGCATGGAGGTCAAAGTGGAGCGCGCGACCGGACGCATCCGCGTCACGCGCGTGGTGTGCGCGCAGGACTGCGGGCTCATGGTGAATCCCGACTGCGTGCAGAGCCAGGTCGAGGGCAACATCATCCAGACGCTGTCGCGCACGCTCCACGAGGAGGTCGCCTACGACCGCGACCGCGTGACGAGCGTGGACTGGGGCTCGTATCCGATCCTGACGTTTCCCGAAGTTCCCGCGCTGGAGTTCGAGCGGATCCAGCGCGTGGATCAGCCGCCACTCGGGGTGGGGGAGGCGGCGTCGGCGCCGGTGCCGGCCGCCCTCGCCAACGCCGTGTTCGACGCGACGGGCGTGCGATTGCGGACGGCACCGTTCCGACCGGACCGGGTCAAGGCCGCGCTCGCCGGCCGTTGACGAGTTACACCACGCCCTTCCGGTACGAGCGCTTGGCCGCGATCTTGCCGTTGCGCACGCTGAGAATGTCGCACCCCTCCACCTTGTAGGGAGTACCGCTGCGCGGTGTCCCGCTCGTGAGCCACTCCACGACCACGAGCTCGGGGTGCGCGAAGTGCCGGATCTCGTCCCATCTCACGTCCGGGATGCGCTGGAACATGTCCTGCAGGAACGCGCGCAGGGCCGGTTTGCCGGCCACGCGCGTGCCCCATGGATCGCGGCCGAACGACGCTTCGAAGATCACGTCGTCGGTCATCATGCCGAGGATGCCGTCGACATCGTGCCCGTTCCACACGGTGTTGAACTCGGTCACGAACGCTTCACCGTCGAATGCCATGTGTGAGTTCCTCCGTCGGGTGGGTCCGATAGTGCGCCGGCGGTTGTGGGCGTGTCAACGGCATCGGGCGCGAGTGCTGATATGATTAGCGACCGTCATGCCCGACAACCAAGCCCTTCCGCTCGCGCGCTTCACCGTCCTCGACCTCACGCGGGCCCGCGCCGGACCCACCTGCGTGCGCCAGCTCGTCGACTGGGGGGCGCAGGCGATCAAGATCGAGATGCCGGGCGGCCGCGACGGCGACGGCATGGGCGGCAATCGCCACGGGTTCGACTTCCAGAACCTGCATCGCGGCAAGAAGGCGATGACGCTGAACCTGCGCGATCCCGACGGCGTCGTCATCTTCAAGCGCCTCGCGCGCGACGCCGACATCGTGGTCGAGAACTACCGTCCGGACGTGAAGCGCCGTCTCGGCATCGACTACGAGAGCCTGCGCCCGATCAACCCTCGATTGATCTACGGCAGCATCTCCGGCTTCGGACAGAGCGGACCGTATCGCGATCGCCCCGGCGTGGACCAGATCGCGCAGGGCATGGGCGGCCTCATGTCGATCACCGGCATTCCGGGACAGGGGCCGGTGCGCGTGGGCATTCCCATCGCCGACCTCTGCGCGGGCATTCTCCTCGCTCAGGGTATTCTCGTTGCGCTCCTCGAACGCGAGGTCACCGGCGAGGGCAAGTGGGTGCACACCTCGTTGCTGGAGGCGATGCTCTCGATGCTGGATTTCCAGGCGTCGCGCTGGCTGATGAGCGGCGAGATCCCGCCCCAGGCCGGCAACAACCATCCGACCGGCATTCCCACCGGCGTGTTCGAGACGAAGGACGGCCACATCAACATCGCCGCCGCCGGCGATGATCTCTACGATCGCCTGTGTCGCGCCCTCGAGCGCCCGGACCTCCGCACCGATGCGCGCTTCGCCAGCGCCCGCGCCCGCTCCGCCAACCGTGACGTGCTCATGGAGGTGTTCATGCCGATCACGCGGCAGAAGACGAGTGCGGAGTGGGTGAAGATCCTGAACGATGCCGGCGTGCCGTGCGGGCCGATCTATCGCGTCGATGAAGCCTTCGCGGATGCTCAGGTGAAGCATCTGGAGATGGCGCAGCCGGTGCACTCGCCGGTCCTCGGCGATCTCACGATCCTCGGTCACCCCGTCTCGCACGGCGCCAAGCGCTTGCCCATCCGGAGCGCCGCCCCCGAGCTCGGCCAGGACAACGAGGAGATCCTGACCTCGCTCGGCTACACGAAGGACCAGATCGCCGACCTCACCCAGCGCGGCGTGATCTGAGCGACCCGAGGCGACCATGACCCACGCCAGCGACCCGGAGAAGTACGTCGGCCGGCCGATGAAGCGGCGCGAGGACCGCCGCTTGCTACTCGGCCAGGGGAAGTTCGTCGACGACCTCGCGCTCCCGGGCGCGCTCAGCGTCGTCTTCGTGCGCTCGCCGCATGGTCACGCACGCGTGACCCGCCTCGACGTCGAAAGCGCCCGCAAGGCACCCGGCGTGGTCGCCGTCGTCACCGGCCAAGACGTGCGGCACCTCGGACTCACCACCGTGAACCGCGGCCCCATGCCGGACATGAAAGTGCCGCCGCATCCGGTGATCGCGGAGGGTGTCGTTCACGCGACGGGCGTGCCGGTCGCCGCGATCGCGGCCGAGAGCGTCGCCGCCGCCTGGGACGCCGCCGAGCTCGTCCAGGTCGAGTACGCGGAATTGCCGGCGGTGCCGGAGCCGGAGGCGGCGCTGGCGCCGGGCGCGCCCGTGCTCCACGCCGCAATCGACGGCAACCGCGCATTCCGCCGCGTCTTGAAGGGCGGCGATCCGGACGCGGCGTTCGCGCGGGCGGCGCATCGCGTGACGCTGCGAGTGGCCCAGGAGCGGATCTCGGCGGTCGCGCTGGAGCCGCGCACGGTGGCGGCGAGCTTCGACGTCGTCGCCGACGAGCTCACGCTGTGGTCGTCGTGCCAGTCGCCCTTCCGCATCCGCGGCGAGGTGGCGCGGCTGCTCGACCTGCACGAGTCGCAGGTGCGCGTGATCGCACCCGACGTGGGTGGCGGCTTCGGCGTGAAGACGGGACCGTACCGCGAGGAGATCGTGCTCGCGTGGCTGGCGCAGCGGCTGCGCCGGCCGCTCAAGTGGGCGGCGACGCGCCGCGAGGATTTCGAGACCACCAACCACGCGCGCGGCTCCGTGTGCGAGGGCGAGCTGGCGCTGGACGCCGACGGACGGATTCTCGGGCTGCGCGCGCGGATCGCCTCGCCCATCGGCGCCGCCGCCATGTTCGCGGCCCCGGGCTCGCCGTGGAACCACGCGCGGCTGCTGCCCGGCGCCTACGTCGTGCCGAGCTGCGAGATCGCCGTGGAGGGCGCGGTCACCAACACCACGCCCGTGTCGGCGTATCGTGGCGCCGGTCGTCCCGAGGCCTGTTTCGTGATCGAGCGCTTGATCGACAACGCCGCCCGCACGCTGAAGCTCGATCCCGCCGAGATTCGCCGTCGCAACCTGATCCCGGCCGATCGCTTTCCGTATCGGACGATCACCGGCCAGGTCTACGACTCCGGAAACTATCCGGAGGCGCTCGCGCGCGCACTGGCCGCGGTCGACTATCCGAACCTCCGGCGCACGCTGGAGACGCGCCGGGCGCGCGGCGAGGTGGTGGGCCTCGGCCTCACGAGCTACGTCGAGCCGTGCGCGCTCGGATGGGAAAGCGGCAGCGTCAAGGTCGAGCGTTCCGGGCGCGTCACCGCGATCACCGGCTCCAGCGCTCACGGCCAGGGCCACGAGACGACGTTTGCTCAGGTGGTGGCGGACGCCGTCGGCGTCACGCCCGAGGACGTGACCGTGATCCACGGCGACACCCGGCGCGGCCCCGAAGGCTTCGGGACGTTCGGCAGCCGCAGCACGGCGCTTGGCGGCGGCGCGCTCGTGGAGGCGGCCGTCGTCGTGCGCGACAAGGGCCGGCGCATCGCGGCCAAGCTGCTGGAGGCGAGCGCGGACGATGTGGTGAGCGCGCGCGGCGGATTCCACGTGATCGGCGCCGCCCAGCGCACGATCTCGTGGAAGCAGGTCGCCACCGTTGCCTACGCCGGCGGTGCTGGGTTGCCCGCGGGGGAGACGCCGGGGCTCGAATCGGCCTCGTATTTCCAGGCGGAAGGCGAAGTCTGGAGCTTCGGCGCGGTGGTGGCCGTCGTCGCCATCGAGCGCGAGACGGGGCGGCTCACCATCGAGTCACTGCTGTGGGTCGATGACGCGGGTACGATCGTGAACCCGCTCCTGGCCGAAGGCCAGCTCCACGGCGGCCTCGCCCAGGGCGTGGGCCAGGCGTTGATGGAGCGCATCGTCTACGACGAGCGCGGCCAGCTCCTCTCCGCGACGCTCATGGACTATGCGCTCCCGCGCGCCGACGACGTGCCGCCGGTAACGATCGAGAAGATGCACACGCCGTCGCCGTACAATCCGCTCGGCGCCAAGGGGCTGGGCGAAGCGGGATGCATCGGCATCCCGCCCGCGCTCGTCAACGCCGCTGTCGATGCGCTGGCGCCGTTCGGCGTCGCCCACGTGGACATGCCGCTGACGCCGGAAAAGCTCTGGCGTCTCATGCACGCCTGACGCGGACGGCGCCGGTTCCCGTCAGCCGCGCATCACCTTCGCGTACGCGTCGAGCCGCGGCAGCACCGCCTCGCGCGGCTCCGATGGCACTCCGAAGATCACGCGTGAGACACCCGCCGCGCCCATCGCGTCCACCGCCTCGCGCTTGGGCGGCACGAAGAAGATCGAGACGGGCGCCGACTTTGGGTCCCGCCCTGCCTTCTTCAGCCGCTCGCGCAGCTCGGGGATCCGCTCCACGGGGTTCTGGTTCGGGCGCATGATCGGCATCCAGCCGTCGCCGAACTCGACGACGCGGTCGAAGGTGGTGGCGCCGTCGCCGCCGATGATGATGGGCGGATGCGGCCTCTGGAGCGGCTTGGGGTCGGCCCAGACCTTGTCGAAGCGGACGAAGTCGCCGTGGAACTCTGCCTCCTTCTTCGTCCAGATCTCCTTCATCGCGAGCACGCGCTCGCGCAGGATCCGCCACCGCGTCTTGAACGGCGTGCCGTGGTTCTCCATCTCTTCCGCGTTCCAGCCGCCGCCGATGCCGAAGAGGACACGCCCGCCTGACAACCGGTCGAGCGTCGCGACCTCCTTGGCGGTCGTGATGGGATCGCGCTCGACGACGAGACAGATCCCGGTGCCGAGCTTCAAGCGCTTCGTCGCCGCGCCCGCCGCCATGAGGGCCACGAACGGATCGTAGGACGACCAGTAATCGCGCGGCAGCTCGCCGCCGCCCGGCCACGGACTGCGCCGGCTGGCCGGGATGTGCGTGTGCTCGGGGAACCACACCGACTCGAACCCGCGCTCCTCGAGCGCGCGCGCGAGGTCGTCGGGCGCCATCGCGTACTCGGTCGGGAACATCACCACGCCGTAATCCATGCGAACCTCCTCGGGGTCAGCCCTTCACGCTGCCGGCGGTCAGGCCTTCCACCATGTATTTCTGGAGATAGATGTAGGCCGCGATCACCGGCAGCGTGGTGAGCACGGCGCCCGCCATGAGAAATCCCCAGCCGTAGACGTCGCCGGTGATGAACGACGAGAGCCCGACGGGAAGCGTGCGGAGCTTCACGTCGGTGATGAACACGAGCGCGTAGAGGAACTCGTTCCATGCCTGCGTGAAGGCGTAGAGTCCCGCCGCGAGCACGCCGGGGGCGGCGAGCGGGAGCACGATGCGCGCGAAGGCGCCGAAGCGGCTGGCGCCGTCGATCATGGCCGCTTCTTCGAGCTCCTCCGGAATCGACTCGAAGTAACCCATGAGGAGCCACGTCACGAACGGCACCGTGAAGCTCGGATAGGCGGCGATGAGCCCGGCCAGGCTGTCCGCCAGGCCGAGATTCCGGATCTGGGCGTAGAGCGGGATGAACAGGATCGAGGGCGGCACCAGGTACGTGATCAACACCGCCGAAGACATGAAGGCGCGGCCGCGGAAGCGCAGGCGGGCGAGGCCGTAGGCGCCGACGGTGCCAATGGCGGTCGCGAGCAGGGTCGAGGTCACCGCGACGGTGACGCTGTTCTTGAACCACGCCCCGAAGTCGGTCTGGCGGAGGAGATGGCGGAAGTTGTCGATCACGAGCGGATCGGGCCAGAACATCGACGTGAGGCTCCGCATCTGCGTCTCGCTCTTGAGGGCCGTGATCGTCATCCAGTAGAAGGGAAACACCACGAGCACGACGAGGACGGCGAGGAAGGCGTAGGCCGTCACGTCGGGCAGCCGTCGCGCGAGCGCGCGGCTCACGTGCGCTGCCCCCGCCGCATGTAGCGGGCGAGCACGATGATCACGGCCGCGAGCGCGGGCAGCATGTAGAGCGCGACTGCGATGGCTTCGCCGAGGCGCTGGGCGCCGAAGGCGATCTCGTACGTGAACACGGGCAGGACCTGGGTGGCGCCCCCGGGACCGCCCTTGGTGAGGATGTAGACGATCTGGAAATCGTTGAACGTCCAGATCGTGGAGAGCAGGGTGACGATGATGAGGATGTTCTTGAGCCCGGGCAGCGTCACGCGGAAGAATCGCTGGAGCGCGCCCGCCCCATCCACGGCCGCCGCCTCGTAGAGCTCCCCCGGGATCGCCTTCATGCCGGCGAGGAAGCTGATCCCAAAGAATGGGAAGCCGCGCCAGATGTTGACGGCGATCACCGATCCCATCGCGGTGCCGGGCTCGCTCAGCCAGCCGATCCCGTGTGGGAGCAGACGGAACACGCGCACGAGCAGATAGTTGAGGACGCCCAGGCTGTAGTCGTAGATCCACAGGAAGTTCAGCGCGGAGACCACCGTGGGCGCTACCCACGGGATCAGGAGCACGCCCGTCCAGAAGCTCCGCCAGCGGATGCGCGAGCTCAGCACGAGCGCCATCGCGATGCCGAGCACGAGCTTGACCGCCACCGAGCCGAACGTGAACACGAACGAGTTGACGACGGCACGGCGGAAGAAGCCGTCCCAGGTGAGCTTGATGTAATTGTCGAGGCCCACCCACACGGGAGGGACGCCGACGTACTTCTTCGTCATGCTCAGGTAGATCGCGTAGCCGAACGGGTAGGCGACGAGCGCCACGACCAGGATCGCCATCGGCAACACGAAGAGGTAGCCGAGACGGTAGTCCGGCCCGAGCACGCGGTGGAGGGAGATCTGCGCGCGCGTTCGCGGGAGGGGAGTGCTCGCGCGAAGCTGCGCCGCCGGCGTCGCCATTCGACCCGGTCCTACGCGCGGCGCATCTTGTAGATCTCCTCCACCCGCGCGTGCGCCTCCTTGAGCGCGGCTTCCGCGGAGAGCCCGCCCACCACCACGCGCCCGGCCATGTCGGTGAGGACCTTCTGGCCTTGCACCTCGGCTGCGGCCGGCGTCATCGCGCCCGGATAGCCGATGTTCACGCAGCGGAGGATGTTCTGGAGGATCGCGTCGTAGTTCGGATCGGACTTCCAGTACGGGTTGTCCACGCGACCCTTGTACACGGGGCCGGCCTGGCCCACCGACACTTGGAGGTATTCGCTGAAGCGCTTCTCGTCCTCGACCCAGCGGATCATGTCCTCGCAGAGCTCCGCGTGCTTGGTCTTCTGGAAGATCGCCCAGTTGTAGCAGCTCGACTGGACGAAGCTCCCCGCGGGTCCACCCGGCGTGAGCACGAGCAGCGTGTTCGGCGCCAGCTCGTGCTTCTTGCTCACCATCGCGTAGTAGAGGCTGGCGCCGTTGTTGGTCGTCACCAGCTTGCCCGCCATGTAGGCCTCGTTATTCGAGGGATCGGTCCAGCCCATCACGCCCGGCGGCTGGATCTTGTGCTTCTGGATCGTGTCCACCGCGAACTGGAGCGCGGCCGTGTTCTGCTTGAGGAACATCGTTCCGATGGCCGGCTTGCCGTCCTTGTCCCACACGCCCCCGCCGTAATTCCAGAGGATGTTCGACATGAAGCTGTCGCCGTCGTCGGAGCGATTCAGCGTCTGGCCGAAGCCCCACAGATCCTTGGAGGGGTCTTGTGCCTTGCGCGCGAACTCGACGACGTCGGGGTCGTAGACCTTCGGCGGCTTGAGGCCCTTCGCCTCCATGATGTCCTTCCGGATGAAGAACACCGTCGTCATCGAGTAGCGCGCCACGGCCAGGAACTTGCCATCGAGCTTCATGGCGCGCTCCGCGAAGGGCAGCAGGCCACCTTTCGCGTTCGCGGTCTCGGTGGCGACCTTGCTCACGTCGCGCAGCGCCGCCTTGTAGCGCATGGGGCCGTAGATGTTCATCTCCGCGATGTCGGGCGGGTTGCCGGCCTCGATGGCGGCCACGAACTTCTGCTCGCGGTCACCGAAGGTGGCCCAGTCCATCTCGACCTCGACGTTGCGCTCCTTGGCCCAGGCCTCGATGTGCCGCGCCACCACGTCGTTGCCGGCGGTCACGAAGCTCTTGAAGAGCCAGACGCGCAGCTTGGTCTTCGGCTGCGCGGACGCTTGCCGGCGCAGGACGTCGAGACCGGCAGCGGTGCCACCGGTGATGATGGCCGCCCGTCGGAGAAACTCCCGGCGCGCGATGAGGCCGGCGTCGAGCTGATCGGCGAGGCCGCGAAGACGTCGATCCATCATGTCCTCCTGACGCGGGTGTGCGGGCGCGGGCGTGCGCCCGGGATTATACGCTCGGTCTACGCGAGCTCGTTGTCGAGCATCTGTTCGAGGGACTGGCGGCGGCGGATGAGGCGCAGCGTGCCGTCGGGCTCGAGCATCACTTCCGGCGCCTGCGGATACGAGTTGTAATTGATGGTGGACATCGCCGCGCAATAGGCGCCGGCACCGCCCACGAGTACGAGATCGCCCACGCCCGGCCGCGGCACCCACCGGGGCCCGAGGCCTTCCGGATCGCCGGGCGCGGGCGTGAGGATGTCGCCGGACTCGCAGCACGGTCCCACGAACACGACCTGCGCGGGTTCGCGTCCGGCGGCGAGCACGTCGATCGGATGCTGGGCGCCGTAGAGCGACGGCCGCGTGACCTCGGTCATGCCGGTGTCGAGCTTGGCGAAGACGAAACCGTCCTTGCCGGTATCGACGACATCGACGCACGTCGCCACTACCGCACCCGCGTTCGCCACCAGGAACGTGCCGGGCTCGATCTCCAGGTGCAGCGGCCGCCCGTGGCGTTCGCGAAACGCCTCCAGCTCGCGCCAGACGTGACCAGCGACTTCGTCCATGTCGGCGCTCGGCTCTTCGGGCATCCGGCCGACCTTGAAGCCACCACCGAGGTTCACGACCACCACGTCCGGAAGCTGCGCGGCGAGGTCCAGCGTCATGCGAGTGACCCGCCGCCAGGTGTCGGGATCGGTACCGGAGCCGATGTGGGTGTGCAGCGTTCGCAGCGTGAGCCGGTGACGGGCGGCGAGCGATTTCACGTCCTCCAGGTACTCGTGCCAGATCCCGAAGCTCGCGGAGGGCCCGCCCGTGTTCGTCCGCTTCGTCGATCCGCTGCCGAGACCCGGATTCATGCGCACGGCGATCGCGTGGCCGGGGGCGGCGGCGCCGATGGCCTCGAGCTGGTGCAGGGAGCACGCGTTCAGGAGCACGCCGTGGCGGAGGTGGTCGGCGAGCCGCGTCGTGGGCATCTGGGAGCTGAGCTGGATGCGCGCCGGCGCGAAACCCGCGCGCAGCGCGCGCTCTACTTCCCAGTCGCTGGAGGCGTCGATGTGGAGCCCGAGGTCGCGAAAGAGGACCAGGATGTCCCGGCTCGGGTTCGCCTTCATCGCATAGCGCAGCGTGAACCCGTACGGCGCCTTGAAGGCGAGGAGACGGCGCGCCGTGCTCTCGAGCGCGACCCGGTCGTACACGTAGCACGGCGTCCCGAAGCGCTCGCGCACTTCGGCGGCCTGCGCGGCGGTGAGGAATGGGGTCATCGAACGAGCGCGAGTATACGCGAGTCGCGGCCGGCGGGCCGGTCTTGCACACGGCAGCGGTTCCGCGCATGATGCGGCGATCCACGACGCGGGCGGTGCGCCGCGTGCTTCCGGAGGGGGACCGTCATGAGCCTGTTCAAGCAGCTCAGCCACGTGAGCGTGACCGTCACCGACGTCGCCAAGGCGCGCGATTTCTACACGGGACTGCTCGGGCTCACCGAGATCGCGCGCCCCGCCTTCGACTTCCCCGGCATCTGGTACAGCCTCGGCGGTGACCT
>Ga0075421_100013345_pt1 | contig 10239 bp, 8 predicted proteins | sample SoiMetdeltSBSDD5_FD_75292 | JGI IMG/M metagenome (GOLD analysis project Ga0075421, IMG submission 75292) | Bulk soil microbial communities from a Populus tree surrounding site in Tennessee, USA - Soil MetaG P. deltoides SBSDD5 | ecosystem: Environmental > Terrestrial > Soil > Tree plantation... | reverse complement strand
GAGTCATTCTTAAGGGATTGTGGCGTCAGGTTTTTTAGGTTTGAAGGTGCACTAGCGATGAAAGGTGACGCCGGCGCCCTGGTGCTGTTCTCGGGCGGACAGGATTCGACCGTCTGCCTCGCCTACGCGCTCGACATCTTCTCGCGCGTGGAAACCGTCGGCTTCGACTACGGCCAGCGCCATGCTGTCGAGCTCGGATGCCGGCAGCGCGTGCGGGCCGAGATCGCGAGCACCTTTCCCGCCTGGGGCGCGCGGCTCGGGCCGGACCATGTGCTCGACATCACGAGCTTCGGCGCCATCGGCGATACCGCGCTGACCTCAGGTGCCGAGATCCAGATGCTGGCCTCCGGCCTGCCGAGCACCTTCGTGCCGGGACGCAACCTTGTGTTCTTCACCTATGCGGCTGCGCTCGGCTATCGGCGCGGTCTGCATAGTCTCGTCGGCGGTATGTGCGAGACGGACTATTCCGGCTATCCGGACTGCCGCGACGCGACCTTGCGCGCGCTTGAGCAGGCGATCAGGCTCGGCACCGAAGTCCCCTTCATCATCGACACGCCGCTGATGTGGCTCTCCAAGGCAGAGACCTGGGAGCTTGCGCAGAAGCTCGGCGGCGACGCGCTCACCAATCTGATCGCTGAGCACACCCATACCTGCTATCGCGGCGAGCGGGGGACGCGTCACGCTTGGGGCTATGGCTGCGGCACCTGCCCAGCTTGCGTGCTCCGCGCCAAGGGCTTCGAGCAGTGGCAGGCAACCAGAGAACAAAGACGCGTGCAAAACCGGGCGGTTTGAAGCAGGTTCCTGCCGGGCTGGTTCAAGCCTGGCGCGGGGGGAACGTTTGAAGCAGGGACTGACAGGATCAAACTACGAGACGTATCAGCTTGTCGGCCTCTTGCTCGGGCCTGCTTGCTTCGCGGCAATGCTCCTCAGCCCCGTGCCCTCTGGGCTTTCGGCGGCGGGGTGGGCCACTGCCGCACTCGGGGTGTGGATAGCGATCTGGTGGGCGACTGAAGCGGTCCCGCTGTTCGCCACCGCGCTCCTGCCTCTCCTCTTTCTGCCGCTGCTCGACATCTTGAACCTGAAAGAAGCCGCGGCGCCCTTCGCCAACCCCGTTGTGTTCCTCCTGTTCGGCGGCTTTCTCATCGCGCTCGCCGTTGAGCGCTGGGATCTCCATCGCCGCATCGCCTTTCACATCATCCTGCGCGTCGGCAACCAGCCCCATAATCTGATGGGCGGCATGATGCTCGCGACCGCCGCGCTCAGCATGTGGATCAGCAACACCGCAACGACGGTGATGATGCTGCCGATCGCGATCTCGCTCATCGCCGTCGTATTGCCGTCAGGCAAGGACCACGGACGCGACGGGATTAATTTCGCCGCCGCCATGCTGCTCGGCGTGGCCTACGCGGCCACCATCGGCGGCATGGCGACCCTGATCGGCTCACCGCCAAACGCGCTTACCGCGAGCTATCTCAGCCAGAATTCTGGGATCAAGGTCACGTTCGCGGAGTGGATGGCCATCGGCGTTCCGATTTCGCTCATGCTGCTTGCCGCGGCCTTCGTCGCTCTGACGCGCGTTTCATTGCCCTTCTCTTCGACCTTGGCGTCAACCGAGCAGCATGTCGTCGCCGACATGCTGCGAGAGATGGGCTCCATGCGCACGCCCGAGAAAAGAGTGGCCGCTGTTTTCGCCGCCGTGGTCGCAGCCTGGATCTTAAGTCCGCTGATCGGCCATTTGATCGGCATCGACATAAGCGACACAGGCATCGCCATCGCCGGGGTCATCGCGCTCTGCGCCATCCCCGCCGACTGGAAGAGCCGCACGTTCCTGCTCGACCTGGCAACCGCGCGCAGGGCGCCATTCGATATTTTGATCCTGTTCGGTGGAGGATTGAGTCTTGCCGAAGCGATGGAGATTTCGGGTCTCACGTTATGGATCGGCCACGGTCTTTCCTTCCTGCACGGCTTGCCTGTCGTCGTGCTCATCGCAGGCGCGGTGCTGCTCGTCATTTTCATCAGCGAGCTCATGAGCAATACCGCGACCGCGGCGGCCTTCCTGCCTATTGGCGGCAGTCTCGCCATCGGCGCTGACGCTTCGCCATTGCTGATCGCGCTCGCGGTCGGATTTGCCGCTTCGTCAGCCTTCATGCTCCCGGTCGGCACGCTTCCCAATGCGCTCGTGTTCGGTACGGGGCAGATCCCCCTGCCCCGGATGCTGCATGCCGGCTTCTACTTGAACCTTGCCGGCGCAGCGATCATCACCATCGGGCTCGCGCTTGCCGCGCCGTTCCTCTAGGCGCGAAGCTGTCCATCGACTTCGCTTCGGTGAGCAATATTGCCCCGATTTGAGCAATCGGCGCCAAGCCGATGCCGACTTCGACACACTACTGTCGTTTTTGCAGCCCCCGATAGTCGTCGTCCTCGTGTCTTTGGCCAGCCAAAAAGGGTTACAGCCATGCCATTCACGATCAAGGTCAACAACGTTCAGCACGACGTCGATGTCGACGGAGACATCCCGCTCCTCTGGGTCTTGCGCGACGTGCTCGGCATGACGGGCACTAAGTTCGGCTGCGGCATGGCGCTCTGCGGCGCCTGCACCGTGCATATGAACGGCACGCCCATACGCTCCTGCATAACGCCAATTCAAAGCGTCGGAGACGCTCCGGTCACGACCATCGAGGCGATCGGCGAAACGCCAGCAGGCCAGAAAATTCAAAAGGCGTGGCTCGACCTCGAAGTGATCCAATGTGGTTATTGCCAGTCAGGCCAGATCATGTCCGCCTCGGCGCTACTCGCGAGCAACCCCAATCCGAGCGACTCCGATATCGACGCCGCAATGTCCGGCAATATCTGCCGCTGCGGCACCTATGTCCGCATTCGCGAGGCGATCAAGCAGGCGGCGCAAGGCTCTGTTGCCTCGCCTCAGGGGAACTGACCATGTTGCTCGATAAAAATCGCGCCGATACCGACGAGGCGAAGTCTGAACTCAACCTGTCGCGCCGGAACTTCCTGCGCGTTGGCGCTGCCGCCGGCGGCGGGCTGCTGCTCAGTTTTGCTCTACCCTCGGCTTTTGCACGAATGGGCGCAAGCGCCGCAGACGGCGACTTCGCCCCGAACGGATTCATTCGCATCGGCCAGGATGGGCGGGTCACGGTGATCGTTCCCCAGGTCGAGATGGGGCAAGGAACGTTCACGTCGTTTCCGATGCTGGTCGCGGAGGAGCTCGAAGTCGATCTGGCCCAGGTCGAGTTCGAACAGGCGCCTCCCAATCAAGCACTTTACGTCAATCAGCTGGTCGGCTTTCAGGCGACCGGTGGCTCAACCTCGATCCGCGCCTTCTACCAGCCGCTTCGCCAGGCAGGCGCCACCGCGCGAACCATGCTCATCGCCGCCGCCGCCGCCACTTGGAACGTCGATCCCGCCTCTTGCCGCGCAGAGAAAGGGAGCGTGATCCACACGCCAACGGGGCGGAAGCTCGGCTATGGCGCGCTGGCCAGCAAGGCCGCGACGCTGCCTGTGCCGGAAAAGGTCGCGCTCAAGGATCCGAAGGACTTCACCCTGATCGGAACGCCGGCCAAACGGCTCGACACGCCCGCCAAGGTCAACGGCACGGCGGTCTACGGCATCGATGCCAAGGTGCCGGGCATGAAGATCGGCACCGTGGCTGCTTGTCCGGTGTTCGGCGGCAAGCTCAAGAGCGCGAACGACAGCCAGGCATTGGCCGTCAAGGATGTGCTTCAAGTCGTCAAACTCGACGATGCCGTCGCCGTCATCGCCACAAATATGGGTGCAGCCAAGAAAGGCTTGGCGGCGCTTGAGATCGAATGGGACGCAGGCCCGAATGCTAAGCTGACCACAGCAGATATCGTCGCCGATATGGCGGAAGTCTCAAAGGTGGCGGGCGTGATCGCTTTTAACCGCGGCGACGTGGCCAAGGCCTTGTCAGGCGCAAGCCAGAAGCTTGAGGCGATCTACGAGCTCCCCTTCCTCGCCCACACCACGATGGAGCCGATCAACTGCACGGTCGATGTGCGGAAAGACGGTTGCGATATCTGGGTCGGCACTCAAGTGATCGGGCGGGCGCAGGCCGTCGCCGCGCAGGTCACCGGGCTGCCGCCGGAGAAGGTCGTGGTGCACAACCACCTGCTCGGCGGAGGCTTCGGCCGCCGCCTCGAGGTCGACTTCATCGCGCGCGCCGTGCAGATCGCCAAGCAGGTCGATGCGCCGGTGAAAGTCGTGTGGTCGCGCGAGGAAGACATCCAGCACGACATGTATCGTCCGTATTTCTATGACCGCCTACAGGCCGGTCTCGATGCCGACGGCATGCCGGTTGGGTGGAACCATCGTATCTGCGGATCGTCCATCATCGCACGTTGGGCGCCGCCTGCCTTCAAGGACGGCTTCGACTTCGACACCGTCGATGGGGCAGTCGAGCCTCCCTATTCATTGCCGAACATGCGGGTCGAATATGTGCGTCACGAGCCACCCGGCATCCCGACGGCCTTCTGGCGGAGTGTCGGTCCATCGCACAATGTTTTCGTCGTCGAGAGCTTCATCGACGAGTTGGCTGCCGCCGCCAAGAAAGACCCGGTGGAGTATCGCCGCGCCCTTCTCGGCAAGTCTCCGCGCGCGCTCGCAGTGCTCAATCTCGCCGCCGAGAAATCAGGTTGGGAACAGGCTTTGCCACAAGGGTCCGGCCGCGGCGTCTCGGTGCAGAATGTATTCGGAACTTACATGGCGCAAGTCGCGGAGGTCGACGTCGCCAAAGAGGGGAGCGTCAAGGTCAAGCGCATCACCTGCGCGCTCGATTGCGGCATCGCCATCAACCCCAACACGATCGAGGCGCAGGTGCAAAGCGCCATCATCTACGGCCTCAGCGCCGCGCTCTATGACCAGATCACGCTCAAGGACGGCCGGGTCGAGCAGAGCAACTTCCACGACTACCCGGCTCCTCGTATCAATGAGATCCCGGTGATCGACGTCCACATCGTCAAAAGCAATGAGCCGCCTGGCGGCATGGGCGAGCCTGGAACCTCAGCCCTTCCACCTGCCGTGACCAACGCGATTTTCGCCGCGACCGGGGTTCGCTTGCGCAAACTGCCGATCGATACCAGCAAGCTCAAGACCTAGTGGCTTGCTCCCCGGCCGAACTTGCGGTCACCAACGATTTCGACCACCTTCGCCACACCCCTGGGAACCAATTTAGGGGGAAGGTCTTTAGATAAAGCAGCACTGCCGTTCAGGGGTCGGGCATGCAGCTAAGAACGCAGGCGACAGGCGGGCCTTCCGGGCCTGGCTTGACGCCAAAGGTCCAGGTGACGTTGCGCGTGAACGGCGTCGAGAGGCGCGTGTCGCTTCGGCCCTGGACCACACTCCTCGATGCGCTCCGCGAATATCTCGATCTTACAGGCACCAAGAAGGGCTGCGACCACGGCCAATGCGGGGCCTGCACGGTGCTCGTCGACGGACGGCGCATCGTCTCCTGCCTGACACTTGCCGTGATGAAGGACGGCGCCGAGATCACGACCATCGAAGGACTGGCGGCGAACGGCGAACTGCATCCGCTGCAGAAGGCCTTCATCTCCCATGACGGCTTTCAATGCGGCTATTGCACCCCAGGGCAGATTTGTTCCGCAGTTGGGCTGATTGCCGAGGGCCACGCCAAGACGGCAGATGAAATCCGCGAATTGATGAGCGGCAATATCTGCCGCTGCGGCTGCTATCCAAACATCGTTGCCGCCATCGAGGAGGTCATGCAGGGCGCTCGGACGGAGGCCGCGCCATGATCGACTTCGATTATGTCAAGGCGCGCGACGTCGGCGACGCCGTCAACCAGATCGCGCTGAACCCGGCTGCGAAGTTCATCGCCGGCGGCACCAATCTCATCGATCTGATGAAGGAGAACGTTGCGTCTCCGGCAAGGCTGATCGACATCACCGGCCTGCCGCTCGGCGAAATCGAGGAAACCGACGCGGGAGGCTTGCTGATCGGTGCGCTCGTCCCCAATAGCGACCTCGCCTATGATCCGCGGATCGCGAAGCGCTATCCGCTCGTTTCGAGCGCCATTCTCGCCGGCGCGTCCGCCCAGCTCCGCAACATGGCCTCGACCGGCGGCAATCTTCTGCAGCGGACCCGCTGCCTCTATTTCTATGACACGACGACCCCGTGCAATAAGCGGGAGCCGGGCACGGGCTGCAGCGCGATTGACGGCTTCAACCGCATGAACGCGATTCTCGGCTGGAGCGAGACCTGCATTGCCGTGCATCCTTCCGATCTGTGCGTGGCGCTTGCGGCGCTTGAGGCCATTGTTCACGTGAGCGGCACAAAAGGCGATCGCGCGATTCCCTTTGCCGATTTTCATCGTCTTCCCGGAGACACGCCGCAGATCGACACCAACCTTGCCTGCGATGAAATCATTATCGCGATCGAGCTGCCGCCTGAGGGTTTCTCGTCCAACTACAGCTATCTGAAGATCAGAGATCGCCTGTCCTACGCGTTCGCCTTGGTCTCCGTCGCCGCCGCTCTCAAGATTGAGGGAGGCGCGATTAAGGACGCACGCGTTGCGTTGGGGGGTGTCGCCCATAAACCTTGGCGCGTGTCCGACGCCGAGAAGCGTCTCGTGGGCCAGCAGCCCAGCCGAAAGACGTTTGGCGATTGCGCCGATATCCTTTTGCAGGGCGCCACTGGCTTCGCCCATAACAGCTTCAAGATCGAGCTCGCGCGGCGCGCGATCGTGCGAACCCTCGAGCAGGCGGCTGCTGGAACGCCGCAAATTCAGTCCGTGAAAGCGATCATCTAGGGCCGCGCTATAACCCTCATGAGCACCAACACGATCGGAAAGCCGGTATCGCGGGTCGATGGCCCTGCCAAGGTCACCGGCCAGGCGAAATATGCCGCCGAATTCAACGTGCCCGGTCTCGCGTACGGCTTTGTCGTCTCGAGCAAGATCGCGAAGGGCCGCATCAAGAGTATCGATCGGAGCGCCGCGCTGGCGGTGCCCGGCGTGCTCGAAGTGTTTGCGCACGACAACAGGCCAAACGTCGCATCGTCGCATGAAAAATATAGCGACGAGGCAGCCTCGCCGGGCTCCCCCTTCCGGCCGCTTTACGACGACCAGATCCTCTTTGCAGAACAGCCGATCGCTTTGGTGGTCGCAGAAGAGTTCGAGATCGCGCGCCTTGCGGCCACGCTTGTCGACATCGAGTATGAGGCAGAAGAGGCGATTACCGATGTCGACACGCAACTCGACAAAGCCTTCTCGCCGCCGAAGAAGCGCATGCCTGGATGGGATCCTGAGCCTCGCGGCGATGCCGACAAGGCTTTGTCGCAAGCGCCGATCAGCATTCAGCACGAATATCGCACCCCGATCGAGCACCACAATCCCATGGAATGTTTCGGGACGACGGCGGTCTTCGAAAGCGATGGGCGCCTCACCGTCTATGACAAGACGCAAGGCGCTCCGAACTGCCAACAGTACCTCTGCAACGTGTTCGGTCTTGCCAAGGACAAGGTGCGCGTTCTGTCTCCCTATGTCGGTGGCGCCTTCGGTGTCGGTCTCAGGCCAAATTATCAGCTGTTCATGGCCGTGCTGGCCGCAATTGGGCTCAAGCGGTCGGTCAGGGTGGCGCTCACTCGGCAGCAGATGTTCACTCTCGGCTATCGCCCACAGACGATCCAGACCCTGAGCCTCGGGGCTGACGAAGATGGAAGCCTCGTGGCGTTCAAGCACGACGCGATCGCCAATACCTCCCGTTTCGAGGACTATCAGGAGCCTACTGTCCCTTGGTCTGGCGCGCTCTATCACTGCGATAACGCGGCGGTCAGCGCTAAGCTTGCGCGGGTCGATCTCTTTAGTCCTTGCGACATGCGGGCGCCGGGCGGCGCGGTCGGCGTCTACGCCATCGAGTGCGCCATGGACGAGTTGAGCTATGCCGCCGGCATCGATCCGCTAGAGCTCCGCCTCAAGAATTATTCCGAAATAGACCAGAACGAGGACAAGCCCTTCTCCAGCAAGGCCCTGAAGGGGTGCTACCAACAGGGCGCAGAGCGCTTCGGCTGGTCGAAGCGGAGGCCGGAGCCGCGCTCGATGCGCGAGGGACGCGAGCTTGTCGGTTATGGCATGGCGACCGGCATCTGGGAGGGAATGCGCGTGCCGTCCAGCGCGAGAGTGAGCCTAGCTCCCGACGGCCCGCTCGAAATCTCTAGCGCCACGGCCGATATCGGCACAGGGACGTACACCATCCTCACTCAGATCGGGGCCGAGATGCTTGGCCTGCCGTTGGACAAGGTCAAAGTCAAGATCGGCGATTCTGACTTGCCGCGTGCGCCTGTCGAAGGCGGATCGTGGACCGCAGCGTCTGTCGGTTCGGCGGTGATGGAGGCGTGTGACGGCGTGCGAAAGGAGCTGCTCAAGCGTGCCGGCAACATTAAGAATGCTCCGCTCGACGGAGCAGAGTTGGCCGACGTGATTTTCGTCGATGGCGAGATCCGCATGGCGAGCGACCACTCACGTCATCTGTCCTTGGCCGAACTCCTCCACGGGGTCAACGAGCCCATCGTTTCTGAAGTCACATCGATGCCGGATTGGAAGGCGTTGGGGCGCTATTCCCACAAAGTCCACTCGGCGGTGTTCGCCGAGGTTCGGCTCGACGAGGAGCTTGGCATGCTCCGCGTCGCGCGCGTGGTTAGCGCGGTGGCGGCAGGCCGCATCCTCAATGCCAAAACCGCGCACAGTCAGATCATGGGCGCCGTGGTCGGCGGTATCGGCATGGCGTTGCATGAAGAGACCGTGATCGACCATCGCTATGGCCGTTTCATCAATCACAATTTCGCCGAGTATCCCGTGCCGGTGAATGCCGATATCCATGACATCGACGTGATCTTCGTCGACGAGGTGGAGCCTCATCTCAATCCCCTCGGGGTGAAGGGCGTCGGCGAGATCGGCATCGTCGGAACCGCCGCGGCCATCGCCAATGCCGTCTATCACGCGACCGGCGTGCGGGTGCGCGATCTGCCCATCAGCATCGACAAGCTGCTCGGGCTGACGCCGCCCCGCGAGGCATCAAGCGCGAAATAGCGGTCTTGCTCTTGCCGCTGCGAAAGCCCAAGTTCCGCTCATGTACGCGGTCAAGGAGATCTTCTACACGCTGCAGGGCGAAGGCGCGCAGGCCGGGCGGCCTGCCGTGTTCTGCCGCTTTGCCGGCTGCAATCTGTGGTCAGGCCGCGAGGCAGACCGCGAGACCGCGACCTGCACTTTCTGCGACACCGACTTCGTCGGAACGGAGAGTCCCGACGGCGGCAAGTTCGCCGGCGCCGATGAGCTCGCATCAGCCTGCCGAGCGGCCTGGCGCGGAAATAGCGGCACGCGCCCCTTCGTCGTGCTCACTGGCGGAGAGCCCATGCTGCAGGTCGACGAGCCCTTGATCGCGGCGCTCCATGCGGCTGGCTTTGAGATCGCCATCGAGACCAACGGCACCCTCCCCGTGCCGCGCTCAATCGACTGGATCTGCGTGAGCCCCAAGCCGGGCGTTGAGCTCAAGCAGCGTTCGGGCGACGAGCTGAAGCTTGTCTATCCGCAAAGCGAGATAGAGCCGAGGATGCTCGAAGGCCTCGACTTCACGCATTTCCTGCTTCAGCCGATGGACCAAGGCGCGGCCAGGACTGCGGAGAATGTCAACGCGGCGGTCGCCTATTGCCTCGCCCATCCGAAATGGCGCCTGAGCATCCAGGCGCACAAGCTGCTCGGCCTGCGTTAAGCCTGTCTCAAGCCCTGGCCCCACACGGCAAAATCACCTACACCACCGCCATGCGTGTCTATAAGGAATTCTTCTTCGAGGCGGCCCACTTGCTGCCGTCAGCGCCTCCGGGCCATCCGAACGCGCGGGTGCACGGCCATTCGTTCCGCGCCCGCGTCGCGATCGACGGCGAGCCAGATCCCGTGACCGGCGTGCTCGTCCATTTCGACGACATCGAAGCTGCGTTGGCGGAGACGCGCGACGCGCTCGACCATCGTTTCCTCAACGACGTCGAGGGGCTTGAATCGCCGACACTCGAGCGCATCGCCATGTGGCTGTGGGACCGGCTGCACAACCGGCTGGCGGGCCTCGCCGAGATTGAGGTCGCGCGCGACTCTTGCCATGAGGGCTGCATCTATGCCGGCCCGCGCGGCGACAAGCGCCTGCGCGCGGCGGAGTAGGCATCATGGCGGTGAAGAAGCCATCAAAGCCGAAGCCGAGGCAG
>Ga0075421_100013343_pt1 | contig 10240 bp, 10 predicted proteins | sample SoiMetdeltSBSDD5_FD_75292 | JGI IMG/M metagenome (GOLD analysis project Ga0075421, IMG submission 75292) | Bulk soil microbial communities from a Populus tree surrounding site in Tennessee, USA - Soil MetaG P. deltoides SBSDD5 | ecosystem: Environmental > Terrestrial > Soil > Tree plantation... | reverse complement strand
CATCTTAAAGGAGACGGAAAATGGCTTTTGAACTTCCAAAATTGGCATATGCATACGACGCGTTGGAACCGCACATTGACGCGCGTACAATGGAGATCCACCATACGAAACATCACAACACCTATGTTACAACGCTGAATGGTGCTATTGAAAAGACACCCGAACTCGCGGGCAAATCACTTGAAGACCTTTTGGGTGATTTGAACGCTGTACCCGAGAGTGTGAGAACAATTGTGCGCAACCATGGCGGTGGAACGTATAATCATAATTTGTTCTGGGAGATCATGGGTCCTAACGCAGGTGGCCCGCCCACTGGAGAATTGGCGAAGGCCATCGATTCAGCTTTCGGGTCGTTTGATGCGTTCAAGGCAGAATTTACGAAATCTGCAACAACCCGTTTCGGGTCTGGCTGGGCGTGGCTGGTTAAGAAGGGTGATGGTCTGGCTGTGGTTTCCACTGCGAATCAGGATAGCCCGCTTTCAGATGGAGCGACTCCCATTCTGGGCATCGACGTTTGGGAGCACGCGTATTATCTGAATTACCAGAACCGCAGACCGGATTACATCGCTGCATGGTGGAATGTGGTCAATTGGGATGCGGTCGCAGAGAAACATAAATAATTAGAACGGTCTAAATACGGTACCTTGCATAGACTTGGAAGCAAGTTATAATAGATATACTTAGCTTATTACATTTCTAGCAAGGAGATGTTCCATGACCCATATAATTACGAGTTTGTGCGTTCGTGACCGCGGCTGCATTGATGTTTGCCCTGTCGAATGTATGATACCTGGTCAACCAATTGAAGAATGGCCCTGGATTTATATCGACCCCGATACCTGTATTGACTGCGGTGCATGTGTCCCCGAATGTCCATTTGCGGCGATTTTCCCCGAAGATGAAGTCCCTACAGCTTATACCGCGAAAGGCGGCGAATATATCCTCAATGTAGGACTGACCGGCCATTTCGAAGGCACCAACCATCACGGCGGAAAGATTGCGGTGGATAATGCCCGACAATTAGAAGCTGGCGAAGTGCTTGACCTCACTGCCGATATCAAACCTAACTATGATTTCTTCAAAACGGGCCCTGGGTATAGCGCAAAAGATTCAGATCAAGGCATGTAAACGTAGCAGAGAAAAGAATTGCCCCGCAGATACTCTGCGGGGCAATTTGTTTTATGGATTCATCGCGTCAACGAGTAGTTCGCGTCCGATCCACTGAGCCAGGCCGGCATTATCCTCTTCCAGTAGCACCACCACCACCATTGGTGTTGCCTGCCAGTTGGGAGGCGTGCCCGCAATAAGCCAGGTGATGGGCGACTCGGCTCCCTCTGCGCGTCCTACATGTGCCCAATAACTCTCACCATTCACCATTAGCGACTTGGCCACCTCATCCGCTGCCGACTCTGGAACTGCCGTAAATGACGTTCCCAATGCCGGCAGCACTATCCATCCTTCCTCAGGCGTGTTCACGGCAGTTGCAATCCGAGGAGCTGGAATAGTTCCATGATTGCTCAATGCCGCGGAAGCCAAAGCTACTTGCAGTGGTGAAACATGTAGATCTTTTACCTCCGCATTTATTAGCGGCTCTGCGACCTCCATTCTCAATAGAGGCGTGCGATAAAAGCCAAAACTCTCGTAGACATCGGTCAGTTCCTCTTCAGTGAGCGTCCGTTTGTCGTAGACGGTAGATGCGAACGGATCGGCCAGCGAGCCAATTGCATAGAGCCCTTGCGCTGCTCGGTTGATTAGTGGCTTATTGGGATCATCATTAAGCGTTGCTCCCAGTTCATCTAATTGCTTTGGATTAAATGTCGGCTGTGAAGACATGACAAATATTTCTCCACTCGCCGCATTTAGCAGAATGGCTGCACCGTGATGTCCAAGCATCAGTTGATCAGTTCGATATTGAAGATAGAGATCAATGCTCAAGCGCACATCCAGTCCTTCGGGTGACATACCATAAAGCAGCTGATTCCACCATATGGTGGAAGAGGGGTTGCCCTTCAGACCTCGCAAGTATTCGTCGAGCGATGCCTCGAGTCCGGCCTGCCCATAAACCGGATGGTTGTAGCCTACAACAGATGCCAGGTCCGGATATTTATAGACCCGTGTATAACTGCCGATTTCACCTTCTGTCGAATTGATTATGATATTGGCGCGGTCAAGCAACATACCGCGCATTACATAGTTGTCTTCAATGATTCGGCGAGGATTATCGGTGCGCACGAGCAGATCAGGACCGCGTACGATTGCCCACCATCCGTTTGCAAGCGCGGCAGCAAATAGCCCTGTCGAAAGAAAAATACTAAGTGCGAGATATGGTCGCGGCCGGGGAAGCGGAGCGGGTTCTTCATCCAAATGATTGCTGATGAGCAGAAGAAAAAGCAACGCAACAAACGAAGTTAACAGGGACGAACCGCCATAAGAAATAAAAGGCAATGTTACGCCAGTCAATGGCAGGAGGCGCAGGTTACCTCCCATGATCAATAGCGCCTGAATGCCGATGTAAGCTGAAATACCCGCAGCGAATAACCTTCGGAACAGATTCGGCGCGCGAATGGCAATTCGCAAGCCGCGAGAAAGGATTAAGCCGAAAAGTGCTATTAAGCCCACAGTCCCTATCAGACCTGTTTCTTCAGCAATCGCCGCGAAGATAAAATCTGAAATAGCAACAGGCACGAGAGCAGGACTTCCCAAACCCGGTCCTCGTCCCTCAAGACCGCCGTTCGCGATTGCCATTAAGGACTGTATGATCTGATATGAGCCTCCACTGGGGTCATTCCATGGGTTAAGCCACGAGTCGATACGAGCCCGGACGATATCCACAAAAAAGTATCCGGCGAAACCCACAAATATTAGAAATCCTATACTGACAACGACTGCTCGTCGGCGCTGAGTTGCCAGATAAATTATGCTTGTGTAAAGTGCGAGAAATATGGATGCAGTGCCCAGATCGCGTTGAAAATACAACAAGAGAATAGCGATGCCACTCAATAGCAGGGTAGGGTACAGCAGAGGAAGCGCACCTAAACGAATGGGGAGCCGATCTGCGAGATAGGCAGCCAGATAGGCAACAAGCAAAAGCTTCAGTGGTTCTGAAGGCTGAAAGAAAATACCGCAGCATCCCAGCCACAAACGTGGACCATACCCTAGAGGGTTTGTTCCAAAGATAAGAGTTAGTGCTGTAAGAATCAATCCCGCGGTCAAAAGCAGGTACTTGTATTTGCGAAGAGAATCCAACGTTGTGGGAAGGCGCGTTCCAAAATATAGGACAAGCATGCTTATTCCCAGCCAAATTGCCTGCCGCGCGCCAAATGTAGTATCAAGACGCCATACTGTGAGCAGGCCCCATCCGCTAAGGAGCGCGGCTGCAGGGAACAAATACGGATCGGCATCTGGCAAGCGTCTTAAGATAGTCCCATGAGCGCGCCAGGTAAAAAAGCCCCAAATTGCAAGAGCGACCCACTGCGACCAGCGGTAATCAGTATCCCAGGTACGGGCACGTACTCCCGGTGAAAGGGTCATGATCACGGTTTGCAATATGAGGAATACTGCCGCAATTTTCAGCAGGTCCCTTTGCGTGACTCTATTCATTCTCTACAAATATTTATGGATCAATAAATCCAGTTTCTGGCGGGTTTCGGCAGGAATCACATCTTTGCGCGTGATTAGTGCGGAAGCTAGAGCGTATCCACAATCGCAATGCCTTTCATGTTTTAGATTCTCGGCCAGCACTCGCACAGCCTCCTGCGCAAGGACTGTATTTTTATTCAAGGTTTGAATGACCATTTCAACAGTAACAGGTGCCTCAGTCACGTGCCACACGTCATAATCTGTGACATGTGCCATCGTTGCATAACAAATTTCGGCTTCGCGCGCGAGAAATGCCTCGGGTGAAGCGGTCATCCCGATAATGGACATGCCCCATGAGCGATATGTATTGGATTCTGCTCTAGTCGAAAAACGCGGACCTTCAATCGTGATGAACGCACCATTGCGATGGACCACGCCTCCCGCCGCGCGGACAGCTGATTCCAGTTGATCGGAAAGGTCAACGCAAAAAGGATTTGCTACGCTCACATGCGCGACCAAACCTTCGCCAAAAAACGATCGGACTCGTCGACGTGTGTTGTCATAGATTTGATCAGGTATCACGATATGACCAGGCGCTAATTCCTCCTTCAATGACCCACACGCGCTTATGCTAACGATGCGCTGAACGCCAATCGACTTTAATGCATAGATATTTGCTTGATATGGAACTTCACTTGGCATGATATGATGCCCTATGCCATGACGCGCGAGAAAAGCGACTTGTTCACCTTCCAATTCACCAACCACGATCGGTGCACTGGTCTTCCCAAAAGGTGTATCGATGTTGTATTCCTGCGTATTACTAAGCCCTGGCATTTCATAAAGCCCGGAGCCACCGATCATTGCAAGGCTTACTTGTTTAGTCACGGATGTCCTCCGATTCTAGGTTGAATTTGTGGGTGGAACTTCCTCAACATCCACGCGGATATCGAAGAGGGTATTACCACACTTGAACTGATCACCAGTGATAATTACAGCCGGTGTACTTAATTTTTCGCGATTGAGGAGGGTTCCATTTCTGGAATTAAGATCCTCTAGCCACCATTGGCCATGATGATGCGTGATGCGGGCATGATGCGCAGATAGTGCCTCGTCCATGACGGCGAGATCGCAATGTGTATCGCGGCCAATCATGATTTCATTCTGAGTGAAATACCGCTGACTTTCCTTTTTTCTGTCGATACTGAAAAATATGGTAATACTTGGCTTTTTTTGGGCCGATAATTTGTTCCCCTGTTGTCTAAGTTCCTGTAAAAGTGTAAAAAATGCCCACCCTAGAAATGCGTAAAGTGCAATTGCCAAGGCAAATCGCAAGACAAGTACAACTGTCGCGATCATTTAGGAGGTTTTTCTTCCCTAAATCTAAATTTTAAGCTATCCGTCTTGATGTCCACTGTATTCTGATCAACCGTGGCTGTCGGTCTTTCACTGGCGCCAGGTTCGGTTTCTCCAGATAATGTATCAGAATCGAGGCGCGGAGGCGGATTATCCTGCCCAAAGATCAATGCAACGCCGGCCAGTGAGATAACATCGCCCGGATAGAGAACGGTCTGGCTCGTTCGCTGGCCATTAACAAACGTCCCGCCGGTTGAATTCAAATCAAACAGAACGAAGCGACCCTTGATTGCGCGCAATTGAGCGTGGTTTCGTGAAACGCGCGGATCATCGATTACTAACTGATTCTCCAGCCTGCGGCCGATGTTGACAACAGAATCAGAAAGCTGATGTACTTTTACGCCTTCAATGATCAGAAATGCGTTTTCGGGGATATTTTCGCCTTCCCCTGGCTCTTCGTTATAAAGTGACGTTTGCATCCCCTGGGTTTCAGCGACGGGTTCCAGTTTATGTGTTGCAATTACTCTTACCTCGTCACCAGAAAAAGTATCATCGGTTGTAATGTTAATTGTCGGTTGAGTCGTAAATTTCAGACCCACATCTTTCCCTGCAGTCATAATAATATTCTTTAGGGCATCTATGATGCGCTCCTCTTTCCACATCGGAGAAGTGTCCGTAGCGACGATCAAAGTGAAAGTATCTGGAGCGATTGCACTTTCGTCCTTTTGCTGAATGACATTTTCCCTTAAGGCGGTTGCAAGATGTTGGATAACGCGGTCTTCCAGTTTTAGACCTGGCAAAATCCCCGCTAAATGGTCCTCAACAAGTTTCTGCAAATTTGCTTCTAATTGGTCAAGTCTAAGCTTCATATAAAGCCCTCAAACCCAAATTGTGAGTTTCAAATATTATAGAGGCGAGGTGAAAAATCTGCAAGATGACAAGCTTACAATTTCAATATAACATATTAACGCCGAAAGCGCCTATTGGTTATCGCAATTTTTGGCTGCAATTTGGACAGATTATTTCACTGGAAGAGACTGCAAATCCACATTTAGGGCATGCAGTGGGATGCATATCCCCTAGCGGAGCTCCGCAGGCAAGGCAGTTACCTTCCCCCACAGGATTTGCCGACCCGCAATATTCACAGGCGATGCGCGTAAGCCGTTCCGATAAGGCATGAGATGCCCCAAGGGTCGTTACAGTTCGATCTATGATTTTCCATACGTTCTCGCTCAACTGCATGCTTTCAATATCCTGCGCGAGATCGTCCAGCCTGCTCAACAGGCTTAAAGGGTTGCGTAGCGCTGAAAAAGCGGTTTGACCCAGGCTCGCCGCCACTCCCAGCCAGGCTTGCTGACCGATTTCGGTCATGATGCCGTCCTCCACCTTTTGGATATTAATGGTCAGGGCAGTATTCCCTCCAGACGTTGTCCCCATGCGTGTCGCGATTTGCACAGCAATTTTGTCATTGTTGCCTACAACTTGCGCGTGCAGATTGCCGCGATTAAATTCTGCCATGATGGCATGCGCAATATCATTGGGCTTGATGTTTCCGTGAAAAATTCGTCGGTCCATGTTTTCGATTATAATCCGCTTTACCAACGACGACGATTTGTCGTCGTGTTTTATATCTTATGAATATCTACGTAATGAGAAGATTTTGGTTTAAAGCTTTATGCGGCATATTGGCAATGGCAAGTTTGGGGGCAGGGATGTTTCTTTTACCGAATCAAGCTGAGGCTTATCAGGAAGCATCCACACCGACCGGTGTCCTTGTAACGATCATTTATCCTGAACAAATCAATGTGCGCAGTGGACCGAGTACGGTAAATTATCCAATCATTGGGCAGTTGTTCCCGGGCGATATTGTTCCGGCACTTGGAATTTCAAAGGGCCGTGAATGGATCCAGATTTCCTACTCTGGCGGAGTCGGATGGGTCTACGCATCGTTCGTTTCAATTGCAGGTGGTGAGCTTCGTATCGTTGAGCCGCCGCCGACTCCAACGCCACTTGTTACAGCTACGATTGACCCTACACTCGCTGCCGCGTTCAATATTGAACCCACACAAACGCGCATACCAACTTTCACGCCGCCACCACCCCTCGATGTTCCGCAATTCACGGAAGTGAGTGCCTCGCATTCCTCCGGTGCTGCATTTGGAATATTCATTATCATTTTGATAATTATTGGAGGAGTCGGCTTGGTTTTTTCGTACGTCTTAAGAAGCTAATGATGAGGCGGAAATGTTGCCCAGAACCAGAATCTTAACTTGGCTCGTAGCAATCGTTGGAATAACGGTTTTAGGGCTATTCGAACCCAGTCGACCTTCAGTAATGGCTCAGCAGCCCACCGGGTCTGTAGCGACAGTGACAGGAACCCCTGCGGGTCCCACAATCAAAGTAGATTCAAGCATTGATCAGATCCGAGTGTTCGCGGGTCCCAGTTCGTTCGATTATCCGGCAATTGGCGTGTTGCTCGGGAACGAAAGCGCCCCGGCGATCGGCCGCGCAAGTGGCCGTGAAGATTGGATTCAGATCCGTTACCAGGGTGTGCCCGGCTCTATTGGCTGGATATATGGACCTTACACTTCGCTTTCGCCTGGAGCGCTTCTTCCTATTGTAGAAATCCCGCCAACGCCGACGCCGCTTTCGACTCCCACGATCAATCCGACTCTGGAAGCTGCTTTCATCGGTCAACAAACACCCACTCGTTTGCCGACGTATACGCCACCTCCGACCCTTGACTTGCCCTTGTTTACCGATACAAACACCAACCCTGCAACCAGTGTTCCAACTGGCTTATTGATTCTGGGCCTTGGCCTTTTTGGATTTTTTGGCGCTGTGATTTCGTATCTACGCGGAAGATAAAAAAAGACCGAATACTCGGTCTTTTTTTATCTTTATGCTTATTCTATTCTAATTTTGGCACGAGCAGGAGCCACCACAACCGCAACCCTCTTCGCCGTGTGCATGTTCATGGCTTTTTGCGTTCGGGCTATCAACGGCAAAACCTGCGCCGCGCACCGGGTCGTTGACAAAATCAATTGAAGCGCCGCGCAAATAATCAATCGATACCTCATCAACCACCAGCATGACACCATTTATATCAAAGGTTGTGTCCACATCACGAATATTGTTGTCCAGCGCCATGCCGAAGTTCACACCACAACATCCACCGCCAGCCACATAAACCCGCAAAGCATATCCTTCGAGATTGCGCTCCGTTAGGATATTTTTTACCGCATCAGAAGCCGCTATAGAGAGTGTGATTGTAGGAATATTTGTTTCGGTTATTACTTTTGTCTCAAGTTCTTGTAACATTATATTCTCCTTAGGGAGTTGAAGTATGTAAATCTTATCAAATTCGGAGCAGGATGTCAACTAAAGAGGCATTGGATTGCGCAACTGTAATGAATGAAAATGTTACATCAAAAATCGAGACCTTGTCACGATGCTTGACACATCCATAATGCGCCTGTAAAATCCGTCTGCTCGGCTGGGCGAAAAGCCCATATTTCATTTTGTCAGGAGGATATATCCAAATGTCTGTAATGGGACTTACCCCACTGGAGACTGCTGCAATCTGGGCCGTATTCGGCGTTGCCATACTTGGTCTGGCTTACGCAGTGTTTCTCCGATCCCAAATCCTGCGTGAAGACAAAGGTACACCGCAAATGCAGGAAGTCTGGAACGCGATCAAAGAGGGTGCTGATGCTTATCTAAGGAAGCAATTACGTTCTATATTGCCTTTGATCGGAATTCTCACTATTGCTCTCTTTTTATCAGTTTACATTGTTCCTCCTTCTCCCGAAGCTCAAGAACGCTTCCCAGCGATGACCGATGCTCAACTGAAATTATGGATTGGTATCGCGCGTGGTCTGGCTTTTATAATGGGTGCTGGCTTCTCGCTGGCAGTTGGTCAGATTGGCATGCGAATGGCGATCGAAGGCAACGTGCGTGTGGCTTCCGCATCCAAAAGATCATTTGGTGACGCACTTCGCATTGCCTACCGCGCAGGAACGATCACCGGCATGTTGACCGATGGGCTGGGCCTGCTGGGTGGGACCATCATCTTTATCATATTAGGAATTGCAGCCCCCGATGCTCTCTTGGGCTTTGGATTTGGCGGGACCTTGCTTGCCTTGTTCATGCGTGTGGGCGGCGGTATTTTCACAAAGGCTGCAGATGTCGGCGCAGATTTGGTCGGTAAAGTTGAAGCGGGCATCCCTGAGGATGATCCAAGAAATCCTGCTGTGATCGCAGACCTCGTTGGTGACAACGTCGGTGACTGTGCCGGTATGGCGGCGGATATCTTTGAATCCTATGAAGTGACAATCGTTTCAGGACTTATTCTTGGTCTGGCGCTCTGGCACATTACCGATCGTCTTGAGTGGATTATCTTCCCGTTAATGGTACGCGGCATTGGCGTACTTTCATCAATTGCGGGTACCTATCTGGTAAGGAGTGAACCCGGCAAAGGCGGTGATGCAATGGCTGCAATTTTCCGGGGCTTCCTTTTCTCTGCTATGATCTCCGCCGTCCTCTTCTTCATTGCAGGATTCTTCTACTTAAATACACCAGAAATGAATCAATGGGGCGGTTGGTGGCGTTTGCCTTTGGCTGTGGGAGTTGGCGTCTTGCTGGCAATTCTTATTGATCGTCTGACTGAATACTTCACCGGCACACATGCGGCGCCTGTGAATGACATTAAGAAAGCTGCAGACACTGGTCCGGCAACTCTTATTCTTAATGGTGTTTCGGTCGGCTTTGAGTCCTCTGTCTGGTCTGTGCTTGTGATCGCTTTGACCATTGTTGCTTCCATCTTTATCTTCGGCACGATCCCTGGTGTGGAGGGCGCGGATCGAGCGACCTTTATCTTGTATGGGGTTGCGATGACTGGCATCGGTATGTTGACTCTCACAGGCAATAACGTGGCCATGGACTCATTCGGTCCAATTTCTGACAATGCAAATGGCATTGGTGAAATGGCCTGGCACGGCAAAACCGATAAAGCCACAAGAGATGCTCAACAGATCATGGCTGATCTTGATGCAGTTGGTAACACCACAAAAGCAATTACCAAAGGTGTGGCGATTGGCTCCGCGGTTATTGCAGCAGTCTCTTTGTTTGGATCATTCCTGGTGGACGTATCCCGCGCTCAGACAAGCCTTGGTATTCCTTTAGATCAACAGATTCAAGCCATTGGTATTCGCGTTGATACTCCGCAGGTCTTTGTTGGCATGTTAATTGGTGGCGCATTACCGTGGCTGTTTTCCTCATTTGCCATTCAGGCTGTAGCACGCGC
>Ga0075421_100013342_pt1 | contig 10241 bp, 9 predicted proteins | sample SoiMetdeltSBSDD5_FD_75292 | JGI IMG/M metagenome (GOLD analysis project Ga0075421, IMG submission 75292) | Bulk soil microbial communities from a Populus tree surrounding site in Tennessee, USA - Soil MetaG P. deltoides SBSDD5 | ecosystem: Environmental > Terrestrial > Soil > Tree plantation... | reverse complement strand
GTTCACGCGCTTCTCGGCCTTGACCTCCATCCACATGTGGCCGCCGCCCCCACCGCAGCACAGGCCGCGCTCGCGCGCCCGCGGCGGATCGATCACGCGCAGCCCCGGCAATGCGCTCGCCACGCGGCGCGGCGCCTCTATGATCCCGTTGTAGCGGCCCAGATAGCAGGAATCGTGGAAGACCATCGTACCGGCCAGGGGCTTGATGGGTTTGATGCGTCCGCTCTGGATCAGCTCGTCGATCACCTGCGAGTGGTGCATCACCTCGTAGGTGCCCCCGAATTGCGGAAACTCGTTCTTGATCGTGTTGAAGCAGTGCGGACAGTGCGTGATGACCTTCTTGAAGCGATAGCGGTTGATCGCCTCCACGTTCTCCGCCTGCACGGTCTGGTAGAGGTATTCCTCGCCCAGACGCCGCGCGACCTCGCCATGACAGCGCTCCTCCGTCATCACGCCGAACGACACGCCGGCCTTCTTGAGGATCGCCACGACGGAGCGCGCGATCGCCTGATTGCGCTTGTCGTAGGAGGCGGAGCAGCCGACCCAGTAGAGATACTCGACCTCCTTGCCCGGCTCCATGAGCGGCACGTCGAGCCCCTGCGCCCAGGCCAGCCGCTCGCCGGGCGGCAAGCCCCACGGGTTGCCCGCGCGCTGCATGTTCTGCAGCGACTGCGGCGCCGTCGACGGCAGGGCGCCCTCGGACAGCGTCAGGTAGCGGCGCAGGTCGATGATCGTGTCCACGATGTCGATGAACGCGGGGCACTCCTCCACGCACGCCATGCACGTCGTGCACGCCCACAGCTCGTCGGGCTTGATCAGCTCGCCGTGGATCGGTCCGGGCGCCTGGCCGTACAGGTGCCGCTTGAGCTTCACGATGATCTGCTTGGGTGACAGCGCCGTCCCGGCCATGTACGCCGGACACGCCGCCTGGCAGCGGCCGCATTCCACGCACGCCGCGAAGTCGAGGCGACGCTTCCAGGAAAACTCCTCCAGCTTGCTGATGCCGAGGGACTCCGCCTCCTCGATGTTCTCGATCTTCCGGATCTCGCCGCGCGGCGTGAGCTTGGAGAAAAAGATGTTCAGCGGCGTCGTCACGAGATGAACGAAGTACGAGTACGGGATCACGGCCACGAAGAAGAGTGACAACGCCGCGTGTCCGAGCCAGACGCTCAGGTGCGTGGCGCGCAGCGCGCCCTCGCCCATGCCGGCGGCGACCATGGCCTGACCGAGCGCCCACCCGACGGGTGACCACGGCGCCCACCACACCTGAGTGACGGCCAGGCGGCACGCCTCGAGGACGAAGCCCGAGAGATTGATGACGAACAGCAGCGCGAGCACGTTGGCAAACCGCGCGGTCGGGTCGACGCGGTGCGGCCGCAGCACGAAGCGCCGCCACACGGCCATGCCGAGCCCGATCACGAAGAAGAGCCCGAAGAGATCGAGCACGGTCTCGTAGAAGAGGTAGAAGCGGCCCTTGAGCAGCTTGTAGCCCCAGAGCGGCAACGTGATGTCCCAGTCGATGGTGGCGAGCACGGTGCCCATGAACAACGCGAGGAATCCCCAGAACATGATCGCGTGCATGATGCCGGGGTAGGCCTGCGACAGCGTACGCGCCTGACCGAGCGCGTGCTTGACCACGAGCTTCACGCGCTGCGGAATGTTGTCGAAGCGGTGCTCGGGTCGCCCGGCGCGCCAGAGCCGCACGTGCCGGTAGCAGCCGTAGACGAAGATCGCCACGGCAATGAGACCACCGAGGTACAACGCGTTCTGCGCGAGCGGTGGAACGTTCCAGAACGTGTCCCGGATGGGGACGCCGGCGGGCGTCATCAGGGCTCCAACGATATCACGGGCAGGATGGCGGCCGCGGCCGAGTAGGGATCGCGCGTGCCGGCCACGACCTCGTCGAACACCGCCTTCACCGCACCGCCGTGCAGCGCGCGATCGACGCGCCCGCGGAACGCGTCCACCAGCAGCGCTTCGAGCTCCGCGCGCGCCCGCTCACGCCGGCGCACCGCGAACGCGCCGCTCGCCTCCAGCGCCGCGCGATGCCGCCGCACTTCGACCAGGAGCTCCGGAGTGCCGACCCCGTGCTGAGCCTGCGCCGAGAGCACCGGCGTCTCCCAGTCGACGTCGCGACGCGACGCCGTGCTCGAGTGATGCAGGTGGGCGGCGAACTTCAGCTCCGCCATCAGCGCCGGCGCGCCGGCCCGATCGGCCTTGTTGACGACGAACACGTCGGCCACCTCCATCAGCCCCGCCTTCATCGTCTGAATCGCGTCGCCGGATTCCGGGACGAGCACGACGACCGTGGTGTCGGCGATCTTCATGATGTCGAGCTCCGTCTGTCCGACGCCGACGGTCTCGATGAGCACCCAGCGATATCCGGCGGCCCCGAGCATCTTCACGACCTCGCCCGTCGCGCGCGCGAGCCCGCCGAGAGAGCCACGCGTGGCCATGCTGCGGATGAAGACGCCGGCATCGAGCGCGTGCGCCTGCATGCGGATGCGGTCGCCGAGCACGGCGCCGCCGCTGAACGGGCTCGAGGGATCGACGGCCACGATGCCGACGGTCTCGCCGTCGGCGCGCAGCAGCGCCGTGAGCCGGTCCACCACCGTCGACTTGCCGGCACCCGGCGGTCCGGTCACGCCGAGCACGTATGCGTCGCGCGCGCGCGCGTGGATCGCCTGCATGATCGCCGGCACGGCCGGGCTGCCGTTCTCGACGTGGGTGATGAGACGTGCCAGTGCGAGACGGTCGCCCGCCAGCATGCGCTCGACGAGCGCCGCGGGGTCGGTACGGCGGGGAGTCGCTTCGGGTCCGGCCATCGGCGAGCGGCCGGATTTTAGCATGTCGTGCGAGCCGCAGAACGTCGCGGGGCCGCCGTGCGAGCCGCAGCCGCAGGCGAGGCGAGCCTGCGATCCAGGCCCCGCCGTTCGAGGCGAGCCTACGAATGAGGTGCGAGCCGCAGAACGTCGCGGGGCCGCCGTGCGAGCCGCAGCCGCAGGCGAGGGTCGCGGGAGGGCGAGCGGCCCTCCCGCGATCCGTCGACGACTACTGACGCACGAACACGAGGTCGGCCAGCATCTGAAGCTCGTTGGCGACCTTGAGGAACAGCAGCTGCGGGACCTGCATGCCGTGCGCGGTGAAGCTGGAGTTCACCTTGGCCTTCACCTTGACGTTGTCGCTCGTGAAGCCGAAGCGCTTCTGCTGCTCGACCTGCTCGGGCGTGAGCTTGATGTACATCACCGTGGCATCGGCCACGGTGTCGGCGGGTTTCTGTTTGATCGTGAGCACGCCGTGCACCTTGGCCGGTGTCTCCTTGCCCGGCTGCAGCGGCCCGGCGATCTCGACCTTGCGGACCTCGAACGTCACCCAGCGATTCCCCTCGACCTCGGTATCCAGATACGTCTTGCCCCGCATGTCGGCATCACGTTTGTCGATGCCCGTGCTCACGCGGTTCATGTCCACCTTCACGGTGCCCTTGGCCTCCTGCGGCTTGCTCGGGTCCGCGACGAGGGTGCCCTGGATCCCCTCGAGCGCCGACGTGCCGACGAACGTCTCGAGCGGCGCGTCACTGCGGAAGCTGGCCTGTGAGTAATTGGTCAAGAGCTTGAAGTTGATCGGCTCGGCGACGGCCGCGAGCGGCGCGGCCGTCACGAGCGCGAGCACGATGCCGAGCAGCCGGCTCACCACGTCTGCCGTCTACCGTTGCGGCTGCGGCGGTGGCGGCACGCGGAACGGCTGGTGACACGTCCCGCATGCGTTGCGACCGAATGTCTGCACGGCGGCCTGCGTGGCCGCGGCGTCCCCGGTCTTGGCCGTGTCACGCAGCTTCTCCGACTGCGTCCTGAGATTCTTCGCGGCCGCCTCGAACTCCGGCCACTTCTGCCAGATCTCGGGCTTGGCGGCGGTCTTCGTCGGTCCCAGCGAGCCCTCGGGGAACAGCGCGGGGATCTTGTCGGAGGTGTCCACGAGCTTCTGCGCCTCGGGCACGACCCCCGCGATGTCGCCCGCCTTCGTCTTGTCCTGGATGTTCTTCCAGGCTTCGCCCTGCGACTTCATCAGCTTTTGCCGGGCGTCGATCGCCTCCTCCGGCTTCATTCTCTGCGCCGAGGCGCAGCCCACCGCGATCACCGGGACCAGCGCGGCTGCCGTCAGCACCCACATGCGTCGGCTCATGTCGCCTCCTCGTCTGCGCGGGATCGGGCCCGCGGTTTACCGCTGTGCGCTACTTCGGAACGACGATCTTGTTCCGGATCGGTGGCAAAGTTTTCAAATATTGTGCAATGGCTACGCGGTCGGCCTTGGTCAAGTCCTTGTAGCCGGCCAGCGTGCCGTCGATGACCTCGCCCATCAGCCCTCCGGCGACGTCGCCGTCCGGCTTGTTGCCGCTGGCGATGTAGTCGGCAATCTCCTCGACGGTCCACTTGCCAATGCCCGTGTCGGGGTCAGGCGTGATGTTCGGCATCGCCTGATCCTCGGGGCCCTTCGGGTTGCCCCCCAGAAAGCGACTGTTGTCCGTCGCCATCGTCATCGTGCGCGGCGTATGGCACTCGCCGCAGTGCGCGACCGCACGCACCAGATATTCGCCCCGCGCCACCCCGGACGTCGGCGCCGCCGCCGGCGGCGTCTCGCGCGGCGCGAAGGCCGTCAGCCAGGCCGGCAGGAAGACCGACTCGAACAGCGGCACCGTGATGCGCTTGGGCTGGTTGGCCCGCTTGACCGCCGGCACCGTTCGCAGGAACGCGGTCAGCGCCTTGAGGTCGTCCGCGGCCATGCCGTTGAACACGGGATAGGGATGCACGGGGAGCAGGCGCTCGCCGTTCGGCCGCCGTCCCAACCGTGTCGCCGTGATGATCTGCTCGTCCGTCCATCCGCCGATGCCCGTCTCCCGATCGGGTGTGATGTTGCTCGAATAGACCGTCCCGAATGGCCCGTCGTAGCGGCGACCGCCGGCGTTGACGGGCTGGTTCTTCGCCGTATGGCAGCCGCATCCGCCGGTGGCGCCGAAGACGTACTTTCCGCGGGCGATCTCCTGCGCGCTGGCCTGCGCGGCGGCGACGTCGGGACGATAGCTCACCAGCGCCAGGACGAGCGAGCCGGCAAGCACGGTGACGCGCACGAGGGCGAGGCCCACCGGCCTACGAACCGCCTAGCCGGCCCGCTGGTTCCCGCCGGCGGCCGGCGAGACGGCGGCCAGGCGCGTCTCCATCACCAGGGCGTCCTCGCCGGTGTCGTAGTAATAGCCACGGCGCCGGCCGGTCACGCGGAAGTTGAAGGATTCGTAGAGGGCAATGGCGTGGTGGTTGCTCGGGCGGACCTCCAGCACGATCATGCGGAGGTCGCGAGCCCGCGCATTGGCGATCAGCGCCGCCAGCAGCTCGCGCGCAATCCCGCGACGGCGGTGCGCGGGATGGATCGCGATGTTCGTGACGTGGATCTCGTCGGCGATCTCCCAGATGCAGAGGTAGCCGACGATGACGCCCGCCTCGCGCACGACGTGGCAGCGCGCCACGCGGTTCTGCTCGATCTCGTACAGGAACGCGCCGCGGGACCACGGCATCGTGAACGACGCGCGCTCGATCGCGAGGACCTCGTCGAGGTCCCCTGGACGCATCGGCTCAACGGATCGTGGCGGCACGACGGCGAAGCTCCGCCTGCGACGGCCGGAGATAGAACGGGGTCAACTCGGCGGCATCCACGCTGTCGCCGAGTCTCAGGCGCTCGCGGCCGAGCACGGCCACACATGCCGGAGAGGGCACACGGCCGGGCGGTGGCAGACGTCGGGCGTGCGGCGATGCGATGCTCTCGCTGCCGTCGCCGACCAGCAGCGTGGGCTCCGCCAGCCGCGCCGAGAGCTCCTCCGGTGCGAGCGCGAGATAGTCCCACTCGCGGCGGAGCCCGTCCCCATCATGACGATAGAGCGATGTGTACACCTCGCCCCGGCGCGCCTGCAGCACCGGGCAGACGGGCAACGCCGGCCATGGCACGGCGGCGGCCATCGCGTCCAGTGTCGGCACGGCGGCGATCGGCAGCCTCAGGGCGATCGCGAGGCCCTTCACGGTGCTCACGCCGATCCGCAATCCCGTGAACGAGCCGGGCCCGATCGAGACGGCGAGCCCCTCGAGGCTCGCGGGCGTCCAGCGCGCGTCCGCGAGGACACGGTCCACGGCCATCATCACGCGCTCGGAATGGGTCACGCTGACGTCGAGGACATACTCGGCGACGAGCCGCTCGCCGTCCACGAGCGCCACGCCACCCGCCAGCGTGGAGGTCTCGAGGGCCAGCACGCGCATAGCCGGGAGTCTAGCACGCGGCGGCAAACGCTCCGGGGAGCCGTGCGATAATGGCCGCCGGGAGGACCGGAATGAGCGCCGCGCCTGCGCCAAAGAAGGATCCCGCCGCCGTCGAAGCCGAGGTTCGCGAGAAGATCCATCTGGAGATCCTCAAACGGACGGGCGCGTATCACGCCAACGATCACGTCCTGCTGCCGTCCGGCCAGCACACGAGCGAATACATCGAAAAGACGCTCGTGACCACCGAGCCCTCGTTCACAGAAGGCCTCGGCGCGGTGATCGCCAAGCACTTCGCCCAGTGGCCCGTCGACATCGTGCTGTCGACCGGGCCGGGCGCGCTGATCCTCTCGCACTGCGTGGCCCGGGCGCACCCGTCACGCCCCGTGGTGGTCTACGGCACGAAGGGCCTGTCAGGTGGTAAGCGACGGGTCACCCTTCCGGTCGAATTTCACCGGCTGCTCCGGCCGGGGACCAAGGTCCTGCTCGTCGAGGACCTCGTCTCGACCGGCAGCACCCTGAATCTGCTGATCGAGCTGGTCGAGCAGCTGGGGGCTCAGATCGTCGGCGTGGGGTGCCTCTGGCGCCGGACCTCGGTGGACCTGGGCGGCCGGCCGGTCTTCAGCCTCGTGAGCAGGGACTTTCCCACTTACAGCCAAGAGGAATGCCCCCTCTGTCGCAAGGGTGTTCCACTCAACGAGGAGTTCGTCCGGCGCCGGACCCACCGGAAGGCCTCGGCGGTACAGGAGCCCCGCGCCTCCTAGCCACCCGGCACGGGCCTTGCTCGACGTACGCCTGAACCTGGCTCGCTGGCCAGTTTCAGGAGGCCACCCCCGATGAAGTCTCTAGTCGTCCTCACGTGCGCAATCACGCTCGCCGCGGCGTCCCCCGTCTTCGCGGAGCCGGTCACGGTGAGGTTCACGGAGGGGGTCACCCACGCCTTCCCGGTGCTGCGGTCCGCCGGGGGCGAGAAGCTGGCGCAGGGCGAGCTGACCCAGATTCCGCGGGGTGACCGGGTCGAGAATCGGCTCACCTTCCGCTTCCGCGACGGGTCGGTCTACGACGAGCGTGTGGTGTTCTCGCAGCGAGACATGTTCACGCTGATGTCCTACCAGATCGTGCAGAAGGGCCCGTCGTTCCCCGAGTCGATCGAGGCCAAGGTCGATCGCGATTCCGGACGCTACGAGGTCCGCTACAAGGGCGACGAGGACGCGGCCGAGGAAGTCCTCAAAGGCAAGATCGAGCTGCCCAACGACGTCTACAACGGGCTGCTCGGAACGCTGATGAAGAACCTTCCCGCCGGCACGTCCACCACCGTGCAGATCATCGCGTTCACGCCCAAGCCGCGGCTCGTGAAGATGCTGCTCACGCCGGCCGGCGACGACACGGTGATGATGGGTGAGACGGCGGTGCCCGCCACGCGTTTCCTCGTCAAGCCGCAGCTCGGCCTGTTCGCATCGCTGCTGGTGACGGACCTGCCCGACGTGAAGGTGTGGATCCTCGGCGGCGAGGCGCCCGCGTTCCTGAAGTTCGAGGGCCCGCTGTTCTTCATGGGCCCGATCTGGCGGATTGATTGGAGCTGAGGGGCTAGAAGCCCCTCAGACTCCCCGACGTTCGGAACGCCCCGGAAAGCCCGGGGCGTTCGTCTATGTGCGCACGACCGGCGGCTTCGAACTCAGGCGGTTTCCCAGAGGCCTTCGGCGACGCCCGCGGACTTGTAGGCGGTCCGGATCGCGTCCAGGTTTCGCGTCACGAGCAGGCCGATCTTCGCGAATGGCTCGAACACGGGCCCCTGCCCGTCGACGAGCGGGAACGCGACTTTGGGAAGCCGTTCCCACTGCGCCTGCAGTCCGTCCGTGACCGTGGCGAGCTTCGCGGAGAACTCCTCGCGCTCCTGCTCGGCCCGCTTGACGATCGGCGTGATCACGCAGTCGAGCGTTTGCCGGGCGGCGGCCGTCGCGTTCTCCACCGCGGCCGAGGCGTTCTCCATGGCGGCTTCGGCCAGCGGCACCACCGTCACGCCCAGCTCACCGAGGAAGCGCTGGAGGAGCTGACCGATCTTTTCCTGCAGCAGCAGCGCCGGCACGCCGATCGTCCGCACCGACCCCGCCAGCGAGCGCGGCACACCGCCTTCACCGTACAGCTGGCCGCGGAGCCAGTCGACGTACGCGCGGTTCTCGTCGTCCTTCCACCACTCGCGCAGCATGCGCTTGCCCCAGAAACGGATGGTCGCGTAGTAGATGTCGCGCTTGGCGAGCTTCTGGACGATGCTGCCCCACGAGTAGAACTTCTGCATGGCGCGGATCGTCCCCATCTGCAGCTCGTACGGGCTCATGCGCCGCGGCTGGTGCACGCAGTGATGGCCGTCGTAGAAGCTCCAGTTGCGGTTGATGACGTACTTGTCGCCCTTGGCGTAGAGCGTGTCCCAGTCCGGCGAGCCCGGGATCGGCGTCAAGATCATGAACTGGATCGAGTCGATGTCGTGCTTGCGCGCAAACTTCGCCGTGGCGTCGAGCGTCTCGACATCGTCCTCGTCCGAGCCGACGACGAACATGCCGTGGATGCGGATCTTGTGGTCATGGAAGCGCTCGATCGAGCGCTCGATCTTCGCCAGGTCCTGCTTCTTCTGGAAGAGCTTGAGCGTGCGCGGGTTGATCGACTCGAACCCGACGTAGACGTTGAAGCAGTTGGCGTCGCGCATGAGCTGCAGCAGCTCGGGATCGTCCACCGTCTCCGTGCGGACCTGGGCGCCCCACGGCGGCGTGAGGTCGCGCGCGATCATGCCGCGCAGCAGCTCCTTGCAGCGCTTCTTGTTGGCGGTGAAGATGTCGTCGGCGAAGAACGTGTACAGGTTGCCCTTGTGGCTTTCGAGCTCCTGCAGGACGCGCTCGATGGAGTGCGTGCGGAACGCGTGCCCGTACATGCCGGGCACCGAGCAGAAGGTGCACGAGAACGGACAGCCGCGCGACGTCGCGACTGAGATCACGCCGCCTGGCTTCCAGCCCTCGATGAGCCGGTAGTCGGGGATCGGGTTCACGTCGAGGTTGGGAATCTTCGGGCGCTCGGCATTGTGCGCCAGCGCGCCATCCGCGGTGCGGTACGTCAGGTTCTGGATCTGCTCGAAGCCACCGCCCCGCTGGATGGCGTCCACGAGCTCCTGGAAGGCGAACTCGCCCTCGCCGCGGACGACGAAGTCCGCGTGCTGCATGCCCTCGTCGGGGAGGAAGCTCGTGTGCGTCCCGCCCATGACGACGATGGCGCCGGCCTCACGCACCGTGTCGGCCAGGCGGTACGACTGCGGCGCGGTGGACGTGATGGCAGAGATTGCAACCAGGTCGGCGGACAGGACCTCGCCCATGTCCAGGTCCTGGATGTCCTCGATGTACACGCGCACGTCGTAGCCCTTCGCGCGCATGATCGTGCCCAGCAACACGGAGCCGAGCCGCGGGATGCAGACGCGGCTGTACACGTGCAGGTGCGTCGACTTCGGCTCGACGAATACGAGCTTCTTGAGCGCGCGCTTCATAAGATCGGCTCCGTGCCGCGGGAGGTTGGCGTAGGTGTGGCAACCGTACCGCGGGCGTTTGGCGAAGTCAATGTGGCATTCGACCGGGAGGGCTCCCACGGCTCGCGATGCACGCGAGTGGGGCCTACCAGATCTGGGCGAACGTGGCGTTACTTCTTCGTCAGGGCCGGCTTGGGTCGCGGCAAGATAGGCTGCTTCGTCTTGTCGTCCTTGAGCAGCCCCTTCACCTCGTCCATGAACTGATTGATGTCCTTGAACTGCCGGTACACCGACGCGAACCGCACGTAGGCGACCTGATCGAGCTTCTGCAGGTGCTCCATCACCATGTCGCCCAGCTCGAGGCTCGAGATCTCCTTCTCCGCTCGCTCGTGCAGCCGCGCCTCGATGTCGGCCACCACGTCGTCGACCGCCTGCACGCCGAC
>Ga0075421_100013341_pt1 | contig 10241 bp, 7 predicted proteins | sample SoiMetdeltSBSDD5_FD_75292 | JGI IMG/M metagenome (GOLD analysis project Ga0075421, IMG submission 75292) | Bulk soil microbial communities from a Populus tree surrounding site in Tennessee, USA - Soil MetaG P. deltoides SBSDD5 | ecosystem: Environmental > Terrestrial > Soil > Tree plantation... | reverse complement strand
CGCGTGCAAACGCTTCACGGTTTCGGGGGCGCCACGGATGCGCAGGAGCGCGCCTTCACCGTCGGTGCGCTCCTCCAGCACCTTGCAGGTGGCGAAGACTTCGCCGCGCATGTTCTGCGCCGCCCAGGGAAGAAACAGTTCGGCCTCGACGAGGTCGCGCTGGAAAAATGCGGCGATTGCGTCGTGCAGCTTCGCAACGTCGTCCTCACGGCGCGCGGACATCACGATGCAACCCGGGTACTGCTCGCGGAGCGCAGCTTCGCGCTCGCGCTGCACGGCTTCGTCGCCGGCGCGGTCGATCTTGTTGAAGACGAGCAGGCGCGGCACGGCTTTCGCGCCGATCTCGTCGAGCACGTCTTCGGTCACCGCGAGCTGGCGCTCATACCCGGGATCGCTGGCATCGACGACGTGAGCCAGCAGCGAGGCGTCGAGCGCCTCGTCGAGCGTCGACTTGAACGATGCAACCAGGCCGTGCGGCAGGTTCTTGATGAAGCCGACGGTATCGCTGACGAGCACCCGTGGAACGGTGTCGGGGTGGAGGGCGCGCACCGTGGTATCCAGGGTGGCGAAGAGCTTGTCCGCCACCAGCGCTTCGCTTCCCGTCAGCGCGCGCATCAGCGTCGACTTGCCCGCATTCGTATATCCGACCAGAGCCACGCGCGCGAGCCCCTGGCGCTCCCGGCGCCGGGTCCGCTGCGTCCTGCGCTCGAGGTCGATCGCGTCCAGTTCGCCCTGCAGCTCGGCGATGCGATCGCGGATCTTGCGGCGGTCGAGCTCGCCATGCGCCTCGCCCGCGCCGCGGCCGCCGGTGCCGCTGCGCTGCCGGCCCTGCGGGCCGGCCAGCTTGGCGGCTTCGCGCATGCGCGGCCCCATGTATCCGAGGCGCGCGATCTCGACCTGTGCGCGCGCGGCGCGCGAGCGCGCATGGCGGCGAAAGATCTCGAGGATGACCATGGTGCGGTCCATGACCTCGCGGCCGACCTCCTTCTCGAGGTTGTGCGCCTGCGAAGGCGAGATCTCGTGGTCGACGAGGATCACGTCGACGCCGTCCTGCAGGGCGCGCAGCTCCTCGCGCTTGCCGAGTCCGAAGTACGCCGCCGAATCGAACCGGGCGCGCTTCTGCGTGAACCGGTCGACAACCTCGAAGCCGAGCGTCTTCGCGAGCTGCCGCAGCTCCTCGAGCGACGCATCGAATTCGAGATCGCTGACCTTGGGCAGCTGCACGGCTGCGACGATGGCGCGCTTGCGTTTGGGATCGGCTTCCGGCGTCATGGGGCCCGGAGCCTATCAGGAAAGGCGTCGCGTGCGCGGCGCGCGGCCCTAAAGGGTCTGCCCGCCGTCGACGGCGATCGTCTGGCCGGTAACCCAGCTGGCGAGATCGCTCGCGAGAAAGAGGGCGACGCTCGCGATCTCCTCCGGTCGACCCATCCGGCCCCACGGGATCCCGTCGAACACGCTCTTGTAGAGCGCGGGGTTGCCGGTCTTCGCCTTGTCCCAAAGGCCGCCCGGAAATTCGACCGAGCCCGGCGCGATGCAGTTGACCCGGATCTTCTTCGCCGCGAAGCGTGCCGCCTGATTGCGCGTGTACTGGATCAGGGCAGCCTTTACCGCGCCGTACGGCGGGGTGCGAATGCTCGTCCGCAGACCGGAGATCGACGAGATATGGATGATCGAGCCTCCTGCGCGCCCGAGGAAGGGCAGTGCAGCGTTCGAAGCGCGCACGCTTGCCATCAGGTCGACGTCGATGCTCACGCGCCAGCCTTCCTCGTCGTCGCGGCTGCCGAAGCCGGATGCGTTGTTGACGAGCACGTCGATTCCACCGAGCGCAGCGGCCGCATCGTTTACATATTTCGTCACCGCGGCGCCGTCGGCGAGGTCGCAGGCCGAGGCGTGGACCTTGCGCCCCTTCGCCTTGAGCTCCGCTGCGGTCCTCTCCAGCGCTTCGGGCCCCCGCGCGCAGATCGAGACGTTCGCGCCGCAGTCGGCGAAGGCGAGCGCGATCGAGCGGCCGATACCGCGGCTTGCGCCGGTCACGAGGACGTTCTTGCCAGTGAAGGAGATGTCCATGTCAGTGCTGTATGCAGACCTTCCCGAAGTGCGCACCCTTCTTCAGGTGCGCCATCGCTTCCTTGAGATCCTCGAACGCGAAGACGCGGTCGATCGTCGGCTTGACCTTGTGCTGTTCGAACGCGCGCAGCATCGCTTCCAAGCCGTCGCGGTTGCCGACGGTGATGCCTTGCAGCCGCACCTGGCGCGTGACGATCAGGCCGAGCTGCGCCGACATCACGCCGCCCGAGAGCACGCCGATCATCGACAGCGTGCCGCCGGGCTTGATGCAGCGGAGCGACTGCGGCAGCGTCTTCTCGCCGCCGAGCTCGACGATGTGGTCGTATCCGCCTTCACCGGTGATGTCGCGCGTCGCCTTGTACCATTCCGGCGTGGTCTTGTAGTTGATGGCGGCGTCGGCGCCGAGCTTCTTCGCGCGCGCGATCTTTTCGTCGCTCGAGGAGATCACGGTGACATGTGCGCCGAGCATCTTGGCGATCTGGATCGCGAACAGCGCGACCCCGCCGGTTCCCTGCACCAGCACCTTCGACCCTGGTCCGAGCGATTCATGCGTGACGATCGCACTCCACGCGGTGAGTGCCGCGCACGGGAGGGAGGCCGCCTCGAGATCGCTCAGATACGCGGGCGCCTTGACGAGACCCTCCTGCGAAATGCACATGTAGTCGGCCATCGTGCCGTCGGCAGGGCCGCCCAGCGACCGTGACATGCGCTCGGGCGTCGGTGGCCCCGAGATCCACGCCTGGCAGAAAGTCGGTAGCGCACGCTCGCCGACCTTGACTCGCGTCACGCCCGCACCGACTTCGACGACTTCGCCGACGCCATCGCCGAGCATGATCAGCGGCAGCGTCCCGGTGCGCGCGCCGTAGCCGCGGTCGGGCACCAGCAGGTCGCGGAAATTGATCGCTGAAGCCTTCATCCGCAGCAGCACCTGGCCGGCCGAAGGCTTCGGGTCGGGACGCTGCGAAACCTTCAGGTTGTCGTAACCCCAGTCGTTCTCGATCTGGAAGACTCTCATCGTTCAGGCCGCGAGCGCGGCATCCAGTGTGCGGTGGAAGTGCACGATCGCCGGCTCGAAGCGCCCGAACGTGAAGCATTCGTTCGCGCCGCTGTCGAGGCCGCGCTGGATCGCGCATACGACCGCGCGGTCCTCGGCCGATCCGGTATTGCTGACGAAATCCGCGTCGCGCTTGGCGGCGGCAAGCGCCTCGTCGCCGGCAGCGCCATGATGGCTGAGCGTGTACGTGAAGACTCTCGTGCGGTCGATCGCGACCGGCTCGAGCACGACCAGGTTCGTGTGATTCGAGAGCTGGATAATGAGCGCATTCGGAAAGAGCTGGTACACGTACGTCACGTATCCGGTCAGGTTGCGCTCCGCGGGCGGAACCTTCGCGAGCTTCTCGATGCGCCGGAACGGATAGATCACGCGGCTGTGCCGGCCGAACGTCTCGACTACGTTCAGGTTGTCGAATCCGTACGGATAGAAGCTCTCCGGGTGCGTCGCCTTGATGTGATAGCCCTCGATGAATCCCTCGAGCACGATCTTCCAGTTTGCCTCGGTGTCGCGCTCGTTTGCCCAGAGCAGCTTCTGATCGTCGGCGATCAGCGGGGGCAGGTCATCGAGCGCGGAATCGTCGTCGCCTTCCTGGCAGACGAACACGAGGCCGTTGCGCTCGACTGCGTGCACCGGCACGAGGCCGTGCATTTCCTTGTCGAGCCCCGGGAAACCGTGCTCGTGCGGCACGTGCTGCAGGCGCCCATCCAGCCCGTAGGCCCAGCCGTGATAACCGCAAACGAATACTTTCGCGCAGCCCGCGCCGGAAACGACTTCCATGCCGCGATGCCGGCAGACATTGCGGAACGCGCGGACGACGCCATCGCGGCCGCGCACGGCGACGATCGGTGTTCCCGCAGCTTGCCGCGCAACGTAGCTTCCCTGATCCGGCAGCGCGGCTGACGGGCAGAACGGTGCGGGTGACCTCCGCAGTACAAGCCGTATCTCACGGTCCAGACGTTCGTTTGTGCGATAGTTCGCGACCGGTTCGCGCCAGACCTCGTCGCACATGTCGGTCGTGCCGTTCGCGATGTGCTCGAACACGCGCTGCGCGATTCCCGCGTCGTCCAACAGGGTCGTCTTCATCCCGCCGATGATAGCGTCAGAACAGGTCGAAATACTCGCGCTGCTCCCACTCGCTCACTTCCAGATTGAAGCGCGCGATCTCCGCTTCCTTGAGGCGGCAGAAGTACTCGACGAACGAAGCGCCGAGTCCCTGGCGGAGGCATTCATCGGCGTGCAACCCGAGCAGCGCCTCGGAAAGCGTCGCCGGCAATCTTTCCGCCTGCGTTTCATACGGCGTGTCGGCGGAAGGGCCGGGATCCAGTTTGTTCGCGATGCCGTCGAGGCCCGCGTAGATCTGCGACGCGAAGTAGAGATACGGATTCGCCGCCGGCTCCCCGATGCGGTTCTCGATGCGCGCATCGGCGGCTCCGGGAGCGCCGATCACGCGCAGCATCACGCCGCGATTGTCGAGGCCCCAGTGAATTCGGTCGGGCGCGAGCGAATAGGGGCGATACCGCTTGTAGCCGTTGATGGTCGGCGCAGCGAGAGCGCACATGCCCTTGGCGTGCGCCAGCAAGCCCCCGAGGTAGTGCATGCCTGTAGCGGACAGCGGTTGCTCCTTTCCCTGGACAGTAAACGCGTTCTCTCGGCTGGAAAGCCTTGAAAGGCTCTGATGCAGGTGCCAGCCGGAGGACATCACGTTCGGCAGCTTCGGCCGGCACATGAACGTCGCGTGGTAGCCATGCCGGCGCAGGATCTGCTTGGTCGCGCTGCGAAAGAGGATCATCGCGTCCGCGGCGGCGAGACCCTCGAGCGCGCCGAGCGTGACTTCGGCCTGGCTCGGCCCGAACTCGCACTCGAAGCTGCGCAGAGGCAGGCCGAGCCCCGCCAGGTTCTCGCGCAGGATCTCGAGCGCCGGCTCGAGCTGGTCGTAGCGCGACTCCGACAACAGCTGGTAGCCCGTCGAGAGCAGCGCCACGTCCGGCGGCGATCCGGGCTGGCCCGCGTCTTCGGGGCGCAGCCGCGCATCCGTCATGCGGAAGATATGGAACTCGATCTCCAGCCCCGCGACGTAGCCGAAGCCCTGCTCGGCGAGCTGCGCGAGCGCCTGGCGCAGGATCCCGCGCGTGTCGAAGGGCACCGGCTTGCCGTTCGAGTAGCGCAGATCGCAGAGCAGCCAACCGGTTTTTGGCGCCCAGGGCAGCACGCGCCAGGTGGCCGGGTCCGCGATCATCAGCGCGTCCGCAGCACCCGACAACTCGGGAACCCCGACACCTGCGTCCGCGGTGAAGACCGGAAAGACCGACCGGTTCGAGGAATCCTTGAGCAGCAGCGAGCTCGGAAACCCTACGCCGTTCTCGAGCGCGGCGCCCACGGCGGCTGCTGCGATCGTCTTGCCGCGCAGGATGCCGTGCTGATCGACGAACGCAAAGCGCACCACCTCGATGCCGCGGCCCTCGACCTCCTTCTGGATGTCGAAGAGCGGACGCGAATCGAGCTTCATGCCGCCTTGGCGGACCAGGGCGCACGGTTGCGGCGCGCGGCGTCCGCCTGCTTGTAGTACTCGTCCCAGCTTCCGGTTGCGCCGATGCCGTCGACGGCCGGAGGACCGGTGAGGGCGCGAGCTTCGGCTTCGTTCAGCATCATCAGCGTCTTCTCGCCGCGCGAGTGCTTCTCTATCGCTTCGAGCAGCAGGCGTCGATAGAGAATGATTCCCTTGTCGGTCGTGCCGAGGTGCTCCTTGGTGCGGTCGGCGATGCGTCCGGGCGACTCGCAGGCGAATTGGTCGTGGATGTTGATGTCGAAGCCCATCCCGGTGAACGTCGAGCTTTTCTGCTGATCGATATTGAAGCCCCATCCGTTCGCGCGGTTGAAGATCGGCTTGTAGTCCGGCGCGGGATAGGTCCGGAGGCGCTGCTCGCGCATTGTTCTCTTATCCACGGGCGACGTGAAGCTGGTGAAGATCGAATACCAGTAGCAGCCGTAGTCGTCCACCGGTACGTGCCATTGCGTGATCGTCATCTCGGCGTTCATCGGGATGACGAAAGTCTGCGGAAAGAGAATGTGCGTGGAGCGGCCATGGGTCTGGCGCTCGTCGATCTTGCGCAGCGTGATCAGACGGATGCCGTAGTCGGTGCGCTCGACGCTGATGTCGGGGCGGTCGAACTCGCGCAGCACTTTCGAGATCGGCAGCTCCGAGTCGGACGGCTTGCCGCGGAACTGCTTGCCGTAGCTCGTCGCGGTATCCTCGTCCTCGAAGTAGCGGTGCAGGTACGACGCGTGCGCCGGGTCGATGCCGACCTCGAGTGCCTGCAGCCAGTTGCAATCCCAGTAGCCCTTGAACGCGAACGTGTACGCGTCCGGCGCGGTGAAGCAATCGAAATGCGCGAACGCGGACGGCTCGCCTTCGCCCAGCCACGCGAATACGATGCCGCTGCGCTCGATCACAGGGTAGGCGCGCTGCCGGACGCTGTCGCACAGCCGGCTGCCCTCGGGCTCGGCCGGCGTCTGCAGGCACTTGCCGGTCACGTCGAAAAGCCAGCCGTGGAACACGCAGCGCAGATTGCCGTCTTCCCAGCGGCCATAGGCGAGATCGGCTTGCCGGTGCGGGCAGCGGCGGTCGAGCAAGCCGAACTGCTTCTTTGAATTTCGAAAGAGGACGAATTCCTCGCCAAGAACATGGATCGGCAGGACGGGCCTCGCCAAACCCTCGAATTCGTCGACCAGAGCAACCGGCTGCCAGTAATTGCGCAGCAGCTTGCCGGCTGGAGTGCCGGGCCCGATGCGCGTCACCAGTTCGTTTCTGTCGGCTCTCACATTTCTACTATAGTTCAAAAACAGGAGGAGTCGATCATGCGGAAGTCTCGCTACCTCGCCGTTGCAGTTCTTGCTGCGTTCGCGTTGCCCGCCCTGGCGCAATCGGTGCCCGCGGACCTGATCCTGCACGGCGGCAAGGTCGTGACGCTCGACAAGCGCTCGACGATTGCGCAGGCAGTCGCGATCCGCGACGGCAAGTTCCTCGCCGTGGGCAGCGACGCGGACGTCAAGCGATTCGCCGGCCCTTCGACCAAGGTCATTGATCTCGCCGGCCGCACGGTCGTCCCGGGCCTGAACGATTCGCATACCCACTTTCGCGCTGCCGGGCTCGCGCTCTACACGGTGAGCATGCGCAACGTGAAGTCGGTCGCCGAGGCGCTCGCGGCGATCAAGGAATTCGCCGCGAAGAAAAAGCCCGGCGAATGGATCGTCGGCGGCGCGTGGCATCCGCCTTCGCAGCTCGCGGAGAAGCGCTACCTGACGCGGCAGGAGATCGACAGCGTCGCGCCGGACAACCCTGTCTACCTGCCCACCGTCGGCCATTTCGTGATGGCTAACAGCCGCGCGCTGCAGAGTGCCGGAATTACGCGCGACACGCCGAATCCCGAAGGCGGCACGATCGAGCGCGATCCCGCGACGCGCGAAGCGACCGGCACGCTGATCGGCGCCGCGATCGGCCTGCTCACCAAGGCAGTCCCCGATTGGACGCTGGAGGAGCAACTCGCCCAGTACAAGGCGGGCATGCGGTTCCTCAATAGCAACGGCATCACCAGCACCGTCGAGGGCGGAATCGATTCGCCCGACGTGCGCGTGCTGAGGCACCTCGTCAACAAGGGCGAGCAAACTGTGCGCGTCGGCGTCATGTACCGGCCCGACACTTCAGTCGCCGCGGACCCCGCGAAGTGGGAGCAGGCGATGAAGGCCAACGGCGCGTCGTCCGGATTCGGCGATGAATGGCTGCGATTCGCCGGCGTCAAGCTCGCGATGGACGGGGGCATGACGCTGCGCACGGCGCTGACGCGCAAGCCGTACCCGGACGATGCGAAGTACTTCGGCATGGCCTACCTGAACCCAGAGCGGTTCGCGCAGCTGGTCGAGATCTGCGACCGCTATGGGTGGCGCGTCGGCGTGCACGTCGTCGGCGACAAGGCGACCGACGTCGCGCTCGACGCGTTCGAGGCGCTCGACAGGAAAAGGCCGATCGCCGGGAAGCGGTTCGTCCTGATCCACGCCAGCCTGATCCAGCGCGACCAGATGGAACGGGCGAAGAAGCTCGGCGTGCGCACCGACGTCCAGAACATCTTCATGTGGGACAAGGCGGCGACTGTAGAGCGGTTCCTCGGCAGGGAAACCGCCGACCGGGCGGTCCCGACGCGCACTTTGATCGACGTCCTCGGCATCGAGAACGTCGGAGCGGGGACGGATTTCCCGGTGAACACGGTCAATCCGTTCCTGAACATGTACGTCATGGTGACCCGCAAGGACCCGAACGGAACCGTGTACGGGGCAAAGGAAGCCATCAGCCGCGAGGAGGCGCTGCGCCTCTACACGACTTCACCCGCGCACTACACGTTCGAGGAGGGGAGCAAGGGCTCGATCGAGCCGGGCAAGCTGGCCGACCTCGTCGTCCTGTCAGCCGATCTGTTGACCGTTCCGGCCGAATCGATCAAGGACATTACGGCGCAGACGACGATCGCCGGAGGCAAGGTCGTTTACCAGCGCTAGCCTTTTTCCTCGCGCCAGAGCGAAAGGGCGCGCATCGCCGGAAAGTCGTTGAACGAAAAAAGGACGGCCTCGGACGATGCGCCGTGGCGATAGCGCGTCCACGCCGGGATCACGAAGATGTCCCTTTCGTCCCACTCGAAGCGCTGATCGCCGATCTCCGACCAGCCGTGGCCGCTGGCCACCTGGTAGATCACGCTTCCCGTATGTCGAATCGCTTGCGTGCTGCCCTTGACCCTCTCGAGCCGCGCGCCCATCGTCGGCATCACCGGCCCGCCGGTCAGCGGATTCCTGTATTCGAACGACTTTTTCTTTCTCAATTCGGCAAGACACTCGTCCCACTTGTACAGAAAGACCGGTGAATACGGTTTCTTCCAGCCCTTGCGCGACCTGGGTTTGCCCGGTTTCTGCACGATCTTCGGGTGCACCTCGTAGAAGTTCGCATCGAGCGAATTCATCAGCGGGATGTCGAGCCCGTCCTGCCAGATGCACTGCGTGCCGGTCGCTTCGACGCCGTGATCGTGCCAGGTCCCGTTCGGCGTCAGCACGAAATCGCGCGCGCCGAGCGTCATCCGCTCGCCGTCGACGACGGTATAGGCGCCGCGCCCTTCCATGACGAAACGCAGTGCGGACGCCTGGTGGCGATGGGCCGAGGTGAATTCACCCGGATCCATGACCTGGATGCCGGAATAGAGCAGGCCGCACGCCGCGCTCCATTCCTTGCGTCCGGGATTGACCAGCATGACGACGCGGCGCGCGGCCTTCTCGGCCGCAACCAGCTGCGGCGCGCGGCGCACCAGCGGCTCGACGTCGCGCCACTTCCAGAGGATCGGGACCGACTTCGGCTGCGGGTACCACGGCTCGATCTCGTTCGCGACGTTCCACAGGGCCCCAAGCTCGCGCGCCTCGAGCTCGCGGTAGTACGCCTCGAGCTCGGGGGTGTCCGCGACGTTCGCGCGACCGATGATGTTCTCGCGCTTCATTTCGGTCCCTTCAGTGAATGCGCCGGCCTCGTGCCGCGTCGGGAACGACGAGGCCGATCGCCGCGATCTGCTTGTCGAGGTCTTCCTTCCACATGCCGCGCAGCTCTTCATTGCCCCAGCGGCGGATTCCGTAGCGCACCGCGAGGTCGCTGAACTTCGAATTCGCCGCGCCAAACGTGTCGAGCGCATGCGGATACCACTTGTCGACGGTCTGCTGCGCTTCGGCGCGGCCTGCGCCGGCGAGTTCCTGGTAGCGGGCGTCCTGCGCCAGGTCGCGGATGCGGCGCGCGCCGAACGAAGCATGGAAGCGCTCCTCGTGCACCATCGTCGTCATCTCGCGCGCGAACGGCGCGAAGCTCGAATCCTCGAATGCGCGCAGGTGGTACCAGGCGACGTGATCCATCAGGAAGCAGAAGCCGCAGACATCCGGCCAGCTCTCGAACGCGACGTTGAACGCGTGCAGCGGGTGCTCGCCCATCTTCGCGGTGAGGAGCTTTTCCGCGAGCGCCTCTCCATCCGGGCCGAACGAGCGCAGCAGCCGGCTGTCGGCGAACCCCTGGTGCGCTTCGTCGGCCGCGATCTGCGCCTGGATGAAG
>Ga0075421_100013338_pt1 | contig 10242 bp, 5 predicted proteins | sample SoiMetdeltSBSDD5_FD_75292 | JGI IMG/M metagenome (GOLD analysis project Ga0075421, IMG submission 75292) | Bulk soil microbial communities from a Populus tree surrounding site in Tennessee, USA - Soil MetaG P. deltoides SBSDD5 | ecosystem: Environmental > Terrestrial > Soil > Tree plantation... | reverse complement strand
TATTCGGGAGAGGCCCAGCCGATCGTCCAGGACGGCGTCATCTACGTCATCACGGGCGCAGACGATGTGTTTGCCATCAGTGTGGATTCGGGTGAGACGCTGTGGAGCTACAAGGCCAACCTGAACGACAAGATCAGCACAGTGTGCTGCGGGTGGACGAGTCGCGGCGTCGGCCTGGGTGACGGCAAGGTGTTTGTCGGCCAGCTCGATGGCAAGCTGCTCGCGCTTGATCAACGCACCGGCGCCGTCGTGTGGTCGACGCAGGCAGAGCGATGGGAGGAAGGGTTCACCATCACGAGCGCGCCGCTCTTTTACGACGGGCTCGTGATCACCGGCTTCGCCGGCGCCGAGTACGGCATCCGCGGGCGCGTGAGGGCGTACGATGCGAAGACCGGGTCGCTCGCCTGGACTTTCTACACCATTCCAGGGCCCGGCGAGGTCGGTCACGACACCTGGCCGAAGAACAGCGACGTCTGGCAGCATGGCGGCGCGTCCGTCTGGCAGACGCCCGCGGTCGATCCGCAGCTTGGCCTGCTGTACTTCTCCACGGGAAATCCCGGACCCGACTTCAACGGCGCCGTTCGCGCGGGCGACAACCTGTTTGCGACATCGATGGTTGCCGTCGACGCGAAGACGGGCAAGTACCGCTGGCACTTTCAGCAGGTGCATCACGACCTGTGGGACTTCGACGCGCCCAACCCCGTGGTGCTCTTCGACATCGAGCTCGGCGGGCGCACGCGTAAGGCGATCGCGCAGGCCAGCAAGACCGGCTGGGTCTACATCCTGGATCGCACCAATGGACGGCCGCTGATCGGCATCGAGGAGAAGCCCGTGCCGCAGGAGCCGCGTCAGCTGACCGCGCGTACGCAGCCGTACCCGGTGGGCGATGCGTTCGTGCCGCAGTCGATGGCGATCGCGCCCGAAGGCTTCAAGCTCGTGAATCAGGGACGCATCTTCACGCCGTTCTGGACCGATGCGATCGTCGCGAAGCCGGGACAGGGAGGAGGCGCGAACTGGGCGCCCAGCTCGTACGATCCGCGCAGCGGCTACCTCTACGTCTGCGCATCGGACCGCACTGGCATCTTCAAAGCCGCAGACGACTTCGAGATGCCGATGGACGGCGAACGCTATCTGGGCGGCGCGTTCGGCGCGGTCGCGTGGGGCGTGTACGGGATCCTGTCCGCGCTCGACATGCACACCAACAAGCTCGTGTGGCAGCAGGGATGGCCGGAGCGCTGCTACAGCGGGTCGGTGGCGACGGCGGGTGGTCTGCTGTTCATCGGGCGCGGCGATGGACGGTTTACCGCGCTCGACTCGCGGAGCGGCGCGCTGCTCTGGGCGTTTCAGACCGGCGCCGGCGTCAACGCGCCCGCCAGCGTGTTCGAGCACCGAGGCCAGCAGTATGTCGTGGTGCTGTCCGCCGGCAGCGCCTTCGCCGCGGCCACCCGGGGCGACAGCGTGTGGCTGTTCTCGCTTGCCGGCAAGCTGACCGCCGTGGATACCCAGTAAAGGCAGAGATGGCCGTGGACGACAACGCGCCGAAGTCCGCCGTCGAGCTCGCGATGGAGCGCCTGCGGAAACAGGACGCCGACGCCGGCATCGAGCAGTTGCGGCTCACCGACGAGCAGAAGGCGGCCATTACCGAGATCCGCAGCTTTTACGGCGCGAAGATAGCCGAACTGGAAATCCTGCAGGGCTCGCGGTTGCGCAGGACTTTTGATCCTGCCGAGCGTGAGGCCATCGAGTCGGAGTTCCGCAGGGACCGCGAGCGGCTCTCCACCGAACGAGACGCAAAGATCGCGAAGATCCGCGAGGTCACGACCAGGTAGACCTGCAGCCGCCCGGATGCAGGGTACAATTAACGCTTCCTGGTGTATCCCCCTAAAGCTTTCATATTTGCAGCGCTTTTCGTGTTTCTTGCTGCCCCCGCGTTGGCGGTGACGGAGCCGGTTCCTCCGGCGGTCATCGCGCGCGACGCAGACGGCAGCATCACGATCCGCGCAGTCCGCCTCAACGAGCCGCTGGTCCTCGACGGCCGGCTCGACGACCCCGTCTATAACGACACGCTGCCGATCGACGAATTCGTTCAGCAGGAGCCGCGCGAAGGCGAGCCGGCGACCGAGAAGACCGAGGTCTGGGTCGCGTACGACGAGGACGCCGTCTACATCGGCGCGCGGTTGTGGGAGAGCGATTCGTCGCGTCGGGTGATGAGCGATATGCGCCGCGACGCGAACAACCTCTACAACAACGATCATTTCGCGGTGATGATCGACACCTTCAACGATCGCCGGAACGGCTACGTCTTCTACGCCAATGCGCAGGGCGGGATGGCCGACTCCCAGGTCGCCAACGAGAACGCCAACACCGACTGGAACACGATCTGGGAAACGCGGTCGGCGAACTTCGACGGCGGCTGGACGATCGAGTTCCGCATCCCGTTCCGATCGATCCGGTTTCAGGAGGCTGCGCGGGTCTGGGGCATCAACTTCCGGCGGAATGTGCGCTGGAAGACGGAGCTGTCGTTCCTCGCCGCGGTTCCGGTGTCGTACGGCTCGAACGGGCTGAACCGGGCGTCCAGCGCCGCGACGCTGGTGGGCATCGAGACGCCGGCCAGTCCGAGGAATATCGACGTCAAAGGCTACGCGCTCGGCTCGTCGCTCACCAACCGCGCGGCGCGCCCATCGATCTCGAACAAGGGTGACGCCGAGTTCGGCCTCGACGCCAAGTGGGCGGCCACCCAGAGCTACGTCTTCGACGCCACCTGGAACACCGACTTCGCCCAGGTCGAAGACGACGAGCAGCAGCTCAACCTGACGCGGTTCTCGCTGCAGTATCCCGAGAAGCGCGACTTCTTCATGGAGGGCGAGCAGTTCTTCGGCTTCGGCACCCAGAGCGGCGCTCCGGGCAACAATCCGGAGATCCCGGTGATTTTCTTCAGCCGCCGCATCGGCCTCGAGAACGGCGGCGTCGTCCCGATCGTTGGCGGTGGGCGTCTGCTCGGCCGGAGCGGCCGGAACCAGATCGGCGTCCTGCAGATGCGCACCGGCGACGTGCCCGAGCTGAGTGCCGTCGCCACCGATTTCACCGCGATGCGCGTGCAGCGCGAGATCCTGCGGCGCAGCCGGATCGGCATGATCGCGACGCGCCGGGCTCCCAGCGCGAACGGATCGACCAACTACGCCTACGGGGTCGACGGCGTGTTCCAGTTCTACCAGAACATCCAGTTCGTGCATTACCTCGCCAAGTCTGAGACTCAGGGGCGCAACGGCAACGACTACAGTTCCAGGAACCGGTTCGTGTGGAACGCCGATCGGTGGGGAATTGATACCGAGCACATGTTCGCTGGCGAGGACTTCAATCCTGAAATGGGCTTCCTGCGGCGTCCCGAGGGATTTCAGCACCTGAAGGGCAATTTCAGGTTCAGCCCGCGCCCGCAGCGCATCCCCGGCGTCCGCAAGGTGTTCTACTCGGTCAACGTTCAGTACTTCACCGATCCGACCTGGGAAAAAGTGGAGAGCCGCGACCAGCAGGCGACGTTCAGAACCGACTTCACCAGCGGCGATCGGACGCAGATCGAGCTTTCGCGCACCTACGAGGCGATCGAGGAGCCGTTCACGCTGGCCAAGGGCGTGCGTGTGCCCGCCGGCGGTTATTCATGGCAGCAGCTGCAGGGCAGCTTCACCTTCGGCCCGCAGCGCAAGATCAGCGGCACCGCGGTGGCGATGCACGGCAGCTTCTATGACGGGACGGTGACCGAAGTCGGGTGGAGAAGTCGCGTCGAGTTCTCGCCGCAGTTCTACGCGGAGCCGACGATCACGGTGAACCACGTCGACGTGCCGTGGGGGCGCGGCTTTTCGAACCTCGTGAGCAGCCGCCTTACCTACACGCTCACGCCGCGCATGTTCGTCTCGGGGCTGCTGCAGTACCAGACGCGCACCGATTCCGTCTCCACCAACGCGCGCTTCCGCTGGGAATACCGTCCCGGCAGCGAGCTCTTCGTCGTCTACAGCGACGGTCGATCGACACTGACGCGCGGGATCCCCGACGTCCAGAACCGCAGCTTCGTCATCAAAGCCACGAGGCTCCTTCAGTTCTGAACCCGCTATAAGGGAATGAAGTAATTCCCGCCCCAAACTGCAACGAACTGTCGGGATAGGTTCGCTGCGCTCTCGCAGTATATTCGCCGGAATCTCAGCGATGTCCGCCGCCCTTCCCGATTCCACCAATCCTGCTGTCGCGCGCGACTGCCTCGCAGGCGGTGGAGACATGGGCGCGTTGATGCGCGCTGTCGACTGGTCCACCACGCCGCTTGGTCCGATCGAGCAGTGGCCCCAGAGTCTGCGCACGGCGGTCAGCATCATGCTCGAATCGCGTTTTGCCATGGTGGTGGCGTGGGGCGCCGAGTTCCGCTTTTTCTATAACGATCGCTACCGGCCGGTCCTCGGCACGAAACACCCGGCGTCGCTGGCTGCGCCCGGCGCGGAAATCTTTCCCGAAGTCTGGTCGGTCGTCGGTCCGGAATTCGAGCGTGTACGACGCGGCGAAGCTTTTGCGATTGACGACTGGCTCCTGCCACTCGATCGCAATGGCTATCTGGAGAACTGCTGGTTCACGCTGTCCTACAGTCCGATCCGCGACGAAACCGGCGGCGTCGGCGGCGTGCTTGCGGTTGTCGCCGAGACCACCGGCCGGGTCGAAGGCGAGCGCCGGCTGGCGACGCTGCGCGAGCTGGCGCGGCGGGCATCCGACGCGAAGTCCCCGGAACAGGCGTGCGCCAACGCCGCCGCGGTGTTCGACGGCGACTCGATTGACGTGCCGTTCTCCCTGATTTACCTGCTCGACCGCGAGGGGACGACGTGGCGCCGCGTGGGCTGCGCTGGCATCGATCCGGCGCATCCCGCGTGCGTCGAAACCGTCAATTCGGCGCGCGATGACGTCTGGGGTTTCGCCGACTGTGTGCGCGGAGGCAAGACCATTGTCGTCGACGATCTCCCGCAGCGCTTCGGCCCGTTGCCGGGAGGACCGTACGACGAGCCCACCCACACCGCGGTGCTGCTCCCCCTGTGGCGCCCGGGGTTGGACCATTCGTACGGAGTGCTGGTTGCGGGCGTCAGCCCCCGGCGCGCGCTGGATCATCAATACCGTGACTTTTTCGAGCTTGCCGCCGACCACATTGCGACGGCCATCAGCAACGCGGTCGCGCTGGAGGACGCGCGTCGCCGCGCCGAAGCGCTGGCGGAGATCGATCGCGCCAAGACCGCGTTCTTCAGCAACGTCAGCCACGAGTTCCGCACGCCGCTGACGCTGATGCTCGGGCCCACAGAGGCAGCGCTGTCCGAACCCGACGCAGCGCTCCGTGGCGAGTCGCTCGAGATGGTGCATCGCAACCAGCTCCGGCTGCTGAAGCTGGTCAATGCGCTGCTCGACTTCTCGCGGATCGAGTCGGGCCGCGCGCAGGCGACCTATCGTCCGACCGACATCAGCGCCCTGACGCGCGAGCTGGCCGGCGCCTTCCGCTCGGCGATCGAGCACGCCGGTCTGAGGTTCGACGTCGACTGCCCGCCGATCGCCGCGCCCGCGTACATCGATCGCGACCTGTGGGAAAAGGTCGTGATGAACCTGCTCTCCAACGCGTTCAAGTTCACGCTCGAGGGATCGATTCGCATTGCCATGCGGGAGCACGACGGTCACGTCGAGCTGACCGTCGAGGATACAGGCGCCGGTATCCCCGACGATCACGTCGATCGTGTGTTCGAGCGCTTCCACCGCGTCGAAGACGTCCGTTCGCGCACGCACGAAGGGTCCGGCATCGGCCTCGCCCTCACGCACGAGGTCGTGCGGCTTCACGGAGGCGACATCACCGTTTCGAGCACGTATGGCGTCGGCTCCACTTTTACTGTCCGAATCCCTGCCGGAAGCTCACACCTTCCGCAGGACAGGCTGGCGCTCGAGCCCGGACCTTCGACGACAACGCGGGGAGCAGCGGCGTACGTGGAGGAGGCGACGCGCTGGCTGGTCGAGGAAGACGAGCAGGCTCCGGCGCACGGCGGCTCGCGCGAGCGGATCCTGGTCGCGGACGACAACGCCGACATGCGCGACTACCTGCGTCGCCTGCTCCGGGGGTGGGAGGTTGAAACCGTGGGCAATGGTGCCGACGCGCTCGAGCGCGCGCGCACGTTGCTGCCGGATCTGGTCGTGACCGACGTGATGATGCCTGAGCTCGATGGCTTCGGCCTGTTATCGGCGTTGCGGGCTGACCTGCGAACCAGCGACATTCCGGTGCTGATGCTGTCGGCGCGGTCGGGCGAAGAGGCGCGTGTCTCCGGACTGGCCGCTGGTGCAGACGACTATGTCGTCAAGCCGTTCAGCGCGCGCGAGCTGATCGCGCGGGTGAGATCGCTGCTGGCGCTGGCCGAGGCCCGGCGGGAGGCGATGCTGCAGAAACAGCATCTCCATGTTCTTTTCATGGACGCGCCGACGCCGATCGTCATCCTTGAAGGGCCGAATCACCTCGTCGAGCTCGCCAACGAGATGACCTGCCGGCTGTGGGACCGCGACCTCGGCGATGTCCTGAATCGGCCGCTCTTCGAGGTGCTGCCGGAGCTCGAGCGGCAGCCGTTCAAGGTGCTGCTGGATAAGGTGTTCGCGACCGGTGAGCCGTACTTCGGCAAGGAAGCGCCGGCGCGGCTCCGGCGCGGAGATGGGTCGATTGAAACGAGGTTTCTCAACTTCGTCTACCAGCCGCGGCGCAACGTGAGGGGCGAGGTCGAAGGCATCCTTGTGATCGCGTTCGATGTCACCGACGAGGTGAAGCAGCGTAACGAGCTGAACGCGCTGCGGGCGGCAGAGCAGTCGGCCAGCCGCACCAAGGACGAGTTCCTGGCGATGCTCGGCCACGAGCTGCGCAATCCGCTCGCACCGATCCTGACGGCGCTGCAGCTGATGACGCTGCGCGGCGATACCGGCGCCGAGCGCGAACGCACGGTCATCGACCGGCAGGTTCGCCACCTGGTTCGGCTCGTGGACGATCTGCTCGACGTTTCGCGAATTGCCCGCGGCAAGATTGACCTCCGCCGCAATCCGATTGAAATCGGCGACGTCGTCGCGTCTGCGGTCGAGGGCGCCAGCCCGCTGCTCGAAGAACGGCACCATCATCTCGAGCTGCACGTGCCCCGGCAGGGCCTGCGCGTGAACGGCGACGTCACGCGGCTGACGCAGGTCGTGACCAACGTCATTACGAACGCGGCGAAGTACACCGAGCCCCGCGGCCGCATCAGCGTGACCGCGGCGCTCGCAGGCGACCGGGTCGAGCTTCGTGTGAAGGACAACGGCATCGGCATCGATCCGGTGCTGTTGCCGAGCGTGTTTGAGATGTTCACCCAGGACCGGCAGGCGCTGGATCGCTCGCAGGGCGGCCTTGGTCTGGGGCTGACCATTGCGCGCAGCCTCGTCAAGCTGCACGACGGCACCATCGAGGCGCGGAGCGAAGGGCGCGGGAAGGGCAGCGAGTTCATCATCACGCTGCCGGCGATCGCCAGTGCACTGCCTGCGGCCGACACCACCGATGCACCTGGTGTGGCGGTCAAGGCCACGCCACGCACGGGCCGCCGCGTGCTCGTTGTGGACGACAACGTTGACGCGGCCAGGCTGATCGCCGCCGCGCTCGAGGCGGTGGGACACGAGACGCGCGCAGCGTTTGACGGTCCGGCCGCGTTATCGATCGCCGCCGGCTTCCAGCCCGACATTGTCCTGCTCGATCTCGGGCTGCCGCTGATGGACGGGTTCGAGGTCGCCCGTCAGCTTCAGGAGTCGAGTCTGCCCGGCTCATCGCCGGTGCTCGTGGCGGTGACCGGCTACGGACAGCCATCCGACCGCGAGCGCACCGAATCCGCCGGCTTCCAGGCGCATGTCGTCAAGCCCGTCGATGTCCACGAGCTGATTACGCTGCTCGACAGCCTGCTCACCGACCGAGCGATCGCCTAGGAGGGTCAGACCGAGGGTCAGACCCGGGGTCAGACCGAGGGTCAGACCGGGGGTCAGACCCCAACCCTTATCTAGTGGTCGTGATTTTCGGACCGCTATATATCGCCGTCTGGAACGTGGCCGGCGCGGAAGGCCGCCACCTGTTCCGGCGTGAACGGCCTCGAGAACATCGAGGCCGTTTCGGCGTACGCCCGAAACAGGTGCGTGATGTAGTGCATCCGCTGGCGCAGATCGCACCAGTCGGACGCCGCGCAGGCGATGCCGCCGGGCGGGCAGGGGTCGTACTCCTGGACGAAGCTGGCGAGAAACGGCGGCGCCGCGCCGGCGAGCACTTCGGGCACCGGCGCGTCGAGGTCGCGGCCAAGCGATAAGACCGTACCCGGCATGCTGAGGACCATCATCGCCTCGGTGACGACTTCGCGCGTCACTTTCACCGCGTCCCGCCGGACGACGAGCGCCAGCCCGCCAAGCGCGTATTTGGCGGGTCCGTGCAGGACGCCTGGCCAGTTGCAAGACGAGGGGATCAGCGCGTGCAGCACGCGCGCGCCCAGATCCGCGGCGGTCGCCAGCGGTGCATCGACGGCGGCCGCAATCTGCGGCTGCAGACGAATCTGCTCGTGACACCCGATCTTCAGGTTGGCCAGCAGAACCCATGCGGCGCGCGCACCGGGATCCGTCTCCTGCCGCTGCCGCTGATAGCAGGCGAACGCCTCGCGCAGCAGGTCCTGGCCGTCAGGCGGCGTGCCCGGTTGGAGTCCGGCGGCGAACGCCACGAACGCGTCGGAATCCTCGCCCGCATCCCCCGGCACCGACGCCATGAAGCGCGCAAACTCCCGTCCGATCTCCTCGAACACCTTCAAGTTGCCGCGCGCGACTTCCGTGCTCGCGCGCTCGAACGCATCGAACGGTGAATGGATCCCGGCGACGATCCGCCCCAGGGCAGAGTCGGGTTGAAAGAGACCCTTGCGCAGCAGCAGCCGGTTCAACGACGCGAGCGGCGCGGCCAGCCACCTCTTCCTTCCCAGACGACGATCGAGGTTGTCGAGCAGGTCCTCGCCGCGAATCGTGCTGCCCGCCTGCCGCGACGCCCACGTCGCGAACGTGCACCAGTCCGCGGCGCCGCCCGTCCGCGCGCGCATCGCCGCCGACAGGTCGGCGTAGCACTCGGTAATTTCCAGGTTGCGGATGACGGGATTCTCCAGGGCGGCAATCCGCGCGACGTCCGCGACGCCGGGCGAGGAGGACGCGGTCCCGTGAGGCATGCCGTTATTGTGCAATCGCCTGCGCTCGTCGTTTAGACTTATGTGCCTCATCCTCCTCTATGAGTGAAGCTCGTCTTCGTGAACAACTCGCGCGCGTGCTCGACTGGGAAGAGTCGCACGTCGGGTTCGATAAGGCGGTCCAGGGCGTACCCGCTGACAAGCGCGGGGCCCGGCCCGCCGGCTTCGATCACTCCGCCTGGCAGCTGCTCGAACACATGCGCATCGCGCAGGAAGACATCCTCGACTTCTGCGTCAATGCGAAATATGTCCACAGCCGCCACTGGCCCGACGATTACTGGCCGAAGGATCCCGCGCCGCCCGACGCGAAGGCGTGGGACGCCAGCATCGCCGCCTTCACGCGCGATCGCGAGCGGATAAAACAGATCGCCCGCGACACGAAAGACCTGTATGCCAGCGTCCCGACCGGGGACGAGAAGCAAACCTACCTGCGCGCGCTGCTGCTGCTTGCCGATCACAACGCCTATCACGTTGGGCAGCTCGTGGCTGTCAGGCGCGCGCTCGGCATCTGGAAATAAGGAGGAACGCATGAAACGCTGGTGGCTCCTTCTGCTGCTGTGCATCGCAGCAGGCTGCGGCGACGGCGATGGTCCGACCTCTCCCTCGGGTGGACCTCCGCTCAGTTTCTTCGTTACGAGTGCGACGAGCGTGACCGGCAATCTTGGCGGGCTGGCCGGCGCCGACGCCCTGTGTCTGCGGATGGCAACCGCGGTGGGGCAGGGGAGCGGACGCTTGTGGCGCGCCTATTTGAGTGTCGAGCGCGACGCCTCGAACGGCAATCGTCCCACCAACGCGCGCGACCGGATTGGCCTGGGCCCCTGGCACAATGCCAACGGCGTCGCCGTCGCCAACAACCTCACTGAGCTGCACACCCGCTCGGGCGACGCGGCGATCTTCATCGACGAACGTGGCCAGCGGATCAACGGACAGTGGACCGGGTCGCCGGGTCCCACTGAGCACGACATCATGACCGGCTCCA
>Ga0075421_100013337_pt1 | contig 10242 bp, 7 predicted proteins | sample SoiMetdeltSBSDD5_FD_75292 | JGI IMG/M metagenome (GOLD analysis project Ga0075421, IMG submission 75292) | Bulk soil microbial communities from a Populus tree surrounding site in Tennessee, USA - Soil MetaG P. deltoides SBSDD5 | ecosystem: Environmental > Terrestrial > Soil > Tree plantation... | reverse complement strand
ATGCCCGAACGTGCCCACCTTATGGTGTCGGATGGCGACGAGCTGAATCCGGGCGACATCTTGGCCAAGATCCCCCGTGAAACAACCAAGACCAAGGACATCACCGGAGGTCTGCCGCGCGTCGTGGAGCTCTTCGAGGCCCGCAAGCCGCGCGAGACCGCGGTCATCACGGAAATCGATGGCGTCGTCAAGTACGGTGACATCGCGAAGGGGACCCGGAAGATTCTCGTGACTAATGACAACTTGGAGCGTGAGTACTCGCTGCCTCGCGGCGTGCACGTTAATGTTCAGGAAGGAGAAACCGTGAAGGCGGGCGAGCCGCTGATGGACGGCCCGCTCAATCCGCACGACATCCTCGCCGTGCTGGGCGAGAAGGAATTGCAGGCTTATCTGGTGAACGAAATCCAGGAAGTCTACCGACTGCAGGGTGTCAACATCAACGACAAGCACATCGAAGTGATCGTGCGCCAAATGATGCGGTGGGTAAAGATCGAAGAGGTCGGCGATACCGAGTTCCTGCTGGAAGAGCAGGTGGACAAGTTCCGATTCCAGGAAGAGAACGACCGCGCGCTCGCTGAAGATGGCAAACCGGCTGAAGGACGGCCGTTGCTCCTCGGTATCACCAAGGCATCGCTGTCGACGGATTCGTTCATTTCGGCGGCTTCATTCCAGGAAACCACGCGTGTCTTGACGGAGGCCTCCATCAGCGGAAAAATCGACTACCTGCGGGGATTGAAGGAGAACGTGATCATGGGACGCCTCATCCCTGCCGGCACTGGAATGGATCATTACCGCAACGTGAGGCTGCAATCCGATGAGCCACCGCCGGCGCAGGAAGTTGGCGAGGAAGCGTTTGCCGAAACTGCTGAATACAGCGAAGAACTAGGCCGGGACGAAGTGACAACCAGCTAGCTTTTCTGCTCTCCATTTCCAAAAGCCCTTGGGATTCAAACGAATTCCGAGGGCTTTCTTGTTTTTCCAACCGCACAATACCAAAGCCATCGAGTAAGCCTGCGAACGGACACCATGGAGGCGGCGTGCCCTCACGTCGCATGCCCGTTCCGTAACTTCAAAACCCACTCTCCAATTCGAGCCGACGTCTCAAAAAGTGCTCCCACACTGATTCCACCGGGCAGTTGGTAGTGGCCGACTGCAGCCAAACCTATCGAGGCCAGGCAGCCGCAGCGGGAGCAATCTGGATCCCCCCCAAACTGGCAGGGCGAAATCTTCGTCTGCAGATCAGCCGAAATATTCAAAGTCGTGCGGGCGAACACGCATTGCTGCGGCGACTGAGGTGGGTGGGCAAACTCGCGAATTGTGCCTTCGCCCATGTCCAGTTTCGAGAACTTGCGCCGCAAGCGGAGAAGATCCTCAATGGCCTGATCCCGTTCCCCTCGGGTGAGACACTCGGGGGAATGAACCCCACGCTGCGGGGTAAAAAGGCTCACCCAGACTTTCTTAACGTCGGGGCGAGGACACCAGAAAGCAAGAAACTCGTCCAAAGATCCAGGTTGCTGCATCATCTGCCCAGTGACCGTGCAATGAACGATCACGCAATGTCCCGCAATGTTTTTAAGAATTCTGTCGTAAGTGGCCGGGCTTCTTCGCGCGTCGTGCTCTGGCTGCAGGCCATCGATTGAGACCACCAGATTGAGCCGTGACAGCCGTCCCCACGAAAGCGGGATCGGCCGGAAAGCGCTGGTGACCAATTGGACAAAAATTCCCATCTGGTTTAGGGAGGGAAGAAGAGTGTCTACCTCCCGAAAGCGCACGAGAGGATCGCCACCGACAATAGAGAGGTGGAGCGGCCGATGCCGTCTCACCAGAGCGAGCACTGCTGCGACCAGTGCGTCCCCTCTGAAGTCAGCGAGCTGTCGTAGTGTCACGCCCCCTCCCAAATGCATGTCCTCGTAGGCGTAACACCCAGGGCAGCGAAGCGGGCACTCGCGCGTAATCTCAATAGACAGTGTGGGATACCTTCCCGTCAAGACGCGTCCCCAGGCTTGGAGGGCTTCAGCGGTTCTCATGGATGCACTTCCAGTGTTCTATGGTTGAAGTACTAATCCCACCTGCTGGAGACGGTTCACAAAACCGTGAAAACCCTGCTCCTCTTCGCATTCCTCCGGAGGGAAAGGGATTTAGAGAATGAGGGGCTACGTTAGAAACCTCCCGCCCTTCGGCGGTCTGGGTTCGCTCGCTACCACTTTTTCAAAATGTCATCTGAGCCGGGCTCGGGTGGTCCGAGACGGTCGCGAGAAAGAGCAGACTCTGAATGAGAGAGTGGCTGGGCCTATTGCTGTCATTCAGGAGAGGACTGCTTCCACTCGGCCTAAGAATGACCCATACCTCTGAAGGCTGCAAGCACATTTCTTCGGCCCGGCCAGCGCTGCCGTCATTTCTTGACAGCCGACCAGCGAGCGGCTATGGTTCTGCTTCCTGCCACTGCTACTATTCACAGCCGTCGGGAGTGAATTTTTGCCAAGGAGATTCGAGTGAACCGCAGAGCCCTCCTAAAAAACATTCCTTTCTTCACAACTGCCCTAAGGGCACCTTCTTTCGGTTTGGACTCCCGCGAGTCGGTCGCGAAGAGGACGAGATTACGCACAGCCATTTGTGCTTACTCCTTCCGTGAGGCTCTGAAAGCCAAAGCAATGACCTACGACGATCTGGTTCGCCTAGCTGTGGAACTGGATGTCGATGGATTAGACTTGACCGTTTATTGGTTCCCGAACACCTCGGACGCATTTCTGCTTCCGTTGCGCCGCCTCGCCTACAAAATGGCGGTCGAGATTTACAGTATTTCTATCCGGACCGACATGTGCCGGCCAACTACAGACCTTCAAACTCAGGAGCTTGCAGAAATTCAGAAGTGGGTTGATGTGGCGGTCAAGTTGGGAGCCAGCCATATTCGTGTCTTTGGAGGCGATGTGCCTAAAGGCAGCACTGAGGACCAGGCAGTTCAGTGGGTCGCGACAGTCCTGAAACGGGCCAGTGATTACTCCGGGAAAAAAGGAGTAATCCTCGGGTTGGAGAATCACGGTGGGATCACGGAAAAGGCGGAGCGGATCATCCAGATCGTGAAGCAAGTCGACTCCCCGTGGGTTGGCATCAACCTGGATACTGGCAATTTTCAAAGTAACGCCTATTCTCAGATCGAAGCCTGTGTTCCCTACACCGTCAACGTTCAGTTCAAAACGGAGATCAAAGAAGCCGGCAAGGAGGCTCCTTCCGACTGGAACCGCATCATGGAAATGCTGGCCAAGGGCGGATACAAAGGTTATCTGGCTCTTGAGTACGAAGCAGACGAGGATCCGGCCAAGGCCGTTCCGCTATTAACCCGAAAGCTGAATCAGATTGCACGCAAACAGTCGTAAAGGTAGTCGCCGGTTGTCGGCTGCTGGACGCTGGCCGTAGCTGTCTTTCTCATCGACCGCTCAGGAGTTGGCCCTAATGGTGCCTTTCCCAGGGACTGAACATCTGGCGACTGGCTGACAAATGTCACGCAAACCCATCTTCTGGATCTCCCTTACCCTCGTTTCTCTCGTTGGTATTGCCTTCACGCTCCGGTACTTCTCAGAAGCCTTTCCGATTGTCACTCTCAACCTTAAGATGGATCGAGCCACAGCTCTGGGCTCAGCCCGAAATCTGGCGGCAAGATTTCAGTGGGGTCCAGATGGATTCTCCCAGGCCGCCTCGTTTGAGCTGGATGGGACCGTTCAGAATTATGTTGAGCTGGAGGTCGGACGAAGCAAGGCCTTCCGTGAGTTGCTTCGCGAGGGCCTGTACGCCCCATACACCTGGCGCGTTCGGCATTTCAAGGAGGGAGAAGCGCACGAGGCTCTCGTTCGTTTCACCCCGGAAGGCACGCCTTACGGGTTCCTGGAGAAGCTTCGTGAGGAGGCGCCAGGCTCCAGTCTGGCTCCCGAGGCAGCGCGCCCGATCGCTGAACACGCCGCCGCGACAGACTGGCAGATCCGCTTAGCGGAATATGTTCTGATCGAATCCTCGCAAGAGAGGCGCCCCGGTGGGCGAACTGATCATGCGTTTGTTTACGAACGCCCAGATCGCAAGATCGGCGAAGGACTGTATCGCTTGCGGCTGGTGGTTGGCGGAGACAAGCTTACGGAACTCACTCATTTCATCAAAGTGCCGGAAGCCTTCGAACGCCGCTACGAAGAAATGCGATCTGCCAACAATACCATCGCCGCCTTTGCCTCGTTTGCAATGCTCCTTCTCTACATTGTGGGCGGCTGTGCGGTGGGGCTCTTCTTCCTGCTGCGGCAGCGCCGGGTTCTCTGGCGGAAGCCGCTCTTCTGGGGACTCTTCATTGCCTTCCTAAATCTTTTGAGCGATATCAGTGAGCTGCCGCTCAGCTGGATGCAATACGACACGGCCCTGTCGGCCCGTGAGTTTCTGACGCGGCAGCTCCTGGCGGCCCTGGGTGGATTTTTCTTATGGACCTTGCTGCTGACGCTGACCTTCATGGCTGCCGAGAGTCTGACAAGGAAGGCCTTTCCTCATCTGATCCGGTTCTGGAAGCTCTGGTCGCCCGACACGGCAAGCTCTCCCTCCGTGCTTGGCCACACATTGGGTGGATACCTTGTTGTGGGCCTTGATTTTGCGTTTGTCGTGGCCACTTACTTCTTGACCACGCGGAGGTTTGGCTGGTGGACGCCCTCCGACGTCCTGTTCCAGCCGAATGTCCTGGCCACTTACTTCCCGTGGCTGTCGCCCATCGCTCAGTCCCTGCAAGCCGGATTCTGGGAAGAGTGCCTCTTCCGGGCAGTTCCGCTCGCCGGAGCAGCTTTGCTGGGCGATCGCTTCGGCTCGCGGAAAGGGTTTCTAGCGGTTGGCTTTGTGCTTCAGGCACTCATTTTTGGCGCTGGACACGCCAATTACCCGAGCCAGCCGGCCTATGCCCGAGTCGTGGAGCTCATCATTCCTTCGTTTGTCTTTGGCGGTCTCTACCTGACCTTCGGTCTGCTGCCCGCCATCATTTCGCACTTCACGTTCGATGTAGTCTGGTTCTCCATCCCGCTGTTCGTCTCAACAGCCAGGGGAGTTTGGATCAGCCAAGTGATGGTGGTATTGCTCACCCTCACACCCCTCTGGGTCGTTCTGCGTGTTCGGCTTCGAACTGGAAAGTGGCTCGCGTTGACTGACAAACACTACAACCGCACGTGGCAACCTGAACCAGTTGCGGTAGAGATACCTGAGAAAGAAGAGGTACCAGCGACGTCGATACCTGTTCTTTCCGCCCGTTGGCTTTTGCTGGCAACAGCCGCAGGACTCGCTCTCTGGATGCTCAGCACGCGCTTCGAGCAAGATGCTGCGCCACTGACCATAGGTCGTCCGGAAGCCATTCGCATTGCCCGGGAGACGCTTGAACGACAGGGGGTGAAGCTGACTCGGGAGTGGGAAGTGCTGCCGTCAGTGCAGGGAGGTGTCGACCAACAGGATCGCTTCGTCTGGCAAGTGGGGGGAGAAGCAACATATCGCCGATTGATGGGTAGCTATCTGAATCCACCAGGCTGGAACGTGCGTTTTGCCCGATTTACGGGCGACGTTGTCGAGCGAACCGAAGAGTACAATGTGGCGATTGTCCGGGACGGAGACGTGATCCAAGTCAGCCACCAACTTCCAGAGTCTCTTCCTGGCGCGAATCTTGCGGAAGCCGAAGCCCGAAGGGTCGCTCACGCGGCTCTCAGAACCAGGTTTCAGCTGGATGCGGCCCAGCTGCAGGAGGTTTCAGCCGTAGCCTCAAAGTTGCCCAAACGGACGGACTGGGTCTTTACGTTTTCAGATCCACGAAACTATCCGCTCAAAGTGGGACAAGGGCGTGCGGCGATTACCGTTGCTGGCGATCAGGTTGCCGATGCCCACCAGTTTGTTTTTGTTCCCGAAGAGTGGCAGCGCAAAGAGCGCAGCCACCGGAATATCGCTGACTTGATCCGCATCGCGTGCTGGTCGTTTCTCGGACTGGGACTACTCGCCGCGGGCGTATTTGCGATTGTTCAATGGAGCCGGAGAGACTTTTCGACTTCCGTGTTCGTGCAAGTGGTGCTGCTGGTCTTTGTCTTCGAGATCTTGAATGGCTGGAACCAGTGGCCTTCGGTCCAGGCTAACTTTTCAACCTCCGAGCCGTTGAGTCATCAACTGATGATTACAATTGCCGGAGCGTTGGTGGGCGCCCTTCTGCAGGCGCTCTTGTTTGCCTTGGTTATGGGGTATCTTGCCAGGATGATTCCAAAGCCAGCGAATGGATCTGACCTTCACAGCTGGATCCGCGCTGCCAGCGTGGCAGTAGTGCTGGCAGGAGTGATGGCTGGGTTTGCCAGTTGGTTTGGTCCCGACCTTTCACCTGAATTTGCCGATTACAAGCCCGCCACAGCCTATCTTCCCTGGATCAGTGGAATCCTCAGCGGGACTCAGACCTGGGTGATCGCCACGGCCGTGATGCTGCTGGCTTTTGGAATGCTCGAACAGATTTCGCACGCGGGCAACCGCAGAAGGGGCGTGACGGCCGTCCTTTGTATCGTCCTCGGACTGGTCTTGACGGGAACGGAAGCCGTCGAAACGGTTGGCTATTGGTTTCTGTCGGGAAGCGTCTTTGGTCTGCTGTTGTGGCTGGCCTATCGGTATATTCTCAGATCCGATCTGGCTGTCGTTCCGATCGCTGTCGGGATCACACTCATCCTGAATTCGGTCGTTGAGGCCGCATCCGCTGCGTTTCCATTGGCTTGGGTTTGCTCGCTGTTTGAGGTGTTCGCATTGGTGGTGCTGGCTTACTGGGGTCGAAACAGACTATTCGGACAAGCTGAACGCTCGGTCGACAACTGAAAAGCCCAAAATGCATTTGCTTTAAGGTTGCAGAACCCGTAACCAGCGCAGGTCCGCGTTGCCCCCAATTATGAAACCAAGAATTCTCATTCCCGCCCACATGTGCTGCGCGAGCTCCATTGCAGGAATCCCATGGTCACCGTTCATCCGGTCCTAGGTTCTCGTACCACTTGATGTTTGCAGTGGCGCTGCCGATGAGGACAACATCAAGGCGTCCGTCGCTATTGATGTCGGTGACTGAACAGCCCGAGGCCGACATGCCAAGGTGGTCCAGAACTTCGTGGTGCCAGTCGGTGCCGGCGTCATCCCTTGAGTAGAAAATATGGGTGCTGGCAACTTCGCCCCTGGCACGATCGCCGGCCACGATATCGTCCCGGCCATCGCCATTGAGGTCGCCAATGCACACTTCGTGACCTTCCTTAAGTTCGGCGAAGATGACACGACGCTGCCACTGGCCGGATCTGTTGCGAGTATAGACCACCACCTCGTTTCCGTGCCAAGGCTCCACAGCGGCCAGGATCCGGGTTTTCTTCAGTTGTCCGACAGCCACGTCACTGGTTCCCACCCGTGGGGCTTCCTCTTCATGGCCTTTGGCCAGTAGCAGGTTTTCCCAGCGGAGTGTGTTGCCCTTTCCAATGGCTTGATGAAAGATGATTCCATTGAATCCTGCTGTCAGCAGCTGTTCACGCTTTTCTGGAGTCCAACGGACAACCCGAACGCGGTGCAGCACACCCGTCAGTTGGTCGTCGATCAGCAGGCGCTTCCATTCGTCACGGGGTTCTCGCGGGATGCGGTAATAGACCAGCGGCACACGATCCTCGTACTTGGGCGCGAGCGCCTTAGGACCGATGAGTGGCGCATTGATCAGCTCCTTCTTGCCGTCCCCATCGATGTCCGCCCAAGCCAGGTGATGCGAAGTGGTTAACGCGTCGATCTTGGCAGGCGGCCAGGGTTGGCGGGGATCACCCCGGTGTTTGAGCAACCAGATGAATCCCTGGCTCTTTGCAGCCACCATGCTGAATTCGCTCTCGAGCGCAAGTTCCGGAAAGCCATCTCCGTCGAGGTCATGGGCTGCCATGTTGACCAAACCGTTCATCTCGCTGACCAAGACATGACGATCCCAGTTCGGACTTTCATACCACGCCAGCTCGGCCATGCGCGTGGAGAGGCCAACGACATCGGGCCGCCCGTCATTGTTCATGTCCGTGACGAGAAGCGCGTAACCTCCAGGAACCTTCGATTCGATCACATGCGGGTGAAACTGCGCTGGACCGAAATCCCGATCCGCGGCCTTCAACAGAGACCCACTCGCGAGGAAAACAGCGAGCAACCCTCTAGCAGATTTGGTCCGCGTTCCTAACTGGAAACGATTTTTGTCCTTAGACTTCTTCATCATTCGACTCCACGAGCAGCTCTTCCACCATCACTGGGTTTCCGGCCATCAAACCGCCGTCCACGCGCAGTACAATACCGGTGATCCAGGAGGCCGCGTCCGAAGCCAGGAAGAGAGCAGCATTGGCCACGTCTTCGGGTTCACCAATGCGTCCCAGTGGATACCACTTTCTCAAGCGTTCGAAAACATCTGGATCCCTATCGATCCGCTGCTGCCAGGCCGGCGTGCGGATCGATCCAGGAGCAATGGCGTTAACACGAATACCGTAACGGCCATAACGAACCGCCAGGCCCCCAGTGAGGTTGATCATTCCGGCCTTGGCAGCGGAGTACGCTTCGTTGCCGAAATAACCCAGCCCGTTGACCGAGGCGATGTTAATGATGACTCCTTTTCGGCGTTTGATCATTCCTGGAAGGACACGCTTGGAACAGAGAAAGGCGCTCTTTAGAGAAATCGTCAAGTCACGGTCCCATATATCTTCAGTCATTCGCGTGAGATTGTCTCCGACGCAACTAGCTGCATTGTTGATAAGCACATCGACCTGACCGAAAGACTTCTCCGCCAAAGCCACCATCGAGTCGACTTCCAGCGAGATGCTCACATCCGTGTGGGTGGCGATCACCTTTCCACCGCCGGTTGAGATCTGTCGGGCTGCGTCGGTGGCTCGATTCTCATCGCGGTCGGCGATCACGACGGCCGCGCCCTCTGCGGCAAAACGCGTTGCCATCGCCAAACCAATGCCAGAGCCTCCACCGGTCACCAGGACTGTTCGGTTCTTGATTTGCATCAGCGTTGCTCCAAGCGTGTTTCCGGCCGGCCAACATTCTTGACACGCGCGGAGAGCTTAACTAAATTCAATTTGAAAACAAACTGAATCCCTATGATGAACGAAAGACTAACTGCCATAACTGGCAGCCGAGTCCAGGAGGAAACTCAATGCCCTTTATTCCAATGCTTCATTCGGTTAGCTATTCGGGCTCCTGGGGCCAAGTAGTACTGCCGGTCGAGCAGTTCGTCACCAAGGCCGCCCGCCTGGGATTCCAAGGGGTGATGCTGATGGCCAAGCGTCCCCATCTCTCGGTTCTGGACTGGGACGCGAAGGCTCGATCTGAGTTGCGAAGTCAGCTCGAGAAGCAAATGATTCAAAAGGTCTGCATCGCCGGCTATAACAATTTCACAGCCGATCTCGAGCACGGCGACGTGCCGCATCGCGAGATTCAGATTCACTACATCACCGAACTGGCCCGGTTAGCGCGCGATTTGGGGGGCGATCTCGTCCGTATCTTCACGGGCTACGAGCATCCGGCCTCCAGTTATCCTACCCAATGGAAGCTGGTTGTGGAGGTGCTGAAGGAGTGCGCTCGCCGCGCCGGCGACCTTGGCGTCAATATTGGAGTTCAGAACCATCACGACATCGCAGTGGGCTACGAAAGCCTGCATGACTTGATTCATGCGGTAAACGAACCCAACTGCAGAGCCATGTTTGATGCGTGGGCTCCTGCCCTTCAAGGAGCCAATCTGATCCAAGCGGCGCAAAAACTGGCGCCACTCACTTTGCAGACTACGGTCGCCAATTATCAGCGCCGTTCCCGTTACCAATACAATGCGGCCCTGGTGAATTATTCCGAGCAGGTTCCCTATGTCCAAGCCGTGACTATTGAGGATGGCTTCATCAACTACCGTGAATTTCTGAATGCACTTGCCTCGGGAGGTTTCAAAGGAGCCGTCGCCTACGAAATGTGTTCTCCGCTGCTGGATGGAGGTACCGTCGACGTCCTGGACAAATATGCGCGGCTGTTTCTCGAGTTCCTGGACCGAGTGAACAAGGAAGTCGCTGCGACACGGACCGAGCCAGCGGTTCAGAAGGTGGGGTAAGCTGAATTCTGCGGGCGACTTTGGCTGTGCTTCGAGAATTGCTACTGTGCCCGATCTCTCACTGCCCTAAACCCCGGGCCCGCCAGACGCAACGAGAAGCACGAGCGTGTCATGGCACAAAGATCCTCCTCGCC
>Ga0075421_100013334_pt1 | contig 10244 bp, 5 predicted proteins | sample SoiMetdeltSBSDD5_FD_75292 | JGI IMG/M metagenome (GOLD analysis project Ga0075421, IMG submission 75292) | Bulk soil microbial communities from a Populus tree surrounding site in Tennessee, USA - Soil MetaG P. deltoides SBSDD5 | ecosystem: Environmental > Terrestrial > Soil > Tree plantation... | reverse complement strand
GCAGCCGTCGAACGTGCTGAGCCGGGCCACACGATTCTCCTCGCCGACGGTCATTACAAGCTTCCCCGGGTCGTTGTCCTTCAGGCAAAGAAGGACCTCACGATCCGCAGCGCCAGCGGTGACCCGACCAAGGTCACGCTCAGTGGCAGGGGTTGGGACAGCAACGCCAGGGGCGATGACATCCTTCACATCGGCAACTGCGACGGCATCACCATCGCCGATCTGACCTTCGCGGATTGCCGTTCTTACGCGGTCAAGGTCGAGGCCGAGAACGCGCCCAGGAACATTCACATCTACAACTGCCGCTTTCGCGACATCGGCGTGCGCGCCATCAAGGGTTCGGCGGGACAGGACCCCGTCATCCGCGCGGTGAAAGGTTCCATTCGCTATTGCGCGTTCGAGAATACCCGGGTGCCGCCGGCCGACTGGTTGTACGGCGGCAATTACATTTCCGCCATCGACATGATGGCCCTCGAGGACTGGACGATCAGCGACAATGTTTTTTCGGAACATCAAAGGTCGCGACGGCGGCGGGCGCGCGGCCATTTTCATCTGGGTGCGCTCGCGGCAGATCGTGGTCGAACGAAATCTCATTGTCGATTGCGACCGGGGCGTGGCCTTCGGCAATCCAGGGCAATCCACGGCCAACGTCGCGGGAGAACAGCTCGTCTATGTCGCCGACGGAATCATTCGCAACAACTTCATCGTCGGCGGGCCGGATTGTGGGATCGAGCTTTGGCACGCCGAGCGGATCAAGCTTTTCAACAACACCATCTGGCGGCCGGAACGGAACTGGAGCCGGGGCATTCGCATTGGGACGGGGACCGCGCAGACGGAAATCGTGAACAATCTCGTGCATGGCGAGATCCGGCTCGATGGAGGCGAAGCGCAGCTTCGCAACAATCAGACCGGCCGACTCGACGGCTACTTTGTGGACGCGGCTTCTGGAAACCTGGCGCTCACCGCCAGGGCCAGTGGAGCCATTGACCAGGGAGTGGCCCTGCCGGGAGTGGCCGACGACATTCGCGGGCGGCCTCGCGCCAGACGGCCGGACCTGGGCGCGTGGGAATTTGACCGGTGAGATGCAACTGTCCAAACAAACCTTGAACCGCCTAATGAACGCTAATTCACGCTGATGCTTTCAGAAAGACTCGGGACAGGAAAGTCGCGCGTCCTAGCAGCCAACAAATAAGGCGTGAAATGCGGGAGGAACCTGCGAAGCTCGGAGCCGTGACCACGCATTCCAGGACGTGAGAATTCGTGAACATTGGCGCAATTCGCGTCTCCCGGCGTTCCAACTAAAGACGGAAATAATCGATTATGAAACTCTCTCAATTGTTACGAAGCAGTCTTTGGTACGCCTTCGGCGCGGCAGCCGGCTTCACGGCCCTGGCTGCCGAACCCAACACCCTCACCGACGCCGAGAAGAGTGCCGGCTGGAAATTGCTCTTCGATGGCAAGACCACCCAGGGCTGGCGCGGTTACAAGATGCAGGCGATGCCGCCCGGCTGGACCGTGATGGACGGAGCGCTGGTTCGTGTGAAGGGCGGCGCCGGCGGGAAGGGCGCCGGCGGCGGCGACGACATCGTCACCACCGAAGAATTCGAGAGCTTCGAACTTCAATTGGAATGGAAGATCGTGGCCAACGGGAACAGTGGCGTTCTCTATCACGTCTCCGAGGAACCGGTCACCGCGTGGCATTTCGCGCCTGAGGTGCAAATCCTCGACAACGGGCCGCATGGCGACCGCGTCAAGACGCAGCACGCCGGCGCTTGCTACGACCTTTATGCCCCGTCCAAAGACGTCACCCGGCCCGTCGGCCAGTGGAACCACTTCCGCATCGTGGTCAAAGGGCCGCACGTCGAGCATTGGCTCAACGGCGAGAAGGTCGTCGAGTATGAGTTGTGGAGCGCCGACTGGAAGGCCCGCGTCGCCAGCAGCAAGTTCAAGGACATGCCGAAGTTCGCCACCTTCAGGAAAGGCCCCATTGCGTTGCAGGATCATTCGGACCGCATTGAGTTCCGCAACATCAAGATCCGACCACTGTCCTCGCCGTAAAGAGGCGACGCGCGTCAGGGCCATTCAATCCAACGCTGTTTGAGCTCCGCTTGACCGAAACGCCGTGACTGCACGCTCGATGAAAGGAATCGCAGCGGATCTGCCGTCTTTCGCTGTCGTGGTATCCGTGTTCGCGGGGGGCATGCTCGCGGTCTCTAAGCGAGCTCATACTGCTGAACCCATCCGGCTCCACCCTGACAATCCGCACTACTTTCTCTGGCGCGGCAAGCCAGCGGTACTGATTACCGCTGGTGAGCATTACGGCGCAGTGATGAACCTTGATTTCGATTACGTGCGTTATCTCGACGAGTTGAAAGCGCACCGGTTCAACCTGACTCGCATCTTTTCAGGCTCCTACCGCGAAGTCGCTGGTTCGTTCAATATCACCGGCAATACGCTCGCACCAGCGTCGGGTCGCTTCGTCTGTCCGTGGGCACGCAGCGCAACACCGGGCGCATCGGACGGCGGCAACAAATTTGATCTCACGAAATGGGACGAAGCTTATTGCGCCCGGCTGAAGGATTTCATCCGGCAGGCGGGCGAGCGCGGTGTCGTGGTTGAGTTGGTGTTCTTTTGCGCGATGTACGACGACGCGATATGGGAGGCCAGCCCGATGAACGCCGGCAATAATGTCAATGGCATCGGCACGGTCGGGAAGCACGAGTTGTACAACGGCAGGAACAAGGATCTGCTCGCGGTTCAGCAGGCCGTTGTGCGCAAACTCGTCGGCGAACTGAACAGTTTCGACAACATCTATTACGAAGTGTGCAACGAGCCCTACGAACGCGGAGGCCTGACGAAGGAATGGAACGATCAGATCATTCTCGCAATCGTCGAAGCCGAAGCGTCGCTCCCCCAAAAGCACCTGATTGCGCAGGGTTTCCCTCCTTCCGATTCTCCCATTGCCGAACTCAACCCGCGCGTTTCCGTCCTCAACTTCCATGCCGCCAGCCCGGACGCCGTGCGCCTCAACTACCCCCTGAAAAAGGTCGTCGCCTTCGACGAAACCGGCGGCTCCGACCGCAGCGACCGCAAGTATCGCACTGAGGGTTGGGATTTCATTCTGTCCGGCGGCGGCGTTTACGATCATTTGGATTTCTCTTTCACAAGCGATCGCCCCGATGGCACCGCGGTGCCCTTGCCACCGGGCACGCCGGGTGGAGGCGGTCCGGAATTGCGTCGGCAGCTTCGCGTCCTCAAGGAGTTTATCGAAGGATTCGACTTCGTCCGGATGGCACCCAACCACACGACGATCAAGAGCACCCGGGTCCCGACACCGGAGGCGGGCAGCAGCGCGTCATCGACGGCCAGACCCACGGCGAGGGTGCTGGCTGAACCGGGCCGGGCTTATGCAATTTACGTCAATGGCGGGACCTTGGCTGAATTGGTGCTGGAACTCCCGCCGGGCAAGTACAAGGCCGAATGGCTGAATACGAAATCCGGGCAGATAGAAAAGGCCGAGACCTTCAGTCACACCGGGGCAAACAGGACCGTCTCGCCCCCGGTTTATTCCGAAGAGATCGTGTTGCGTGTGATACGGCAGTAATCGACGCGGCAGAGTCCGCGTCCGAGGTGCCCTGTCGGAGAGCGAAACGCGTCGTGCTGCTTTTGTTGCGGTCCCACCGCACCAACGCCCGATCATAGCCAAAAAGGGTTTGCCAGCGGCGAGGCTTGCTCGCTAACTGAGCCCCGTGATCTTCCTGCCCATCGCGTGGCGTGAGCTGCGCGTGGCGTCACGCAAACGCAGCACATTCTGGGTTCGGATCGCCGCGGCTCTTGTCGCCGTCCTGATCGGCAGCGGATTCCTGGTCCTGGATGCCGTGTGGTCGTTTGGCTTTGGTGCGGCGAGCCTGGGCAAAGGACTGTTTGTCTTGCTCACCTGGCTCAACCTTGCCGTGGCGTTGTCGGCCGGTTTGTTTTTCACGTCGGACTGTTTGAGCGAGGAAAAACGCGAGGGGACGCTCGGCTTTTTATTCCTCACCGACTTGCGCGGGTATGACGTCGTGCTGGGCAAGTTGCTGGCCACGTCATTAAGGGGCTTTTACGCGCTGCTTGCCGTGGTCCCGATCCTTGCAGTCACCCTCCTGATGGGCGGCGTGACGGCCGCGCAGTTTTGGAAGACGTCGCTGGCAATGGTCAACACCTTGTTTCTCTCGTTGGCCACAGGCCTGTTCGTGTCCTCGATCAGCCGCGATTCGCAGAAGGCCATGGCCATGACGCTGTTTCTGTTGGTCCTGTTGACGGCAGGGGGTCCGGCGGGCGATGCGTTGGTCGCCATGATCGGGCAGGACGGTTTCAAGCCGGCCTTGAGTCTTTCGAGTCCGGTCTATCTGTTCGCGACAGCGGGCGCGTGGGGACGAACACCTTTCTGGCCTGGACTGCTGGTGAACCAGGTCGTGGCTTGGATGCTGTTGGGCCTGACCTGCGTGCTGCTCCCGCGCACCTGGCAGGAGAAGACAGCGAACACCTCGACGCCAATGGGGAGCCGGGCGCATTGGTGGAAATACGGTGGCGCCAAGCGTCGCGCGTTACTGCGCCAGAAACTGGCGGACGTAAACCCGGTGTTGTGGTTGGCGTGTCGCGAGCGCTGGCAGGCCGTCTCGCTCTGGTTTGCGACCCTTGTGCTCGTGGGTGGGTTCGTCGCGATCTTCGCGAGTGACGAGGAATCGATGTTGTGGTTTGCCTGGAGCTACCTTGCCGGGGTGTTGACCCTGGCGCTGTATCTGGGAATCGCTTCGCAGGCTGCCCGCTTTTTCGTCGAAGCGCAGCGCAATGGTCTGATCGAATTGGTGCTGGGCACGCCATTGCCAGCGAGTCAGATCGTGCAAGGCCAATGGCGAGCGTTGCTGCGGATGTTTGGTCTTCCGCTGGCGCTGTGCCTGACGGTGCAGTTGTTCGGCGCGGTATTGGTCCAGCAAATGACGTGGAACCAGTTCGCCGGCGTCGCCGCTCCTCCGGCACCTGTTACCGCACCACCGGTCCAGGCGACAAGCAACACGATGAGTAATGCTACCATTCTGTTGACGACCAACTCGGTCTCAGTGACGGTGACGGCGACGACTACGGCGGGAATGACGACAGTCTCAGTCCCCGGTTTCACCGCGCCCAATGCTCTGATAGCGCTTGCCACGTCCGTTGCGGGGGCCCTCACGGTCGCTGCGAACCTGGTGGCCTTGAGTTGGTTTGGCATGTGGATGGGACTGAACTCGAAGAGCACCAACCTCGCCACGTTGAAGACGATCCTTTTCGTTCAGATCATCCCGTGGTTTGCACTCACGTTCTTTTCGATGCTGGCGGTTCCGCTGCTGCTTCTGCCCAGCTTGATGAAAGGAGGTGCGGTCGCGCCGTCGCAAATGATGTTTTGGTTCCCCTTGATAACCTCGGCAGTGATGGCCGCGCTCAGTCTGGCCAAAGACATTGCGTTCACCTTCTGGGCCCGGCGAAAGTTGTATTTCGAATTTCGCGAACGGGTAGCGCGCGTCGTGGCCCCGATTCAGCCGGCGCTGCCGCCACCGTTGCCACGAGCGGGCAAGCCGCCGATGATCGCGCCGACTTGATCGGTTGAAAACCGAGAGGCGAACGAGTGGGTGCAGGGCCACGGCGGTGAAGCCGGGATTCTTCAGAGTTGGCGGAAAGCATTGCGAAGGCTCGTGGGAAGAAAATCATTGAGAATTGAGAATTTGGAATTGAGCAATTGAAGAACGATTCCGATCAGCGCAATCGTCCGCCGGCTCCTTGAATGAGCCATTTCTCAATTCACAATTCTCAATTTCCTATTCATAGCGCAGCGCCTCCATCGGATCCACACGCGCCGCACGGCGCGCAGGGATCCAACAGGCGAACAACGCGATTCCCGCCAGAAGCATCGGCACCGAAGCCAGCGTCACCGGATCGAATGGCCGAACTTCAAACAGCAGGCTCTGAAGTGTTCTCGTGACCGACAGAGCCCCAAGCAATCCGATGACGACTCCCGCCAGCGCCAGGCGCATTCCATGCCCGACGACCAGTTGCAGGACGTCGCCGCGTCGCGCGCCGAGTGCCATGCGCACGCCAATCTCGCGCTGGCGCTGCGCCACGGTGTAGGCCAGCACACCGTAAAGTCCGATCGCGGCCAGGCCCAGCGCCACCGCCGCAAACAGAGTCAGCAACACAACGTTCAACCGTCGCCCCGCGAGCACGCCATCGCGCATCTCGGCCAGAGTGCGGACCTCGTAAATCGGCTGGTCGGAGTCCAGCGCCTGAACCTGCTGACGGGCCGCGTTGACGAGTGTTTTGGGAGCCAGCGTGGTCTTCATCACGACAGCGTAGCCATTGCCCGGCCCTTGCAGGAATGGCAGATAAGCCTGCACGAATCCGCCTTGTTCGTGCAGTTCATTCACCTTCACGCGCGCGACGACACCCACGATCGTCAACAGCGGATGCCGGGGCCGCTCTCCCCAGGGCAGCCTGACTTGTTTGCCAACAGGATCTTCGTTCGGCCAATGCCGTCGTGCGAACTCTTCGTCTATGATCACCGCGTTGAGAGCGGCGGCCCAACGCTGGCCGTCGTCCAGGCCGCTCAAGTCCCGGCCCCGCAGGTGATCGCGATTGTCCCGTTCGTTGAAGTACCGCCCTCGCACCAATGGAATGCCCAGCGCGCGGAAATAGTCCGCGCTCACCACAGTCATTTCGAGGGAAGGTCCCTCGCCGGGCGGAGGATCGGGCTCGCCCTCGATGCGATAGCCCGTCTGCCACCCGCCGTTGTCGTGAGGAATCTGCGAAGCCAACGCCACGGCCTGCGCACCCGGAAGCGCGCGCAGTCTTTCGAGCAGGCCCTGGTAGAAAAGGATTTGTTGCTCCGGCGTTTCATACTTCCGCTCCGGCAGATCGAGACGGAAACTCAGCACGCGTTCATGGGAGAAACCGGGATTCACCTGTTGCAAGCGATGAAAGCTGTGCAGCAACAACCCGGCGCCGACGAGCAACACCAGCGTCAGCGCTACTTCCGCCACGACCAATCCCTGCCGCAACCGCGCCCGGCCGCCCGTCGTGCTGCGCGCCGTGTCCTTGAGGGTCCCCTGCACATCAGGACGGCTCGACTGCCATGCGGGTGCCAGTCCAAAGAGAATGCCGGTCAGCACCGCGACGACGACGGTGAACAGGAGCACTCCCGCATCGAGGCCGATCTCGGACGAACGTGGAATGGCATTTCGACCCAGTGCCAGAATCAGGCGCACACCGCCCCACGCCAGGAGCAAGCCAAGCGCGCCGCCGACCGTCGAGAGCATCAGACTTTCGGTCAGCAACTGGCGAATGATTCGCCAGCGTCCGGCGCCCAGTGCCGTGCGCACAGCCATTTCCTTCTGTCGGGCAGCGGCGCGCGCGAGGAGCAGGTTCGCGACGTTGGCGCAGGCGATCAGCAGTACCAACCCCACGGCGCCGAGCACCGTCCACAGTGCCCGGCGCGTGTCACCCACGTAGTTGTCGAGCAGGCCGTCAATGCGGACGCCGCAGTTTTTGTTCGAGTCAGGATATTGTTGTTCCAGCCGTGCGGCGATCGTATCCATTCCGGCGCGCGCCTGCTGCAGGGTCACACCAGGTCTGAGACGGGCGACGCCAAGGAGTCCGGGATGATTGCCACGCTCCTGCCAATTCGGCTGTTCGGAAAACGGCCCGACGGGCACCCAGATATCCACGCGGCCGGGAAAGGCAAAGCCCGGGGGCATCACACCGATGACCCTGTAAGGGCGCCCGTCCAGCGTAAGGGATTCGTCCAGGACATTCGTGACGCCGCCGAACCGGGTTTGCCACAGGTTGTGGCTCAACAGCACCACGGATACCGCGCCCGGTTTGTCCTCGTCGTTGTTGAAGATGCGGCCAACCGCCGCTTTCGCGCGCAACGCCGACAATGCATCGGCTGAAATCCTCGCCACCTCGACGCGGAGTGGCTCGCCCCGGCCGGTGAGATTGAAGTTGCCCCAGTTATACACGCCGATGTGCTCGAAGACGGTCTGCTGCGTCCGCCAGTCGGTGAAGTTCGGATAGGAGATCGACATGGTCGGGAAATTCGGGCCGCGCTCGCTCAACCAGACCAGTCGATCCGATTCGGGGTAGGGCAGCGGCCTCAGCAAGACCGCGTTGACGACGCTGAAGATGGCGGTGTTCGCCCCAATGCCGAGCGCGAGCGTCAGGACGGCCACGGCAGCGAAGCCGGGGTTCTTTAGAAGTTGGCGGAAGGCGAATTTCAAATCGTTCATGGTTCGTTGTCAGTCATCAGTTGCCTGTGATCAGTCGCCAAAGCTCCAAGTCCCAAGTTCCAAACTCCAAACAAATACCAAACCCCAAATTCCAAACATTGAATCAACCGCGTTCGCCGGAGTTTAGAGCTTGGCAATTGGAGCTTCCTTGGGATTTGGAACTTGGCGGTTGGAGCTTTCATTCGTATCGCAGCGCCACCATCGGATCCACCCGCGCCGCGCGGCGAGCAGGGATGACAGACGCAAGCAGCGCGACGGCGACCAGGATGGCGGCGTTGGTCACGAAGATAAATGGATCGCTGGCCGTAACGCCGAACAACAAACTGTCGAGCACCCGCGTTGTGAGCCGCGCCGCAATCAAGCCCAGGATGACGCCCACCGCAGCCGTCTTGACTCCTTCTCCGACGATCAGGCGCAGCACGTCGCCGCGTTGGGCGCCTACGGCCACCCGGATGCCAAGCTCCCGCGTGCGTTGGCTCACCGAATATGCAATCACGCCATAGAGACCAATGGCCGCCAGCACAAGTGCCAGCGACGAGAAGGCAGTGAGCAGAAGGGTGATCAACTTCCGCGGCGCGACGGCATGATCCACGATCTGCTCCAGCGTCGTGAATTCAGTGGCCGGCAGGTTGGGATCGAACGCCTTCATCACCGCACGCACGTCGGGCGCAAGCGACGCAGCCGGGCGCGTGGCCCGGACGACGAGTTCGACCGCGTTCCAATCGCTGATCTGCCGGAAATTGATGTACATTTCCGGGCCGCCCGCCTCCTCGAGTGCGCCGTGGCGGACATTGCCAACCACGCCGATTACCCGCGAGCCCCCCTGAAGGCTCATCATTTGCCCAATCGCCTCGCGACCCGGCCAGAGACGCTTCGCCAGGGTCTCGTTGATCACAATCACCTTTTCGGTATCCGCCGTGTCCCGCGCATCAAAGTAGCGCCCCGCACGGAGAGGAATCTGCATTGTCTGGAGGTAGCGATGATCGACGATTCGAGGAAAAGCGATCGGGTATTCACCCGGCGGGTAGGAAACGCCTCTCGCGCCTGCGCCCCAGGTCCGGTTGCGTCCCAGCGGCAGGGTATCGCTCAGCCCGACAGATTCGACCCCGTGAATGGCCGCCACCTGTTCGATCAATGCATCGTAGTACCGGTTGCCTTCAGCGAGGGAGCTGAACGAACGCGTCGGGTCCACCCGCCAGGACACCGCTCGCTTCGGCTGGAAGCCCAGATTCACGTCCAGCAGTTTTCCGAAGCTTTGAATCAGCAGCCCGGCCCCAACCAACAATACGCAGGCCACCGCGATCTCCGAGATCACGAGCCCTTTGCGAACCAGCGCCGCAGCCGCGCCTCCTGTGCCCCGTGCGCCGGCATCATTGAGTCGTTGCTGCATACTGCCGCGGGCCAATTGCAGGGCGGGTAGTGTTCCGCAAACCAGACCCGCGAGGCCCGTCATCGCCACGGTGAAACCCAGTACGGTCGCATCCACGGTCGTGGATTGCAGCAGCGGGATACTGAACGTCCGAAGCCGCGAGAGGCCTGCGGTCGCGACAAACGCCAGCGGCACGCCCAGCGCGCAACCGCCGAACGCCAGCACCAGACTTTCCGTCAGGGTCTGGCGGATGAGGTGCCAGCGGGTCGCACCCAAAGCCACCCGCACGGCGAATTCCTTGCGCCGGCCATTGGCACGCGCGAGCAGCAGGTTCGAAAGGTTGACGCACGCGATCAGCAATACGCAGCCGACCGCCGCAAAGAGCATAAACAACGATTGTCGAAACGCTCCCCGGATGCTCGTCTCCAATCCCGACATCCGGGCGCCGAACCCGCCGCGCTCCGGATGGGCGCTCGCCACCTGCCCGCTAATGACATCGAACTCCGCCTGTGCCTGCCGGAGCGTCGTGCCTGGCTTCAGCCGCCCGATGGCGAAGATCGTGTTTCCCCAGCGCGCCGTTT
>Ga0075421_100013332_pt1 | contig 10244 bp, 7 predicted proteins | sample SoiMetdeltSBSDD5_FD_75292 | JGI IMG/M metagenome (GOLD analysis project Ga0075421, IMG submission 75292) | Bulk soil microbial communities from a Populus tree surrounding site in Tennessee, USA - Soil MetaG P. deltoides SBSDD5 | ecosystem: Environmental > Terrestrial > Soil > Tree plantation... | reverse complement strand
CAAAATGTTTCCTTCTACATCAAAATTCTTATCGTTGAAAGGAACGAATTCAAAAAAAATATGTTCATTGAGTGCGAGCTTCAAACCCTTTGCAAACTGTCTGTCCTGGTATGCAATAAAACCTTCCGAGGAAAGATAAGTTTCTATATAAGTCAGTGGCTTGCTGATAAGCCTTTCAAATCCTCGCTTGTAAGGCTCGAATGAAACTCCCCCGTGAACGAAGAATGAAAGATTGGGCCAGATGTCGTGAATTGTATTGAGATTATATTTCTCGATGATTTTCTCCATGCACATCTGTATCCATGCCGGAACGCCTACAACAAAGCTTATGTCCCAGTTAGGAGCTTCTTCTACAATCTTGTCAATCTTTTTATTCCAGTCTTTTGTCTTTGCTATTTTTTTCCCGGGTTTATAGAAAGGCGAAAACCAGAAAGGCGCTCTCTTCGCTGTGATGCCACTAAGATCGCCGGCATAATAACCCGGGCCCTTTTCAAGATCAGTGCTTCCGCCGAGCATTAGCCATCCTTTGCCGATACTGCGTACTGGAATATCGTGATACGTGCGCAGGCTGATCAGTTGTTTAATCATGATCATCCTGTTGCCACGCATAAGATCGCTCGTAATAGGAATGTATTTGCTGGCAGCTTCCGACGTACCCGAACTGAGAGCAAAATATTTTATTTTTCCGGGCCAGCATACATCGGGTATGCCCTCCAGTGTCCGGTGCCACCATTCTTTATATATCTTGTTATAGTCGAACAAAGGCACTCTCCTACGGAACTCCTGCCATTGTTTTTTTGACAGCAGAATTTCATCGAAGTGGTATTCCTGACCGAACTCAGTGAACCTTGCTTTCTTAAGTAATTTTTTCAACACCTTTAGTTGCTGCCTTTCAGGAGATTTCCCGGGCAAGTGCAACGCTTTCGCAATGGAGGGCGGTAGTGAAATATCAAATAGAGCCATTCTTTCCCGGCCCGCTTATGCAGGCAACGCCAAAAATACGTTATTGGCCGGAATGAGTGGTAATCATTAACAATTAACTTTACCTCTGTGACCCTATCCATTATCATCGTAAACTACAACGTAAAACTACTGTTGAAAAACTGCCTCGCTAGTGTTGCAAAGGCAATCGAAAACATTGAATCCGAAGTGATCATTGTAGACAATGCTTCTACTGATCACAGCATCAGTTATCTCCAACCGATGTTCAATCAATTTAAATTTGTTGTCAACCACGTTAATGAAGGCTTTGCAAAAGCGAATAACAAAGCACTCGCAATAGCAACAGGAGAATTTATTCTCTTCCTTAATCCCGATACAGAAGTTCCTGCAGATTGCTTTACCAAATGCATCATGTTTTTCAGCAATCACCCCGATGCTGGAGCGCTTGGTGTAAGGATGCTTAATGGAGATGGCGAATTTCTTAAAGAATCAAAGCGCGGCTTCCCTTCGCCAATGGTCTCGTTTTGGAAAATGACAGGTATAACCGGTATATTTCCACGCTCACCCTTTTTCGCAAGATATTACCTGGGCCATCTTAACGAAAACCAGGACCACGAAGTGGATGTTCTTTCAGGAGCATTTATGATTGTGAAAAAGGAAGTGTTGAAAAAAACGGGCGGCTTCGACGAAAGATTTTTTATGTATGCAGAAGATATCGACCTGAGCTACCGGATAAAAGAGACTGGCTATAAAAATTATTATTTCGCGGGCACCACCATCACACACTACAAAGGTGCAAGTACAAGAAAAGATTTCAGGTACGTCCGACAGTTTTATAAAGCGATGAGCCAGTTCGTGAAAAAATATTACGGTCGCGGAATTTATTCAGTGCTGCTCGACACGGGCATTGGCATCTTTACTTTATTTTCATCTCTTCGAGTCTTTTTTTCAGGGAAAACATTTCGTCGCGGAGTCGCGCAGCCTCCATGAAATCCAGGTCACGCGCCGCTTTTTCCATGTCTCGCCTAATACGTGCAATACCTTTTTCAAGCTGTGGGATCGTAACATATTCCACCTGTTCTTCGGCAGCTAATGTTACTGGCGGCTCTTCGGCGGCAAGAGCGTGTGGGTTCTTTGGGTCATATCCCTTAATGTCAAGAACAGAAGTTTGCGCAAAAACCTGTTCCTTACTTTTCTTGACTGTTCTTGGCGTTATATTATGTTCGATATTGTAGGCGATCTGTTTTTCCCTGCGGCGATTTGTTTCATCAATCGTTTTTTGCATACTCTCCGTCATCTTGTCTGCATAAAAAATCACAAGTCCATCAACATTTCGCGCAGCTCGTCCCGCTGTTTGCGTTAGTGATTTTTCATTTCTCAAAAAACCTTCCTTGTCTGCATCGAGTATGGCAACCAGCGAGACTTCCGGAAGATCAAGACCTTCGCGCAGCAAGTTCACACCTACAAGCACATCAATCTCTCCTAATCTTAATTGACGTAGGATCTCCACACGCTCGAGCGTGTCAACTTCGCTGTGAATGTATTTTGACTTTATATTGATACGGTGGAGATATTTATCCATCTCCTCTGCCATCCGCTTGGTAAGGGTTGTCACCAACACCCTGTCACCTTTCGTAACGCGCTTGTCTATTTCATCAAGCAGGTCATCTATCTGATTTACGCTGGGCCTGATCTCTATAGGCGGATCAAGAAGACCAGTCGGTCGCACCACCTGTTCTATTACTACTCCGCCGGTTTTTTCGAGCTCATAGTCGCCTGGTGTCGCCGAAACAAATATCACCTGGTTGATCATGCTTTCAAATTCGTGAAAGTTGAGTGGCCTGTTATCAAGTGCCGATGGCAACCTGAAGCCGTAATCAACAAGAATAAGTTTTCTGCTTCTGTCGCCACCATACATTCCACTTACCTGCGGTACGGTTTGATGACTTTCATCTATCACACACAAATAGTCCTTCGGAAAATAATCAAGCAGGCAGAAAGGACGGCTTCCTGGCTTTCTCCTGTCAAAAAATCGTGAATAGTTTTCAACTCCATTACAAAAGCCGAGTTCACGGATCATCTCGACATCAAAATTCACACGCTCGCTCAAACGCTGAGCCTCGATGAATTTTCCAACCGACTTAAAGTATTCTACCTGCGCCTGCATTTCGTCCTGTATCTCTGCCAATATCTGCTGCATCATGCTCTTCGGGGCCAGATAGAGATTAGCGGGGAAGATGGCCGCATTCTCCAGTTTCATTATACGCTTTCCATTCTGCACGTCAATGCTTTCTATTTCTTCTATTTCATCTCCAAAAAAGGAAACGCGGTAACCATAGTCGAGATATGGCAGGTTTACATCAATAGTGTCTCCCTGCACCCGGAATGAGCCTCTGCCAAATTCTCCCTGGCTGCGGGAGTACAAGGAGTTGACAAGAGAGTGCAGAAATCCCTGCCGTGAAATCACCTGGCCCGGATGAAGCCGTATGATGCTGTTTTCGTACTCGGTTGGATTACCGATACCATAAATACAGCTTACCGAAGCAACAACAATAATGTCTCGTCTGCCACTCAGCAGCTGCGCGGTCGCCTGCAACCTTAATTTATCGAGCTCTTCATTAATACTCTGATCCTTCTCGATGTAGGTGTCGCTCACAGGCATGTATGCTTCCGGTTGATAGTAATCGTAATAACTAACGAAATACCCTACCGCATTCTCTGGAAAGAACTGTTTGAATTCTCCATACAGCTGCGCCACAAGTGTTTTATTATGTGTAAGCACCAGGGTAGGGCGCTGAACATTCTGAATAACATTCGCTATGGTAAATGTTTTTCCGGAACCTGTTACTCCCAACAGGGTCTGGTATCGCTCCCCTTCCAGAATGCCATTGGTCAGTTGTTCAATCGCCTGTGGCTGATCGCCGGAGGGTGTATATGGAGTATGTAGTTTAAAGCCCATTCTTGTTCAGTTCTCAGTTTTCAGTTTTCAGTTTTCAATTTTTAGTTTTCAGTTATTATTCTTAACTGACAATTGCTAATTGCCAACTGCAAATTGTTTCTCAAAAATACCAATTCTCATTTTTTTTCTGCGGACTCTTCCATCACGTCTTTTTTGTTTCTCTTGGAAAGCCTTAAAGGATCCCAGCTTATTTTAAGTTTGCCGTCTTCGCCCGTTTTTGCTCTCAATCTTATACTGGGACCACGGGCAGGTTTTCCATTTTCGCTTATATCTGTGCCAGCCTGGCTTTTCAAAAGGTTGCGAAAGGGCAGCTTAATGAACATGTCCGTGCCCTTTTTAACGTCATACACACCTTCAACGCTAAAATTCAGCGCTGTAGAACGAATATCCATTGAATTGATGATAAACGCTGTTCCCTTCAGGTCAAGCCGGTTTTTAAGATCTGCGAAACGGATCTGCGTAAAGTCCTGCTTCTTAAATGCTTTCTTCGCGATCTCCTCGAGCGGTTCAAAATCATTTAATTCACCATCTTCCAACAGAAATTCTACTGATCCGTCAGAGTCCGAAGAAACGAGATTCGCCTTATTCGTTATAGAAGTGTTGTAGTGCACAATCGCCGACAAGCTGCCTTTCAGATTCTTGTTTGTCACCGCATCCTGACCAAAATTGTTAAATGCAGTAAACAATGCAGGGATATCCATTTTTTGCATATTCACATTCAGGGTCACCGGATTCTTCTCCGCGCCGTTCGTCATCCGGCCCCGGACATGCATTGATCCGCCAGCGTGATTAAAAAATACCTTCTCAAGCTTTACTCCATCTTCGCTAAATACAACTTCGGCGTTTACATTTGTTGCCCTGAACGTTTTATAGTCCATTACAGGTGCGTTCAGGTTAATATACATGTCGCCTTCGGAAAACATTTTGTCTATTTTCGATGAGGTTCTTGCAATAGTGCCTTTGCGCTGCCCGCTGTTTTTCGATTTTGATGAAGACGACAACAAAGGCTTAAAATCCTCAAGATGCAATTGGGGTGAATTGATCTTCCATCTTAGTGTGAGTTTTTCCGGGCTTACGTTTAGCAATGAAAGAAAGTTTTCGGCGCTGCCATTCATCAGCAGCCTTGTATTGCCAACGCCTGCGTTCATTTTGTTTACAAAAAGATCATTATTAACGAATTTGAGATTACCATCGCAATTCGTCAGATGAAGATTACGGGGAATGTATTTTATGGAAGCGTCAATAATATCAACATGTCCATTAATACTTGAAGCGACGCTATCATCACCATATACCGGACCCTTAAAATCAATTTTAAATGAGGTTCTGCCATCGAGGAACTGGAAAGTTTTGCTTTCTGTAAGTCTGTTCACCGTCTTTAAATCAACGTCCGATGCAACATCACATTCGAGATAAGGCTTGATTAGGTTAGATATTTTAATAGTATCCGAAGCTAACCTGATATTCTCCCATCTGCCTGTAAACTTAGTAAACCGCAAATATGAATTTGCATCATCCCTTACCTTTCCATTTTGGATCTCATTTGAAAAGTAGCCCTGGAAAGAGCAATCCTCAAATATTCCCTGAGGTGTGATCACTTTATTATTATTAACATCCATAAACACCTCTACCAGGGGAATATATCCAAATAGCGTTTTACCCGATACCTTAACGCGGAGGTCAGCAGGCTTGCTAAGTGAGTAAGGCTTTAACGCTTTCTGAATCGGGAAAGTAACCATTGATGCGGCCTGTGCGAACATCACACGGTTGCTGCTGATATTCATGTAAAAATCTCCGTCGTTCTTGTCCAGGTTAAACTTCGCGTTAAAATAAAACGGATGATTGTCGAGATATAATTTGACGTTATTAACAAACAGGTCTTTCGGCTCCCTTTCGTACACAACAGCGAAGCTTCCTTCGATCATTTTCTCTTTCATGTACGCGCCACGAATTGTATTGAAGGCCACGTTTTTTGCCAGCGCCCGCAAGCTCATTTTAATCCGGAGATGGCCATTGCGTTCCTTTGCTGAACACTTCAGCGATTGAATGATCGTTGAAAAATCTTTTCTTCTTTTTGGATCCACGTATGCTCCGGAAACGTTCTGCAACTCAACGTCGGGAAAATCAGTAGTTACTTCACGTCCTTCCCGTGGTTTCGTCCGGAATATATATTCATTCGTATTTCCGGCACTGTCCGAAACCACGTTGATCTCGCCATTCCTCACAAGTATCTTACCTATGGGCGACCGTCCATTGATTAATCCGGGTATGCTCACGCGGAGGTATATGTTTGATGCCCTCAGAAAATCCTTGTGTTCAAATGCGGTTACGCTGTCCTTTATTATTACATCGTCAAGCTGAAGCGAAAGCAGGGGAAATGTTCTGAAGAAACTGACCGACATGCCGCCAATTTTAACTTCCCCCCTGGTTTTATTGTGTATAGCTGCGGCAAGCCTGTCTCTTACATCTTTTTCATGTGTTACAAGATATACCCATAGTATTACCCATATCGCCACAATTACTGCCACTATCCAGATCAGTGACCTTATACCATATCGTAACGCCTTACTCCACCTGTGTCTGTCGTGTATCGCCTGTGTTACTTTCAAATGTTTATTTTCCTTTGCAGGTATGTTGAGTAATCCGGAATCTTCACCTCATATTCCTTTACCATCAATGGTGAGGTAACAATAAAGTCTGCGGTAGCATTATCACAAGCAACAATGCAATTCCATGCTATCGCAACTCTCAGTAGTGCTTTCACATCACTGTCGTGCGGTTGTGCCTCCATCGGATCCCAAAAGAAAATCAGTATGTCCAGCGCACCCTGAGCTATCATCGCACCGATCTGCTGGTCGCCCCCAATTGGACCACTAAGCAATTTAGATACCGGGCGGTCCAGCTGCTCTTCCATCATTTTGCCGGTGGTGCCAGTGGCAAACAATTCGTGGCGGGATAGCTCCGTTTTATTCTCTTCCACCCATTCCACCAGTTCCTTTTTCTTATTATCGTGAGCCACTAATGCAATTCTTTTCCGGGCGAGTACCTTTCTTGTCGTCATAATAATTTCTGTTAATTTTCAAGTGAATGTGAAGTTTTCCACATCACGGCATTGATTTTGTTGATAACTTTATCCGTTTTCTACCCATTAGATTCTATGTTCAAAATACTGCTTTCAATTTACGTAAGCTTTCTTGCGCTTGCGTCCTATTCACAATCACCTACGGAATGGCAGGGCCCCTCCGATGCGGTCATCGAAGATCCAAACCGCATCATCAACGAGCTTTCGTCAAGAATTACCGAGAACTCAAAGATCATCTTAAGCTGGATAGTTAAAGGTGCACTGCCCGACTTTTTTGCGATCGAGCGGAGCGACAACGGCAAAAGCTTTGAAGTTGTTAGTGTGCTGAACAACCTGTCGCCTCAAAATGTTTTTCAGTGGACTGATGACGTACCCAGGAAGGGGCGAAGTTACTACCGTATACGCTACTCCTACAAGAATGGCGACTCTCTGTATTCCAAAACAGTACCGGTTGTAATAGCAGGATATACTGCCTTCAAGTTTTATCCTAACCCCGTCGACCATGTTCTGATCATCAGAACGGAAGCACCTCTGGATGTCATGATAACCGATGCCAACGGACGGTTAAGGATATCCGAAACGCGTGTCCAGGGCCTCCACACAATCAACGTTTCATCGCTGGAAAAGGGTGTTTACCTCATACGCGTGACTAATAAGCTAACCAATGTTATGTCGCAGGAAAAGCTGGTGAAGAACTGATACCGTAAAAACACCTTTTTTGCAAATTCCTATTGCTATGTCGCGGCTTAAGCATACATTTACAATGGTTTTTCATAGGATATTGGATTTTAAAAACGGGGTTGAATTTCTATTCAGACCCCTTTTTTATTTATGAATGCTGATGCCGCCATCCACCTCCACTGTCTGGCATTCCTTGCAAACGCATCGCTTAAAGATGCACGTTGCCCCAAAACAATTTTGTCAAGTATACCATCATTAACCAATTTCTTCTTGGCCTCTGTGATATATTCCTCGACTATAGGGTGCTTCATCCATTCTTTCTGTGGTGGCTCGAACCCCGTTTTGCGTTTCGTCCAAACAATCTCAGCAGGCAGCTTGTCCGACATCAGTTTTCTCAAAATCCACTTTGTGTAGCCATTATGAATTTTTATTGATCCGGGTAAAGAAAAAACGAATTCCACAAGCTCGTGACTAAGGAAAGGGAGCCTCACCTCGCGGCCATGCGCCATCGAATTTCTATCAGCATATCTTAAGAGCTGCTCCAGGCCCGAACAAAATGTATCAAAATAAAGGAGGTCATCAAGCCGGCGCACAACCGGCTTGATAATGCTTATTTCTTTTATTGCTGCTTCCGCAAATTCTATGTTCAGTGATTTGTCTCGTAATTCCCTTCGCGTTCGCGTTTTTAGCATACTGCTTGTAAATCGGGGAAACAAACTTCTGATCCACCAATGCCGGTAGTGATCATAGCCCCCAAAGGTCTCATCTGCGCCTTGGCCGTCGAGTAGTACAGTAACATTTTCAGTTGCTGCCAGTTCAAAAACCTTGAATTGCGCGTATACGCTGCCCGATGCCACGGGTTCATCCTGGTGCCAGGCGAGTTTTTCAAAATCGTTAATGAAACCATCAGCATCGGGATGCACGGTATAATTGCTGAAACCAAACTTGCTGGCAACAAGCTTCGCTTTGCCTGTCTCGTCCTTCTCAAAACCCGGAAACGATGCCGTAAACGTTTTTAAATGACCTACTCCAAGCCGCGATAAAAAAGCCGCAATAGTTGAACTGTCGAGACCGCCACTTAAACTGGTTCCAAGTGGTACGTCGCTTCTTAGTCGCCGGCTAATTGATAAAGACAGATGATCGTTCAGCTCATCAAGTGCTATATTAACGTTCCGGTCTAATATTCCTTTAGGAAGCTTCCAGTATCTATTGATCGTGATCTCTGAGGTATTTACACTAAAGCGAAGCCAGTGCGCAGCCGGCAATTTTTTGATTTTCCTGTAAAATGTCCTTGATTGGTCAGCTGGATCAATAGTGTTTCCTGTTCCGAGAAAATATAACAACAATCCATCATCAATTTCATCGTCAACCCCTGCCGTCAGAAGCGCTTTTATTTCCGAGGCGAACCAAAAAGTTTTATAAAAGCTGTAATAAAATGGCTTCTCACCAAACCTGTCCCGGGCACAGAACAAAACCTGGTCGATCGCATCCCAGATCACAAATGCAAACATTCCGTCGAAATGTTCAACACAATTTTCCTTGTATTCCGCGTAAGCAGCAAGTATAACTTCAGTATCGGAAGATGTTTTGAACCGGTAGCCTTTTTTCGAAAGCTCTTCCCTAATCTCGATATAATTATAAATTTCTCCGTTGTGAACAATAGTATACCGCCCCTCATAATGCATCGGCTGGGCAGCGGCTTGGCTCTTGTCGATTATTATCAGTCGCCTGTGGCATAATCCTGCGTTGCCCTTTCTGCTGATCCAGGTGGCCTGTCCGTCGGGACCGCGATGGGCAAGACAGTTACCCATCCGGCTTAAATAAACATCATTGATTTTTGAGTTGTCGGTTGATATGATGCCTGCAATTCCACACATGCTAATAAGTGAATGGCAAATAAGTTCTCACGCTGTCCCACGCTATCATTAACTGCGCGCCTTTGTCTTTCGGCTCAAACTTCATCGTAAGCACTTCGTAGTTATTGGGGGCGGCGGTAACAGGAACGTCAAAAGAATAAACATCCTTTTTGCTGTGTATGCTTAATCCCCATGTATAGAGATCGCTGTTCAGTTTTATGGTCCATTTGTTCTTGTAAGGAACACTATATATAATATATCTGCCTTTTTTAACTTTTGTACGATTAATTGTTACATCTCTGAAAAATTCGATTTCTGTGCCTTCGTTTGCACCAAGCCTCCAATATGTTCCATATTTAACAACATTCCCGAATATTTCACGTCCGTCTTTTGATGGCCTGCTATAAATGATCCTGGCAATCGGTTCGCCTGTTTCTTTTCCAGACATTTTAAGTACGGGGAAGTCTTCCGGAAAATAGGCTATGTCCATCGGCGACTTGTCCATATTAGATGCGCGCCTTTTTTCCTGAGATTTTGTTGCCGCTGGTTCAACATTTACCTGTTGAACAGGTGCTGGCTCATTATTCCTGCAGGAAAAAACAATTATGAATATAAACGTTAAGGGCAAAGAGTTCTTCAGGCTGGAAAACATTTAGTGAATATCAGAAAATTTTTTGAGAGCAAAACTCTTAAGGGAGGGAAAGAAAGCCTGGTATGCCGCCTT
>Ga0075421_100013331_pt1 | contig 10244 bp, 8 predicted proteins | sample SoiMetdeltSBSDD5_FD_75292 | JGI IMG/M metagenome (GOLD analysis project Ga0075421, IMG submission 75292) | Bulk soil microbial communities from a Populus tree surrounding site in Tennessee, USA - Soil MetaG P. deltoides SBSDD5 | ecosystem: Environmental > Terrestrial > Soil > Tree plantation... | reverse complement strand
CGCACGGTGTCGAGCTGGCTCTCCGCGTCGATGTCGAGGTGGGCCACGCCCGGAGTGGTACGGGCGACCTCCGCGCAGGCAGCGCGGGTGGCGCGGCAGGGTGCGCAAAAAGCCGACGAGAACTGCAAGAGGGTGATCTTGCCGGGCACGTGGAGGCGGTTGATGCTGCCGGACACAGAACGCACCTTCCCGTCGGTCGCCTTGCGGTAAGCGCCGAAGGCCGCCGCGGCGAGCAGGACGATCATCGCGACCAGCAACCCGGTCAGCTCCACGCCTTCGAGGGTGTCACGCTCCGGCGCGGGGCGGCAGGTGGGGTTTTTAGATTTTCGTAACATCTTCGGAGAGCAGCTGCCGGGCGGCATTATCGAGCGCCTCGTCGAACTCTTCATCGCCGATGTGTTCCCACCCGGACAGCTCGTTTTCCAGCCAGTCGCGCCATGCCGCGGAGATGCGGTCCCACTCGGCGACCCCGCGCGGCGTCATGCTCAGCTCCCCATCGACCTCCTGCAGGTACCCGTCCGCGATGCACTTCTGGAAAGCCGGCCGCAGCACCGAGGCGGGCACCCTGTACCGGTTGGCTATCGCCCGCAGTTGCGCCTCGCCACGGTACTCGGAGAAGAGCGCCACGCGCGAAAGGCACCAAGCGTTTGAGGGTTCGATCGGCAGCCCGGCCGAGCGCAGGACTTGCGCGGCTTCGGTCATACCCTTGCGCTGCCACACGTTCGAGATCGCCCGTTTGAGCAGGTCGACACGGTTGTCGCCCTCGGGCACGGAGAACCCTTCGCCGAGGTCGGTGGCGGCCGCGCGCGCCGTGTCGCGCAACGGCACCTGCTTCAGGAACAGGGCGATCACGGCGGCGATCAGGCCGACCGGGATCGCGGCGGTGAAGACGTCCTGCAGCGCCTCCGCATAACCGTTGATCACCAGTTCTCTCAGCGGCGATGGCAGAGCGTGGACTCCTTTCGGGCTCTGCAGCAGCCGCGGATCGACGCCGGCGGGCAGGGGTGCCTTGTCCAGCTGGCTTTGCAGGCTGTTGGAGTAGACCGTGCCGAACAGTGCCACGCCGAAGGAGCTGCCGAGGGTACGCAAGAACGTGACGCCCGAAGTCGCCACGCCCAGATCGTGATACGGCACAGTGTTCTGCACGACGATCGTCAGAACCTGCATCCCCAGGCCGAGCCCCAACCCCAGCACGAAAAGGTAGAGCGACGACTGCCAAACCGGCGTCGATGCGTCCATGCTCGCCAGCAGGAACATGCCGATCGCGGTGACGAGGCCACCGAGGATGGGAAAAGGCTTGTACCTGCCTGTCTGCCCCACGATCGTCCCGCTCACCATCGAGGTGATGATCAAACCGAGCACCATGGGCAGCAGGCGCAGGCCGGACGCGGTGGCGGAGACGCCCTCCACATATTGCATGAAGGTCGGCAGGAACGTGAGCGCCCCGAACATGGCGAAGCCGACGATGAAGGCGAGCACCCCGCAGATGGTGAAGACCTGGTTGCGGAAGAGCCGCATCGGCAGCATCGGCTCCTTGGCCCGCCGCTCCACCAGCACGAACAGGGCGAGCAGCAGCACGCCGGCGATGCCGAGGCCGATGATGACGGGGTCGGACCACGGGTACTCCACCCCGCCCCAGCTGGTCATGAGGATCAGGCAGGTAGACGCCGCCGCGATCACGCCGATGCCGAGGTAGTCGATGATCGGCCGGGCGGTCGGTTTCAGGGCCGGCATCGCGTAGGCACAGAAGATCATCAGGGCGATGCCGACGGGTATGTTGACGTAGAAGGCCCAGCGCCACGAGAGGTTGTCGGTGAACACGCCGCCCAGCAGCGGCCCGACCACCGTGACGACGCCGAAGACCGCGCCCAGGGCTCCCTGGTACTTGCCGCGCTCACGCAGCGGGATGTAGTCGGCGATCAGCGCCATCGAGGTGACCATCATGCCGCCTGCGCCGATGCCCTGGACACCGCGCGCGACGATCAGCCATTGCATGGTCTGGGCCAGCCCGCAGAAGATCGACGCGATGACGAAGATCGCGACGCAAATCTGGAAGATCATCTTGCGGCCGAACAGGTCACCGAGCTTGCCGGCGAGCGCCGTGGCGATCGTCTCCGCGAGCAGGTAGGCGGTCACCACCCAGGACAGGTGCGTGGCCCCGCCCAGCTCGCCGACGATCGTGGGCAGCGCGGTGCCCACGATCGTCTGATCGAGCGCGGCCAGGAACATCCCGACCGCCACCGTGGCGAAGACCCGAACTTGCATACCGTCGATGTTGTATGAAAAGCAGGGCCGCCACGCGCATAACGCCCAGATCTGCCCTACCAGTTGAAGCCGGCGGCGTAGGAGATGCCGGCCAGCACGTTCTGGCCGCTCACATTGGGGTGGAAGTAGTCCCACGTGGACACGTGCGACAGCAGGAACGGGTAGTTGAACACCGCGTTGTCATCGAAGTCGCAGTTGGGCCCGTAGGCGGCGCACGCCTGCGCGAGCTGGGTGTTGAAGTCGATGACCCGCTGGCGGACGCGGTTGCGGCGGTCCTCGTCGGCCTGGGCGGTGGAGGTGGGGTTGGCCAGCATCGACTGGCAGATGCCGAATGTGCTCCACGTGCTGCGGGCCGAGGAGCTGTCCTTGCCGACGAACCAGAGCCGCTTGACGTCCGGGATGGAGATCAGGGCGACCTTGGCGTTGGGCAGGCGCGATTTGAGCGTGGCGAGGGTGGTGTCGATGTGGGAACGGTAGGTGGCCACCGGGGTCATCGCGGCTTCGCTGCTGGTGCAGGCGTCGTTGGCCCCGATGAGGATGGTCACGTACTGCACGTTGCGATTGGCGACCGCGTTGGCCTGGCCGGGCATGTCGGCGACCTTGGCGCCGGAGACCGCGTTGTTGTAGTTGCGGCCGCTGATCACCGGGTTCTTGGCGAGGATCCGGCGGTAGTGGCTGTTGACACCGGAGTAGGTGCCGGTGGAGAAGGATCGGCTGGGCCAGTCCGAGTACCAGCCGCTGGCGTTGAAGGCACGGGTGATCGAGTCACCCATCGATGCCATGGAGCTTGGTGGGGGGCCTGGATCCGCGGCGGCCGGTGTGCCGGCCATCAGTGCGGCGATCAGGCCCGATGCGAGCGCGAGGGCATAGGTTTTTCGCGCGACACGCATGGGGACCTCCGGGGGATAGAGGTTAATCAACGTTACTGAAGGGTAACGAAAATGTTTCCTACGACACAAGGTCCAAACTGGACAACCATTCCCCGGTGGTCAGCGACCCTGGCGCGGCTTTCTCCCGAGCCGCTTTGGCGGCAAGCGTTCTTGCATTCTCATTCCATTTTGTGGGTACCCCGTGAAGCCGTCCCAACAGGACGATCTCCCCATTGAGATAATCCGCCTCGATCGAGCCGGTGCCGCGAGCCAGGCTCTGCCAGGACGAGCTTCCCGTCCGCGGCTGCCCCGCGATATCGCGCACGCTGATGGTGTCGCCGCGGTGTGCCCTGTTCTCCTCCTCGCCCGCGAAGTCGATCTTCGCCTTCCACAGGACCTCCCGCGCCTCCTCGCGCACACGCTCGACGATCTCCTGCCGCTCCGGTGACGGCGGGCACAGCGCCTCGACGGCGTTTCCCAGGTTCATCAGCAGCTTGGTGTACTTCCAGCGCATGATGTCGGGCCGGGGCTCGGACCGGAACCCCGCTTTCCTGAACGCTCTCGCTATCGCCTCGGCGCGACCGTCCACACCGGACGGATAGCGCCCGATGTCGAGGATGCCGGGAGTGGGCGTGCTGTGCACGACCACGACGCCCGGCTCCAGGTGCGAGGTCGGGAACATCACGCAGACCCCGTAAACGTCGGCGAAATGGCGCAGCATCATCGGCTCGTTGGCGACCCCGTTCTGCACCGACACCACCGGCAGGCCGTCGGGCAGCAGCCGCAGCGCCGCCTCGGTGTCCTGTGCCTTCATCGCCAGCAGCACCACATCGCCGTCGCGCCAATCGACCGCCCCCGGGGTGCCGACCGCGTCAACCCTGTGCCGCGACTCCCCTTCCGGCCGCCTAAGCACCAAACCCTTGGCGCGCATGGCTTGTAAGTGCTCACCGCGCGCGATCAGCACCACGTCCTCACCCGCCGCCGAAAGCAGCGCACCCAGCGAGCCGCCGATCGCGCCGGCACCGTACACCACAAACCTCACCGCGGCAGATTACAGTGTGGCAATGCCCGATGGCCCCACCCTGGCCCGAGCCCGGCAACTCGTGTCGCAGCTCAATTTCCATGCGGCGCAACAAGTCCTGCACGATACCATGGGGCGCGCGCGGCAGGACCCCGGGCGGGCCGACCCCTTGGAGGCAGAGGCCGCGGTGCTCTACGCCGGGGTGCTGCTGCAGCTGGGCGATCCGTCCGCCGCCGCAAACTGGGCCAGCTACGCGCACACGGCGATGCGCCGCCTGCACGGCGAGCGCGACCACCGCACCCTGCACGCGCTGGGCGTGCTGGCCCTCACCCAGCACCGCGCCGGTGCGCTCGGCCTCGCCTCACGCCACTACCAGCAGCTGGTGGCGGCGCTGTCCGCCGTGGACGGACCCGAGTCCGAGCGGGCTTTGGCCGCCAAGGCCGACGCCGCCGGGGTCGATCACGCGCTCGGGCGCTGCTCGGAGGCGCGGGCGGCGCTGGCCCAGGTGATCGAGGCGCACAAGCTCGGCCACGGCCCGGCGCACCCCGTGGGCATCCGCATGATGGCGCGGCTGGCCGCGATGTGGCGCGACTGCGGCGACTTCCAGCGGGCGCGCGACCTTGTCGCCCAGGCCCGGACGCAGGCCACGGCGCTGGCGCCCGACGACGAGACCCACCGGTTGCTGGACGCCGCGGCACAGGCGACGGCGAACAAGAATCACCAGTGCGGCATGGCGAGCGCACCGGCGGTCGTGGTGCCGCGGGCGCACGACCTGCTGCCACCGCCGCGCAACGGCACCGTCACCCCCAACATCACTGAGTGGCCCGAGGACGACGTCGCCGAGCCCTCGATGCCCGAGTACCTGCCACCGCCCACCCCGCCGCCCCCGCCCACGATGGCGCCGCCCCCGCCGCCGGTGCTTTTCCGCCCGCAGCCCGTCATGGTGCGGCAGCCCAAACCGAAGCGCCCGCCCAACCCGGCGAGGGCCAAGGCGTTGGGCATCATCGCCCTCGGCGCGGTCGCCGCCGCGGCGGTGTCGCTCGTCGCAGTCGCCATGCTCGCCTCGGGGTCGCCGCAGAAACCCGCCGATGCCGCACCGTCGGAGCAGCCCGCGGCGGTCACGCCATCGGTGGCGCCCGCCGTCCAGCCGTCCGGGCCGGTGGGAAACCTGCGGCTCGTTGACAACGGCAACAGCATCTCGGTCAGCTGGCTTTATCCGGCCAATGCCAAGGGGCCCATCATCATTTCGGCGGCGGTCGCGGGTGAGCCCATGCGGGCGATGCAATCATTGCCCGCGGGCACCGAAAACTACGTCCTGCCCGGGCTCAACCCCGACCGCGACTACTGCGTGACGGTAGCGGTCGCATACAGCGCCGAGCACGTGGTGATGGCGTCGCCGGTATGCACCAACCGAAGGAAGCTGTAATTCTTTGCGTGTGCTAACGCAAACGCGCGGGCAGATCACCCTGGAAGGCGACCTGCGCTATCCCCCTGAACGGCGGTTGGACCACATGCGGTGGGTGTGCGCCTGGCCGCCCTTGGGCGAGAAGCCCTTCTTGCCGGGGAGGTTGGCCTGCGTGGCCTTCTTTCCCTTGGCATGGGCGCGGCGCTCGGCCCGGTTCATCGGCTGACTTTCCTCATCGGGCGACTCAGGCCCGTCTGGAGTGCGATCTTCACTCATGGTTTTCTCCAACAGGAAAAGAATGGATACGGCGAGCGAAAATGACTCTCAGATCAACATGAGAGGCAGCTTATCAGGATCGCCACTGGGTAAGTAACCGAGTTACCTCGTCGTTGGAGGTCGGCGTGAAGTCCGTGTACCACTGGCCCACGGCGGCAAAGGAACTCGGCGACATCCCCACGACCACCTCGTCGGCGGCGGAGCGCAGGGTCTCGGCGGCCTCGGCCGGAGCGACCGGCACCGCGATCACCACCCGGGACGCGCCGCGCAGCCGTGCCACCTGGGCCGCGACCGCCGCGGTCGCGCCGGTGGCGATGCCGTCGTCGACGATCACCACGGTGCGGCCGGACAGCGGGACGGCGCCGGCGCCGGCACGCCACTCGTCGACCCGGCGCTGCAGCTCGGCCCGCTCGGCGGCCTCCACCTGCGCCACCGCGTCCTGGTCTGCCATGGCCATCACCCGCTCGTTGATCACGCGGGCGCCCTCCTCGCCGATGGCGCCGACGGCGAGCTCGGGCTGGTCGGGCATGCCCACCTTGCGCACCACGATCACATCGAGCGGTGCGGCCAGTACTCGCGCCACCTCCGCCGCCACCGGCACCCCGCCGCGTGGTAAGCCCAGGATGACCGGGCGCTGGTCTCGGAGGTGCTCCAGGCGCTTGGCTAGCTCATGACCCGCCGCGGTGCGGTCGGCATACCGCTCTGCTGCCACCCGTCCATCATCCAACGCCGAGAGCCGAACCGGTTCACCTTGACGAAAAGTGCCGGATGTATATCAGGTCGGTGATCGGGCGCCCGGCGTCCAGGCCACGCTTCTCGAACTTCGTCATCGGGCGGCGCTCCGGGCGCTCCACCACACCTCCGCTGAGCAGCGGATCAGCGCCCAACGCCTCGATCATCTGAGCGGCGTAATGCTCCCAGTCGGTCGCGCAGTGCAGCACCCCGCCCGCCCGCAGGCGGCTGCGCAGCAGGGCCACATTGCCCGGCTGGATCAGCCGGCGCTTGTGGTGTCGGACTTTGGGCCACGGGTCGGGGAAGAAGATGTGGATGGCGTCAAGCGAGTCCGGGGAAATCATGTGGCGCAACAACTGCAGCGCATCGCCCGAAGCCACCCGCACGTTGGCCAGGCCGCGGGACTCGACGTTGGCCAGCAGGTTGCCCAGCCCCGGCGGGAACACCTCGACCGCCAGGTAGTCGCGCTCCGGATCGGCCGAGGCCATCTCGATCGTGGCGTCCCCCATACCCGACCCGATCTCCAGCACCACGGGTGCGTGGCGCCCGAACAGCTTTTGAAAATCAAGCGGCGGTCCCGGGATGTCGACCCCGAACGAGGGCCACAGCCGGGTCAGGGCATCCTCGTGCCGCCCGCTGACCCTGCCCCGGCGGGGGTAAAACGTCGTGATCTTCTGCTGCATTGGATGTATTATTACCGGCGTGACACACCTCCTTCAGGCAGTAGTACGCGTAGCCGACCCGGGCTGCGCCTAGATCTATTACCTGATCGCCGTGCGCCCGAGCGCACGGCGATCGCGTGTCGTTCGGGCGCCCCTATCCACAACAGGGGACAAAATCATGAAACCCGATCTCGACTCACTGTCACAGAAATGGTCGCATCGGTGGGACGCCGAGCACACCTACCGCTTCGACCCGTCCACGCCGCGCGAGCGGGTCTATGCCATCGACACTCCCCCGCCCTACGCCAGCGGCGAGATGCACGTGGGCACCGTCTTCGGCTACGTGCAGGCCGACATCATCGCCCGCTACCAGCGCATGCGCGGCAAGACCGTGTTCTTCCCCATAGGGTGGGACGACAACGGCCTGCCCACCGAGCGGCGCACCCAGCGGTATTTCGGCGTGCACCCCGACCCGGCTCTCCCCTACGACCCTGACTTCGAGCCGCCGATGAAGGGCGACATCGCGATCGGCCGGCGCAACTTCATCGAGCTGTGCGAGCGGATGACCGAGCTCGACGAGCGCTCCTTCGAGGAGACCTTCCGCGCGGTCGGGCTGTCCGTCGACTGGTCGCTGCTTTACACCACCATCGGGGAGCGGGCGCAGATCGTTACGCAGCAAGCCTTCCTCGAAGGACTGTCCAACGGGGACGCTTATCGGGCGCACGGGCCCACGTTATGGGACACCACCTTCCGCACCGCCGTGGCCCAGGCCGAGCTGCAGGAGAGGGAGATCTATGGCGCCTTCTACGAGCTCGACTTCGACGGTATCAAGGTGAAGACCACCCGTCCCGAACTGCTGCCCGCCTGCGTGGCGCTGGTGGCACACCCGGAAGACGAGCGCTACCAACAAATTTTCGGCACGAGCGTGAAGACGCCGCTCGGCGAGCCGGTGCCCGTGCTGGCCCACCGCCTCGCCGACCCCGAGAAGGGCACCGGCATCGCGATGGTGTGCACCTTCGGCGACGTGACCGACGTGGTGTGGCAGCGCGAGCTTGACCTGCCGATCCGGCCGGTGCTCGGCTTTGACGGGCGCTTCCTGCCCGACGTGCCGCACATCGGCGGCAGGAACGTGGCGCAGGCGCGCAAGCGCATCGCCGACCTGCTGGACCTGGTGCCCGAGCCCATCACGCACGCCGTCAAGTTCTACGAGCGCGGCGACCGTCCCCTGGAGATCATCCCGACCGGGCAGTGGTATCTGCGCAACGGCGGCCGCGATCCCGAGCTGCGCGAGCAGCTGCTGGCGCGCGGGCGCGAGCTGATCTGGCACCCTCCACACATGCGCGTGCGGTACGAGCATTGGGTCAACGGGTTGACCGGGGACTGGCTCGTGAGCCGGCAACGCTTTTTCGGCGTGCCCATTCCCATTTGGTACCCGATAGATCCTTCCGGCATCGTGGAGTATGACAAGCCGATCGTCCCCACCCACCTGCCCGCCGACCCGGCCGTGGACACCGCGCCCGGTTTCGACGAGGCGCAGCGCGGCAAGCCCGGTGGTTTCATAGGCGAGACAGACGTGTTCGACACGTGGGCCACATCCAGCCTGACGCCTGCGATCGCGGGTTTCGAGGGCACCATGGACCTGCGCCCGCAGGGCCCGGAGATCATTCGCACCTGGCTTTTCGACACCGTGCTGCGCTCGCACGCACTGCGCGGCGAGCTGCCGTGGCGCCACGCAATGATCAACGGCTGGATCCTCGATCCCGAGCGCAAGAAGATGTCAAAGTCGGTGGGCAACGTGGTGACCCCGATGGCGCTGCTGCGTGAGTACTCGCCCGATGCCGTGCGCTACTGGGCGGCCGCGGCGAGCCCAGGCACCGATACGGCCTTTGACACCGGGCAGATGCGGGTGGGGCGGCGCCTGGCGACGAAAATCCTCAACGCCACAAGGTTCGTGCTCGGCCTGCCGTCCAATGTGGATGCCGGTGATGAGGCGCTGGACCTGGCGATGCTGGCGGCCCTCGCCCGAACCGTCCAGTCGGCCACGGCCGCCCTCGATGATTACGACTACGCCGCCGCCCTAGACGTGACGGAGCGCTTCTTCTGGACCTTCTGTGACGACTACCTGGAGCTGGTGAAGGCCCGCGCCTACGAGCACGGCTGCCCGCCCGCGATGCGTACCGCCCTGTCCACGCTGCTACGGCTCTTCGCGCCGATGCTGCCGTTCGTGACCGAGGAGGCCTGGTCATGGGAGCCGTCGTGGTGGCAGGAGGGCAGCATCCACCTGGCACCCTGGCCAATCACCGCCAACCCGCCCTCTCCCGCCAACGGCGATCCGGCGCTGCTGGCGCTGGCGAGCGAGGCGATCGGTGCCGTGCGCCGGGCCAAGTCTGCGGCGCAGGTGTCGATGAAGGCGCCCGTGGCGAGCCTTGTCGTGACGGGCGATGATCCGTCCTGGCAGCTGCTGTCCCTGGCCGCCGGCGACCTGCGCGCGGCCGGGGTCATCGACTCGCTTACCCACCGGCCCGGGCCCGCCCTCGCCTTCGAGGTCAGCCTCTAATTAGCTGCGCATATCGTGGTGATCGATTGTCATAGATTCCACCTCGTCAATCCAGTATAGAGGAGCAGCTGGGTCAAAGCGGAATTGTTGATGTCCGCGCCGAGCAGACGCGAGCGCCGTATCGTCGCCGAGGCGGCCTCGGCGCAGAGTGCAGGTACGCACGTGCCATAAGCTCGCGCTGGTCATCGCGGGCGGCCACGTTGTCAGGACAGCGCGACGCGATTTATGGCGCCAGCCTGAGGGTCACCGCTCGGTCGGCCCCCGCCGATGTCCCAGTGGCGCCCGCATTGAGGTGCCAGCCCGTGAGGCAGCCGGGAGGGTTCCATTGGTCCGCGGCCTAGCGCCAAGGCCGTGTAGATAAGGCATTTGGCCTGGTGTCAAGGGTTTGGCGGGGCGAGGATGTCGATGTTGAGGGTGGCTTTGTAGCTGGTGCGGTTGATGTTGGGGCCGCGGGCTT
>Ga0075421_100013330_pt1 | contig 10244 bp, 8 predicted proteins | sample SoiMetdeltSBSDD5_FD_75292 | JGI IMG/M metagenome (GOLD analysis project Ga0075421, IMG submission 75292) | Bulk soil microbial communities from a Populus tree surrounding site in Tennessee, USA - Soil MetaG P. deltoides SBSDD5 | ecosystem: Environmental > Terrestrial > Soil > Tree plantation... | reverse complement strand
AGTCCGAAGCTCTTCTCACGCCCAGCACCCTCTTGCGCCGCATGCATAAAGCCGTCGCCCCCGCCGGTAATGACCATAAAACCTGCCTGCACCATACGCTGGGCAAACGCTTTCGCGAGTCCATAGGCGGGATGTGAGGCCTGCACCCGCGCCGAGCCAAACACCGTCACCTTGCGCACGTCACGATAACGCGCAAACACGCTCAGAGCGTAGCGCAATTCCCGCACCGCCCGGTGCATCACTTTTAGATCTCCACGCTCCAGGTCACGTGAGCGCAGGATAGTGGCCACAAACGCCGTAATTAAATCGGTGACGGGTGCGCCGCCCGCCGCAGAAAGCTGCTGTTGCACATCCGGGGGAAGCTGTGTGGACGGTGATTCCTGTTCTATCGGCATAGAGTCTTCCTACGGGCTATACCAGGACGTCTCATGATTGGTCTGCCTCTCGGCTCACAAGTATGCTATACCATTATACCCGCTGGATAGCGCGTTGGCGTGAGAGACCCTGGAGGAGATCATCCTATGGAGTATCGTACCTTAGGCAAGACTGGCTTGCGTGTCTCAGCCCTGGGCTTTGGCTGTGGCAACGTCGGTGGCCTGCTCATTCGTGAGGAGCCGCGTACCCGCGTGCGGGCGGTGGCGCGGGCGATTGAGGCTGGCATTAATTACTTCGACACTGCGTCCATGTATGGTAATGGCCAGTCGGAGCAGAATCTCGGGCAGGTGCTGAACGAACTCAAGCCCGACGTGTACGTCGGGACCAAGGTGCGTATTCGCCCTGACGAGATGGGTGACCTGCGCGGTGCCATTCACCGCTCAGTCGAGGCGAGCTTGACCCGTATGGCGCGGGAACAGGTGGACTTGATTCAGCTCCATAATCACATTGTCCAGCGCCGGACGCCTGGCGGTGAGAGAGAAGCGGCACTCACGTCCCAAGAAGTACTCGAAGACGTCATCGCCGCCTTTCGACAGCTCCAGGCTGACGGCAAAGTACGCTTTTACGGTATCACGGGTCTGGGCGACACGGCGGCACTCTTCGAGGTCATGGATTCGGCTCTGCTGCACACAGTGCAGGTGTGCTATAACCTGCTCAATCCCAGCGCTGGCCATCCTGTACCCAAGGGCTTTCCGAGCCAGGATTTTCGCTTGCTGATCGACCGAGCTACGGCCCAGGGTATGGGCTCTATTGGCATTCGCGTGTTGGCCGCCGGAGCGCTCTCTGGTCAGGAGGGACGTCATCCTATCGCCGTCCCCAGCGTGGAGCCCATTGCCTCAGGCCCAGACTACCGTACTGATGTCGAGCGGGCTAGAGCTCTGGCGTTTCTGGTCGAGGCAGGATATGCCAGCAACCTGATCGAGGCCGCCATGCGCTTCGCCTGGAACAAAACCAATTTGTCGACGGCTCTGGTAGGTGTCTCGAGCATGGAACATCTCGAACAGGCCATTGCCGCGCAGGCGCGGGGTGGCCTGCCAGCGGTAGCCTTGGAACGCCTGCCCCATGCCTGGAGGCAGTTTGCCGCGGCCTAAAGGGCTGGTCAGCCAGCGCGTAGGTCCAGCAGTGTCCACAGGCCAATCAGGAGAAAGCCAACACCGGCAATGCCCTTGAGGAGACGGGGAGATAGGACGGTCGAGAGCTGGCCGCCGATCAGGACAGCGAGCAGGCTCGAAAGGGCGAGAGCCCCGGCAGAGGCGACAAATACCCCGAGGCGGCTCAGGCGTGGGTCTGCCGCGAAGAGCAGCGTCGCGACCTGGGTTTTGTCGCCGAGTTCCGCCAGGAAGACCGTCACAAAAATGGACCACAGCCCCATCATGGTATGCCTCTCTTGCTAAAAACTCGCCCGCACGCCAGCACGCGGGCTGACGCTGGGGGCTGGGAAGCCGATAAACTCTTCGTAGTTGGCATTAAACAGGTTGTCGACAGCGACGAAGACCTGCCAGTGTCGGGTGAGTGTCCAGTTCACTGCAAGATCAACGCGCGCGTAGGCATCGAGCGTCTTGGGTCCGGTGGGAATCGACGAATCCGGCACTGTGCCGACCACGATCGTATGGAGGTAGACATCCAGGTCTGGCCGCGGCGCCCACTGTACCGCAAAGCCGCCACGCCATTTCGGACGATTGCGGAGCTTCGCTGTAGTCCCCTCGATGTTCGTCTGGAGATAGGTCAGGTGGGCTGTGGTGCTGAGGTATGACCAGGGCTGCAGACGTAGAGACATTTCCACGCCTTGCGCGGTGGTCTGCGCACGGTTGACTAAGCGCGGGGGAGGTCCAGGGTCAAAATCGATCAGATTGGTAAATTCGCTGTAAAAGTATGTCACACCTACGGTAAAACGCTGTCCCCACAGGGCTTGCGTCACGCCGGCATCAACACTGCGGCTGGTCTCGGGGAGGAGGTCCGGGTTCCCCACCAGAGGATTGCCCAGAGCGAAAAAACTTGGCAACTTAAAGGCTTTCCCAGCATTCACGCGGAGGGTCGTGTCGGTAGCTTCCAGAGTATACAAGACCCCGAGGCGCGGGCTGGCCTGGGTATCAAACTTCTGCGGCAAATCCACGCGTACCCCACCTTGGACCAACAGCCCTGGTAACAGGGAGAACTGGGCCTCAAAAAACGGACCCCAGGTGGTTCGGGAGAGTGTAAAATTCGTTGGAACGACAAAGCTTCCCACGAACAAACTGCCGTCGCTAGTGCCATCCTCAAACTGCACTTGCGCTCCCACGGCAAACTGTACCCCCCGCGCTATCGTGAAGAGATGCCGTACTGTGATATCTTCACGAGTAAAACTGTCGTCGGTCACACTGGGAGGAATGCCCACAGGATCCCGTACTCCGGGGGCGACGCCGGGAGAGTCGATATGATCGTTGTGATCGAACAGCCCGAACTGGAGGCTGTATTCCCACCAGAGTGTTGGTGTGTGCTTCAGCGTCAGACCGGTCGTCAAGTCTTGGGCATCACGCTTCTCCGTCGTCCGCAGCACCGCGAACTCGGGACCACCGCTGTCATCCGGGAAGGCTTTACTGCGGCTGTCAGCGTAACGCACGACCCCACGCAACTCCATGGCATCTGTGAGATGGACACCGAGATTGGCCTGCAGTGTTGCGCCCAGAAAACGATTGCCTTCGACGGGTATGCCGTTATCCAGGTACGACCCACTGACGGCATAGTCTAGCACGCCCAGGGTCCCGTTAGCCTGGAGCAAGGTACGATACGCCCCAAAACGCCCTGCCGAGGCCTCTACACTGCCCTGCGGCCTCCCTTCTCCACGTCGGGTAATAATATTAATGACGCCGCCGAGTGCGCCTGACCCGTAGACCGCCGACAGCGGACCGCGTACGATTTCTATACGCTCGATATTATCGGTGCTCAGCGTTGAGAAATCAAAAGATCCCCCACGGCTATTGGTGGGATCATTAACTTTGACTCCGTCAATGAGCACCACCGTAAAATTGGGATCACTCCCGCGCACATATACGGAGCTGATGCCGCCACGGGCTCCAGCCTGATCAATATGGACCCCCGGAACCTGACGCAAGAGTTCCGTGACACTGGTGGCTTGCTGGGCCGCAATCTGCTCACGCGAAATAATCGTCACTGGTGCGGTGGTCTGGTCAAGCGGGGTCGGGGCCACGGTCGCTGTGACTATCACAGGCTCCAGTGCCAGGGGCTTCTCTGCAGGTGCCCTCCCTTGACCGAGGGTGTCAGCGGCCCACCCCCACCCTAGGACGAACGCCAACCCCAGTTGCCCATACCAGGCCCAGAGGCGCCACCCTCTCGCATCCTGGGTCAGCCTCTCCTTGGAGATGCTTTGCCTTGAGCGTGTCCGTTGCATACTCCCCCCTTACTCTGTAGCTCCTGCCCGTAGTCTAGAAGACGTTGCGACACCAGGAAAAAATCCGTATGCTCGGCATACTATACCTGAGCTGCAAGTTATCGACATAGGCAGTGAGTCCATGCGAAGAAAATACTGTTGCTTCATATTCCTCCTCGGCGGGGCATGCGGGCTGCTGAGTTGCCTTGCCCCTCCCGAGCTACCAAGCGGTGCGCAGCCGTACGCGCGCATCATCTTGCCAGAGGCGATACGCCTCGTGGCGCTCGATAATCAGACCTTCGACCCACGTCTGCGGACGAGAGAAATTCAGGTCACTCCTGGCTTTCATACTCTGCGCTTTGCCTATGCCGGGAACAGTCCGCAGCATGCTGGCCAGCAGAATGACCCCTTACAATTTGAAGTCCAGGCGGGACACCAGTACGTCTTTGAGGCCAGGACATGAGGGATCATCTGGCGGCCGGTGGTCGCAGCCCATACCCTGATTCCTCAATACTGTACAACACATGCGTGTACAGAGGCGGAGACACAGGCACCAAAGTTTGAGCCATCAAGCTGTAACTAACCCCTCTCTCGCCTCACAGCCCTCGCGCAGAGGGGGAAAGCCCAGGAGGAAGCCATGAGTGAGCGCGCGGATTTCCGCCAGTTTTATCGGGATGCGCATGCAGTGTCCAACTTGAGTGAGCGCGAGAAGATATTTATGGGGTTGGCGGTTGCCTTCGTACGTAACTGTCAGCCGTGAGTGGAGCGACGCCTTGCGGACGCAAGGAAAGCTGGTATCTCCGAGGCAGACCTGAACGCTAGCGTGGACGTCATTGCTGCAGTCGATGCCGGCATTATTCAGTCCCTGAACATTCGCGCCACAGCTCAGCTCAAGCGTGATGCGCTGCAGAGTCACGAGTGAGGAAGGGAAAGCACCACGGATTATACCATTCAGCGTGGAACACCACACCTTTCACGGTTGCGCCTGCGGCGAGCTGTGGATGGCTCCCACCTTCCTTGCGTCCCTCGGGTGCCTACCGCTATCTAGTGGTAGCAAGCGCTGTTGGTAAGACCAGCTCTACCCATTGTGTATACATTTTTCCAGAGGGATGGAGACCATCGGTAGCGAGGAGGCTCGCATCCTGAAGCGCCTGCCGCGACACTGGTGTAACGTCCACATAGTGTGCCCCAGCTTGGGTGGCTTCTTGGCGATTAATAGCATTGAAGTGGTCGATAGCAGCGGCAATCGCAGCCCGCTGGTGTCCTGCAGCAAAGGGCGTCACACTCCAGTCTGGAATGGATAGGACGATGACGTGCGCGGCATGGCCGCCGGCATAGGCAATAGCCGTGTGCAACAGTTGACGCAATTGCTGGCGGTATGCCTCTCCACTGCGTCCGCGATACTGATCGTTAACGCCGATCAGGAGTGACACCAGATCAAACGGCCCCTGGGGCTGCTGGCGCTCGATACCAGCCATTAACTCGTCGGTCGTCCAGCCAGTGCGGGCGATGATGAGCGGCTCAGCGACTGGGAGGCCGTTGGCACGCAACTGCGCTGCCAGTTGCACCGGCCAGCGCTCTGCTGGCGCAACGCTGGCACCAATCGTGTACGAGTCGCCTAAAGCCAAATAACGCACAGGTCGTCTTTCCTGGCTCTGCCCCACATCCGACGCTAGCACATAGCCTACCAACACACCACTGATGATGCGCAGGATGGCACAGAGCTGGGGCCGATATCGAGGGATATTCTTGGTGATCATTGTGTCATATCCGTTCTACATGCCGCCATAGGGCGTGACAAGACCATTATCATGTCTTAGAATAGCGTCTATATCAGATGTCCTACACGTACTGATGGCACAGGAGCTTCAACTATGATCCAGCTCAAAAGGCTTGGCCACGTCCTGTTAAAAGTTGCTGATGTGGAGCGCTCCAAAGCATTCTACTCCGATCTGCTTGGCTTTGAAGTGGTTGAGCAGGATCCGGTCCATGGTGGTGTGTTCATGACCCTCGGGGAGTACGGCCATACGATCGACCTCTCGCCTGTGGATGATCCTGAGACAGCGCAAGCGCTGGTGCCGAATCGCCTCGGTGTACATCACTTTGCGTTCCAGGTTGACAGCTTCGAGGCCCTGAAGGACGCCTATTTTACGCTGCAGGACCACGGCGTCGAAGTGGTACGGGTCATCGATCACGTGAGCCAGAAGAGTATTTATTTTCACGATCCAGACGGCAATCGGCTTGAGATCTACTACGAGTTGCCCAACGCTCTGGAGATGTTCCGCCAGGGGCGTGAAGATCGCGACGAGCCATTCGTCTTCACGCGCTAAGTGCTGCGCAGCGCAATTGCCTCGCTAGTTTGGCGAGGGGGAACATCTGGGGGCTCCAACGGCGTCAAACGGCGTCAAAGGTGAAGGACCAGGCCACCCGGTCCGTCTCTGCAAAATGTAGCCGTGCCCGTAAGAGATTATCTGTATAGGAAACAACGGTAATGCCTGGGGTTTCACATTGGGTTGTGTGCCACGTCAAACCCTCAGGCACAGCGATTGCCAGGGTCCAGTGCGTGCCAGGAGTCCCCAGCCCCAGGCCTGAGAGGGTACGTTTGGCGCTATCCCATTGCACCTGTGCGAGTTCTATCGCTCCCTGGGTGTAGTGCCGATCCGTGCCGACCACCTGAGGCATGCTGCGCTGTTCACGTATAGCAAGCAGGCGCACAGAGGCAGGGGCAAAGTGGAGTCGCACAGTACCATTGCTGACTGGGAGTAGGTGTTGCGCCCAGAAGTCGTAGACCAGATAGGGAGCGGCGCTTTCCAGCCCCAGGCGTGACACGACAAAGTCACGCGTTACTTCAGCCTCCTCATCCCAATTAAAATAGCCGACGAGCCACCAGGAGCTGAAATCTGTATGGATAGGCAGGGCAAACAGTTCAGGGCGGTCCTTCTCGAACAGATCGAGAGGCCGTGCGGCCTCGCCATAGGTTGGTAACACCTTGGTCAGGATGGCGAGCCGTGCGGCGTCCAGGTCGTACAGGCGGTCTCCAGAAATCACAGTGCCACCCGAGAGGGCAATGAGCGAGGCGACAGCCTGGGCCTGAGGTAAGGTGAGCAGCGCCAAGCAGAGGTGGTCGGCATCGTTTGTCCAGGTGCGCCGATGGAAGTAATAGCACTTGGCGACTGCGGGGGCCGTACTACTGCTATGTTTGACATAGTGCTCCCAGGTAGGACGAGGCAGGTCTTGCTCGATACGCAGGCTATCGATGAGTCCTACGGTCACTTGCCCTGGACCGCAGTCGAGGAGATGGCGCTGTGGACCCATCGCCGCGCGCATGGTTTCCATGCCGAGCCGATACGCCTGGGCCCGGCTCACGGTGGGGTCATAATAGCGCTCGATCGCCAGCAGTGTCCACTCGACGAAGTCGATCTTGATGAAATCATAGCCCCAGACGTCAACGATGGTATGGATAAGTTCCCGCAGCCATTGCCGTGCTTCAGGATGGGTGATGTCGAGAATATACCGGACCCCGCGGGTGCTGGCCGTGGTCTGCAGGTTCCCCTCGGCATCGTGTGCGAGCCATTCTGGATGCGTCTGCACCAGAGTGGCGTGTTCTGAGACAGCGTAAGGGGCCAGCCAGATACCAGGCTGTAATCCCAGGCGGCGAATTTCTGCAGCCAGCCACGCCATGCCGTGTGGGTACAGCTCATTCGCTTCCCAGTCCCCGAAGGCTCGTTGATAGCCATCATCGACCTGCACCCATTGCATCCCATACGGTTTGAGATGCTGCGCGATGCACGCCGCGTTCCGCAGTTGCTCTGCCTCTGTGGCCTGGATACGCGTATAGAACCAGGAGCACCAACCGTGCAGGATCGGCTTGAGCTGCACGTGGTGCAGTCGCCCACACAACGCGGCGTACTCTTCCAGTCCTGTGAAGGGATCGGGAGCGAGTAAAACGAGGCAGCGACCGGAACTGAGGCGCCTTCCCGGGGGGAGCACAAAGGCACGGTGATAGAGTGACCGGGCGGTGAGGTCAAACGCCGGCTGTCCCTGGCGCCACACCCGGGACATATCCCAGGAGGCGAGGACCTGGCCTTCCGCATCGCGGTTCTCGAGGTATCCCACCACCAGCGTTTCTTGGGACGCTGGCATATGAAAAGCGGCATGCCAGGAGCTGCTGATATCGCGCCGCCCCTGCCAGGCAAGATCAAGCATTTCCCCCGGATCCGAATACAGATAACCCTGACGCAAGACCCGGTGCACACGGCTATAGATACCCCCAGTGCCAAAAAAGCACCCAGAGCGTTCGTCCAGGAGCGCGCGCAGCGGCTCGGCATGCTGCACGACCACAGGCTCAGGCGAGACATTGGTCACGATGATTTCCACGATGGCTCCTGCGCATTCATGCAGCAGGGTGATACGCTGTTCCAGGTCGATGTGCTGGTGCGTGTCGTGGCACTGGACTTGCAATTGTAAGCCAGCCAGGGGAGGCTCCGTCAGGGTGACGATACGATAGGCGCGCGTATAGTATGGGTCGGAGGCCAAGGCGTTACCCTGGTGCAAAGCGGCACCGGCCGTGGCAGACAGTATCAGAGGCAGGGATGAGGCCGTAGCGAGGGAGGCCCCCCCACGGCCAAGGTCATACTCCAGGTGGAGAAAAGCGCTCGCCAGACGGATAGGTTCTTCGCCCTCTTCGCTTCTCCAGGACAGTGTGTTTGCTGTGGTCATGCGCGCTACGCTCTCAATGCTTCTGGGGGCTTTCGCCAGGCAGTTTCTCTCAGGATCACGTGCGAATATTATTGCCCGCCGGCAGGCAGAACGTGTAGAATCGAGTTCTTATGTGTGCCACCGTCAGGGTAACCGTCTCAAGCCCTACAACCGAGCATGGCGTACCGCCCAGGAAAAGGTCGGGTTGCCGGGGAAACTGATGCACGATTCGCAGATCGCAGATCGCGGACACAACAGGGACAAACACCCCTGGCAAAAACCTCCCTCCTCACAAGTCTATGAAACATGATATGGAAGCGTATCGGTGCTGGTGTGCCGCCTGGACTTCAAATCCAGTGGACGCGGTTAACTCCCGCGTTGGTGGGTTCGACTCCCATACGCTTCCGCCACTCTGTTGCAAATACTTCGAAGCTATCATACTTTTGACACTGCGTCCTCTCTCGGCTGGGCACCTTCCGATATAGCCAGGTTGTAGCCACGGCGCGCACGATAGGCTGCCGCTTGGGGTTAAGGCCAGGCGGATGTCACCCTCGTTTACAATATTAGCAGCACCTGGCAACTTTGCGGCGGAAAGATTTGCTTCCACGGCTCAGGAATGAGCATTCAATCTATTGACTTGGTCGACTGTTCTGCCTTGAACTTTACGGATTCTGCTCAAGGCTCTGTGCGAACGAAGATACGAGCATGACTGTCAAGGTTTATGCATCTCGGGCATAATAGAGAGCGCACTGTTGTGCCTTCTTGACCAACGTCCCTACTCGATGTCCGTAGGAGATGCCTCACATGACCTACTCTGTGCATGCGCACGTCGCGCTTAAACATGTGTTCTCGCTTGCCGCGTCGCCGGATGGTACCTGGCTTGCCGTCGCCGTGCAACGGCTCGACCGCGACGGTGTGAAGTACGTCAGTGACCTCTGGAAAGTCCCGACCGACGGCTCGCCGCCAACGCAATTAACGCGCGGTGACACGCAGGATACCGCACCCTGCTTCCGTCACGACGGCGCCCTGAGCTTCTTGTCGAATCGCCCGCCCAACGAGTTCAAGCCGGACGAAGAGGCGGACAAGCGGATGCAGGTCTGGGTGCTGCCGGCTGGCGGCGGCGAGCCGCAGCAGCTGACCGACGAGCCGCTCGGCGTCGAAGCGTTCCAGTTTGCCAAAAGTGCCGCGCGCCTTGTCCTGTTGGCGCCCGTGCTGCCGCACGTTGCCCACGACAAACAGCGCGAGACAGCAGCCGAGCACGCCAAGAAAGGCCCGAGCGTCCGGCGCTATACGCAGCAACCCGTGCGCCATTGGGATCACTGGCTGCATGAGAATGTCGACCTACCGAACACGCATGTGATCGCCTACGCGGTAGACGGCACCAACCGTGTCGACCTGACGCCCGCGGCCCAGCGCGAGTTCGCTATCGAGCCGCACCTCGACGTGTCCGCTGACGGCACCCTGGTAGCCGTGACACGGCAAACCCCAGGGGCCGACCGCGAGCTTGATACCACTATCCTCCTGATCGATATTGCATCGACCAAGCAAACCGTGTTTGGCGCGGGCACAAACGTCAGTAACGAGCCGGTATACATCTCGCCCGATGGCACGAGACTCGCCACGGTGCGCAGCTTCCGTTCCCCGCAAGCCGTGATGCGCCCAATCCTGACGCTGATCGACATTGTGAGCGGTACAGAGCGGGAACTGGCCAGGGACTGGGACCGCTGGCCGCACCTGGCGGCGT
>Ga0075421_100013328_pt1 | contig 10245 bp, 5 predicted proteins | sample SoiMetdeltSBSDD5_FD_75292 | JGI IMG/M metagenome (GOLD analysis project Ga0075421, IMG submission 75292) | Bulk soil microbial communities from a Populus tree surrounding site in Tennessee, USA - Soil MetaG P. deltoides SBSDD5 | ecosystem: Environmental > Terrestrial > Soil > Tree plantation... | reverse complement strand
CGGGGGCGCGAGGTTACCCTGGGGCGGCTCGGTCCGGGCGCCTCGGTCGTCATGCCGCCGGACGACCCGGCGGCGCTTGGTGCAGTCAACCGCGCGCTCGCGGCCCGGGGCCTGCCCTGGAGCTATGGCGATCTCTCGCTGCAACCCTCCAACAGCGACAGCAACGGCATCATAGGCAAGCATCGAGTCCTCCGCCGGTATTCACTTCGGTCGGGCGGCAGCGGCCGCACCGGGGTACTCACGACAGCCGGCGGAGCGCCTTGGATCGTGCGGGCAGGAGACATCGTATTGCTGGGAAGCCGATTGGAGCCGGCATGGACCGAGCTGCCGGTGTCGGCTGGGTTCATGCCTTTCATGGACGTGCTGCTCAATCGTCTGGCCCGAGGCGAGACCGCGCTGGCGCAGGGCGCGGCCGGCGATCCCATCACCTTGCCCGATCTGGTAAGCGAAGTCAGGCAGGGCGAGCGACAGTGGCGGGTCGAGGGGGGCGGGCTCTTCCACCCCACCGAGCTCGGAGTCCACTTCCTGCTTGCCGGCCGGGACACCATCGGCGCCATCAGCGTCAACCCGGATCCCCGCGAGTCCCGGCTTGAGCGAGCCGGCGACGCGCAGGTGCGTCGGCTGTGGCGAGGATCTCGGGTGGTCGATCTGCCGGAGGCCGGTGAGGTGGCGTTCTCCTCCGCCTCTCGTGGCGATCTGCGGGGTCCACTGCTGTGGATGGCGCTGCTGATCGGGGGCCTGGAGGTGGGGTTTGCCAGCGCATGGAGGCGGCGGGAGTGAGCCTCAAGCTGATTGTCGACGCCTTCGAGCGCGCCCCCCAAGTGCAGGAGCTAGCCCAGCGCTTGCCCGGGCGAGACACGGCGCTTCATCTCGGCGGACTGCCCGGGTCCAGCGGGGCGGTGATGGTAGCATGGCTGGTCCGCACCTTTCCCCAGCGCTTGGTGACGGTGGTCGCTCCCTCACCGGCGGAGGCCGAGCGCTGGCTGACCGATCTCGGTCACCTGGCCGACGTTCCTGCTGCTCTCTATCCCCAGCGCGAAGCGTTGGGAGAGGACGAGCCGCACTACGAGATAGCGGGTGAGCGCGCCGAGACGGTTCAGGCGCTGCTCGAGAGCCGGCTTCGGGTGCTGGTCACTACCGCACGGGCCACTGCGGAACGAACCCTGCTGCCGGCAGCACTCGAGCGGCTGCGTTTGAGTCTGGCGGTGGGCGACCGCCGCTCGCCCGCGGAGGTTGCCCGGGCGCTCGAGGCCATGGGCTACAAGCGGGTGCCCACGGTTACCGAAGTGGCGGAGTTCAGCGTTCGGGGTGGGATCCTGGACCTGTACGGATTCGGCATGGCCACACCTGCCCGGCTCGAGTGGTGGGGCGACGACATTATTTCCTTGCGGGGCTTCGATCTCACGAGTCAGCGCTCGCTGGAAGAACTCCGGGAGATCACCGTTCTCCCGATCAACACCCAGGCGGTCACGGAGGAGGCGGAAGGTCAGTCGGTCAGTCGGTCGGACGGTCACCGCCGCACACTTCTCGAGCTCCTCCCGCCCGACACACTCCTCATCCAGGAAGCCGCGGGGCCCGATCTCGAGGAGGTGAGCCGGGCCTGGAATGAAGCGGCGCATCATCTGGATGTGGCTCGCCGGCTGGGTGAGGAGGTCCCCACCCGGGAGGCCATCTTCGAACCGCCGGACCAATGGCGCTCCCGGATGGAATCGTTCCCCCGGCTCCTGGTGCGGGACGAGAGGGTGGATCTGCAGTTCGGCTTCTTCCCCCCGGAGCGGGTGGATCGCGATCTCAACCGGCTTCGAGCGCTGCTCCGATCCGGGACTTCGACGCTCATTCTGTGCGACAATGAAGGGCAGCTCGAACGGATGGACGAGCTGCTCGAGTCCTCGCCCGATGCCACGCTGGCCATCGGCGCGCTCGAGGGCGGGTTCGTCATGCCCACAATCCGGGTGCTCACCGACCACGAGATCTTCCGACGCGCCCGCCGGCTCCGCCGCCCTCGGCGCTACCGAGAAGCTGCTCCCTCGGCTGCCACCGGCGCGCTCACGCTGGGCGATTACGTGGTGCATCTCGAGCACGGCATCGGGATCTACCGCGGAATCGAGACCATCACAGCGGGAGAGTCGACGCTCGAGGTGGCCATCGTCGAATACGAAGGTGGCGACCGGCTCAATGTCCCCCTCTACCGGCTGGACCAGTTGGAGCGCTACCGCGCGGCCGGGGAAGACGGAGACCGTCCTCCTCCCCGCATCCACCGGCTCGGGGGAAACAGCTGGCAGCGGGTGCGGGAGAAAACCCGACAAGCCATCAAGCAGATGGCTGCCGAGCTGCTCGACCTCTACGCCCGGCGCACCGTCATCACTGGGTACGCTTTTCCGCCGGACACCAAGTGGCAGCGGGAGCTGGAGTCGAGCTTCCTGTACGAGGACACGCCCGATCAACGCAAGGCAACTGAGGAAGTGAAGCGGGACATGGAACAGCCATTACCCATGGACCGCCTGCTGGTGGGAGATGTGGGCTACGGCAAGACCGAGATTGCGGTGCGGGCCGCATTCAAGGCGGTGCAGGCCGGCAAGCAGGTTGCGGTCCTGGTCCCCACCACCATCCTGGCCGAGCAGCACGGGCGGACCTTCATCGAGCGGCTGGCCGACTTTCCGGTAAAGATCGAAGTGCTCTCCCGGTTCCGAACTGCCAAAGAGCAAAAGGCGGCGCTAGCGCGATTGGCCCAGGGCCAGATCGATGTGGTGATTGGAACCCACCGGCTCCTCTCGAAAGACGTCGTCTTCCACGATCTCGGCCTGCTGGTGGTGGACGAGGAGCACCGGTTCGGGGTGCGGCACAAGGAACGGCTCAAGGCGCTTCGTCTGGCCGTTGACGTGCTGACGCTGACCGCGACTCCGATCCCGCGCACCCTGCACTTGTCGTTGGCTGGCCTGCGGGACCTGACGCTTATCGAGACACCGCCTCGCGACCGCTCTCCCATTCTCACCTTCGTGGAGCCGTGGGACGATGCCCTCTTGGAGGAGGCGTTCGCCCGGGAGATCGACCGGGGAGGCCAGGTTTTCGTGGTGCACAACCGGATCGAGACGATCGACACCGTCGCCGCGAAGGTTCGGTCGCTGGCTCCCCGCGCCCGTATCGGAGTTGCCCACGGCCAGATGCCGGCCGAACAGCTGGAAGAAGTCATGCGCTGCTTCGTGGCGGGCGAGGTGGACATTCTGGTCTCGACCATGATCGTGGAATCCGGGCTCGACGTGCCCAACGCGAACACCATGGTGGTGCACGACGCCCATCGGTTCGGCCTGGCCCAGCTCTACCAGTTGCGCGGCCGGGTAGGCCGGAGCCACCGCCGCGCGTATTGCTATCTCCTGGTGCCGGATTCGATCGACGCCGTGGCCGAGGAACGACTGCGGGTCCTGGAGCATCATACCGAACTGGGGGCAGGATACCGGATTGCCCTCAAGGACCTGGAGATCCGGGGTGCGGGTAACCTGTTAGGGGCCGAGCAGTCCGGCCACGCTCAAGCGGTTGGCTTCGACCTCTATCTCCGATGGCTGGAAGAGACGGTTCGCTCGCTGCGGGGTCAGGGCGTCGCCGAGCAGCCGCCTCCACCCGAGGTGGTGCTCGACCGGCCGGCCCATCTGCCGGACGGGTACATCCCGGACGATGATGTCAAGCTGGATCTATATCGGCGACTGGCGCGGGCCGCGACATCCGGTGAAATTGATGGGCTCCGCGACGAACTGCGCGAGCGGTTTGGGCCGCTACCCGACATGGCTGAGACGCTGCTCGACGTAGCGCGGCTCCGTGTCATGGGAGCGGCTCTCGGCTTGCAGAACGTGCTGGTGCGAGGCGAGGAGGCACGGCTCACCTTCCGGCCGGGCACCACGCCCCGGTTGGCCGGGCTGACCTCCGCGCTCGATGACGTCCAGCTCGCCGCCGAGGTGCGCCGCACTGTGCCGCTGTCTTTGCGGCTGGAACGGCTCGGCGGCGAGCCGATGGTGCCGGCGTTGGTGCGTGCGTTGCGGAAAGCGTCGTAAAGATAGGCTAGACCCTAGACTCTAGACCTTAGACTGTACCACTTACACGGAGTTCGAATGCGTCGTCGTCTCGCGGTTGTTACAGCTCTCCTTCTGGCCGCCACCCTCACCGCCTGCTCCGATTTCCGCGACCTCTTTTCCGCGCACGCGGACGTGGCCGCGGAGGCCAGCGGGCAGCGGCTGACACCCGATCGGCTGGCGCAAGTAATGAATAGCGGGAAGGGGGTTCGCCCCAACCGCGAAGCGGCGAACTTCGTGGCCAACGTCTGGATCGACTACACGCTATTCGCGCAGGCGCTGGCCAACGGCAAGCTGCCCCGCGATTCCGCTAGCATAGCGCAGGCCGTATGGCCTCAGATCGCCGAAATCAAGGGAAGTCATTGGCACGATACCCTGATGGCTCGCCGGTCGCAGCTGCCCGACAATGCGGCCGACAGCGTGTATCGGGGCAATGATGTGCGAGTTCTCCAGCACATTCTCTACCGGGTCCAGCCGAACGCCGTCCCCGAGGTGCGCAACGTCGCCCGCAAAAAGGCGGAGGGAACCCTGGTACGGATCCGGCGCGGGGCCGATTTCGGGCAGGTGGCGTCCCAGGTCTCGGAGGATCCGGGGAGCAAGGCGGATAAGGGGTTCCTGCCGCCCAGTCCGCGCGGCCGGTTTGTGCCAGCCTTCGATAGCGCGGGTTGGTCCCTGGCCCCGGGTGCCACGAGCGGAGTGGTGGAGACGCCATTCGGCTACCACATCATCAAGCGGCCCAGCGCTGACGCGGTCCGCGACCGGCTCCGGAACTATCTGGTTCAGAGCGCCGGCAGCCGCCTCGATTCGATCTACATGGACAGCCTGGCAATTCTGAACGAGATCAAAGTCGACAAGGGTGCCGCCGGGGCCATGCGCGCAGCGGCCGAAGATCCGGACGAGGCCCGCCATTCGAACCGGAAGTTGACGACGTTCAAGGATGGCGAGCTGACAGTGGGCGAGTTCATGCGCTGGCTCGGCGCGCTGCCTCCGCAGTACGCCACGCAGCTGCGACAGGCGGACGATACCATGCTCACCCGGTTCGCCAAAGTGCTGAGTCAGAACGTGATCCTGCTGCGCCAGGCGGATTCGGCCAAAATCCGGATCACGTCAGAGGAGTGGAAGAGCATGGCCGACGGGTATCGCAGCCAGCTGGACACGCTCCAGGCCGAGATGGGTTTGGATACCGTCGCCCTGTGGGACTCGACCGCGGTAGCCGGCGACCGCAGCCGGGTGGCGGCCATGAAGGTGGACCAGTATTTCGACCGGCTGCTGACTGGGAAGTCGCGGCTCCGGCCGCTGCCTTCCACGTTGGCGACGCTGCTGCGGGACCGCTTCAGCTACAAGGTCTACGAGGCGGGCGTCAACCGGTCGGTCGAGATTGCCGAGGGTCTGCGCAGCAAGTCGGATTCGGCTCAAGCCAAGACCGGACCCCTACAGCCTGCTCCCGGTCCGGCTCCGATTCCGGGGGTAACCCCCGGCCCGGGCGACAGCGCCAGACAGCCGCAGTCTCAGCCGGGGGCCAAGCCGCCGGCAACCCCGGCGCCGGCTCCTCCCGCCGATAGCGCCAAGCGTCCGGGGCGATGAATAGCTCGAGTGCCGTGCTCCGGTTCGTGCTGGTCCCGCTGATCGCGGCGATCACTTCCGCTCGCGTGCTGCCGGCGCAGGACACGGCCATTACCGCGGTGGGCCCCCCGCTACCCGCGACGGATTCGGTTGCACTTCAGCCGCCGCCGCCGCCGCGGGACACGACCTTTGTGGTGGACCGGGTGGTTGCGGTGGTAGGCAACCGTCCGGTGCTCGCGTCGCAGGTGGACGAGGAGCTTTTTTCCCGCCAGTCGCAGGGAATGAAGCTCCCCACCGACCCCGAAGGTATGCAGTCGGTACGACACCAGATCATCTCCTCCATCATCGATGAGGAGCTGCTGGTGCAGGAGGCGCAGCGAGACACCGCGATCAGCGTCACCGATGAGGAGATCGCCAGTGGCGTAGAGGAGCAGGTGCGCAAGGTTCGCAGCAACTTCGGCTCCGAGATCGATTACGCTAACGAGCTCAGGAAGGCGGGGTTCCAGACACCGGAGGAATACCGCCGCTGGCTCACCGATCAGCAGCGGCGGGCAGCCTACCAGAACCGCCTGATCGAGAAGCTGCGCAACGACGGCAAGCTCAAGTCGATCGCACCGACTGAAAAGGAGATGAAGGAGTTCTTCGAGGAGCAGAAGTCGGCGCTCGGCACCCGGCCGGCCACGATTTCTTTCCGACAGATCGTGGTGACCCCGGAGCCTTCCCCGGCGGCCAAAGCCAAGACCAAGGCGCAGGCCGACTCCATCGCGCTCCAGCTGCGCCTGGGCGCTGACTTCGCCACCGCGGCGCGCCGCTTCTCCCAGGACCCGGGCTCGAAGGATCAGGGCGGCTCCCTCAACTGGTTCCGGCGCGGGGTCATGGTGCCCGAGTTCGAGCGGGTTGCCTTCTCCCTGCGGCCCGGCATGATCTCCGAGCCGGTGGAATCGCCATTCGGGTATCACATTATCCAGGTGGAGCGAGTCCAGCCGGCCGAGGTGCAGGCGCGTCACATCCTGCTGGTGCCCGAGATTGATTCGGCGCACGTGGACAGTGCCCGTCAGACCGCCGACCGGGTACAGAAGGAGCTCCTGGCGGGCGCTCCCTTCGATTCCCTGCAGCGGCTCTACCACGACCGCTCTGCCGAGCGGGAAGGGGAGAACGTGCCGGTGACGAAGCTGCCCGAGACCTACGCCAAGGCAATTGGTGATGCCGGCACTGGTACTGTGCTCCCGGTATTTACCATGGCGGGTTCGGGCGGACGCGAGCAGTTCGTCGTCCTTCAGGTCACCGATCGCCGGCCCGAGGGGGAGATCAGGTACGAGGACGTGAAAGACCGGATCCGGGAACAGCTGGGCCAGCAGCTTGCCATTCGCCGCTATATCGACCGCCTGCGCAACTCGACCTACGTCGAGATCAGGACCTGACGGAGAGGACGGGGAGGACGGAGAGGTCGGGGAGGAAGAGGGGCAGGCCCCGGATCGCGGTCGCGCTGGGCGATCCTCGCGGCATCGGGCCTGAGATCACCGCCCTCGCACTGGCCCAGCCGCTGAACGCAGAGATTGTCGCGGTCGGAGCCGAAGATCAGCTGGTTCCACTCCTGACCGAGCAGAAAATTTCAGTCGGTACCTGGGGCCTGGGCTCAGGCGATGCCGGTCAGGACCGACAGCGCGCCATTCGAGCCGGCCGGATCGCCGGCAACGCTGTCGAAACGGCGGCCAAGCTCGCCCTCAGCGGCGAGGTGGACGCGATCGTGACGGCCCCCGCCCATAAGCACGCGCTGCATCTCGCCGGCTTTCCCTATCCCGGACATACCGAGTGGTTGGCCCACCTGGCGGGCGACGTCGAGGTGGCCATGATGCTTGCGGCGGAGGCGGATGACGGCGAGCCCAGGCAGAGCCGGCTGCGGGTCGTGCTGGTCACCACCCATGTCCCCCTTCGCGATGTGCCCGCTCTGCTCACACTCGAGCGCATCGTGCGCATCGGAAAAGTCGTGCAGAAAGGCCTGCGATCCTGGTGGGGAATCGACCAGCCGCGGCTGGCCATCTGCGCACTCAATCCCCATGCCGGTGAGTCGGGGCTCTTCGGCGACGAGGAGGTGCGGGTTCTGAGCCCGGCCGCGCGAGCGCTGGATGCCGCCGGACCGCTCCCGGCAGACACCGTGTTCGTGCGAGCTATGCGGGGGGAGTTCGACGCCGTGCTGGCGCCGTATCACGACGTAGGGATGACCGCGATCAAGGTGGCCGCATTCGGCCGGGCGGTGAACGTTACTCTGGGACTGCCTTTCCCTCGAACTTCGCCCGACCATGGCACAGCGTTCGATATCGCCGGCAGCGGGAAGGCGGACCCCTCCAGCATGCGCGCCGCACTCCAGCTCGCAGTGAGGTTGGCGCAGCAGTCATCCTGAGGAGGTCATGCCCGCTTGGCTGTGGCGGCACTCTCGGCCGAGGGGGCGTTCTCCGACCTGGCAATGTGCAGCCGAATGGTCTTGACCCGCCGCCCATCCATCTCGATCACTTCGAAAGTGAACGGACCCACCGTCACCTGATCCCCCACCCGGGGGAGCCGGCCCAGCTGGCCAAAGATGTAACCGCCGATGGTGGTGTAATCGGTATCATCCAGAGTGGCGCCGTACTCGGTGTTGAACTCGGAGATCGGCATCGAGCCGTCCAGTCGGGGCCCTCCCTCATCCGGACGACTACGGTCCTGGGGATCGTGCTCGTCGTAGATCGGACCGACGATCTCCTCCAGCAGGTCCTCCATGGTGACCAGTCCAGCGGTGCCGCCGTACTCGTCCAGGACGATAGCGAGGTGGTTCTTGAGCCGCTTCATGTCGGCCAGCACGTCTTCCACCTCCCGGGTACCGGGGACGAAGAGCGGGGGCCGCATAATGACCCGGATGGTCTGGCCCGGGCGCGCGCGAAGAGCGGCGAGGATGTCCTTGGAGTGTACCACGCCGATGATGTCGTCCAGCGATTCGGTGTAGGCCGGGTACCGCGAGCGGCCGTGGATGGCCACCTGGTCGGCCGCCTCCTCCACGGTGAGGTCGGCTTCCAGCGCCGCCATCTGGGTGCGCGGAGTCATCACCTCCTGCGCGGTCTTCTCACTGAACTCGAAGACTCCTTCGAGGAGGCGCGCGTCCTGCTGTTGGAGACCACCACCTTCCTCACTCTGCTCCACCAGCATTCGGATCTCTTCGGGGGAATGAATCCGTTCCAGCTCCGAGGCCGCATCCTTGATTCCCATCAGCCGAATTAGCCAGTTGGCGCTCGAGTTGAGCAGCCCTGTCAGCGGCCGGGTGATCCAGGAAAAGAGTATGAGTGGCGCAGCTACCCAGCGGCTGACCGCTTCCGGGTAGGTGATAGCCAGGGCTTTTGGTGCCTGCTCCCCGAAGACAACGTGCAGAAAAGAGATCAGCGAGATTGCGATGGTGGAGGCCACGCCGGCGCGCGCGAGGAAGGAGAGCCAGGATGGCAGCGCGGCCAGCCAGTCGCGGAGGAAAAACGCTACCGTGTCTTCGGCCACGAAACCCAGGAGGATGGACGCGACGGTTATCCCGAGCTGTGCGGCAGACAGCTGGCGATAGAGGTCTTGCTGCGCGGCCTGCACCGCCTTGGCCCTGCGGTCGCCCTGCCGAACCATCGCCTCGATACGGGTGCGCCGGGCTGACACTAGCGCGAACTCGGCTGCCACGAAGAAAGCATTCGCGACCACCAAGACCACCAGCAACACCAGCCGCAAGCCGATCGAGCCTGGTTGAGATGCCTCCATACCGCTCAAGCGTAACATTGGGGCGATCTCTGTGCGAGGGATTCAATCGGCCCCCAAGAGGGCAGGCAGTCGGCAGCGAGCCGGTCAGAGGCTAGATTTCAGACATGACCGGACCCCGCACTTCAGCCGGACCGAGCGTGGCCGCCAAAGCCCTAAGAGCTGACTGCATATCACTTACTGCGAGCCGACCTGCCGTCCCGCTCTCCCGCCTCGCCCTGGTCCTGAGCCTTACTCTGGCTTTCATGTTGGTCGAGGTGGTCGGCGGGTGGCTCAGCGGCTCACTGGCCCTTTTGGCCGATGCCGGGCACATGCTGACCGATGCTGGGGCGTTGGGGTTGTCTCTCCTCAGTGCTTGGGTAGCCGGTCGACCGGCAAACGACAGCAAGACCTATGGTTACCAGCGGTGGGAGATCCTGGCGGCTCTGATCAATGGAGCCGCGCTTTTCGGCATTGCCGCCTGGGTCATGGTCGAGGCCATCCAGCGGATCCAGAACCCCGAGCCCATCCGAGCCCAGCTGTTCCTGATCGTGGCCGCCGCGGGACTGGTGGTCAACCTGGTCAGCCTACGACTCCTCCACTCGATGCGGCACGGGAGCCTCAATGTCCGGGGTGCCTACCTGCACGTGTTGGGAGACGCCTTCGGGTCCGCCGGCGCCCTGGGCGCGGCCGCTGTTGTCGCCCTGACCGGTTGGACCCTGGCCGACCCCATCATCTCGATCGCGCTGGCGCTCCTCATCCTGATCGGAGCCTGGCGGCTGCTCCGGGAGAGTACGGACATCCTGCTGGAGAGCGTCCCGGGCCATGTCTCCCTGCTCGAGGTGCAGCGCTGCATGCTGGCGGTTTCCGGCGTCACCGG
>Ga0075421_100013327_pt1 | contig 10245 bp, 6 predicted proteins | sample SoiMetdeltSBSDD5_FD_75292 | JGI IMG/M metagenome (GOLD analysis project Ga0075421, IMG submission 75292) | Bulk soil microbial communities from a Populus tree surrounding site in Tennessee, USA - Soil MetaG P. deltoides SBSDD5 | ecosystem: Environmental > Terrestrial > Soil > Tree plantation... | reverse complement strand
CCGATGCCCAGGGCGAGCGAGAGCACGATCACCGCGGTCAGTGCGCGGTTACGGAGCGCGAGCCGGACAGCCCAGCGAAGGTCTTGCAGCATGAAGAAGCCTCCGGTGTCGACTGCTGATCGGCAAAGCAGATGCCGGCACCGCAGCAAGGTCACGTGCCCCGAAACACCCCGGATTTCGACCGAACGGCCTTGGAAGGTCCCTGGGTCTCTGTCCGTTCGTGGGACGGCGATGTCCGGATCGCGCTAGTTCCCCTGGCCCGCGCCCCTCGATCATACGGAGACGACCACGAGCGGGGAGGCTGACCAGGGCCCATCGGGCGTTCCTCGCCGTTCGTCGAAAAGCTCAGTCTCGTTACACCTCGAGCAGCGTTCGCACGTCGACGCCGCTCCACAAACGATCGCGCGTCGTGCGGGTGAAGACGAGCGACTGCGCACCGAAGGGCGTGACGATGAACATCCGCCGCGACGGTACGTCTGACGCGGCCGCCAATCGGCTCGATGTGACGAGCCCCTTGGCCTCGAGCCTGTCGAGCGTCGCGTACACCGATCCGATGGTGACCTCGCGGCGCGTCACTTCTTCCAGCTCGCGGCGCACAGTCATCCCGTACGCCTCCGCGCCCGTGCGTACGACGGCGAGCATCACCTGCTCCTCGAACGCACCGAGGAGCACGGGTTCCAGGCGTTTCTGCCGCTTCATCGTCTCTCCTTTGGGATCAGCTCTCGCGTAACGCCGAGGCCGGGTCGGTCAGGCTGGCGCGGCGCGCCGGCAGCAGCGCGGCCAGCATTCCGACGATCAGCAGCACCGCCACCGCCCCGGCCATCGACATCGGATCGGTAGCTTCGACGCCGTACAGCAGCGACGTCAGCAGACGTGCGGCGAGCACGGCGGCGATGATGCCAACGGCGCCGCCGATGGCGACGAGCGCGGCGCCACGGGCGACGATCTGTCTGACAATCCCGCCGGGACTCTGGCCGAGTGCGAGGCGGATCCCGAATTCACGAGATCGGCGCTGGACGAAATGCGAAATGACCCCGTAGACGCCAACGGCGCCGAGAACCAGCGCCAGCGCCGTCAGCACTGCGACCAGCGTCACCACCTGGCCGACCGGTCCGACCGCCATGTCGAAGATGTGTCGGAGCGTACTCGTCTCCTGGACTGCAAGCTGCTGGCCCTTCCGTTCGATCGTCGCGCGGGCCGCTTTCACGAGCGACGCGACATTACCAGGATCGGTCCGGAGTACGAGGGACACCTGGGTATAAACAAACGGCATCTGCTGGTAGACGACGAACCGCGCGGGGACCGCCCCCTCGACCAGCGTGGCTTCTGCAGCGTTCGACACCACGCCGACGATACGTTCACCCTTCTCGTCCAGCGTCCGGAGCACCTGTCCGATCGGATCCTGGTTGGGGAAGAACCTGGCCACCAGCGCTTCGTTCACGACGGTGACTCGCTCGGTGCCGGCACGATCCGCCGGAGTAAAGCCGCGGCCGCCGAGTATCTTCATGCCGGTCGTGGCGAAATAGTCGTGCGTGACCATGCGAAACGCCGTGGTCGCGTTGAGTTCGCTGCGGCCGCGGATGTTGAGCCCCCAGTTGTCGCCGCTGCTCCGAAGCGGCAGCCTCTGCGTGGCGGCGGCGGCCTGCACGCCGGGAAGCGCCTGCAGCTCGGACAGCACCGCGTCGACAGCGACCCGGCGCTCGTTCATGCTGAGCAGTGCCGGCATCGTCGTGTCGATGACAACCGCCCCGTCGATCTCGATCCCCGGATTGATCGCTCGAAGATTGACGACGCTGCGAACGAGCAGGCCGGCGCCGGCCGCGAGGACAACGGCGAGTGCCATCTGGCCAACGACCAGCATGTTTTCGAGCCGCCCGCCGCGAGCGTCGACGCCGGCCGTTCGCGCGGTCGCGAGGACCGACTGGAGACTGCCCCCGCGCCACAACGCGGTTCCACCGACCAGCGCCACGAGCGCAGCCCCCGCAATTGCCGCGATCATGGACGCTGAAAACACGCCCCAGTCGAGGCGTGCGGTCTCGCCGAGCGCCCCAAGCGGAAGTGACACCAGCAGAATTTTGAAACCCGCCACCGCAACGGCGGCCCCGATGACGCCGGCGACCGCGCCGAGCAGCAGCGATTCCGCGACCAGCTGCTGAATCAGCCGTTGACGCGTCGCGCCGAGCGCCGCGCGCACGCTGATGTCGTTGGCCCGCGCGTCGATTTGCCCGAGCACGAGTGCGGCCACGTTCGCGCACGCAATCAGCAGGATCAGGGCCATTGCCGCCAGCGTCGCGAGGAGAGCCGGCTTCACGTTGGCGACGAAGAACTCCCGCGCCGGCCTGATCGCGGGATTGCGCGTCTTGTCCCATTGCGGGTCGGGATACTGGAAGCGAGCGGCGAGACGGTTCGCCAGCGCGCGCAGCGGACCGTCCATGTGCGCCATCGAGTGGCCCTCGGCAATGCGGCCCACGAGCGTGTATCGCCCGGACCGGTTGTCGGGATTCATCTGGGCTGCGGTCCAGACGCGGGTCGTGGGACTCGGAAACCAGAACCCTTGCGGCATGACCCCCACCACCGTTCGCGCGATGCCCCCAAGCTGCAGCGGTTTTCCGAGGATGCCCGGATCGCTGCCGAGGTCCTGCCACAGCGAGTAGCTCAGAACGGTGACCGGTTCTGCGCCGACGAGATCTTCTCCGGTCCTGAACGTTCTTCCGAGAAACGTGGGTGTCCCGAGGAGCTCCAGCAATTCCGACGACACCGCAACGCCCGGTATGAGCCGCAGCGGCTGCCCCGCGAACTCCAGCGTCACGTCGTCCGGGCGATATGCGCCCATCTGCCGGAACCCGGCAAAGCCGGGTCGAAGGCCAAGAAACTCCTGTTCCCGCCACGACCCGCCGAACCACAGCACGCCGACCTCGTCTTCGCTCGCAATCGGCAGCGGGTCGCGCAGAATGCTGTCGGAAATGCTGAATACCGACGCCATGCCCCCGGCCCCGAGCGCGAGGGTGGCGATCGCCAGACCGGCGTACAGAGGCCGGCGCAGCAGGTGACGGACCGCATAGCGGACATCCATGATCCAGCTCTCGAACATTGGTCCTCCAGGCCGCAGCCGATTGGCTTGCGGCTCGAATCCGGTCATCCCGCGCCACCACCCCCGGCGAAGCAGTGCGGGTGCAGAACCGAGCGCCTGCCGCCACGCCCATCGCCGGGCAGCCGCCCGGCCGTCGGTCACGACCCGCCGATCGAACTCAGCCGCAATTTCGCTCAGGACCTCTTCTCGCTCGGCAATTGGCAACAGCGCGCGGAAGATCGCGCGCACACCAGGCGGAGGTCGAACAGGGAGTCGGGCCGTCAAGACGAGTCTCTTTTCTACATTGTAGAAAGACGGTTGGGAGCGCCAGAAGGTTTACGAGGATGACGGCGCGAGCCGTCAGGACCGCAGCACGGCCATCGGATCCATCGTCATGGCCCGACGCGCAGGCCACCACGACGCGAAGACCGCGGTGACGATGAGCACGGCGGCGGCGCCGGCGAACACCCGCAGGTCGAACGGCCGAACTCCGAAGAAGATCGAGGAGAGCATCGTCGTCATCCCTATCGCCAGCGGCAAGCCGGCACCGATGCCAAGGAGCGCCAACCGCAGGCCGCCGCCGAGAACCAGCCTGCCGACGCTGCCGCTCGAGGATCCGAGCGCCATGCGTATCGCGATCTCCCGCCGCTGCTCGGCGACCATCAGAGCGACGACGCCGAACACACCGAGCGAGGCGAGAAGCAGCGCCACGACCCCGAGCGACCCCAGCACCAACCCTTGCCCGCGCCGGTCCTGCACGTACCACGCATACACGTCGTCCATCGTTCGGGCGGTGACCGGAAGCTGAGCGTCGATCTCCGCGATCGCGCGACGCGTCGCCGGCACGATCGCCCGGGTGTCGGCGGCACGAAGCACGAAGCTGATCTCACGTGCGTGCGCGAGTGGCAGATAGATCTGGTTGCCCGGCGCGTCGCCGGGATTCCGCTGGGCCACGTCTGCGACGACACCGACGACGGTAAACCATGCGTCGGGGCCGGTGAAACCGGACAGTTGCAGCCGTCGTCCCAGGGGATCGACGCCCGGCCAGTACCGGCGCGCCATGCTTTCGTTGATCAGCACCACCGGCGCGCGAAGGTCCATGGCCTCCTGTTCCGAGAACGGTCGTCCGCGCCTGACGGGGATGCGCATCGCGCGAAGGTAGCTGCTCGCCGCGAACCGCAGACTGGCAAACGCTCGTGAACTGTCAGGATCGAAGCCTTCGAGCCGCACCCCTGCGTACGGCAGATCGCGGTCTGCGAGCGGCACATGGCTGGTTGCCGTCGCGGCGCTCACGCCGGGAATCGCGGCGAGCCGGTCGAGCGCGCTGCGGACGAACGCGACTCGTGGTGAGGCCGCTTCGTACCCAGCCCCACTGAGAGTTGTGTGCAAGACGACGATCTGGTTGCGGTCGAATCCAGCGTCGACGCGCCCGAGACCGATCGAGCTGGCCACGATCGAAGACGCGGCGGCAATCAGTCCGAGCGATGCCGCGATCTGCGCCGTCACGAGCACCCGGCGCAGTCGCCGAGCGCGTACGGCCGTCCCGGTCGCGCGGACGTCTTCCTGGAGAACCGCGCGCAGGTCGACGCGTGTTGCAACGATCGCAGGCCCGAGGCCGAAGAGCAGCGCCGTCACCAACGACGCATTCAGGACGAACAGCAGGACGCGTCCGTCGATGCTGAAGTCCAGCCATCCTGCGCCCTCCGGCCGCCCGAGCGTGGCGGCAAAGAGGTCGATTCCCCACTGCGCCATGACCGTTCCCAGTGCTCCCCCAGCCAGTGCCAGGAGCACGCTCTCGGTCAACAGGAGGACGGCGATCCGGCTCCTGCGAGCGCCGAGCGCGGCGCGCACCGCAATCTCCTGACGGCGACCGCTCAGATGCGCCGTGAGAAGTCCCGCCAGGTTGGCGCAGGCAATCAGGAGTACGAGGCCGGTCGCCGTCAACACCACGGCGACCATGTTGCGTTGTTTCGACAGCCGCATGGATTCGCGCAGCGATACCCCTTGCGCTCGCCACGCCGTTCCTCCGGAATCAGTGCCGGATGCCGCCTCCACGTCTGTCGCCGTCAGTGCGGCCTTGACCTGCTGCAACGTGAGGCTATCGTGCAGGCGTGCCACCACATCCACGCCGCGAGCATCCAGATGACCGGGGCGGGAGTCGAACGGCAGCCACAGATCGGTGTCGTGGGGAAACCCGAACCGCTCCGGGGCCACGCCAATGACTTCATAAGGTGCTCCGTCGAGCACCAGCGTGCTGCCGAGAGCCGCCGGGTCCGCGCCATAGTGGCGCTGCCAGAATCCGTGCCCGATCACTGCCACTGGTCTTCCCGGACGGAAGTCTTCGGCGACAAACGCTCTCCCGACCCCGACAGGTGCGCCAAGCAGCAGGAAGAGGTCGCCCGACACTTCGGTGCCGTGGCTGCGTTCTGCGAACCCCGATCCGGCGGCGTTGTAGTCGCGAGACGCGTAGGCGACCGCCCCCTGCAGCCCGGCGCCCTTCGACGTCAGTGCGGTGAACGCCTGATATGAAAGCCGTGCGGTGCGTCCACGCGCAGGATCGGAGGCGTTGACGGAAACGAGCCGATCGGGATCGACATACGGCAACGGACGAAGGACGAGCGCATTCAGAATCGAAAAGAACGTGGTCGTCGCTCCGATTCCGAGCGCCAGCGTCACGATGACGATCGTGGAAAAGCCCCGGTGCTTGACAATCTGGCGAACACCTGACCGGAGATCATCAATGAAGTTCGTCATGGCGCCGTTTCTACTCCTGCTCGACAGACCCCAGCCCGACGCGTGCATCCACAAGGCCCGGCAGCGACCCTACTGTACCTCGACCGCAATTGCGTGGTGGACTCCACTTGCTTTCCCAAAGGGGTCGTGCCACACTCCATTTGGGAAACCCAAAAGTCACCCGACCCGACCAGGACGATGAAGAAATCCACGGACGTCCATCAGGGCACGCTCGCCCTGATGGTGCTCAAAACGCTGGATGTGCTCGGCCCGCTCCACGGGTACGGCCTCGCCAGGCGGATCGAGCACATCAGCGGAGGCGGCCTCACGCTCAACCCCGGCACGCTCTATCCGGTCCTGCTGAGATTGGAACAGGAAGGGGCCATTGCCTCGGAGCGCGGGCCGTCCAAGAACAACCGGAGCGCGCGCTTCTATCGGTTGACCAGGGCGGGCCGAAAGCAGCTCGAGGCGGAAACGCGGGCGTGGGAGCAGACGACCGCGCAGATCGCGCGGTTCTTCGCCGTGAAGGCGGAGGATCTCCCGTGAGACGCCTGCGGCAGTGGCTGACTCGGCTGACCGCGTCGATCACGCGGCGGCACGACGACACGCGGCTGCGCGAGGAAATCGACGACTACGTCGCGCTCGACACCGAAGCCAACCTGCGCCGGGGCTTGCCGCCGGCCGAAGCGCGCCGCCGCGCCCTCCTCGCGTTCGGATCCATCGCGACGTTCACGGAGAACTATCGAGATCAACAGGGCGTACCGGCGCTCGATCATCTCCTGCAGGACGTGCGGATCGCGTTTCGGCGAATGTGGAAAACGCCCGGCTTCACGATCGCGGCGATCGCCACGCTCGCGCTTGGCCTGGGGCTCACGAACGCCGTCATGGGCCTCGCTTACTCCATCTTCCTGAAGCGGCTGCCGGTCGACGACGCGGCGCGGGTCGTGTTCGTTGAACAGACACGGATAGACCGGCCGGGCGGCTGGGGGTATTCGTATCCCGACTACGTCTATCTCCGTGAGCACACGCGCTCATTTTCCGAGCTGGCCGCCCACAACTCGACCGCGCCGCCGATGATCGTTGGCACGCCCGCCGGCCCCGTCGGCGTATCCGGTGCGGTGGTTACCGCGAACTACTTCACGCTATTGCGTCTGACGCCGCGAGCGGGCCGCTTTTTTTCGGCCGACGAGGATCGCATCCCGGGACGCGATGCTGTCGCGATTCTCAGTTACGACTTCTGGCGGACGCGATTCGCCGAAGATCCGCACGTCCTTGGCACGACCGTACGGATCAATGGTACGCCCTTCACCGTGATCGGGATTGCGCCGGAGCACTTCCACGGCATCGTTGCCGGCCTGGAGCCGAACGCCGTCTGGATCCCGACCGCGATGTATGGCGCCGCGTCTCCTTACTGCGACGCTCCGCTGTCGCGGGCGTGCGGTGGGGTCGGTGTCATCGGCCGGCTGGCCGAGGCCACGTCGATTGACCAGGCGCCCGCCGAAGTGACGGGGCGGATGCGGCAGCTCAAAGAGGCGTACCCCGAGGCCAATCTGGGAAACGGCGTTCTGATTCGGCCGGTTCGCGGCATCCGGATGCTGGAGCAGGCGGCGAACGCTCCTGTCGTTGCGCTGCTCGCCGGGGCGGCCGGACTGGTCTTGCTGGTCGCCTCGGCGAACGTCGCAGGGCTCCTGCTGGCGCGCGGACTGCGGCGCCGGAAAGAGATTGCGGTTCGCCTCGCGATCGGCGCCAGCCGCGGCCGGCTGATCCGCCTGCTCCTGGTCGAGTCCGTGATGCTGGCAGCCGCGGGAAGCGTGGCCGGGTCGCTGATCGCCGTCTGGGCGATGGGCGTGCTGCGAGCGTACTTCCCGAACCTCGAGCTGTCGATGGATCCGTGGATCGCGCTGATGGGCTTCGCCGTCGCCCTGTCCACCGGTGTGGCGACCGGGATCGCGCCGGCATTTCAATCCACGCGCCCCGACCTGGCTCTGGCCATGAAAGAAGGATCGTCCGGCGCCGCCCGGCCGCGCTCGATCGTGCGTGACGGGTTGATCGTCGTGCAGGTCGCACTGTCGGTGCTGCTGCTCGGCGCGGGCGGCCTGCTCGTGCGCAGCTTCTTCATGCTCCACCGCGGCCAGGGCTTCGACCCGGATCGCGTGGCCATCGTGCGGCTCCGCCCGAGCCTCGTGGGCTTCACGATCGATCGCGCCTGGACCTATCAGCGGGAGGTCATCGAGCGGCTCGAAGCGCTTCCCGGCGTTCTTGCGGCAAGTCCGGCGAGCGCTCCGGCGTCCTGGCGGGCGCAACCGGTCACGCCGGCGCGGCTTCCCGGGGACTCGTCCGATCCGACGCACGCATATCAGGTAGGGACGGCGCTCGTTGGTCCCCGGTACTTCAAGGCGCTGGGCGTCGACGTCGTCGAGGGTCGCGAATTCGATAACCGCGATTCGATGAACGGCCCGCGCGTCGCCATCGTGAACGAGGCGCTCGCCCGGCACTTCTGGCCCAACGGTGGGGCGGTTGGCCGCGTGATCGCCGTCGGGCCAGACCGCGTTGAAGTCGTCGGCGTCGTGAAGGACCTGCAGTGGACGAGCGCGCTGCAGCAAGCGGCCCCGGTGGCGTACCTGAACTTCTGGCAGCAGGACCGAAGCAATCGGGTCGCCCAGGATTCACGGACCCACATCAGCGTCGCGGCCGATGCGGCCGGGCTGCTGCCTGAGATTCAACGCACGGTCGGCGCGATCGATCCCGACGTGCCGATCTCGGAACCGGGGTCGCTCGGCGCCCGGCTCGACGCTGAGTTCAAGGACGTGCGCGCCGCGCGCACCATGCTCGTGACGTTTGGCGGTCTCGGGCTGGGCTTGAGCATGATCGGCTTGTATGGTGCGCTCGCATTCGCCGTTGGCGAACGAACGCGCGAGATTGCGATACGGCTGGCGCTGGGCGCCTCACGTGCCGACGTCGGCGGCCTCGTCTTCCGCCGTGGCATGGCGATCGTGTTGCTGGGCGTGTTCGGCGGCGTCGCGGCGTGCGTCATCGCCGGCCCGTTCTTCGCCCATCTGCTCTATGGCGTGAGCCCGCGCGATCCTCTGGCTATCATCGCCGGGCCGGCCGTGCTGATCGTGATCGCTGCGCTGGCGATCTCCCTGCCGGCCCGCCGCGCCATGAAGCAGGATCCGATCATCGCCCTGCGGGCCGAGTGACCAACGGCGACGGATCCGAGCCCGAAGGCGCCCACGCTTGGAACTGCGAGGACCGGCTCTGCGAATAGTTACGCAACCACGCCCGCTGAATTCTCGCTCGAGGAAACGAGAACTGCCAGGCCGGGGTGAGAATACGTCTATGAGGTACCTCTGCCTGATCCACATCGATCCGCGGGAGTTCGACGCGCTGCCTGCAGCCAGCCGAAACCGGCTCAACGCCGCACACCTCGACTACAACGACGAGCTGCGGAAGCGCGGCCACTTCCTGATTGCCGAAGCGCTCGACCCGCCGGAAACTGGGACTGTCCTGCGCGTCCGCAACGGCAAGCCGGTGACGACCGACGGCCCTTTTGCGGAAACGAAAGAAGCGATCGCCGGCTTCTACGTCATCGAGGCCACGGACATGCGGGAAGCTCAGGCCATCGCGGCGCGACTGCCGGCGGTGGAGGCGGGCGTCGGGACAGTGGAAGTCCGTTCCGCCTGTCAACTCACGGTGGAGGGGCGCGAGCCTCGCTGGGGCTAGTTTCGCAGAGTCTCACGAGGTCAGCGAGCCAGTGGAGTGGGATCGATGCCGGTCCCGCGGGCGTACGCGGCACCGATCGCGCGGACGAACGCACCGCACTCTACGCACGTCGCCGGCACCAGTTGGCCGTCAGGACGCTGAAGACCCTCTAAAGGTCCTTGTCCGTTCCTGGGACGACGATGTCCGGAAACACGACGATTCCGCGCGCGGACGGACCGCGGGCGGTGCGATCGCGTAGCAGTCGACTCCCCTCGCAGCCTCGACGAGCCTGGTACGAGCCGTGCTTTGCTACCGGATTCCACCTGCCGGGAAGTCGAAGCAAGCCTGCGTCACCCCGCTCGACTCCGCTCCGGCACTGGTTGTCCACGGAAAACAAACAAACTAAACCGGGTCAGATACGTCTATTTAAAGGTTGTCTACAGGGAGAAGCACGATGTCAGCCTGCCGCGCCGCGGGGGCCACTTTGGGGATTGCTCTCGCGGCTTCCACGATTGCATTCACTCAGGCGCCTCCGCCCCAAGGGCCAAAGCCGCCGGGACCCCAGGCGGCGCCTCCGAGCCCCGAGTCGATCCAGAAGGCCGAGCAAGTGCTTCTCGACGCCCGGAAGGCGCTTGGTGGCGAGAAACTGGAGCAACTCAAGTCGCTGGTCGCGTCGGGTCGGACGAAACGGATCCGGGGGAACAATCTCGTCCCCATCGAGTTCGAGATCCTGATCGAAG
>Ga0075421_100013326_pt1 | contig 10245 bp, 8 predicted proteins | sample SoiMetdeltSBSDD5_FD_75292 | JGI IMG/M metagenome (GOLD analysis project Ga0075421, IMG submission 75292) | Bulk soil microbial communities from a Populus tree surrounding site in Tennessee, USA - Soil MetaG P. deltoides SBSDD5 | ecosystem: Environmental > Terrestrial > Soil > Tree plantation... | reverse complement strand
GTTGATGAGCAAGAAAGATGCAGAAGGCAGACAGTGGCAAGAATAGCGATCTTCGAAAAATGTTTCATCATCCAAATTCTCCTCGGAAAATCAGTTCGTAGTCCCGCCTTTAGGCGGAAGCGTCGGATGTAAATCCATTCCGTGACGCCAAACTCTTCCGCCTAAAGGCGGGACTACGAACTGCGGTTTTCATTGTTTCAGGGCGTCGCAACGCGACATGTTGAACTCCTCCGAAATAACCTCGTCTGATCAAAATTGTTTGCGCGCGCCGTAAGCTTGCTTAATAAAATCAGGCGCGTCGGGTTCGAGTTTGAACTCCTCGATCGTGGGTTGATGTTTTTGTGTGAATGCCCAGCGTTGCAACCATGAGATCCCCGCTCGGGCTATGAACCTATCCTCTAATTCGTACGCTTTGTCTCGCAGCGCCTCTTCAAGCGAAATAAATTGATAGCCACGCTTTTTCATCCTTGTGATCAGTTTGTCAAAATGATCTGCATTCAGCATGTTCGCGTGGACCAATAGAATTTGCTTGATTTCGTAATCCAACAGTGTGGACGATTGTTTCTCATAGAACTCCAACATCGCTTCCATGTAAGGTATGTAGGCCTCGGCTACGCGGCTCATCATCGTGTGATCATTATTTTTCAAGGCGTCTGCATACACAGCGGCAAAGACATAGTCCTGATTATCGACAGTGACCGGCGCTACGATGTATTTGCGTTCGGCCAAAATATTATCGAAGGCGCTTTTCATTTCGGGGGATGCGCCAGTATTGAGGAAGGGATGACGAAAATACCGCAGCTTCATTCCTTTAGCGGCCAGCAATTTTTGTGTGGTTTGCTCGCCCGCAATCAAATCCTGTTTGAACTCCTCGGCCGAGGCCTTGAACATATCCAGGTGCGAATACGTGTGGTTGCCGAGCTCAAATCCCGCGTCTACCCAGAGTTTCAAAATCGCGGCGCGCGCTTCAACCTCATTGGGCCCTCGTTGATGCAGTTTTCCTTCGTTCACAAAACCGACGGCCGGAACTTTATTTTGCTTGAGTATCTTGAGTAATTTTGTCGTGAGCGCTTTCATTTCTCCCACGTCATACGTCGGCACAGACGGCAAATCGTCGAAGGTGATGGCGATTTGTCTTTGTGGCTCCGCGCCGATGGGAGGGATGAAAGTGAAGGCGCAACAGACAATGGCGACAACTGCCATCGCAAAGGATCGTTCCATATGTTGAGTTCTCCTACGTGCGGTTGAGCATTTGGATTGATTTGTTACACTGTTAGCAGAAGTTGTGCGAGAGCAGTCTCGAACAAATTTTGACAGCGGCAAAAAACTCAGAAGGCAGGGCGTTTTTCTTGCGCGCTTGCGCCTTGCGCTCGCAGCTCTTTGCCGCCCTCATGAACTAACGCGACAAAAACGAAGTGAAGACGACTCGCTGATAAAAAAAATCCGACTCGGTGGTCGGAGGCGCAGGTCGAAAAATCCGCGCGAGGCTGAACAAATGAGGGTTGGCAATGACCGAATCGGCAAAACGGGGCCCTGGTGAATTAACGCAATTACTCATCGCATGGAGCCGAGGGGACGCGCGCGCGCTGGAACAATTGACGCCGCTCGTCTATGCCGAACTGCGGAAAATCGCGCATCGCTATATGAACCGCGAGCGCGCCGGGCATACGTTGCAGACCACGGCTGTGGTCCATGAGGCGTTCTTACGCCTGCTCGGCAATCCGCAGGAGAACTGGCAAAATCGCGCTCACTTCTATGCGATTGCGGCGCAAATGATGCGGCGCATCCTGGTTGATTACGCGCGCGCCAATTTGCGGGCGAAACGTGGCGGAGAAACGATCCGCGTCGCCTTCGAAGACATTGACGCGCCAGTTACAGAGCCTGCTCTCGATCCGGATCTCATTGCGTTGGACGCGGCGTTGGAAAAGCTGGCTGAGATTGATCCGCGTCGTGGCCGGGTGGTTGAATTGCGCTTTTTTGGCGGACTCAGCGTCGAAGAGACAGCGCATGTGTTGCAAGTCGCCCCGGACACGGTTGTGCGCGATTGGCGTGTCGCCAAGGCCTGGCTGTTTCGCTATCTGAATTATGCAGACTAAAGAAGGGCAAGCTAACGAATGGGAGAAAATCAGCGAGCTGCTCGATCAAGCGTTGGCGCTGCCGGAGGCGGACCGCTGTGGTTATCTAGCCGAAATCGCGCGCGCCGAAGGCGAAGCGATCAGCAATGAAGTCAAAGCGTTATTACAAGCGGATCGAGATTCGGATGGGTTCCTGCAAACCAGCGCATTCGGTCTGGCCGCACGACAACTCGCCGTCAACGCCAATGACGCTGAACTGATTCAACTAAATACAAAATACGGGAACTACCGCATTCTCGCTCAGCTCGGCGCAGGCGGCATGGGGGAAGTCTATCTTGCCCTGGATGAAACGCTCGGCAGACGCGCGGCGCTCAAGTTCCTACCGCGGCTTTTTATGCAGGATGAAGCGCAACGCGCGCGCTTCGAACGCGAGGCGCGCGCGGCGTCGGCGCTCAATCATCCCAACATCCTGACCGTCTATGAAATCGGCGTCGCGCGCGGGCGCGCATTTATTGCGACGGAATACGTCGAAGGGAAAACTCTACGCGCCAGAATCGCCGAACAAAACCTCTCGCACAAAGAAATTCTGCGGATTGTCGAACAGATCGGCGAAGCGCTCAACGCCGCCCACGCGGCAGGTCTCATCCACCGCGACATCAAACCCGAAAACATCATGCTGCGCCCTGACGGCTATGTGAAGCTGCTGGACTTTGGGCTGGCCAAACTGCTTCACATCGAAGAGATCGCAAAGTCGGCCTTAGCTTTTGCAAGTCCCCAACAACAAACCCAACATGGCCTGATTCTGGGCACGCCAAAATACATGTCGCCGGAACAAGCGCGCGGGGCCACGCTCGACGCGCGCTCCGACATCTGGAGTCTCGGGGCGACACTCTATGAAATGCTGACCGGGAACGCTTTGTTTGCGGGCGATGCGACTGGACGCGCAGCCAATGGGCTTATGGCGCGAGATGCGGGGGGGCAAGCAATGGTCGAATTGAAGCTGAACGACGAGCAGAAACTGTTTCAGCCGATCCTCCAAAAAGCTCTCGCGCAAGAACCGGATCAACGCCACCAGAGCGCCCAAAATTTTCTCGCCGAGATCAGGCAGGCCAAATTGGTTTTGGAAAAAAGCCTCCCGAATGAAGTAACCAGGCGAGTGAAAAGATGGGCCGTGGCTGCGGCGGCGCTTATCATCGCGTCGCTGATTGGACTGATGGTATGGCGTAACGCCGCGTTGGTCGCGCCAACAATGGGTTCGCAAAGTTCATTCGGGCTGGCGGCGAGGGTTCCGGCGGAAAAGCTTTACTGGGAGCTCAGCGAAACTGAAAAGACGGCGTTTATCCAAAATGCGGCGCAAAACGTCGCGAAAATGCTGGGCGACAATCCTTCGGCGCTCACGCCTGAGCGGATCGCATGGGTCAAAAAGCATGTCGAGGAGTACGCGGCCAAGCGCAATAGCCTCTCGACTGCGCCGGGGCAAGAGAGCATCAAAGCCGTCTATGCGCGCGCGAGCGTCTATGCGCCGTTCATCATTGAAGCCTTTCACGCCAAGGGGCTCCCGCCGATCTTAGGGCTTTATATAGCGATGAACGAAACAGACTATCATCCGTGCACGAAATCCGGCGTCGGCGCAAAAGGCTTGTTTAGCTTTATGCCTGGAACCGCCGAGCGCTATGGATTGCGGTTGACCCCGGAAGATGAGCGTTGCGATCCGCGCAAAATCGCCCAGGCGGCCGCGCGTTTTTTGGAGGATTTGACGAGACTCTTTGGTCGGGACGCGGATGCAATGACGTTGGCAATGCTGGCTTACAATTGCGGAGAAACCTGCGCCACCCGCGCTATAACGGAAGTCAAAGCTATGAAATTTGAGCCAATCAGCTTTTGGACGCTACTCGAAAATAACGAGAGGCTTTCTGTCCCGCTGCGCGCCGAAAGCCAGAATTATGCGCCACGCTTTTTTGCGGCGGCGATTTTGGGGGAAAACCCGCAACGCTTCGGCTTGGAAATTCAGCGACTTTCAACCTACACAAGCGCAAGGTAATAAGCCATGACATCTTTTAGGTCATCGCTTAGTTACTCCCAGTCTGGAGTTGAACTCAGAAGAGGCGGGAACCACGGGGAGCACGGGGAGCACGGGGAGCAGCTTGGTTGTAAGATATGTTAAACCTTTCTTCCATAAAGCCTTTTACTCTTTTTTCCCCGTGCTCCCCGTGCTCCCCGTGGTTCTTTTTGCTCAACCCCGGACTGGAGTTAAGTTAACATCGTTGCCATGGGTCAGGCTGTCAACAAGTTCAACTCTTGGTTAATCAACAACATCAGGCATCGGAGGTGGGTTCCAAAGCTGATCCGTCAACCGCATGCGTTTCCGTAGTGACGCGCGGACGTTCGGATCAGCCCAGTTATCCAGCAGCAGCCGGGCGAAGTCGTCGGCGGAATGGTTGCGCCACATAAATACTGCGGCAGATTATTCCAAAATCGGTCTGCAGATCCCTCTATTGCAAACACCACAACACGGGATAAAGTCGCCGGGTCTGCAGGTGACGCCATTAGGACGGCAAGCCAAGTCTCCTGCTTTGGCGCCCAAAGTTGATGGTGTGAAAAAGGCGCCGGCTGCAATCAATAACGCGCCCACAAACTTTAACAACGAAGTCTTCTTCATACTCTTTTCTCCTTCCAAAGATAAAATTGAGTCTGAGTGATGCCCGAGCTGTTCTGCGTCCTGATGAAGAGCAAATCAGCCTATCATATTGAACACTTCGGGCATGTTTTTTGAAGCTGACCTTCGATTGATAGTGCTAAACAGTGGAACAATATTTCGCGAAAATTATCCCCTGTCGAAATATTTCTACCGAAGGTGGGTAAAATGAGAACCACCGACTCTTTACAGTCGCCCACCTCGTTCGGCGATCAGTTGGATCGCGGGCTGGCTCACCCAGTCCTGATCATGAAACCGTTGACCCCAAGCTAAGGGAGTGACATCGCGATACTCATGGGTCGTCTCATCCTTGACGAATCGCAGCCGCTTCCGCAGCGACGCCCGCGCGTTCGGATCGGCCCCGTGATCCAGCAGCAGGCGGGCGAATCCGTCGTCTCGCCGGAGACCGACGCGGTATGGCTGCGAGACCACACAGCCGAACAGCGCGGTGTGCCCGCCGAAGCCGTCGGCGTCAATCGCTGCCATGGCGTTCACGTCGGCGCCGCGCTCGATCAACCAGCGCGCTATCTCTATTTCGTCGTTATCGACGCACAAGTGCAGCAGCGTCGCGCCTGCCAACGGTGTCCCGTGCAGCGCCAACGATTCGTCAGCGTGGCAACCCAGTTCGGGGGGGTAGATCTCCTTGTGTGAGAATGTCCGGGCGAACAGAGCGGGATCGTGACGCAGATGTTTCTCAAGCAGATCAATCCGGCCACGGTGAACCGCCATCGGCGGCGTGTCCGGCAGGTCAACGCCATGCTGTGCGAAGAGTTCGAGGCACTGATGCTTTCCCTTCGGGTTGCGGCTATAGGTTTCGAGAACCATCGCTACAGGCGCGAGCCGGTCGCCTTGCGTGTCGCTGATTTCGGCCCCCAGATCGAGCAAAAACGCCATCCCCGCGCCATTCTGCGTCTCGGCGGGCCCCATCACGGAATCGCGAGCGGGACGGGCGCCCATCGAATACAACAGCCGGGCGGTGTCGAGCCGGCCTTGCAGGCAAGCCCGGTCGAACGCGAATTGCGCGTCCTCCGCGCCGAGATCGCGAAGCATTTCGATGATCCGATCCCGCCCCAGGTTCGCGGCGTACGACATCGGCGGCCCCCAATTGCACGTTGCGGTTCCACGCGCCATCTCGCGCATCAATCTCGGATGCTTCAAAACCAGTTCGCGGACGGCGTCTACGTCGTCACGCCAGATCGCATCAATCATTCGGCAGGCGAGCGCGAGGCGCGGCCAGCTCGGCAGGCCGTAGCTTCGGGCGAGCGCGAGTTGCGCTTCGGCTAGTTTGACGGCGCCGGGTTCGACATTCTTGGGATGATGTTTTTGTAGCTCCGCGATCGCGCCAGGATCGCCTTGCCTGATAGCATGGAGCAGGTCTTTGGCTTGATGTTTGAGTTGATCGAGGTTGGGACGGACGGGAAAGTGACGATCGGCCATGACGGACCTCCTTCGTGGTAAAAGCCCGGAGTCCGCTCGTAATCGGGCGAAAAGGAAGTTCGTATGAACCTTACTTTCAGATGTCGCTCAGGTGGACTCGGTCCTGTCCGCGGACTGGTGGCGTCCTGCAAGCCAGCGCGAGCATACCTTCGTCTAATCTGTCGGTCAAGACATTCATCACCTCAGATTTTGGGCCTGTTCATTGAACCTGGGAAACCGTAGGAAAGAATTTAGTATCGTGATTTTCACCCTGCGCCTGTCAATTTCTTCGACCTTGACCAGGATCGAAGGCAGGGTGGGGGACTGGTAGAGTAGCTTCTTTCTTTGATTTCCCCACCGATCGACCGCCACCTGCAGGACCGGTTTGCCGAGTAGCCGATCATAATACTTCTGAACGTCATCGAAATCATCGTTAGCTAGCAAAGAGAGCGCCTCGTTGCCTTTGCTGTCGATCATCGATTCAACCTGCGCGCCGGGATAGGCGTATTTGTTGAGATCGATCGGCTTTTCGCCGCTGATCGTGAGCGTCGCGCCGGCGCCGGCGGCTTTCTCCGCCGCTTCATTCGCCAGTTGTAAAGCCTCTTCCATCTGATCCCAGGCGTTCTGAGCGCGGCCCCCAGCTTGTTCTCTACCCTCTCTCGACCTTTCTCTTTCATTCCATCGCCTTCGAGCTTCGTCGGCTTCCATTGAGAAACGTACAGCTATGCCGGTTGTCACAAGCAATGCGGTGATGAGCAGGAACATAAACATTCCCTTCATGAGCCCCGAGAACGTCTTCAACCGGGAGGGCCTCGCAGGATCGATCGGCGCATAAGTCGGAGGTCGCTCAATGTTCGCCGGCGCCGAAGCGTATTGCGGCGGGGAGTAGTAACGTTCCGTATCAGCCGCGATCACATCGCCGACGCTCGGAGGAAAACGCCCGGTCCCGACGCTCGCCATTGGCGGGTTCGGCTCCACTCTACCGTGATTGAGTGTGGTGGCGGCCGAAGCCTCGGTCTCCACGGCGAGATGGCCGCCGCACTGCCGGCAGAATTTATCCGTCTCCGGAGATTCGTAGCCACATGCTTTACACGGTTGCTGCATAGGTGTACCTCGTTTCGATCTTTGATGTTGGAATGCTGTAAATCAACTACCCTGTGATCCCCGTGGGCCTTCGTTGGCCTTGGGTTTTGTCGCTTCGATCCGAATCTGCTTCAACGGCTCGGTCTTTGGTTCGAGCTCTGTTTTGCCAGCCGGAAAGCCGTTGACTTTCAGCACGTGGCCCAGGATATCAACTATCTGCTGCCTGGTCAGTTGCCCAAGCTTATTTGGCGGCATCGTCCGGCGAACCCTTTCGGATAAGTCGCCGACGGTCAAACCATCCCAGTTTGCGAGAAAAGCGGGGCCGGAGAGCGCAGGCGTCTCGTCGTTGCCTGCCAGTTCGGTCCCGTGGCACCGCGCGCACTCCTGAGCGCAGAGCGATTCACCCCGCTTGGCTTGCTCCTCGGTGTAGACGCCATCCCACACTGAACGCGGCGTCTCAGCCGTTTGTTGCGCGCGAAGCGCCGGCCGGAGCGCTCCGATCGCCGCCAAACCTGCGATTACCACAGCCGCAATTTTGATCTTCTTGAACTTCATGTTACCCAAACCACTGGGAACACGGTGAACATCTCAACCTATACCGGTTTTCAAATGTATGAAGACTGTTAGCCACAGAGCACACAGAGGCCACAGAGGGCATAATCATTTCTCTGTGTTCTCTGTGCCCTCTGTGGCTATTCATCCATACGAAAACCGCTGTATTTTGTTTTTCCCCGTGATCCCCGCAGTGAAATTATTTCGTTTATGATCCTAGCGCCGCTCATTGTTACTTGCGGGTAGCTCTTCAGGCGGCAGGGCGAACGCAATGTACTCGCCGGAGTAGGCGCCGCCACTCACTGCGACGACGATATACTGTCTGCCGTTGAGCATGTATGTCATCGGCGATCCGCTCTGCTGCGCCGGCATGTATACGGCGCCGACCTCTTTCCCAGTGGCCTTGTCGTAGGCGCGCAACATCGCCCCTCGCGAACGTCCCGGCGCCGTGGTGATCTGAGGGTCGCCCATGATGACCAAGGTCTTGGTGACCACCAGCCCGACCGCGCCGTTCTGGCCCGTCTTGGGGATGTCCATCCCTTTCAGCAGAGGGTGATTGCGAATCACATCCGGCGTGTCGCCGTGCGGAACCTGCCACGTGATCTCGCCCTTGTCCAGATTGATGGCCGAAAGGGTTCCATACGGCGGTTTGACGATTGGCAGCCCTTGGACATTCGTGCGTCCGCCTTCGCCGCCGCCTGCGGGAGGAGCAGCCGGCGCGCCAGTTGATGTCGCCGGCGCGGCAGATTCGGCGCGACGCCTGGATGGCTGCGGAAAATCAGCCGCGCTGCCAAACCCGGGGCCTTCGCTGACCCGGAATGGTTGCCCGGCTCGGCCCAACACGTATTTGATATCCGAGAATCCTTCTGGCGGCTCGATCAATCCGATCGGCGTAACACTGGCGTTTGACGCCGGCGCGTAGACGGTATGTGTTTCGGGATCGTACCCTCCGCCAGGCCAGTTCGTCCCTCCGTTGGTGGTGCCGATCGTCAGCCCTGCCAGCGGGCCTCCAAGCTTGCTAAACGCAGGGGGATTGAATATCGGCCCGTTCGTGAATTGCTCGATAGCCTTGATCGCCTGCGCCCGCAGATCGGGTGTGAAATCAATCAGGTCGTTTTCTGTGACGGCCTGGCGGGCATAGGCCGGCGGCTTGGTCGGGAAGGGCTGCGTGGGAGAATACCACTCGCCTGGCACTTCGCCCTTGGGAACGGGGCGCTCCTCGATGGGCCAGACCGGCTCGCCAGTCACACGGTCAAAGACATAAACCCAAGCCTGTTTGCTGGGCATCGCCACGGCTTTGATTGCCTTGCCATTCACGTTGATGTCGGCCAGGATCGGCGCGGAGGACAAGTCGTAATCCCAGATCGGATGATGCACGATCTGGAAATGCCATTTCCGCTTTCCGGTCTTCAGGTCAACGCACACCAGACTCTCGCCAAACAGATTGTTCCCCGGACGGTGTCCGCCGTAGAAGTCCGACGTCGGTGATTCCACCGGCAGATAAGCTAATCCGAGTTGTTCGTCCACAGTGATTTGCGTCCAGACGCCCGTGTTGCCATTAGTGGCCCAGGAATCCTTGAGCCACGTGTCATTGCCAAACTCGCCCGGCCTCGGGATCGGATGGAAAGCCCAAAGCTGTTTGCCCGTCCGCGCGTCGAAGGCGCGAACCTGTCCCTTGACGTTGTTATGGGTTACGACCGTCATGCCTTCCTTCATCGCCATGCCGACGATGACCACGTCGCCCGCCACGATCGGCGTCGAGTGAAGTCCCGCGTCACCTTTCTCCAAATCTATCTGCTGGCCGTTCCCGTAAACCACGCCGACCTTGAGGTCCACTTTGCCGCCTTTGCCGAAGCTTGGAATCAGATTTCCGGTCTTGGCGTCCAGGGCGAGGAGGCGATAGCCCGTAGTCACATACAGGATGCGATCGTCGCCTTTGCCGTCACTCCAATACGACAGCCCACGGCCCGACAACTGCCGCGGAGAGTTTATGGCGCGCTGTCCTTCAAACTCGGAGTGCACCCAAACCAACTCCCCTGTGTCAGCCTTGAGCGCGACCACCGACCGCCGCGTTCCGGCTGTCGCATAGATCGTGCCATTGACCATGAGCGGCGTCCCCTCCAATTTGTACTCGGGCCGCGTGCCCAGGTTGTCGGTCTTGAAGCGCCAGGCGACCTCCAGCTTGTTGAAGTTGTCCGCGTTGATCTGGTCGAGCGGCGAATATCTCGTGCCCGCCAGATCGCCAGTGTAATGCGGCCATTCGCCGTTCTTGGTCGAAGGGCCTGACTTTCCGTTCCTGGTTCCGGACTGGCCCGACACTCCCATCGTTATCCACACTAGCCCGACGACGAGCAAAACCAACGCCGGGACGATTCGACATACTGTTCGCGACATTGTTCGCCTCCGTTTCTATAGAGAACTCCA
>Ga0075421_100013323_pt1 | contig 10246 bp, 4 predicted proteins | sample SoiMetdeltSBSDD5_FD_75292 | JGI IMG/M metagenome (GOLD analysis project Ga0075421, IMG submission 75292) | Bulk soil microbial communities from a Populus tree surrounding site in Tennessee, USA - Soil MetaG P. deltoides SBSDD5 | ecosystem: Environmental > Terrestrial > Soil > Tree plantation... | reverse complement strand
CACTTGTCCGGCGTTGCGTCACCCGGGCGTCAGGGCGGCCTTGAGGTCCGCGTCCTGCGTGGGGCTCAGCGTGGTGTGCAGCAGCGTCCCGCCGTAATCGTTTAGCTTCCACAACAGCCCCCCCGACGCGGACGTTGGCAAGAGCAGGATCAGCGCCGAATCGTCGGGACCGATCAGCGACCCGACGTCCCTGATGAATACGGTGGAGATTCCGAGAGTCTTAGTCCACCACCCGACGTCGGGCGTGAGGCTTCCAAGGTGCCCCCCGCCCGTCTCCCCGGCCGCGTCTCCGAAGTCACCGCTCTGGACCCCGGCGATCGGCACCAAGAGGGCGAGGCTCAGGAACGCCCTCCACACCCTGGCCCTGGCCGCCCAATCGGTGGTGCTCAGGTCCCCACCGAACTGGATTCTCAACTCCCCTTGCTCGTCCCGGCTGACGACCACCGCCTTGTCCAGGTCAGAGACCCAATCGCGCCGCCGCAGCTCGTTGAGCACCTCCGGGGCTCGAAACCGGTCCTCATACCCGATGACGATCAGTTCGCTCATGATTAGGACTCGCTGGCTCCTATCCCCTTGGAGCCCGGGCAGGCTAGGCCAGCCATGGGCAGACTCCAGCTGCCCCCTGATCACCACAGCGGTCAATTAGATTGGGAGCCGAGCGTACGCCAGGACGCGCGGCAAGTAAATTGGGGGTTTTCCCTATGTTGGGGGGAAAAACTACCAAGGGCCCGGTGTAGGTGAATCTACAGGAGATTAGAAGGCCGGCCGCGCTACGGCTCGATGATGCGGTTGCGCACGGCATAGCGCACCAGCTGGGCCAGCGACCTGAGCCCCAGTTTGTGCATGGCCGCGCTGCGGTGGGCCTCGGCAGTCTTGACGCTGACGGCGAGCGCCGCGGCGACCTCTTTATTCGACTTGCCCTCGGCCAGCAGTTGCACCACCTCGCGCTCCCGCCCGGTGAGGATGTCGTATGGGGAGTTATCCCCCCGACCCGGCGAGGACTCGAGGAAAGCGTCGACGAGCGTCTCGGAGACCGTCTCCGTGAAGAACGGCTGGTGCCGGCCGAGGGCCTCGATCGCGGCGATCAGCTGACTCTCGTTTGCGGTCTTGAGCACGTAGCCGCGCGCGCCGGCGGCGAGGGTCTCGTGAATCAGCTCGTCCGTCTCATGCTGGGTGAAGATGAGCACCTCCGTCTCCGGCAGCTCCTTGCGGATCATCCGGGTCGCTTCCAGCCCGTTGAGCTCGGGCATGGTCAGATCCAGTACGGCGACCTCGGGCCTCAGCGCGAGCGCCAGCTCGATGGCCTCGCGCCCGTTGGAGGCCTCGGCGCAGACCTCCCAGCCGGGGTGCGACTCGATCAGCCTCCGGAAGCCTCCCCGCACGATTTTATGGTCGTCAGCCAGCAGGATGCGCATCACCCTCCTTCCCCTGCCCCAGCGGCACTACGGCGGTGACCGTCGTCCCACGGCCGTCCGAGTTGACCTCTAACTTTCCGCCCAACTGAAGCAGGCGCTGACGCATCCCGAGGATGCCGACCCCGAGCGCCCGCCCGTTCTTGGACGCCTCGCCGCCCCCCACCGCCTCCATCCCCCGCCCCCGGTCTTTGACCACGAGTACCGCGTGCCCGTTCTGCCGCTCCAGCCGGATGTGTGCCGTCTCGCTCCCCGAGTGGCGGTAGATGTTGGTCAGGCACTCCTGCACCACGCGGAAGAGAGCGATCTCGACTTCCGGCGGCAGCCGCCCGAGGCCGCGGGGCGTGACCAGGTCGACCTCGATGCCGCTCCGCTTGCCGAAGCCGTCGGCGTACCAGCGCACCGCCGAAGCGAGCCCGGCCTCGTCGAGCAGGGGCGGGTGGAGCAGGTAGGAGAGCGTGCGCAGCTCCTGGAGCGACTGCCGGCCGAGCGCCTGGCACCGCGACAGCGTCTCCTTGACCGACGCCGGGAAGTCGCCGGAGCGCTTCTGCATTTCGGCGAGGCCGAGGGTGAGCGCCAGAACGTTCTGGGCAGTCGTGTCGTGCAGCTCGCGGGCGATCCGCCGCCGCTCCTCGTCCTGGAGCCGGAGCAGCCGCGCCGTCAGCTGCCGCAACTCATCCTCGGCCCGCTTGCGGTCGGTGATGTCCTCGACCACCAGGACTAACTGGTCCGCCGCCCCGTCTTCACGCCGCATGCACCGCGCGGAGATGCTCGCGTAAACGACGCGGCCGTCGCGGCGGATGAAGCGTTTGTCCAGCCTGTAGCCCTCGATCTCGCCCCTCACGGCCCGCCCCAGCAGCCGGTCGTTTTCGGCCCTATCCTCGGGGTGCGTCACCTCAGCCCAGGACATCCCCGTCAGCTCCGGCTCCGGGTAGCCGAGCAGCTCGCAGAGTCTTTGATTGACGCGGAGGAAGCGCTGGTCCGGCGAGGTGAGGGCCATGCCGACGAGCGGCAGTTCGAAGAACCGCCGGAGCCGCTCCTCGGTCCGCCTTCGCTCGGTGACGTCGTGGATGATCGAATAGAGTAATCTGCGCCCCCCCACGTCGAGCGGGCTGGAGTGGACTTCGACGTCGCGGACCTCCCCCGAGGCCACGCGGTGGCGAAAGGTGAAGAAGTATTGCTCCCCCGCCGCAGCGCGCGTCATCTCCACCGTGATCTGCCCCGGCCCGAGGGTATTGAGGTCGGTGATCTTCATCCGCCTCAGCGCTTCCAGGCTGTAGCCGTAGAATGCCGCGGCCGCCGGGTTCGCGTCGACGATCTCTCCCGAGGACGGGTCGATGAGCAACTTGACGGTGCGGTTCCGCTCGAACATCTGGCGGTGGCGGGCCTCGCTCTCGCGCAGCGCCTCCTCCGCCTGCTTCTGTGGGGTGACGTCGCGCGCGATGCTCAAGTGCAGTCCCGGGGCGAGACGGGAAGCCCGGTACTGGATCGTGCGGCGCTCGCCGTCCTGGCGCACGAATACCCACTCCCCGGTCTCGGATCCGGTCTCGAGGTAGCGCTGATACCGGACGGCCGTCTCGGGGGCGTCCGCCGACGGCAAGTCGGCAACCTTCATCTGCATCAACCGCTCGCGCTTGTAGCCGAACAGTTCGCAGGCGGCCTGGTTGACCCTGAGGTAGTTCCCGCCGTCGTCGGTCATGAAGATGGCGTCCTTGCTGTTCTCGAAGAGTAGTCGGAATTGCTCCTCGCTCTTCTTCAGTCCTTGCGTCGCGCGCTGGCGCCTGGAACGCTCGAGCAGGAGGAAGGCGATGAGCGAGGCCTGGGCGACGACCAGAGTGAGTACAGCGGCGACCCGCCACCTGTAACGCTCCCAGAAGGCAGGCTCCTTGAACCGCACGACGCTGCCGGGGGGCAGCCGGTCCTCGCTGATGCCCCACCGCCGCAACTGGCGCCAGTCGAATTCGACAACCCTCCCTTCGATCTCCGTGGTCGAAATGCTCTCGGGTCGCTCCCCCCGCAGAAGGCGCAAGGCCAACCCCGCGGTTTGTTGGGCTAAGAGCTCCGAACTCAAGAGGCTCCCCCCGACGATTCCGTGATCCATAAACCCTTCGTACCAGCCGTAAATCGGGGCGTTTGCCGCCGGGTAGAAGGCATCGAGGGCATCCGGCGGGAGGTATCTGCTCTCGGCGCCGTCTTCTGATATCGATAAGTAGTAGCTGATCGAATCCCCCGGCAGATGAGCCAGCGTCTTCTTTAAATCCTCCATGACCAAGCCCACGAGGTAGGTCAAGTCGAGTCGCCCCCTGAACGCCTGAAACTGCCGCCGGGAAAGGGCCCCGTAGAATTTATCGAACTCGGACGCCCCGCTGACGACAAACACCTGCCTGGTGCCCGGCTGCAATCTGAGCGCCAGATCGAGTGTACCTTTGAGGTCCAGTTGATAAAGTAACCCGATGAAGTTAGGGCCGAGGCCATGACCTTTGGCGCCCTGAAAGACGATGGGCGTCCCGGGGAAAAGCTCGGCGCCGTACTTGGCGACAAGCTGCAGGGCGGTGTCGTTCAAGGCGATTACGAGGTCAAACGTCACCCCCTTGTATTTTCGCCGCAGGAAGTCGCGTAGCGCCGACTGGTAATCCTCATCGGGGAAGCGCGCGACGTCGATGTATTCGGCGTAGTAGTCGAGGTTCTCGGCAAGGCTTTTGCTGATTGTCTTCTGGAGCACCTTTTCGACGATGAGGGTGGCTGTCGCCTCCTTCCTCAACCCATAAGATACCAGCACCCTTTTCTGTGGCCCGTCAGCGGCCTGGGCCGGGGCCGAAAGGGTCAGCAGGAAGCACGCGAGCGCGAGCCAGAGGACGGTCAGGAGCTTCGACTGATGGCGGCGGCAAAGCATAGCAGCCTCAGAACGTGAGCCACACCGCGAATTGGAGGGCGCGCCGCCCGCCCGTCCCGACAAAAGGTTGACAACACAGGGCTTCACCTTATCAAGCCGGCTCGCCGGAAGTCAATGCGAGGTGAAGAAGAGAACACGGATCGGACGGATCGGGACGGAGGACTACGGATTGATCCGTGCCCATCCGTCCCGATCCGTCTGATCCGTGTTCTCTGTCGCGGCTCGCCTTGAGCCTCAGAAGTTGAGCTTCAGTCCCATGACGATGCGCCGCGAGTTGGCGGCGGTGGTGTAGGAACCGAAGGTGGCGTTGACCTGATTGCCGTTCGAGTCGAAGCGAGCCGTCGTATCCACGCCGGTGAATTGCGTATGGTTGAAGGCATTGTAAATCTCCAAGCGGTACTGCAGACGCACCCTGCCTTCGCGCGCCAGGTTGAAGTTTTTGAACACCGAGATGTCCCAGTTGTTCGTGCCGGGCAAACGGAATAGGTCCTTCGCGGCGTTCCCACGCCCGAAATCGCCCGGATCGGTCGGCGGACGCACAGAGTTGGCGTTCAGGTGACAGCCCACCGCCGTCAACTGCGCTTGGGCAAAAGTGGGTGCATAGTTGTGCCCGCAGGTTGCGCCGCGCTCATCGCGTGGCAGCACAGGATCGGCGAGCAAGACCACGCGGCTATCCAGGCCGTTGGCGCTGCCCCCCACCAAATCGCGCTGGGTGACGAGCGCGTAGCCAATGCCCGACGGCGCGCCACTGACGAAGGACGTAATGCCGGACAGTTCCCAGCCGTCAAAGACCGCGCGCGACACCGCGTTGTCCCAATATCTGCCCAGGGAGGGCACGCGGTAAACGTAATTCAGCACGAAATTATGTGTCCGGTCGAAACTCAACCGGCCGTAATTGCGCACGTTGCGATCCAGCGCCGGATTGATGAAATCGTTGTACCCATTGACCAAGCCCATCGCCTTCGACCAGGTGTAGCTCAAGCCGAGCGACAGGCTGGATGAGAACCGGCGGTTGGCCTGCACCTGCAGCGAGTGGTAGTTGGTATTGCTGCCCGTATCGAGCAGGGTGATGTCGCCGTAGCCTTTGATCGGACGCAGGAAATTGTCCGGCAGCGGCGTCGTCCCGCCCGCGACCGTGGGATCAATGCTACTCGGCAGGAAGCGCGCGCCATAGGTAACGGGGTTGATGCTGATGCGCTGAAACAAATGCCGCGCCAGCGAACCGACGTAGGCGACGTCGAGGACGGTGTTGTAACCGATGTCGCGCTGCACGCCGAGGCTGAAGTTGTAGACGACGGTCGGATCAAGTTTCGTGCTTAAGGCGTTGACGGCCGGCGGACTGATGCTCAAGGGCGTCGCCAGCAGATCCTTGATCGTCGTGAAATTGGCCGTCGCCGTGATCACGTTCGGCGGTTGTTCGCGCTGCAGGATCACCTGGTCGTCATTGAAGCGGTCGTAAAAGACGCCCGCCCCGCCGCGCACAGAAGTCTTGCCGTCGCCGAAAATGTCATACGCGAAACCGAGCCGCGGGCCCACTTGAATCGGCGGCGTATTGAACACGCGCTCCTGGACCGTGCGCATGCCCTGGAATGGTGTGCCCGATCCGTCGGCGAACGTGCCGATCTTGACCGAGGGGAGGATCGCGCCCGTCACCGGATTGCGCCCGACGCGGTTCGCGCCCGTACACGGATTGATGTTGCCGACGCAATAAGGCGTGATCAACTCGGGCTGCTTCGACGCGTCGTAGAGCGATCGGTCGTAATAGACCAGACTGTCGCCTTCGCTGTAGGTGGGTTCGATGTAGTAGAACCGCACTCCGGCGTCCACGGTGAAGCGCCGCGTCACTTTCCAGTTGTCCTGCACGAACCATTCGACTTGGCGATAGCGCGCGTGACCTTCGAGTTTGTTGTCCGCTTCGGTGTAAGCGTTGACCGAACCGATCAGCGCGTTGGCGAAGGGATGATTGGTGTCGAGCGGATTGTTGAGGTTGCGGTCGAAGTTGAACGTGCCGTTGAAGGCCGCCGCGCGCGCCGCATTGCGCGTCGTGTACTCGAAGTAAAAACCCGCCTTCAGGTTGTGATTGCCTTTGACCCACGAAAGGTTATCGGAATAGTTCCAGATGTTGTTCGTGCCGAAGAAGGGGAAGCGTTGTTCGATGTTCAATTGCGTCGCATTGGGCAATCCGGCGAAGGTCGCATTCGGCACGAGGCGTAATGGATTGATCGCCGGATTAAACTGCGGAAGCGTCAACCCGATCTTCTCCCTGTCGTTGCGGTCAATACCTTCCTGGTTGAGCGGACTGACGGTTTGCAGCGCGCGATTGATGCCGAAGGTGAATTCGTTGGTCAGCGTCGGCGAAAAGCTGTGAATCAGCGTGCTGACCAGCCCGCGGCTCTCGATGGCGTACTTGATCGGAAACTGCGGCCAGACGTTCGACGCCAGCACGAAGTTGAAATCTCCCTGGTAGGCTTCGTAGTTCTGAATGCCGCGCGCGTAGAAGGTCGTCTTCGATGAGATGTTCCAATCGATCCGCAAGATCTCTTCGCGGCGCGGCTGATCCACTGCGCTTTGAAAGACGTTGTTGTAGTTATAACCAACCGTCACCGGGTTGATGTTGGGCAGCGGGAAGATGCTCAGCAGTTTCTGCCCGTTAGGGTCGATGCGATTGGCGGGAATGATATTGCCCGGGAAACAGGCGGTCGTGTCGGTCAAGGTGCAGGCGCCTGCCTTTTGCGGATCGCGCACCGGAATCAAACGCCCATTAGTGTCCAGGCTCTGCGAGAAATCGCCCGCGCGTTCGAGCGCCGTCGGATAAGTGATCGTGCCTTGCCGCGTCGGGTAGACGCGCGGCAGGTACTCCTGCGACCAGAAGAAGAAGAGCTTGTCGCGGTTCTTATTGAAGCCCGTGCCCGGAATGATCACCGGCCCGCCGATGTTGCCGCCCCAATAATTGAACCGATAGCGTGGTTTCGGCTGGTTGCGCAGATTGTTGAAAAACTCGTTGGCGTTGAACTGTTCGTGACGCTTGAAATAAAACCCGCCGCCGTGGAAATCGCGCGTGCCGTTTTTGATAACCACGTTGATCGTGCCGCCGCTGCTGCGGCCGTACTCGGCCTGATAGTTAGTCAGCAGGACCTTCACTTCGCCGATGGCGTCGAGGCCGGGCGCGAGATAGGGGCCGAGCTGCGACCCGGTGTCGAGGCTCGAGACGCCGTCGAGCGTGAGGTTGAGATTGCCACCGCGCGAGCCGTTGATATTGACGCCGACGAGGTTGTTCCAGCCAGGCGCTTCGCGGTTGGCCGTGTCCACCACTCCAGGCAGCAAGCGCACCAGGCCCATGTAATCGCGCCCCTTGAGCGCGATGTTCTGAATCTGCTCTTCGCTGATCAACCCCGTGCGTTCGGCGCTCTGGGTCTGCACCAGCGCCGCCTCCGCTGTGACGGTGACTGTCTGGCTGACATCGCCGATTTCGAGCGCAACCCGGCGCACGGCGACACGATCATTCGCCGTCAGGATGATGCCTTTCTGCTCGAATTTCTTGAACCCGTTCGCCGTGATGGTCAACGTGTAGGTCCCGGAGAGCAGTTGCGGCACGACGAAATTGCCTTCGCTATCGGCGTTTGTGGTGACCACGCGGGCGGTCTCTTCGTTGATGACTTCGACCTTGGCGCCGGAGACAACCCCGCCGCCGGGATCGGTGATCGTCCCGGAGATTTGTCCGGTTAGCCCCTGCGCGACGACGCCGACGCACAGGCAGGCTAGCGTTAACGACACGAGTGAAAGACGGCATATAACCTGGATCGCGCTGGGTGACATAAGCTCTCCTTTAGCCGGCAAGTTGTAGATTTCGGGCTGATACGCTGTCGAGGAAGCCGCTGCCTGCGGCTCGCACAAGATTACACATCTTCAGGCCCGCGTTGACAAGGCTTTGGCTGACACGCTGATCTGATCCGCGCCGCTCCGTGAGCCCCGCGTCATCCGTGGGCCACTCCCGTCAGTCGCCGCCGGTCACTTCCGCCGCCGGCGGTGTGAATCGTCAGGCCTTCCAACGGTTGCCGGGCCGAAGGGATTAATACACTGGCCAGATAGCCGATGGCCAGGCAGGTGGAGATGCCGGCGGCGGCATAAAGAAAAAAGTGGACTCGTGTGTAACGCTGGATGAGCAATAAGACCATGGCGCTGGCGACTACGCCAACGAGCGCGCCTTTCCCATGCCCGCGCCGCGTGAAGATGCCGAGCATGAACACCCCCGCCAGGCCGCCTCCCAACAACCCTAAAATTTGCAGGAACAGGTCCCACTGCGACTGAATCGGGTAGGTCGCCATCAACGATGCCGTCCCGACGGCGATGGCGCCGAGCAAGAGCGTCAACCAGCGGGCGAGCCTCAGGCAGCGGCGGTCTTCGGCTTCCGGATGAAATCTGCGGTAGAAGTCCGTCACCATGGCGGTCGCCATACTGCTCTGCGCGCCGGACTGCCCGGCGGCAAACAGCCCCGCGATGACCAACCCCGAGACTCCCACCGGCAAGCCGCTGACGATGAACCACGGAAAGATCGCGTCGGTCGGCAGGTCAGGGTTGAGCAGTTGCGGCTTCTGCTTGTAATAAACGTAAAGGGCCGTCCCGATGCTGAAGAAAAGCAGCGTCGCCGGGATAGTCAGTAGGGCGTTGACCCAAATCGCCCGCGCCGCCTGCCTCTCGGTCGGCGTCGTCATGTACCGCTGGATGACGGCCTGATCCGTCGTGTACGGGATGAGTTGGGAAAAGATGCTGCCGAACAGGACTACCCAGACCGTCGCGGCGGTGAAATCCCAGCCCCAATCGAAGGTCTGAATCTTCCCGTCGGCCAGCGCGGTCGTCACGAGTTGCCCCGCGCCGCCGTCCAGACTCGTGGCGATCAAGACCACCGAGAGCACCGCCGAGCCGAGCAGGATGATGTTCTGCAACACCTCGGTCCAGGTCACCGCCTCCGCTCCGCCGAGCAGCGTGTAGAGCGTCGCGAGCAACCCCATCGTCAGGATGCAGAAATAGACGTTGAGGTCCGAGACCACGGAGAGCGCCAGCGCGGGCAGGTAGAGGACGATCGCCATCCGCCCCGTTTGCATGAGGATGAAGGCCGCGCTGCCGTAGAGGCGCAGCGCCAGGTTGAATCGCTTCTCCAGATATTCATAAGCGGACGTCACGTCGAGGCGGCGGAAGAAAGGCAGGTAGCAGAAGGCCACCACGGGCGCGACGAGAATGATCGCCGCGTTGGCGAAGATGTAGGCCCAGTTGGTGTCATATGTCTTGGCGGGGATAGCCATAAAAGTAAGCGAGCTGAGCTGCGTCCCGAAGATCGCGATTCCGGCCGCCCACCAGGGAATCCGCTGCCCGCCGCGAAAATAATCGTTCGTGTCCTTCTGCCGTTTCGCGAGGACCATGCCGATCAATAGATTGACGCCGAGATAGCCGATCAAAATCAAGTAGTTGATGGCGCCGAACGGAGTCTTGTTTGCTTTGAGCGTGCCGCGCCAGACGCCGGCTGAACGATGCCCGGGACGGTCTTCGCCGCCCGTGATGACCATCGCCTCACCCCATGTGACTGCCGCCGTCGTGACCAGGCTTTCCGGCACGCTGCCCGCTTTCGTCCAGGTGTCGGTGATCGTGTGATAGGCGAGCACGTCGCGGCTGAAGCCCGGATGGTTGTCTTTGAGTTCAAAGACGCGCTGGGCGTTGGCGCCGTCGTCGCCGCTGAAGACGAGCAGGTGCGACTGGCCGTAAGAGCGCGCGGGCGCCGCCACGACCCCGCGCGGCGCGTCAGCAATCCGCGACCAGCCTGCCCCAGCCTCGCCTGCCTTACCTGCCTTACCTGGCAGATATTTCCAGCCGTCGTTCAAATAGCGCCGCGCAGCCTTGCCGTCCGCGTCCGCCAAAATTTCCGCGCCGCTGATGACATACAGCGTCC
>Ga0075421_100013322_pt1 | contig 10246 bp, 6 predicted proteins | sample SoiMetdeltSBSDD5_FD_75292 | JGI IMG/M metagenome (GOLD analysis project Ga0075421, IMG submission 75292) | Bulk soil microbial communities from a Populus tree surrounding site in Tennessee, USA - Soil MetaG P. deltoides SBSDD5 | ecosystem: Environmental > Terrestrial > Soil > Tree plantation... | reverse complement strand
AGGTTGTGGAGTTCCAGCGTGGGCTCGTCGCCGAGATTGCGACGATTCCCGGGATCCAGAATGCCGCAACCACGTCCAACGTCCCGCTGCTCGGCAGCAGCTGGGGGCATGGCGTCCGGGTAGGTGACAGCGAAGGCAGCTCCAAGTTCACCTGGGTGAGCCCCGGCTATTTCGACACGATGGGGATCCGGGTCCTCGAAGGGCGTGATTTCACGTTGAACGACACCCGCAGCAGTCCGCGTGTGGCGATCGTGAACCAGAACTTCGTGCGGCAGTTCGTCAAGGGCAATCCGCTGGGGCAGACGCTGCGCACGAGCCCCGAGCCCGGTTTCCCGGCGACGGTCTACGAGATTGTGGGCGTCATTCCGGACACGAAGTACGACGATCTGCGCAACGAGTCGCCGCCGATGACCTTCGCGCCGGACACGCAGCACCCGCTGGGCGGGTGGGCGGCCACCATTATCCATTCGAGCGTGAACCCATCGGCCGCGATCCTGTCGATCAAGCGCAGGCTGGCCGAGACGCATCCGGCCGTCCTTGCGGAGTTCGACGTCTTCGAGCAGAACGTCCGCGACCGGTTGATGCGCGAACGCGTGCTGGCCATCCTGGCGGGGTTCTTCGGTGCGCTGGCCGCCATTCTGACGATGGTCGGGCTCTACGGCATGATCGCGTTCATGGTTGCCGAACGCCGGCGCGAGATCGGCGTCCGAGTGGCCCTCGGTGCGCAGCGGCGTCAGGTTGTCGGCATGATGATGATCGAAGCGGCCAGGCTGCTGGCGATCGGCCTCGTCGCGGGGATTGGCCTGTCGCTCGTCGCAGGCCAGAGCGCCGCAACGCTCCTGTTCGGCGTGACACCGCGCGACGCGGCCACGCTCGCCGCTGCCTGTCTCCTGCTCACGGTGATCGCGGCGGCCGCGAGCGTCCTGCCCGCGCGCGCCGCGTCGAGACTGGATCCCTTGATCGCGTTACGCCAGGACTAGGGTCTCAGACCTTCTTCGGCGCCGGCCCGAGCACGCGCATGATGGCCGTCGCGATCCGCCGCCACTCCCCTTCCTCGTGGGTCAGTTCGCGCCGCCCGGCGCGCGTGAGCTTGTAGAAGCGCGCCTTCCGGTTGTTCTGCGACGTCCCCCACTCGGCGGCGACGAAGCCGCGATCCTCGAGCCGCTGGAGCGCCGGGTACAGCGATCCGTGGTCGACGATCAGCACGTCCTCCGACTGCTGCTGGATGGCGCGCGCGATCCCCTGGCCGTGCTGCGGGCCGAAGATCAGCGTGCGCAGGATTAGCAGATCGAGCGTGCCCTGGAGATGGGCGCTGTGCTCGCGGCCGGTTCGTCGTCTGATGGACATTCGACCCCAGTGTCGGGTCTTTTCAGGTAGAATGTCAACCCGAAAGGCGGTCGCGATGTTCCGCAGGTCCCGGCGCACGGACGATGACTTCGCCCAGGAGATACAGTCCCACCTCGACCTCGAAACCGAGCGGCTGATCGCCGAAGGCATGAGCCCGCACGACGCTTGCCTCGCCGCGCGGCGCCGGTTCGGGAACGTCACGCGTGCGGCCGAGCAGTTCTATGAGGCGCGGCGCGTGCGCTGGTTCGATCACCTGCGGCACGACCTGCGATGCGCCTTCCGGAGCATCGCGCGCTCGCCGATTGCCTGCGCCGTGGCGATCACGTCGCTCGCGGCGGGTATCGGTGCGACGACCTCGACGCTGACCGTCCGGAACGCCATCTTCTATAACCCGCCGCCGCTCTATCGGGATCCCGGACAACTGTCCCGCATCGAGACGAGCACACCGGATCAGCGACGGGCGGCCGTTCCCGGCGCGCTCTACGCGCTCTGGAGTGCCGATGCTGATCTGCGTGCGCACATGACGGTGGCCTCGGCTGGCCGCGCGGCCGAACTGCGGAAATCCGATGGCACCGAAACGGTCCGCGTGCGATCGGTCTCTCCGGATTTCTTTGGGCTGCTCGGCGTGGTCCCGGCGCAGGGACGGTCCTGCTCCACCGACGGCGCAGCGGAAGCCGTCCTGAGTCATCAGGTCTGGCAGAACCTTTTCGAAGGCCGGCCGGAGGTCCTCGGCCGCGAAGTCTGGCTCGATCGGCAACCGTACACGGTGGTTGGCGTCCTGCCTGAACGCTTCTGGTTCCAAAACACCAATTCGCCAATCTGGACATGCTCGCGACCGGAGGCGCTGGCGCAATCCCCGGCTCTCGACGTCGTCGTCCGACGCGATCGCGGAATCACACACGCGGCCCTGGCCGAACGGCTGCAGCGCGATGCCTCCGACTACATCAGCAGGCAGGCGGACGGTCCGCGCGAGATTCGGGTCCGGGCGATGCACATCGGCGGTACGGGGCTCGGCGACCAGATCGCGATCGTCATCCCGTGGCTCGTCGGGATGGCGGTGCTGCTGACGCTGCTCATCGCCTGCGCCAACGTCGCGATTCTCATGTTCGCCCGGTGGACCGGCCGCGAGCGCGAGATGGCCATCCGCACGTCGCTCGGCGCCAGCCGATGGCGAGCCGTGAGCCTTCTGCTCACCGAGTCCGTTGTGCTCGCGTTCGTGGGCGGGCTGCTCGGCGTCTGCGCGACTTTTGCGCTGCGTGGGGTGTTCCAGCGGAACGTTCCGGGCGCGGGCGATTTCGATCTGACGATCGATCGTGTGATCCTGCTGCAATCCGCGCTCGTGACGTTTCTCACCGGCATCCTGTCCGGGATCATTCCCGCGCTGTACGAAACGCGTCGGCTGCAGGCCAATCCGCTGCGGCTCCTTGCGTCGTCGGATCGCGCTCGTCAGCGGTGGCGGCACGCGCTCGTCGTTCTGGAGATCTCCGTGACCGTCGCGCTGATGGTCGTGGCGGCCGGACAGGTCGACGCCTCGCGCCGGATGCTGACTGCGGACGTCGGCTTCGCGACCACGCCGCTGCTCACGGCACGGGTCGAGAATCCAGCGGGTGTGTCGATTCCGATCGTGCTCGACGCGGTCGGACGTGTGCCCGGTGTTGCGGCCGCCGCCGCAAGTAGCGCCGTGCCGATGGCGACGTCCGCACCCTGGGAACAGGTCTCGGGTGGAGCCGATGGAGTCGCCGCGGTCACCGTTCAGCGCGCATCGATCACGCCCGAGTACTTCGCGACGCTCGCTGTCGCCGTGCTGGCCGGACGGACATTCGGACCGCAGGATCAGGGGCCTTCCTCGCACGTCGCCATCGTCAATGACATCCTCGCACGGCAGCTGTGGCCCGGCCGCGACGCGATTGCCGCGCGCATCTGGGTGAACAACGCCCCGTATGAGATCGTCGGCGTCGTCGCCGGGTACGCGACCTACCCGCTGCGCCCGCCGTCACCGCGGTTCTATCTGCCGCTGCGCATACAACCGCCGAACCCCACGCATGTGCAGATCGTCATCCGGGCCGCGCACGATCCATCCTCGCTGGTGCGTCCCGTGCGTCAGGAACTGCGGCAGCTCGGCGCGACCTATTCCGTGCCGTCAGCCTTCACGCTCAATCAGGTCATCGAGGTGGGCGCCGGCGAGATCATGACGCTCACCTACGCGATCAGCCCGCTGCTCGGAATCGGGTTGTTCCTCACCGCGACGGGGATTTTCGGCGTGCTCGCGTTCGCCATCGCGCGACGATCGAAGGAGCTCGCGCTGCGAGTGGCGCTTGGCGCGACGAGTCGCGAGCTCGGGCGTCTGGTCGTCGTGCACACGTTCTGGCTTCTGGCGACAGGCGTCATCGCAGGTGTCGCCGGCACATTCGCGCTCACGCGCATGGTGCGGGCCGCCGGCGGTGCCGGGAGTCCGTTCGATACGCCTGGATGGGAAGCGTTCGTCGTTCCCGTGCTCGTCGTACTTGCCGTCGGCGCGTTCGCCACGTGGATTCCTGCCCGCCGTGCAATTCGCATCGACCCGGCGATCCTGCTGAAGACGGAGTGATCCCCCGATCGGGTGAGCCAGACCGCGACCTGTGAGGGATGTGCCTGGAACTGCCGCGGCCGTACACTGTCCGGCATGGACGCCGGATCACACCCCGAATCGATAGACAGTCGCCTCGTCTTCCGCGTGTATGCGTGGATCAGCATCGCGTCCGGCCTCTTTCTCTACGCCTGGGGCGTGATGTGGCTCGCCAGTCCACATTTTCCCGGGCTGCCGTGGGGGAAGGCCGCACTGGTCCGGACGATTGGCGCGATCTTCGTCGCCAGCGGATGTTGCGCGATCGGCTTCGCGTCGGTTGGGGATTCGATAGGCCGGGCGCGCGCGCTTCTGTGGTTCGCCGCCGCCCATCTCGCATTCGGTGTTCTGTTCGTCGTCCAGTGGCTCGCGATTCTGATCACCGTCTTGCCGCCATTCGTCGGGTGGTCGGCACTGATTGTCGGCGTGGTGCTGCTCTACCTGGCGGCGACCGGTTCCGGTGGGCTTCCGAGGCCGTCGATGCCGCCGCTGGAAATCGACGACCAGGGTGGCACCATCCGGCGCGACCGCCGGTCAACCAGTGAAGGTGAGTGGTCTTATCAGGTCACTGACAACAGCGAGAGGCCCGCACGTCTGCTCCGTCTCCGCAGCCGGCGATCCGTCGCGGCGCTGCGGTCGCAGTACGAAGAACAGATCCGGCAGGCGGCCAGGCAGGAAGAGCGGGCGCGGCTCGCCCGCGATCTGCACGATGCAGTGAAGCAGCAGATCTTCGTCATGCAGACCGCCGCTGCGACAGCACAGACACGCTTCGACGCCGATCCTGACGGCGCGAAGGCGGCAATCGATCAGGTCCGCACGTCGGCGCGCGAAGCCATGACCGAGATGGAGGCGATGGTCGATCAATTGCAGGCCGCTCCGCTCGAGATCAATGGCCTGATCGGAGCAATACGAAAGCAGGCCGAAGCGCTCGGCTTCCGGACCGGCGCGCGGGTCGACCTGGATCTGGGAGAACTCCCCGTCGGGAAAGGGCTCACCGCGTTCAGGCCAGCTGCGCTGCAGACGGTCCTTCGCGTGGCACAGGAAGCGCTCGCGAATGTCGGCCGGCACGCGCGCGCACGAAGCGTGCACGTGTCGCTCGGTCTGATCAGCGGTCACCTCGTGCTGACGGTGCGGGACGACGGCAGCGGGTTCGAGGTGGGGCACCGGCGCGGGATGGGACTCGAGAACATGGCCGCGCGGGCTGCCGAAGTCGGCGGGGACTTCGAAGTCGTGAGCACCATCGGCCAGGGAACGGTCGTCCGGTTTACGGTGCCGTACGAGAATCCCACGGCAGCGGATTATCGGAAACGCGCGCTTGCCTGGGCCGTCCCGGTTGTCGTTGCCACGTTGATCGCCTTCAGACTAGGCGCGCACGCCGGACTCGGCATGAACGTCGGCGTTCTCGCGGCGATGCTCGCGTCGGTCATCTTCATCGGCGCTATCGCCGTCGTCCGGTATACCGTGGCGAGCCATCGCGCCAGTCGCACCGAGGGCGTCACGTGACGGCGCAGGTCACGATCGCGCTCGTGGACGATCATCGCGTGGTCGCGCGCAGCCTGCAGGCCTATCTCGAGTCGTTCCCGGATCTCAAGGTGGTCGGCGCGGCCGCGAGCGGCGAAGAGTTGCTCGAGCATCTCGACGAGTGGCATCCACATATCGTGCTGCAGGACTTGCTGATCCCCGGCGGCATGGACGGCATCACCACGACGCGACGCATCCTCGAACGCTGCCCGGACGTGCGCGTGATTGCGCTGACGGCGTCGCTCGACGAGGCCAGAATGCAGGGCGTCCTTCAGGCCGGCGCGACAGGCTACGTGCGGAAGGACGCCGATCCCGAGACGCTTCTCGCGGCCGTACGTGCCGTGGCTCGCGGTCGCACGTACATCGATCCGTCGATTGGCCGTCAGCTGCTCACCTCTCCGACGCAGGGCGAAGAGTTGACGGTGCGCGAGACCGACGTGCTCCGGCAGGTCGCGCTCGGCCGCTCCAACAAGGACATTGCCTCCACGTTGTCTGTCACCGAAGAGACCGTGAAGACGCACGTTGCCCATCTCCTCGCCAAGCTGCACGCGCAGAATCGGGCGCAGGCGATCGTCCAGGCGCTCAAACGCGGGCTGGTTTCGCTCGATGAGCTGCACTGAAAGGCCACGGAGGATGCCGACCGAATGAACCCCAAGCGCGTCTAAATACCCCCGAAGGAGACTCACATGAGGACATTCGTCCGTACGGTCGCCCTGACGGCGGCGGCGCTGGTATCGACGATCGGTGCAGCAGCCGCGCAGGCGCCCCAGGCCGCGCAGCCGGCCCGCGCGTTTCCGGCCGATGCGCGGATCGCGTTCGTGAACCTGTCCTACGTCTTCTCGACGTCGCGTGAAGGCAAAGCTGCCGCGACCGAATTGCAGACGCTGCAGACCAGGAAGAACGCAGACATCGACGCGAAATCGAAGGAAGTCGACGCGCTCCAGCGAAAGCTGTCCGCCGGCGGTCTCGTGATGAACGACGAGGCTCGCGGCCGTCTCGAGCGGGACGTGGCACGCGCCCGCGTGGACTTCGAGCGCCTCGTGCAGGACTCGGAAGCCGAGGTCCAGGCGTTGCAGCAGCAATATCAGCGTGCCTTTTCGCGCCGGTTGTTCCCGGTGATTGGCGAAGTCGCGAAGGAGCGGGATCTCTGGGCCGTCTTCAGTCTCGGCGAGGCGAACCCGCTCTGGCATCAGAGCGCGCTCGACATCTCCGATGAAATCGTCGGCCGCCTTGATCGGCCCGCGGCGCCGCGGTCGCCGGATCGGTAAGTCGAGGTCAGTCCTGCCGCAGCGCGATCGCCGCGTCGAGGCGCGCCGCACGCATCGATGGAACGAGCGCGGCCAGCAGCGACACGCCGGCGACCAGCAGGGCAGAGGCTGCGACGGTCACGGGATCGAACGGCTCGACTTCGTACAGCTGGGCAGCGACGAACCGGCCCAGCCACCATGCGGCCGGCAGCGCCGCCAGGATCGCCACCAGCGCGATCGCGCCCACCTCGCGCATGACCATCCACCTGATGCTCGACGTGCTCGCGCCGAGCGCGACCCGGACGCCGATCTCGCGCGTGCGCCGCGCGACGCTGTACGCCATCACCCCGTACAGGCCGACGACGGCAAGCGCGGTCGCGATCGCCCCGAAGGTCGCGGTCATCGACGCGACGAGCCGCTCGCGCCTCAGCGACTGCGCGACCTGGCGCGTGAGCGTGCGCGTCGTGTGGATCGGCAGGTTCGCATCCATCTGCTGGACTGTCTGGCGGATCATGTTGAACATCGTCTCAGGCGGGCTCGTCGTGCGCAGGTACACCGTGAATGCATTGGGCTTCGACATCTCCAGGTACGGAAAGAACACCTGACGCGTCGTCGTCTCGCGCACGTCGGTGTACTTGGAGTCCCTCACTACGCCGACGATCTCGATTGGCATCGGTGTGTTCGGATTGCCGCCGAATCCGATCCTTCTGCCGACGGCCGGCGTATCGCCGAAGAAATATCGTGCGAAGCTCTCGTTGACAATGGCGACGCGGAAGTCCGGCGCTCCCGCCGGGGGCGTTGTCGTGAGTGCATCCCGGTCGGTGAAGTCGCGGCCGACCAGCAGCGGGATGCCCATGGCCTGAAAATATCCGGGACTGATCGAGTTCGCCCAGAGCAGCGCGCTCTCGACGGGCCTGGTCGCTGAAGCCTCGACCGTCATGTTGGTGTTCCACTGATTGCCTTCGAGCAGTCGCATCGTCGCCAGCCCGGCTCCCTCGACTCCTGCTGTGCCCCGAAGCCGCTCGAGCAGCGTGCGCGCGAACTGTCGTGAGCGCTCGGGATCGTATCCGTTCAGCGACGGGTCCATGCTGAAGGAGATCAGCTGCTTCGTCTCAAACCCGATGTCGACCGCGAGCAGATTGTCGAGCGTGCGGATGAACAGTGCCGCGCCGATGAGCAGCAACAGCGACAGCGCCAGCTGCGCGCCGACGAGGATCCTCCGCAGACGCGGCTGGCCACCCAGCACGTTCGCTGCCCGATCCTTGAGCGCCGGCGCGACATCGGGACGCGTGGCCTGGAACGCGGGCGCCAATCCGAACAACACGCCCGTGGCGGCCGAGACCGCGAACGTGAACGCGAGGATTCGCCAGTCCGGCGCTGCGCTGATTGGCCGCGGCACCTCGGGCGTGGCGAAAAAGCCGAGAACCACGGGAGCGGCGCCGGCCGCGATCGCCAGACCGACGAGACCTCCTGCCAGCGCGAGCATCGAGCTGTCGACCAGCAGCTGGGCGACGATTCGGCGCCTCGTCGCGCCGAGCGCGAGCCGCACCGCGATCTCGCGCTGTCGCGCCGCGCCGCGCGCGAGAAGCAGGTTTGCGACGTTCGCGCACGCGATGAGCAGCACGCCGGCAGCCGTCGCCGTGAGCACCCAGAGCGGCGTGCTGAGCGCGCGCCGGAAGCCCGATCGCCCCTGGGCCGCGTCTGCGATCACGAGCTGATTCCGTTTGTATTCGTCGCGCGTCCGCGGAGCCGCGCCGCCGAACCCGCGGTCGGCGAGATCGCGATCGACGAGCGTCTGAAAGTACGGCGTCAGCGCCGCCTGCGCCTGTTCGCGCGTGACCCCTGGCTTCAGCCGCGCGAACACCCTTACCCACCGCCAGAGCCGCTCGTCGAGCGCATTCCAGCCGGGCGTGAGCTGCCCTTTCATCATCATGGGGACGAACACCTGCGTCTGACGCCCCAGCTCGACGCCGTCGAATCCGGCGCCTGCCACGCCGACGATCGTGTAGGCATGGCCGTTGATAGTGATCGTGCTGTTGAGGATTGCAGGGTCGGCCACGAAGCGGCTCGTCCAGTACGCGTGGCTCAGCACCGCAACCGGATGGCCTCCCTGCACGCGGTCGTCGTCAGGCGTCAGCGTCCGTCCGATGGCAGCGCCCACGCCGAGAACGGGAAAGTAAGTGCCGGAGACGATCTCGCCGGCGACGCGCTCGGTGCGCGCGCTCGTGCCGACATGGAATGGCGCGCCGAAGCGCGCGAACACGCCGGCGAATACGTCGTTGTTGTCTCTGATCTCCGTGTACATCGGGTACGACGTTTCGGTGCCGTCGCCCCAGTTGTTGCCATATCGAAGACCGGTGAAGGTGACCTGCACCAGCTCGTGCGCGTCTCGGACCGGAAGGACGCGCAGTAACACCTGATCGACGAGCGTGAACATCGCCGCCGTGGCGCCGATACCGAGCGCGATCGAGACAATCGCGACAGCCGTGAATGCGGGCGACTTGCGCCAGGATCTGATCGCGCGGCGGGCGTCCGTCAGGATGTGGGACATGGCCGTTGGACGGCCTCAGGGTGTATCCGGTTGAGGGAATTCGTCAAGTGACGAACTTTCCGCCTGAAGGCGGAAGCCACGCGGGATAGGGTGGCTTCCAACTGCTCTGCCATCGGGTGGTTTCCCGTTTAGCTGGAAGATGATCACTCCGCGCGCAGCGCGATGAGAGGATCGACGGTTGCCGCCCGGCGTGCCGGGATGAAAGCCGCGATCAGTGCTACCAGGGCGAAGGCGAGGAATACCGCAATGAACGTTGCGGGATCCATCGGCGTCAGACCGAACAGCAGCTGTTCCAGATACCGCGTGACGAGGGCCGCTGCGCCCAGGCCGAGCGCCATCCCCGCAATCGTGAGCGTGAGGCTCTGGCCCAATACGAGTCCGATGACCTGACGCCGCGTGGCGCCGAGCGCCATGCGGACCGCGATTTCACGCGTACGCTGCGCAACCGCAAAGGCGATCACGCCGTAAATGCCAGTCGCGGCCAGTACGACCGCGATGGCGGCGAAGATATTGAGCATCACCGCATACAGGCGAGGACGCGCAATCGAGTTCGACACGAGCTGTTCCATTGGCGCGATGGTCTCGACCATCGCGCGCGCGTCCAGCTGACGAACGAGCGACCGGATGCTCGCGACGATTGGCGTCGAAGCGCCGTCGATCCGGACGCCGAAATACAATCCAACGCCCGTCAAGGGCTCGGCGTCAGAGACTTGTCGAAAGTCGATGAAAATCTGCGGGTCGGGATCCTGGATCAGGCTGAATTGACGGACGTCGTCGACGATGCCGACGATCTCGAACGGTGTGGAGTTCGACGTGTAGACGGTGCGGCCGATGGGATTCTCCCCGAGGAAACCGCTGCGCGCCAGGGCCTGATTGACGAGCATGACGCGCGGCTGTCCCGCTCGATCGCGGTCGTCGAATGCACGTCCGGCGACGGTTGTCATACCCATCGCCGCGAGAAAGCCGCTGCTGACGAGT
>Ga0075421_100013321_pt1 | contig 10246 bp, 4 predicted proteins | sample SoiMetdeltSBSDD5_FD_75292 | JGI IMG/M metagenome (GOLD analysis project Ga0075421, IMG submission 75292) | Bulk soil microbial communities from a Populus tree surrounding site in Tennessee, USA - Soil MetaG P. deltoides SBSDD5 | ecosystem: Environmental > Terrestrial > Soil > Tree plantation... | reverse complement strand
TTCGAAAACACTTCCGCAATGATCGAACCGGATCACTGTCCATCGGTGTGTACCCGCGTGTATCGTATCGGCGGCTCAGTTTCTCGTAATTGTCTCATGCAAATTCAAGATCGCCCGCGCCACGACTGTCATGGCGGCCATGTCCGCCGGCTTCAAAGTCTTACCCAAGGGCGCTTCACCAACCTGAAGGAACTCCCGCGCCCATTCCGGCTCTGCAGTAAACTGACGCAGACTTTTCTCGTGAAGCCCTTCGAGAATCATTCGCTCCGCCCGCGTCGGCTTCCGACTTAGTGCCTGTAGAAAGGCCCATTCCACGCGCCCGTTCAGGGAAGGCCCTTGCTTCAGGATGTTTTGCGCAAACACGCGCGCGGCTTCGACGAAAATGGGATCGTTGAGCAGCACCAAGGCTTGTAGCGGCGTATTGGAGTTCATCCGGTTCACCGTGCATTCCTCGCGTGAAGGGGCATCGAAGGTCAGCAGACTTGGATGCAGGAAGGTCCGCTGCCAGTGTGTATAAATGCCTCGACGGTAGAGATCTTCACCATGGCCAGCGGAATAGTCGCGCTTGGGAAAGTTCATCGCCGCCAGATAAGCGTCCGGCTGATAGGGCCTGGTGCTGGGACCTCCAAGCTTTTCGACCAGGAGACCCGAAACCGCCAGAGCGATGTCGCGAACATTTTCGGCATCGACACGGAAGCGGCTCTGGCGCGCCAGCAGCCGATTGTCAGGATCCTGTGTGTCGAGTTGCGGGCTGCTGATCGAGGACTGTCGGTAAGTGTGGCTGGTGACCACCGTTCGGAGGACATGTTTCACGTCCCAGGCATGAGTATCCTTGGCCTGCCACGTTGGCTGCATGAATTCGGCAGCAAGCCAGTCGAGCAGTTCTGGATGTGTCGGCCTCTCACCTTGGGAGCCCAGATCGTCCAACACTTTCGAAAGCCCCGTCCCGAAAAGCTGTCGCCACTGGCGGTTGACGAAGACCCGCGCGGTCAAGGGATTCTCGCGTGAGACGATCCAGTTAGCCAGATCCAGCCGGCTGGCGCGGCTCTGGCCGGTACTTAGTTGGCCAAGGAACCCAGGAATGGCGGGCTGCACAATCTCTCCTGAATCATCCATCCAGTTTCCGCGCCGTAAGATGCGGGTTTCCCGAGGTTCCACAGACTCCGTCACCAGCACATTTGGAATGCTCGCTTCGAGCATTGAACGAGCAGCTTTCACCTTCTCCATCTCGACGACGAGCGCTTGCAGTTCTGGCATCGTCCAATGAAAATGGTTCGTCAGTGCCTTGAGCTGATTTTCGGACCGCGAGCCTTGAGCCACTTTGAGGGCCTTGAGTACCGTCCCTGGGACGCCGTCACGAGCGCCGTCGTTCGGAAGTCGGCTGTCATCCACTTCGAGTCCAAGGTCCACAGCTGCATCGCCCAGCTCCGGCCAGGAGTGCTGACCCGCAGAGAGCGCCAGCCGGAAGCGACCCATAGTTGCGCGGCGAAGCTCCGAATCCTGCTGAAGATGAACAGTGACCACGGCTGCTTCCGAAGTCTTTACAGGTGCGGCAAAACGCAGCGCCAAAAAGGGGCTTCTGCCCTCGCCTGCGGAAACTCCCCAGCCGGTCGCCGGATCTCCGTCAATCGCGGCCATCGGCGGATTCTCCGGGGCTTCTCCAAATCCGTTCGTCGTTGCCAGCACAAAGGACAGCTTTGGCCCTGGGTTCGTTCCATCCTGGACTTCCGCCTCAACCCCAGTCAGGACAAAGCGGTCCGCACCACGTGCCAGGCGCACGGCCGGCAAGCTCTCGTCCTGAATCGCCTGCACCCCGAGCGCCGTCCAAGTTCCCGCTCCCGGTTTGAAGCTGATGCGATACGTCTCGTTATCCGGGTTGGGTCCGCTGGCCACGATCAAACCGTTTCCCGGTCCCCGCCGTGTTTCGAGCGAACCGGTTCGGGCAATTACCATGAAGTTGCTGTCGACTTCCTCGTCGTTGTAGACAGTGAGTTCTGCTCCATTTACCGAACTCGCTGCAAATGGCCGCTGATAGTGCCACTTCAGCCTGCCCGCCTGGTAGTCTGATAGCAGTTGCTGTTCCCATTCCAGCTGCCGCGCGGCCAGACTCCGGGTCCTTTCCTCAACCGCCTGCTCTGCCACTTTGACAGCTTCATTCAGCGCAACCAGCTTCTGTCGCTGCTGTTCGGTCGGTAACGATAGCCTTGCTGCCCAAGCGTTGGGTCCACTACCGGATAGGATGCCTTTTTCCTTCACGTCGGCGAAGAAGGCTTTCATCGAATAGAAGTCTTTCGCAGTGACGGGGTCAAACTTGTGATCATGGCATTCAGCACAGCCCATCGTGAGTCCCAACCAAACGCTGCCCGTCGTCCGCACGCGGTCCGCGCCATACTTGGCGAGATACTCCTTGTCCTGAATGCCGCCCTCTTCCGAGGTACGGAGGATGCGGTTGTAAGCTGTCGCCACCTTCTGCTCAACGCCAGCGCCCGGCAGAAGATCTCCTGCCAGTTGCTCACGAGTGAAGACGTCGAACGGCTTGTTGGAGAGAAAAGCCTGCAGCACATAGTCCCGGTAAGGCCAGGCCGGTTGCTCGATGTCGTTGTGAAATCCCCGCGTGTCCGCATAGCGCACGGCGTCGAGCCAGTGCATGGTTTGTTGTTCGGCATAGCGCGGTGAGGTTAACAATCGGTCGACTAGTTTCTCATAGGCATCGGCTGACTTATCGTCCAAGAACGCCTGAACCTCGGCAGGCGTGGGTGGAAGGCCGGTGAGATCCAGGGTCACGCGCCGAATCAGTGTCCGGCGGTCTGCCTCGGGAGAAGGTGAGAGACCTGCCTTCTCTAAACGAGACTGAATGAAGGCGTCGATCGGATTTCGCACAGTAGCTTGCTTTCCGGCAAGCTCCGGAATAGCCGGCTGCCTTACGGGCTGAAAACTCCAATGGCCCTCATACCTTGCCCCTTCGCTCACCCATTGGCGGATAGTCTCCTTCTGAATCTGGGTCAGCGTCTTGTGGGCGAACTCGGGAGGCATCATTTCGCTCGAGTCGACTGAAAAAATGCGGCGCACAATTTCACTTTCGTCGGGCTTGCCGGGTACGATGGGAATCTTGCCCGTCGCAGCGGGTTTCAGCGCTTCGTCACGAATGTCCAATCGGAGGTCTGCCATGCGGGCGTTCTTGTCTGGACCGTGGCAACGAAAGCACGTATCCGACATAATCGGACGGATGTCACGATTGAAGCCAACCTCCGCTTGTGCGGCCGAAGCCAGCAGAATCAGGAGAAGAGGAGATGCAGGAGATAGTCTTGGATGCATTGTTAGTCCTCAGAAAGTCCATTTCACGAACGAGGCTAGCTGCCTGTGTAAACTACCTTGGGTAGAACCAGGACAGCCAGCGGCCTCACAGCCATGTCTATCTCAGTCCCGACGATGCCAAGATAACCGCCGTGGAGACAGCTCTATCTGGCAATGCGCCGACAATGGAACACGCGACGCTGCCCGAGGGGCAACGGCGCTTCGATTCCTATCGGCGAGAAGGGCCTCTGGCCGACTTCCCATCCGCGCCTAACAGACACGTATCGGGTTGCGCTTTCCGCCCAGACTCCGAAGCCTTCGCTTCGCCTGCAACCCGCTAGACTACGATAGAGCATGTCCCGCATTTCCTCAAGAGCTCAACGGGATCTCTGAGCGCCAAGTGCCCGAATTACGGACAAAACAAACTCTTGAGAACAATGGGCGCGACTGGCTGCTCGCCACGAACCGGGCTGTCACGAAGGTCTCTGCCGTGGCATTCTCGAGTCTCTTTCTTTGCTCCATGGATTACACACCTTTGACCTTGACCCCGGCGCGGTGAGTGTGAAAGAAGAATCTTTGAACGACGGAAACCGTGGTAGGTTCTGCAAGGTTGAAGCGGCCCAAGAGCCCCCACGTTTTGTAACGGAAAGACCCGACCATCCTGCTCTTCCGGCTGTTCACACCAGGGCCGCATTCACCGACGGCAGACCGGAGGCATTTCGGTGAGTTGGTGTGGGAAGATGGGGCGGAACTCCCCAACTCCAGCAGAGTGTCTGGAGGAATTCAGGCAGGTGGAGGTAGTCTGCCGCTGGAACGTGGAGTTCGATTCGATTCAACTACCAGGAGGTCATAGAGGCATGCTGGCGACACAGGTGCGGCAGAAAGAGGGAGGATTCTATTTCATTGCCTATAAGGCTAGGGACTTGCTCGATCGCATCCGCTTTACAAGCCGTTATTACTATGAAGGCGAACACATCGAGGCCGAAACGGCCGGTGAGGATGAAGTGGCCCGCTTCATTGCCGGGATCGAGAAGAGCGACCGCGCGTTCCAGCGCCAGCTGAACCGGCAAAAGGTGCGCCAAATTGTCAATTTCTATGAGACGGCTGTCAGCCAGCCACTGATTCCTGGCACCATCCTGTTGTTTACCGATGAAGAGCTCCGCTTTGAGCCTCTGGGAACCTTTGCGGCGGTGGGTAACCTTGGTGAGCCCCGCTCCAAGTATCTGGTGATTGACGGACAACATCGCCTGGCGGCCCTCTACTTCTTTCAGCAAAAGCATCCCGCGCAGATCGATCAGGTGGAGGTTCCTTGCGTGCTGTTTGACGGGAAGAGCGCTGACTTTGCTACGGAAATGTTCGTGATTATCAACTCGACTCATACCAAGATCAACAAATCACACCTGGTCGATCTTTACGAGAAGGTCTCCTGGGAAACAGCCGAGAAAAAGTTTGCTGCCCGCCTGGTTAACCATCTTTACGAGGAAGCGGATTCGCCGCTGCGCTACCGGATCAATCGCCTGGGAGGACGGAGCCGGCAAGAAAAGTGGATTCTCCAGTCGGAATTATTTAACGAAATTCACAAGATGGTGCAGATTCGCCCCCAGTTCTTCGAAAAACGTCTCCACCTGCGGGTAGACCGCGCCTACGAGCTGGTCCGCGACTATCTAAAGGCAGTCCGCGATGTGATGGAGGCAGTCTGGGGCGAGAACGAGAAATATATGTTTACCCGCGATGTCACGTTGAAGGCGCTCATTCGGGTGCTTTCCGACCTGTTGGAGGATCCCAAGTTTATCAAGGCCTGGGAAGAAGAGCGCTCAACACGCACCATCCGAGAAAAGCTTCAGCCCTGGGCGGGAATCACCAAGGAGTTTCGAGCAGAAGGCTTCTACGAGCGTTTTCCAGCCAAAGGGCAAGTGGAGCGCGTGCGGCGTATCCACACCCGTTTGCTCGAGGTATTGGATAACTGAGTGGTCAGTGCAAGAACGATAGGTCAAGCGATTTGCCAACCCCTGGGTGCGTTGAGGCTTGACCTCAGTGTGAAATCCCAACGGCCTCAAGAGGCGGTGCTGGCGTGCAAGCGCTGCTGAGAGCAAACAAAGAGGAAGGAGAAATCCAATGAAACGCTATGGTCAAATCATTCGGGTGCGACCTGAGTTTGAGCCGGAGTACATCAAGTATCATGCCCAAGTCTGGCCGGAAGTTCTGCAGACGATCCGAAACTGCAATATCCGAAACTACTCCATCTTTCTCAAGGACCATGTGCTGTTCGCTTACTTCGAATACTTTGGGGATGACTTTGAAGCCGACATGAAGAAGATGGCAGCCGATCCCAAGACTCAGGAGTGGTGGAGGATTATGGAACCGATGCAAGAGCCAATCGCCACCAGAGCGCCCGGAGAATGGTGGGCGAAGATGGAAGAAGTCTTTCATACGAACTAGCCAACAGCGTCGAACCATTCCGTGTTTGATCTGATCGCCGAGGCCGCTGACTGACCGGAGCCATGTGTTGGGAAACAGGGGAAATGTTTTGCAGTCGCCTCTGATCCCACCTGGCACTGCAAAGGTCTGAAGAATTACCAATGTTCCTCATGTTCTCCACACTTCTCAGGCAAGGGAGACCAGAGCGCACAGCTCCTCATGCGGCTGTGTTCATCATCTGCATGATCTGCATGCTGGCTCCAGATACAGCTGCCGCTCCCACAGGACCTGAGTTCCATAATACTGCCCCAGGTGTAGCCTACGTCGGCTCCCAGGTTTGTGCAGGGTGTCACGCACTCCTCTACGAGCAGTACCTCAAGACCGGCATGGGGCAGTCAATGTCTCTGGCAGGTACTCCCACACAGGTCGAAAGAGTTTCTGCGCCCGTGACGATTTTCCAGGAGAGCACTCGACGCTACTTCCAGGTCTATCAGGAGCGCCAGCATCTTTACCAAAGCCAGTACGAGCTTGACGGTAATGGCAAGGAAGTTTTTCGCAGCACCCATCGGCTCGAATATGTAACCGGGTCCGGTGCTAATGGTCAGAGCTACGCGATTCGCCGTGATGACGCTCTTTTTCAAGCTCCTCTTTCTTACTATTCGAAACCTAAGAAGTGGGCGTTGTCACCCGGGTTCGAATCCAGCGACGTAGGGTTCAACCGCCCGATTCTGACGGGCTGCGTTGCCTGTCACAGCGGCCGGGTCAACCCGGCGCCAGGAAGAACCGGCTTCTATCAGGAGCCCGCGTTTGCCGAGCTTGCCATCGGCTGTGAGAATTGCCACGGCCCGGGCCAACTCCACGTGGCAAAGCGAGCCCAAGGGTCAGCCATGCCAAACGCAGGGGACCAGACGATTGTTAACCCAGCTCGTCTGCCGGGATGGTTGGCGGACAACATCTGCATGAACTGCCATCAAACCGGCGACACCCGGGTCCTGCAGCCCGGCAAGGATCACCTGGATTTTCGTCCGGGGACGCCGTTGAATGAAACGGTCGGGATTTTCCGCGTACCTTATCGTCGCGAGTCTCCGCCTGACGAGGACTTGTTGGAACACTATTCCTCGATGGTCTTGAGCCGCTGCTACCGAGAGAGCAACGGACGGCTTAGTTGTATCACCTGCCACAACCCTCACGCGGAGCCAAGCCCGCAGCTGATGCCGGCCTACTATCGGAGCAAATGCCTCAGTTGCCATACTTCGCAGAGTTGCAGGGTTCCTTCAGTTGAGCGACAACGTTCAGGGGACGACTGTAGTGGTTGCCATATGATGAAACGAGCCATTCCAACGATTGCCCATTCGGCTCTAACGAACCATCGCATTCTGGCCCGCCCGGGGCAGCCCTTGCCGGAAGCTGCCTTTCAGCAGCCGACAGGGCCTCCGGACGTGATTCACGTGAACGTGATTCCGGGCCGCGAGAAGCAGCCGGTTCCATTGCTGACCCAGCTTCAAGTCTATGGCGAGCTGTTGTCGCAACGCCCTGCCTATCGGGAACGCTATCTGGCCGTTCTGGAGGACTCGTCGAAGTCCGCGTCCGAACATCCCCTGGTTTTGTCCTCTTTGGCCCGCAAAGCCAGGCTGGAGGGAACCTCCGCAGGAAACAACCGCGCCCTTGACTATCTGTCCAGGGCCCTGGAACGGGGTTCAACCTCTGTGCTCGACTACCAGGACTTTGCCGAACTGTTGGCCCAGACAGGACAGACTGACCGTGCGATAACAATCCTAAAGCAGGGCATTTCGCTGTCGCCATTCCAGCCCGTCTTTTACAAAATGTTGGCGCTTCAATACATTCATCAGAAGGACTATCCAAAGGCGCTGGAAACAATGGAGCGCCACCTCGGACTCTTCCCCGAGGACACATTCATGCGAAAACTGCTCCGGCAGGCGCAAGCTGCCCCTGTGCCACGGTAAGAAGCCGTGGATATGTTGCTTTCAGAGGCGATGCTCGAAGATTTCCAGAGTCGTTACCACTTCTTGGGTTGTTTAGGTGACGAATTTGGGAAATGCTTCTCAAGCTCATGTTTTCCAGCAGGACTGAACATTCTTCAATCGACAAGTTTTCTCTTGACTCCCTACCAGCCTTTTGTCACAGTCGTGTCACTTGCTCAAGACAGTTTGCCGGTGAAAATGGCCCGACGCCCTTTCCATTTTCGCTGATGGTGATTCCCTTAGGGAACCTACGTACCGTTCAAGATCAGGAGGTTAAGCATGCGTCTCTCCAGGAAGTTGTCCGCGAGAGTATCCTTGACTCAAACCGGGATTGTGATCCTGCTGTTTGTCTCTTTTCTCTTGCTTTCAGCAAACCCCACGTTGGCTCAGACTTCGACGGGGTCAATTAACGGCACGGTGAAGGATGCTTCCGGCAGTATCATTCCCGCGGCCGAAGTGTTGCTGACCAACACCCAGACCAATGTGGAGCGAAAGACCACGACCAACGATGTTGGTGTCTACGTTTTCTTGAACATTATTCCGGGGGAGTACCGGCTGCAGGCCTCCAAGTCGGGGTTTAAGACTAGCAAGCAATCTCCCTTCACGTTGATGGTGAACCAGACAGCAACCTTCGACATGACACTGGAAATTGGCGAGATCACCCAGGAGGTTACGGTCGAAGCTGTAGGCGCCGAAGTTCAAAGTTCCACGGCGGAACTGGGTGCGGTGGTCGCAAAGCAGCAGGTGGTTGACCTCCCGCTGAATGGCAGGAACTTTACTCAACTGCTGTCGCTCACACCGGGTGTAGCCCCCGTCAGCGTCTCGCAGAATTCCGGCGGGTTCGGCGCCAGCGTGACTTCGGGAGCAGCTATCCAGTTTCCGGCCATCAATGGGCAGAATAACCGCAGCAACTTCTTCCTGCTGGATGGCATCAACAACCAAGGCTCCTTTACCAGTACTTACGCGGTACCGCCGATTATCGACACCGTCCAGGAGTTCAAAGTCCAATCGCACAACGATCAGGCTGAATTCGGCGGGGCGCTCGGCGGCATCATCAATGTGGTCACCAAGTCAGGGACCAACGAATACCACGGCAGTGCCTGGGAGTTTTTGCGGAATGACGCCCTGGATGCCCGTAATCCGTTTCTGACGAGCAAGACGTCATTCCGGCAAAACATGTATGGCGTGGCCGGCGGTGGGCCGATCTTCAAGAACAAGACATTCTTCTATGGTGGCTGGCAGGGGTTCAAATACCGTCGAGCGGCTGAAACGTTGTACCGCGTGCCAACCGAAGCCAATCTGCTGGGCGACTTCAGCGACGAACCGCGTCAACTCTACAACCCTAACACGACTCGCCCTGACCCCGCTAACCCTGGTCAATTCATTCGTGATCCGTTCGTGGGCAACCAAATTCCTCAGGCCCTGATTGATCAGGGCATGGTTGCATTTGCCAGGCAAACCTTACCAGCGCCGATTGATACGGGCGTACCCAATCGTAACGCCCGCGACAGCACTCCCTTTGTGCAAGACCAGAACGAATGGACGATCCGCGTTGACCAGATTCTGGGCGACAAGGATTCGGTATGGTTCCGCTACTCCGCATTTGGATTGGATCAGTCCAGTTCCGGCGGCCGGCCGGCACTTGAAAATCTGGCTGAAAACACAGGAAAGAACTGGGCCGTGAGTTGGGCGCGAACCTTCAGCCCCAGTACTCTCCTGCAGGCGCAGTACGGCCGGGTTCACTTGCGCGTTGACGCTTTTCAGCGGTTCCCAGGCATGCCTGAGAACTTCGATCAAACAGTAGGCTTCGCAGACACCTTCTCGAGAAACTTCCAGGCCGAGGACACGTCCCTTTTCCCTAACATCGTCGTAGAGAACTTCTTTAGCGGAGGTGAAAACAACACGCTGAACCCCAACATGTCGGACATTCATCAAGTGAAAGTCAACATGTCGAAGATCATCGGCAATCACACCCACAAATTTGGCGGAGAGATCAACAGCAACAACTTTGAAGCCTTCTATAACAGCGCCGACGTGACCTTCCGCGTCCCCCAAACCGCAAACCCTGCAACTGGAGCAGGTGGTAGCGAACTGGCTTCCTGGTTGTTGAACCTTCCCGACGCTGCCGGTCGACGGAATGTCCATGAGACGGTGCGCTGGGGTGGAGTGATGGGCTTTTACTATATGGACTCGTGGAAGGCGACGTCGAAGTTGACCGTGAACCTCGGCCTGCGTTATGATCGCACCTTCCAGCCACCTTACGGTAGCAATGATTCGCGCGGCGAGAATGGAGGCATCGAAACGGGTGCCTACGATCTGCAGCGTGGCAAGTACATCGTTCAGGTCGAAGTGCCGCTCTGCTCAGAGCGAGGCCGGGCGCCATGTATTCCCGATCCCGGTCTCCCTGCGAACGTAGAGTATTCGTCCACTGGCAAGATCTACCGCGATACCACAGACAACTGGCAGCCGCGCATCGGCCTTGCCTACCGCTTGTCGCAGAACACGGCACTTCGAGGCGCGTTTCAAATGTTCTTTGACAACTGGGCGGGGGT
>Ga0075421_100013320_pt1 | contig 10246 bp, 8 predicted proteins | sample SoiMetdeltSBSDD5_FD_75292 | JGI IMG/M metagenome (GOLD analysis project Ga0075421, IMG submission 75292) | Bulk soil microbial communities from a Populus tree surrounding site in Tennessee, USA - Soil MetaG P. deltoides SBSDD5 | ecosystem: Environmental > Terrestrial > Soil > Tree plantation... | reverse complement strand
ATGCGGTGATATTGCTCCGCGATGTTGACCAGTTGAAAGTAGACCGAGAAGGCGCGGATCACGCCTATCGTCTCGTCCAGGCTCAATCGTCGAAGCAGACGTTTAAGCTCACGCTCGGCCCCGGTCGCCTTCCCGGTGGCCTGGGCTCCGCGAAGTCGTTTGCAGAGAGCGCGGACGTCCTCTTCAATCTCAAAAAGGCGCTCGCCTCCGAAACGCTTGAGCGTTTCGCCCAGCAGATCGCCCAGCCGGCGAATGTCCGCCCTCAGCGGCGCGTCTTTAGATTGATCGGCGCGTGACATTATCTACGGAGTCGCTTTCGGTTGCGTGACGCCCTGCCAATCATCGGTCCTGAACGGCGTGGCGGGCAGCCCTTCCTTGTTGTAGAGGTTGCAGGTCGGATATTTCGCCCATGCGTAGCGCACGGCCACGGGCTTCGCAACTTCGGGGCTGGACACGATCACGCGGTCGCCTTTGATCTCGGCCTTCGCCTCGCGCCAGACCTTGTCGTCGCCCGCGATGATGAAGCCTTTCAACTCGCCGCCGCGCGCCTCCAATCCGCCGCCGGCGTGTTTGAAGCTCAAGATCACTTTGTCGCCTTCGATCTTCATCGATTGATAGACCGGGCCGGAGTGAACGATCTTTTCGCCATAGGCCACGGCGCGCGCGGCGAGAGCGAGACGCGCCCCCACCGGCTGTTTGTTGCGCGGGTGGATGTCGTCATAAGTCCCCACGTCAATCGCCAGGGACATTCCGGTCTTCGGCGAAGCGGAGAGAGTCATCAATTGCGCCTCGCGCAACTCCGCCCAGTCGCTTTCGCCGAGCTTCTGCGAATTCGGGCCGAAGGCCGCGAGCTGTACGAACAGGAAAGGGAAGTCGCCCTGCCCCCAGAGCGTCCGCCAGTCGCGGATCATTGTCGGGAAGAGGCGGCGGTATTGATAGGCGCGCCCGGCGTTCGCTTCGCCCTGATACCATATCACGCCCTTGATCGCGTAAGGCGCGAGCGGCGCGAGCATCCCGTTATACAACCCCGAAGGCATCCAGGGTTTGCCGGGAGCGCGCGGAGCAGGTCTGTTTTCGGCCTTCGCCTTCTCGGCGTCTTCTTTGTATTTCTCCATCGCCTTCTCGTACCGCTCCATCCGCTTGGGATAATCGGCGGAGAATTGTTTGTATTCAGCGTCGGCGTTGAGAACTCCGGCGCTCGTCCACGATTCGGCGGGAGAGCCGCCGACGGCGTTGTTGATCAACCCGATAGGCACGTTGCGCGCTTTGTGCAGATCGCGTCCGAAATAATAGCCGACCGCGGAAAACGTCCCGGCGGTCTCAGGCGAGCACTCTTTCCAGCCGGCCTTCATGTCGGCCGCGGGCGCGTCAACCTCCGCGCGCGGCGCAGTGAAGAGGCGGATCATCGGGTAATTCGCGCCGGCGACCTCGGCCTCGGCGTTGTCAACTCGGTTGAGCCGCCATTCCATGTTCGATTGCCCGCCGCAAATCCAGACCTCTCCGACCAGCACATTCTTCAATTCGATTTTGTTCTTGCCGCTGACGGTGAGCGTGAACGGGCCGCCGGCTTTGAGCGGCTTCAATCGAACCACCCATTTCCCGTCTTTGGCCGTGGCCGTGATCTTCTGGTTTTGAAATTCCACGGTGACTGATTCGCCTTCATCGGCCCAGCCCCACAGCGGCGCCGGCATTCCTTGCTGCAAAACCATCCCGTCGGAGATAAGCGCAGGCAGTTTGACATCGGCGCGCGCCGCGTTTGCGGCGACGAGAGCAAAGCTCAGCAAAAGCAGAAAGCTTCGTAATAGTTGTTTCATTGTTGTTCTCCGATTTCATTGTTAAGGTCAAGGAAAAATCCGGTGTCCTAAGGTTTTCCCCGTGGTCACATCTTTGAATTCCAAATACCGCCCCATGGACTCGTTGCCCCAAACCGTCACCACCTCAAAATTCGCATCCAGATTCATCTGGTTACGATAAGCCGAGTGTTGAACCAGGCCGATACCTTGCAAGGGCGAGTCCCAGAGTTCCTTTCCCCTACTTAAATCAACGGCCACGACGCGTCCACCATCGGCGCTGGGATGAAACCGCGCATAGTAGAGCCGATCTTCCAGGATGCGAAAGACCGTTCTCATGTGCCCGCCCCAGGTATACACCTCTTTATCTCCGTATAATATTTTGAAGGTGAGTCTGTCCCGGTTACTGGGCTCGCTGACCATTACAATGCTGTACTTGGCGCCAGCCTGAAAGATACACCAGAACGGGTTGGCCTTGGCGTCTTCCCATCCCCAACCCGCAGAATCAGCGGTTTTCTGATAGTCGATACCGGACTTGGACAAGCCCTGGGCTTCGATGTGAGATGGAGCCGTTCCGCTTGCAAGCAGAAAGACTGCAGTCAGAAGGCATGGCAGCGCGCGCATAGGCAGTTCTCCTAGAGCGGATCGCAATTGCGTGTACGGAACAGTACCGCGAGCGGTAGCGAGCGGCGCCTCAGCCTGAAGCGCGCTCGCTACCGCTCGCGGTACTGATCAAGCGAGCCTTCTAGTACACGCAATTGCAACCCGCTCTAAATAATGGTCCGGTGTTTAATCAAAGCGTAAAGCTTTCAGCTCAGTCGGCAACGCAATGTTACGTCCGTATATGCTCCGCGCGAAAGCCGATGCCGATCACCCGCGCGGCCACGCGGCGCAATATTGGCGTCAGCAACCAGAGAAGCGCACGAGCAGGCCAGGGAATAAAGAGAGCCCTTTCTGGATCGGACCTCGACCCGAACATCTGGCGATGAATAAAGACCTGTATGTTCTGAGTCATGCGCGCCGGCCATTCCCGCCTCTGCTGCACGCGGCGCAGATCATTGATCCCGCATTCTCCATGCCGGAGCTCGTCAGCGAGCAGATTTGCCGCCGCCACCGCGTCCTGTATAGCCAGATTGATGCCGACGCCGCCGGCGGGCGACATCGCATGCGCGGCGTCGCCGATGAAGAGCAGCCCCGGGCGATACCATTGTCGAAGCCGGTTCACCTGCACGGTGAGAAGTTTGACTTTAGCCCAATCATCAATGGCGCCCACTGCGCCCCGCAGAAAGGGCGCGACGCTGACGATCTCTTCGCGGAACGCCTCCAGCCCCCGACGCTTGATCTCTTCAAGCGCGCCTTTGCGAATGATGGAGCCGCACTGGTAATAATCGCCGCGATCAATAGTGACCAGTATCTTCCCGTTCCTGATCCGTCCCAGCGCAGGTTCGGTGTCAGCGGCGGTCTTCGCTACTCGAAACCAGAGCACGTCAATCGGCACGCCGAAATCCTCGACCTCCATCCCGGCTCGCTCGCGCACGATTGAACTCCGCCCGTCAGCCGCGACGACCAGGTCGGCATATGCTTTCAACTCGCCCTGGTCCGTCTTCGCTCTCACGCCGACGACGCGCCCGCCTTCTTCAATCAGGCCGATGGCCTCGGTGTTCATCAGCAACTGGAATGCCGGGAACCGATTGGCCCGCGCGGTGAGGAAATTCAGGAAGTCCCATTGCGGCATCATGGCGATGAATTTGCAACGCGTCGGCAGATGCGAAAAGTCGGGGCCTGCGATCTCCTCGTCGTCGAACTTGATCTTCACCCGACGCAGTTCCTGATGCGGCAGGCGCAAGAACTCATCGAGCATCCCCAGCTCATGCATCAGCTCCAACGTGGAGGGATGGATAGTGTCGCCGCGAAAATCGCGGAGGAAGTCCCCGTGCTTTTCAAGGACTATCACTTCAACTCCAGCGCGTGCCAGCAGGAACCCGAGCATCATTCCGGCAGGGCCGCCCCCGACAATGCAACACGTGGTTCGGATTTGTTGTGTAACCTGCCGGGGCTGACTCATAGATGGACATCCATGGACAAACACCCTTCAACGCCTTCGTAGGGATTGATAAGCAACTCCTCGAATTTATCGCACTGCGTGGCGCAGCCTGGGATCGCTGGGACTTCCGCCAAATAACCGCCTTCTTCCACTGCGTGAACTAGAACTTTAAGCTTCACGATTCAGATTATACGTTTGCAAGTGCGATGAGGCGAGATCACCTAAGCCAGACTTCATCGCTCACAAGCCCCCGATGGCTTCCACTCGTTGGTGGGGATGCTCCGCGGCTGAGAGGCGTCGTGGATGACCACGACCAGAGAGCGCCGTACCTCTGTCCCGATGATCGTCAGCTTCATCGGCGTGTTGGGCGGCGCCATCATACTCTCACCTGCCCTGGCTTTTCTCGCTCCTTCAGGAGTCTCCAGACACTGCTCGCCGGCCAGCATGTACCACGCCTCAGGGCCGGGGTGAATGTGCGTCACGGATTTCGCGCCAGGTGGCAGAATGGCGAGTGAAACCACGATCCCGTACGATCTGGCGGAGATCATTTTGAGCGGGCCGATAGTCGCAATTTTTTCTCCCTGTTTGGGCGCGGTGTCCTTCGGGCCGAAGCTGAAGAGCCAGATCTGCCCCTCGGCCTCGACTACCAGTCCCGTAGCGCCCTTCGCGGATTCGGCGGCTTCATTCGTGGGGAATTTGGCAAGATGCCAGTAGAGAGGGTTTGCGGGAAACTTCGAAACTTCTCTGCTAGCTATGTTCCAGCAGCCGAACCCTTCGAGCTTTTCCCCGGGCTTTGCGTCAACGCAGACACCGCCATTCTCGCTCATATGGCCGTGGCTATCTTTGCCTTGCGCCTGTGCTTGCGCGGACGTCTCCGCCATGTAGGAAACCGCCATCAGCGCTGCAAAGAAACAGAATGTGCGAATCAATGACATTTGCCGTCCTCAAAAATTTGTGAATTTAGCGTACAGGATTGTCGGGACGCCAGAACGGTTCCGCCGCCGCAATGAACTCAATCGGAATCTCTTTGATAAACTCCTTCAGCCATTCGGCGCAATACTTCATCCCCGCCTGCTCTGACACCACATGGCCCAGCACGATCAGCCCCTTCTTTTTACCCGACGTTATCGCGTCCTGCGCATATTCTACCAACTCCCACTCGCGCGTTTCCCCTACCACGAGAACGTCAACGTCAGGTTGCGCAAAAAACGGTATTCCCGGCGTCAGACTCGCATAACCCCAGCTCGCGATCACGCGCTTGACCGGCAGTTCCGGATCGCCCAACACACGCATCGTGCGAATCTTCAGTTTCGTCTCCATGTCCTTGGCGAAGCGGGCGAGCGGCGTTCCCGGAAACGTAAACATCCGTGGGTTCTGCGGATCGGCGTTCTTCTCCCAGCCCAATTCCTGGATCATGCCCGTGGCGATGCCGTCCGGGCGACGCCCGTGCCAATGATCGTGGAAGTGGAACACGACCATGTTGTTTTTGTTAAGGAAATCGAGCTTGAACTGATAGGTGGGATCCTGCAGGAGTTCCTCGGTTCGGTCCTGGTGCGAGAAGAAGGTTGATTCGTGCGTGATCACCATATTCTTCCCGCTTGCGGCGGCTCGCCGAACTACATCGAGCGTCGCCATCATCGTCGTTGCGATCCCTTTGACAGGCGTCTCAGAGGCGCCGGCAATGATGTTGTCAACGGTCTGTGCGCGCCACGGAATGCCGACGTTGGCCTTGATGCGTTCAATCACCTGCCCGGCGGTGAGTGTCTGCGCGGCCTGCGGGCGCGCGATCCTGGCCGCCGCCAGCCCCATTGAAGCGAGCAGGAAGGCGCGGCGTGATGTGGCGAGGTAGGGCATCTGCGTTCCGTTGTATTGCGCGTGCAAGATAACGTTATCCACAGTTCTTGTTATACCGAAGCTGGGGGCTTTGGTAGCCATCTATTATGCTCGGTGACATCATTCGCGAATCCGGCAGCCATTAGCAGGTCTCTCCAATCAGATTTTGCCAGTTCTATTGCTTCACGAAGCTTATCCAGATTTCCGTTACTTAGTTTAAGAGCGGCAAAACGAAATCGTTCGAGTTCATATTCATTCAATTGATCATGAAATGGCAAATTGTTACCACATTCGGTAATTAGCAATGTTGCAACAATATTTTGTTCCTCCGGACGAAATAGTAAATTGACACGTCTTTGGGTTTCAGGACTTAACTTTGGTCCTTTTCTTAGCGTCGCCGGTTCGCTCTCTCCAAATATCTTGCTCCAAAACCCCATATAAAATCCTACTCGCTGTTTCTTTCCCGCATCCAGGCGCGAACGTCACTGGCCGTCAACCAGCCGAAGAATAAAAACCCGACAGCGGCCACCACCACGAGCATAACGCGCATGTTATCTGATAGAAAGGTTTGTGCCCCCAGCGCGGGCAGCGCAACGACCGAACCGAGCAGAAGAATAATAGCCGCCCACGGAAACGGGGTCGGAGTCGGAGATATCCGGTTTTCCTGCTGGTACGTAATCCCTTGCGCCCAACCGCGCTGGAAGGCGGATTCCACGATTCCCCACGCCGCGGCCGGAACCCAGGGTTCGGATGGATGCGTGCGGAATGCGCAACGCGCCGGATCGATCTGCACGCCGCCCGGTTCGTAGCCGGGGTAGTGAATGGTGAGAATGCCGTCACTGGCAAACTCCGCGCGCGGCTCGCCTTGGCAAGTGAACAACTGCTTGCTCGTAGAGCGCTCGACCAAGACCGTATAGGGGGCATGAATACCACGGTCATAGAGATCTTCAATGATGACTTCGAAGCGGCCGTCCGGAGAGATTACCGGAGCGGGGGATTTATCGCGCATAGGCAACCATATGCAGTATGAAACATGGATATCCGGTAAATATCCGGGGCGATTTCAGTCACTTTGCTGTTCATGTCTTTTTCCCTTTTGTTTCCGCTTGGGCCGCTTAACTATAGGCTCAGTTGATCAACAATCTTTGTCTCAATCTTGAGTATAAGAGGACCTCAGTTCGCCGCCTGTTAAACGTATTGATCAATCGTAAAGCTCTATACTGGGCGACATCTTCGGTAACAAATACGTCACAACTTGGCAGATACGTCGCGCACCAAAGATCTATGTTGCCAGCATTGTTACGGCCAAAGTTTTTCTGCCGAATTGCCCTAGCGTATACGGCATAGGCCCATCCTAAGAAGAAAAATGGCCAATGGGGAACGGCTCGAAAAAATTGAAAAAGTTCTTCCCGTTGAAGTTTGACACCAGTTACCTCCTCGTAGATGCCAGATGTAAGCTCAAAAAGGAAATCCTCATTACCGCTGTAATGTCGTAGAAGAGAAGCAGCAGTCCGTGGACGCCCTGTTCCTGAGTCAAAAATCTGTTGGAAATGTGGGCGTGCATTCTCATGTGCTTGGCGGAAATCGTCTTCAAGTTCTTTTTTCCACCTGTAAAGCTCCTGTCGCGAATCTTCGTCTATTAGTTGAGGATTACTGAGCGCAATCCAGACACCGTCTTCCTCGCCAACACTTAAAGCTGCTCTGTCTAAACGTGCCGCATAGGCAGCAGCCCTTTCCCGTATGAGACGGTTAGGGATCTGCAAGGGTCTTCTATCATCTGTGAGCTTGCTTTGAAGTTGAAGGAGCGAACTACGGCGATCAGCGCCCTCAGTTATGCCCACCTCAATCACGTTTAACGCAGTAATCCAGACCGTGTTGGTAACGACAAGCCCGGTAGTGAGATTTGTGACCTCAGTGTCATCATGAAGGTGATTCAATGCACTTGTATCAAAACAGTAGATCATCTATCACGCAGTGTGGACAGTTTAATTCGAGACTTCTCCCTCTCACGCGAAGGGCAATCATGCAATGATCTTCTTTGCTACAACTCCGGCCACGTCAGTCAGCCTGAAATCGCGCCCGCTGTACCGATAAGTCAATCGCTCGTGATCGAGTCCGAGCAGATGCAAGGCGGTCGCGTGGAAGTCGTGGATGTGCATGCGGTCTTCGACGGCGTGGTAGCCGACGTCGTCCGTTGCGCCGTAAACGAATCCGGCTTTGACTCCGCCGCCGGCCATCCAGATCGAGTACCCGTAGGGGTTATGATCGCGCCCGTCGCCGCTCTCGCTGACCGGCGTGCGCCCGAATTCGCCGGCCCAGATGACCAGCGTGTCTTTCAACAGGCCGCGCGCTTTCAGGTCTTTCAACAGCCCGGCGATCGGCTTGTCGACTTCGCGGGCGTTCTTTGTGTGAAGGTTGTAGAGGTCGCTGTGCTGATCCCACTTGTAGCTGTGAGTGCATTGGACGTAACGCACGTCGCGTTCGGCCAAACGGCGCGCCAGGATGCATTGCCATGCGAAATCCTGCGTGATCGGATTGTCCAATCCGTAAAGCTTCTTCGTCGCCTCGGACTCTTTTTCGACCTGAAACGCTTCCGGCGCCTGGGACTGCATGCGGAACGCGAGTTCGAAGGCCTGGATGCGCGCTTCGAGTTGCGCGTCATGTTTGCGCAGATCTTTGTGGCGGTTGTTGACGTTCCGCAGCATCTCCAATTCGTAGCGCTGCTCGTCAGGAGAGAGGTGTTTTCCGAGCAGATATTCGATCGGCTCGTTTTTGATGTCGTCCACTTTGAGGCCGGAATTCCCGATGGCAGTGCCCTGGTAGACGCCGGGCAGGAAGGCCGACGACCAGTTCTTAGCGCCGCCGTGCGAGAGCGCCGGCTTAATGGTGATGAAGCCGGGCAGGTTCTGATTCTCGGTCCCCAGTCCGTATACCACCCACGACCCCATGCTCGGTCGAATGAAAGTCGAAGTTCCTGTAAAAGTCTGCAACAGCGCCGCGCCGTGATCCACGCCTTCACCGACCATCGAGCGGATGACGCAGAGGTCGTCAACGCATTCGCGCACGTGCGGAAAGAGGTCGCTGACCGGGATGCCGCTCTTGCCGCCTGGCTTGAACTCCCAAAGCGGCCTCATCAACGGGCCGATGGGGCCGTCGGCGAAAGCGAGCGGGCGTTTGATGGGCAGCGGTTTGCCGTGATCGCGCGTGAGGCGCTCTTTCGGATCGAAGGTGTCAATCGAAGACGGGCCGCCGTGCATGAACAGGAAGATCACGCGCTTGGCTTTCGGTTCGAAATGCGGCGGGCGAGGCGTAAGCGGGTTATCCTGCCCCGCGGCCAGCGCCCTGAACTCATCGGCCAGCAGCGCCGACAGGCTCAAATAGCCGAAGCCACATCCGGCGGCGCGCAACCACGAGCGGCGTGAGATTGGTTTTTCAGTTCTTTGATAAAGAGAAGCGATAGAGTCCATAGTATCCCTGCAGTTAGCCCCGTTCGTAGTCCCGCCTTTAGGCGGAAGCAACCTGGTTATCGAGCCTTTCCGCCTAAAGGCGGGACTACGAACTTAATCAACATAAACAAAATCGTTCGACGACATCAGAACGCGGCATAAGCTCTGCCACGCCTTCTGGTCGGCCTTTTCGCCCGCGAACTTCTGTCTGAAGCCGGCGACGTAGTTCAGCGCCTGATCGATTTCGCTCTTGTCCGGACGGCGGTTGAGGATGCGCGCGTACGCGGTTTCGACCCGCGCGGCGTCGCTCATCTCCTTTCCGTCGAGCAGAGATTTCGCGACGTTTTGCGCGCGTTCGTTCAGGAAATCGCTGTTGAGCCAGAAGAGCGCCTGGGTGGCGACGTTGGTTAATTGGCGCTTGCCCGAGGCCGTGGTCGCATCCCCGAAATCGAAGAGGTTGAGCAGCGTCGGCAGGTTCGCGCGTCGCAGCGGCAGGTAGACCGTGCGGCGTTTCAGCTTTTCGGGGTTGAGGCTCAGCCTCGCCTGGTTGTTCTCGCCGTCCGTGCCGCGCCCGGTTTGCAGCGTGCCGCCCATCGTCAGGTCGAGCGTCCCGTCAATCGCCAGCAGCCCGTCGCGCAATTCTTCGACCGAAAGGCGCCGGCGGTTGAAGCGCGTCAGCAATCGGTTGTCGGGGTCGGCTTCTTCATCGAGGTTCGGGTTGACCGACGACGTCTGGTACGCGTTAGACAGCATGATCATTCGGCTCATCGCTTTGATCGACCATCCGTTCTTGACGAACTGCGCGGCCAGATAATCGAGCAGCTCAGGGTGTGTGGGACGTTCGCCCGTCCTGCCGAAATTGTCGGGCGTGCGGACCAGCCCTTCGCCGAAATGCCATTGCCAGATGCGGTTGACTATCACGCGCGCGGTCAGCGGGTGGCCGGGCTGCGTGAGCCATTCGGCGAATTGCAATCGCCCGCTGCCCACGAACGACGACTTGGTGTCGTAACGCGCGAGAATCGCCGGGAAGCCTTTCGGCGCGGCCTCGCCGGGATTGTTGTAATCGCCTCGGATGAATACTTTCTGCTCGACCGAGTCGCCGTCTTCGATCGCGCAGGCCATCTCGGGTTCTT
>Ga0075421_100013317_pt1 | contig 10249 bp, 7 predicted proteins | sample SoiMetdeltSBSDD5_FD_75292 | JGI IMG/M metagenome (GOLD analysis project Ga0075421, IMG submission 75292) | Bulk soil microbial communities from a Populus tree surrounding site in Tennessee, USA - Soil MetaG P. deltoides SBSDD5 | ecosystem: Environmental > Terrestrial > Soil > Tree plantation... | reverse complement strand
GAATGAGCCGGGCTCCTCGATCATGCCGGGAAAAGTGAACCCGACCCAATGCGAGGCGGTGACGATGGTCGCGGCGCGCGTGTTCGGCAACAACACGACGATCACCTTCGCGGGCAGCCAGGGACATTTCGAGCTCAACGTGTTCAAGCCGGTGATCGCGCACGCCATGCTGCAATCGATCAGGCTGCTCACCGACGTCGCCGAGAGCTTCCGCGAGAACTGCATCATCGGCATCGAGCCGAACCGCGGCGTCATCAAAACGCATCTTGAGCGCTCGCTCATGCTGGTGACGGCGCTCGCGCCGCATATCGGCTATGACAAGGCGAGCGAGATCGCGAAGACGGCGCACAAGCGCGGCACGACCTTGCGCGAGGAGGCGATCAGGCTGGGTCACGTCGAGGAAGAGGAGTTCGACCGGTTCGTGCGCCCCGAGGACATGACCGGACCGAAGCGCTAGGCCGTCTTCTCGCATGGCGCCGTCTCGCAACAAGCGCTCGCTCACCATCGCGAGGCATCGCACCAGCGTGACGCTGGAGGACGATTTCTGGGAGGCGCTTTCTGAAATCGCGCGCGCGGACGGCAAATCGCTTGCGGCACTGGTGGGCGAAATCGACCGGCGAAGGAGCGCGGCGGGAGGGAACTCGAGCCTGTCGGCCGCTATTCGCCTCTACGTGCTTGCGCGAGCGAAGCGGGGCGCGAGCTAGCCCCCACCGAAAATCGGGACGCTCTTGCGCCAGTCGTCGGGCTGCTCGCGCTTCTTGCGCGGCTTCGTCGCCGAACGCTTCTTGACCGGCTTTTCCGTCGTGGGCGCGGGCGCGCCGGGCTCTGCTTCGGGACTTACCGTCGCCGACTCGGCCGGCGCGGGCGCCGATTGAGGCGAAGGCTCCGCGCCCGGTTCCGGTGGCGTCGTTGCCGTGACCGAGGAGGGCTGCGGCGGCGCGGCTTGCGGCTCGGCCGCGGCGGGGGCGACGGGTTCGGCGTCGATCTCCTCCTGGAGGAGTTCGAGCGCTGACGGCAGCGCGGTCGTGGAGGTCTCGGGCGGCTTGGGCGCGGGCTGTTCCGGAGTCGTCTCGGCGGTCCACTCCGATGGTTCGGCCAGTTCAGGCGCGGCGGGCGGCGCTTCGAGCGGCGATTCCTCGGGGATGGTTATGGCCACCCCTTCGGTCTCTGCTTCGGTCTCTGTCGCGGTCTCCGCCGGAGGCTCCGTCCTGCCGCTCACGTCGAGGGTCTCCAGACGTTCGACGTCCTCCTGCATGCGCCGCATGGTGAGATAGGCCTCGATCGCGCCGGTATCGATCGCGGGCGCGATCTCGGGCGCCTTGGAAAGCGCGCCGGTGAAGACGAGGCTCACGGGCGGCACGTCCTTCACGCTCGCTCCCGTCAGGCTCAACGCCCACTCGCTGTCGAGCTTCAAGCTCACCAGTTCGACGAAACCGTTGATCTTGGTTTCCGCGCCGGCGCTTGCGAGCGTCGCCGGCGCCACGCGAAGCGTGCCGTTCTTGATGTCGAAGGTGAGCGTGGCGGGCGCGAATTTGTAGCTCCCCTTGGTGATCGTCTCCCGCACGCCTTTCGCTTCAGCCTCGATCACTTCCTTGTCGGCCTTGATGGTCTTCTTGGCGGCGGCGGCTGCGACCCCGCGCAAAGGGGCGGCGGAGAGCGATTGGAGGATGCCGGCGCCGAGCGTCAGCGTCCCCTCCCCGCTCAATCCGGCAACCACGCCCGGCGGGCTCAAGCCCTCCCCTTGAGCATTGAAGGCAAGATCGAAAGGCCCTTTGGCGAAGGCCGATCCGACGACGTTTTTGGTCAGCGCCTCGAGCCTGCCCCCCTTGAGATCGGCGCGCATCGTGAGCTCGGCGCCGTTGCCGCGCGGCGCGAGATTGCCCGAGGCGGCAAGCTCGCCGCCGAAAAGACGGCCTTTCAGCGCGGTGACGTCGAGCCCGTCCTTGCCGACTGAAGCTGCGAGCGTGGCAGCCTCGATCTTGACGGCGGAACCGAGCGACAGCGTCTTGGCTTCAAGCGCGATCTCGCCTTCGATCTCCTCGAGGAGCCCGAGCGAGAAACCGCGCGAGGGCCAAAGCGCGGACGCATTGGCGCCGATCGTGCCCAACAGCTCTTCGGTCGAGGGCGTGCGGTGCCACGCCACCAGGACGCCGAGCAGCGACGGCAGCGACACGTTTTCGGCACGCCCGGTCAGGGAGAAGCGCGTCTTGCCGCCGCTCCGGTCGAGCTCGGCGGAGCCGGTGACGTTCTCTCCGGCGATGCTCCCGGCGATGCCGGTGAGGCCGATCGTCCCGCCTTGTTTGGTGATGTCGAGGCGGAGGCTCAAGGGGACGCCAGAGGCGCTTGGCGGCGATTCGAGGCCGATGAGCGCGAGTGCCGCGCTCGCATCCTTGCTCACGACTGCGCCCTTGCCCGCAAGCGACAGTCCGGCCGGCTGCAGCGATCCCTCGCCGACGAAGGCAATCTCGATCGGCGCGGTTTCGAGCGCGGCCTTGCCCGTCACCTTGGTATTCGGCACTCCCGCGGCTTTCACGATCAGTCTGCCCTTGTTCCCCTCGGGCGTCGCGATCCGCTCGAGCGGCAGATCGGGAAAGAGCAAGACCAGCACCGCTTGCGGCTCTTCGCCCGCGACCATGCCGTCGATATCGACCCTCGCCTCGCCGAGCTTGGCGGGGTCGCCGAGAGCACGGGCGGTGAGGGCGACATCCGATGTGCCGGCCTTGCCGCCGAGCTTGATCGCCGCGTTGGTCATGCCGCCGTCACGGGTTGCGCTCAAGTTGACGTTGAGATCGAGGGGAGCGAGCCCCGCGAGCTGTGCCGAGCCGCTCACGCCCTCAGGCAATCCGAACAGTTCGGCGACGATCTTGAGGCTGTTGGCGTCGGCGGCGCGAAGGGCAAAATCCACTCCCCCGGTTGGCGCAGAGTCGAGCTTGTCGATGCGGCCCTTGCCGTTCAGAGCGAGAGCATCGGCGGCGGCGAAGTCGAGTTGCTGCACGTCGAGCGTGCCGCCTTGGAGCTGAAACTGCGCATCGAGCTTGCCCGCGGGAATATCGGGCAGGAGCAGTTCTCCGACCCGCAAGGTCACGCGCATGTCGTCGCCACGCAGCCGCTGGAACAGATCCTGCCCCATCGCGGCGGCATCGTCCGCGCCGTTCGCGCCTGCCGCGCTCGCGTCGGGTGGCGGGGCAGCCTCGGCCGCTTCCGGTTGAGCCGGCTTCGTTTGCGCGGCCGGAAGCCAGGACAGCCATATCGGCCCCTCGCCGATCAGTTCGCGCAAATCGAGCCGGTCGCTGTCGAGGTTGACCGCGATCGTGCGACGCTCGCCGCCCTTGAGGCTCAAGCCGCCGCGGAATTTGGTCCCGCTCAAATCGCCCGCGACATCGGCGAGCTGAAGCGTGCCGTCGCCGACGGTGGCATTCGCCACGAAGCTGAAGTCTCCGGCGGAGGCTTGTCCCGATACGTCGCGATCGCCCGCGGCCCAGCGCATCAGCGGCCGCAATTTGGAGCCCTCGACCTTGACCGGTCCGGCAAAGACGGGCCCGAAATCGCCCCGCTTGAGGCTGCCGGAGGTTTCGAGGCGGTTATCACCAGGGAGCGTCGCCTTGAGATGGTCGATCATCACGGCGTCGTCCTTGGCGGCGAGCGCCATGTCGACGGCGCCGACAAGGTCGCCGCCGAGCCCCGCCTGTTCGATGACGAGCGTCAGCGTGCCGTTGCCGAGCGCGGCCGCCTGGGTCAGGACCTCGTCGGCGAACTCATAAAGCACCATTGCCGGCGACGGCCGCTCGGCGCCGGGCACCGCGAACAGGGCGTCGAGATCGATGAAGCCCGCCGCAAGCGTGGCCGCCCCTTCGACACGCTCGCCGAAATCGAGCGTGAGCCTGCCTTTGAAGATTTGCGGATGACCCTTGGCGTGAAGGGTGAGATCGAATCCCGGCAGCTCGGCGCGTTGGGGTGTCGCCTTGACCGGACCTTTCAGCTCGAAGCTCGAAGCCTGTTGGCGCGCGGCCGTGTCCGCCAGTTCTTCGCTTACCGGATTTGCCGCCTCGCCTTCCGCCTCACGCGCCGGCGCATTCGTGTTGCGCACGATGATCGTGCCGTCGAAGGTTGGAACGGCGCCGAGCCCGGTTGCGCCGCCGTCGAGAACGTAATTCGTGTTGTTGTCGAAATCGCGCAGCATCGACTTGATGCGGAACAGCCCGGCCGCGTCGGGCGCGCTAGTCGAAAAGCGAAGCTCTTGCGGCCGTCCCTTGAAGGAATAGTTGGCTGAGACCTTGTACGGTCCCGACAACGCCTGGGCGCTGGCGACACCGGTGACGTTCTCCACGGCGAATTGCGGCTGCCCTTGCCGCGCGACCTCGATCCGGCCGCCACTCACGCTCACCTCGTCCAGCATGACGTCTTTCGGCGCGAAGGGAAGCGTGACCCCGCGCCGTCCCACATCGCCCCAATTGCCGGTGCCGTCGGCGTTGAGATCGAGACGCAAGGTCGGTCCGACGATGGCGATCTTGCGCGCCTCGATCCTGCCGGTCAGAAGCGCGCTGATATTGAGCCAGGCTTCGAAAGACTTGGCCTCGAGGAACGGACGGTCGAGCCGCCCTTCCCGATCGGCCACCTTGATGTCGTCGAACCTGAGCTCGGGCGTGGGCAGAAGAAGGAGGTGAACCTTGCCGCCGACTTTCACCTCGCGACCGAGCAGGTTGGCGGCCTCGGTCTCGAACACCGCGCGATAGTTGTTCCAGTCGATGAAGAGCGGCGCGGCAAAGAGCGCGCTCAAGACCAGAATCAAAAGTGCTGTCAAAGCCAGAAGTAGTGAGTTCACCGCCGTCTAACCCAAGGCCCGGGCGCGCCAAACGGCGCTGATTTCATATCGGGGAATCGGCCCACCGCGACATGCTCGTCATGGTAACGCAAAAAGCTTGCCAGGATTGAGGATATTCAAGGGGTCGAGCGCCTTTTTTATGGCAATCATCATGGCGACACCGGGCCCGTGCTCGGCGGCGAGATAGGCGATCTTGCCCTGGCCGACCCCATGCTCGCCGGTAGAGGTCCCGCCCGCGGCGAGCGCGCGGGCGACAAGGCGGTCGAGGAAGCCTTGCGCCTTCCGCCGCTCCTCGGCATCGGCCGGATCGATCAAGGGCATCACGTGAAAATTGCCGTCGCCGACATGGCCCACGATCGGGGCAACGAGCCCGAGTTGATCGATATCCTCGCGCGTTGCGGCGATGCAATCGGCGAGCGCGGAGATCGGCACGCAGACGTCGGTCGCAAGCACTTCAGCGCCCGGCCGCAATCCCCGCACCGCCCAATAGGCGTCGTGGCGCGCTTGCCAGAGTTTCGTGCGCTCTTCCTGGTGTTCGGCATAGGCGAGTTCCCCTCCCCCCTCGGCTTGCGCGATCGTCGCGAAGGCCTCGACCTCTTCGCGCGCCGAGCTGGGGGTGCCGTGAAACTCGAGGAAGAGGGTTGGGGTCTCGGGCAGAGAAAGATGGGAATAGGCGTTGCAAGCGCGAATCTGCACCTCGTCGAGAAACTCGATGCGGGCGAGCGGGAGACCGAGCTGGAGCGCGGCGATGGTGGCGTTGCACGCGCCGGCGATCGAGGTGAAGGGACAGACCGCCGAGATGATCGTCTCGGGGATGCCGTAGAGTTTTAGCGTGAGGCTGGTGATGACGCCGAGCGTTCCCTCCGAGCCGACGAGAAGGCGGGTGAGGTCATAGCCGGCCGAAGATTTGCGCGCGCGGCCCCCGGTCGTGATGACGCTGCCATCGGCGAGAACGGCGGTCAGCCCGAGAACGGCGTCGCGCATGGTGCCGTAGCGCACGGCGTTGGTGCCCGAGGCGCGCGTCGCCGCCATGCCGCCGAGGCTCGCGTCGGCGCCGGGATCGACCGGGAAGAAAAGCCCCGAGCCGCGCAATTGGTCGTTGAGCGCCTTGCGGGTCACGCCGGGCTCGACCGTGCAATCGAGATCGGCCTCATGCACGGCGAGGACGCGGTTCATGCGCGACAAATCGAGCGAGACGCCGCCAAAGGGCGCATTGATGTGGCCTTCGAGCGAAGTGCCGGTGCCGAAGGCGATCACCGGCACGCGGGCTTCGGCGCAAAGCTTCACGCAGTCCGCGACCTCGGCCTCGGTCTCGGCGAACAGAACGGCATCAGGCGGCTCGCGCTTCAGCCAAGTGAGCGTATTGGCGTGCTGCTCGCGCAAGCTTTGACCTTGGGAGAAGCGCGCGCCGAAACGCGCGCCGAGGGTGGCGAAGAGCGCCTGCTTCCCCTCATCTCGTTCGGCCATGCTCGCGGTCATGGCGCCATCTTAGGGTGCTTCGGCCGCGAATGTTTAGGCTTTTCCGCGAGGATTTACGCCGCGACGAGGAAGATCACGGCCGTAAAATGGCAGCTTGCCGCCGCCAGCACGAAGCCGTGCCAGATCGCGTTCGAGTACGGCAGGCGCTCCCACAGATGGAATACGACGCCGACGGTGTAGAGCACGCCGCCGGCCATGAGCAGGGTGAGCGCGCGCACCGGCATGGCCGACATCAGCGGCTCTATCGCCGCAAGCACGGCCCAGCCCTGCACGAGGTAAAGCGCGAGCGACAGGCCGTGGAGATAGCGCGGCGCGAAAAGCTGAAGCACGATGCCGATGGCGGCGATCGCCCACACCACGGCGAGGAGAATAAGCCCGAACGGCGTGTTCATCTGGATGAGGACGAAGGGCGTGTACGTGCCCGCGATCATCAGGAAGATGGCGGCGTGGTCGAGACGCCGCAGCCATTCCTTGAGCCGTGGCGGCCGGGTCACGAGATTGTAGCCCGCGGAAAAGCTGAACATCAGAACCAGGGCCAGCCCGTAGATGGTGAGACTCACGGCCCACAATGCCGCATCCGACTTGATCCCGATGATGAGGAGCACGGTCAGCGCGGCGAGGCTCGCTGTGACGCCGACGGCATGGAGGCAGCCGTCAGCGACGCGCTCGCCGAGCGAATATTTGGGAAACGGAACGCAATTCTCGGCCATCGTTATGTTCGCCTGATCGAAGCAAGCATCGGAGCAAACTTACCACGTCCTGTGGCTAGGATGAGGCGCGGATGACTGCGGCGTCGGCAGGGCCTCCGGCCGCTCACGAGCGATCGGAGATTTGTGCGACTACTGGCCGCAGACGCTCGAGCCCGTGGTGCAGACATACGGGACGACGACCCCGGTGAAGCAGGTCGTGTAGAAGCGGGACGTGACGATGTCGGGCTTGAGCTGGGCCGATTTCGGCACGCCGTCGGGGCGCACCGCCTTCCAGAACGGATCGCCCTTCACCTTATGCGCATAGAGCGTGACGTAGCTCCACCTCTTGCTGCGTTTCAGTTGGGCGGCGCTTTGCAAAAGCAGCGTTTGCGAGCTCCTCGCGGCGTCGGCCTTGGAGCCTGCGCTGTGGGTCACCTTCAGCAACTGGCATCCGGCCTCAACCGGCCCGCTCGTGCCCAGTATCAGAGCCCAAACGCCGAACACGGCAAAACTCATGCGAAAAAAATGGAGCATGTCCCCGTCTCCCAATGCGCATCGAATCCGTCTTTTCCTATTTGGCAGCGATGCGTGTCAACCGCAACCGCAATAGCAAAGTTTCTCTGCGGTTTTTTGTCCGTTACGGCGCGGCTTTGCTCCAGGTCGAATCGGGGAGGAAGGCCTCGATTTTCGGCGCAAGCCGCCCCGTCTCGGGCCCGAGATCCTTCTCGAGCACCGTGCCGTCGTGATTGTTCATGAAAGTCATGATGCCGGAGTTGCCATACTCGGAGGGATAGGCGATGAGCGCAAAGCCTCCGCGCAACTTGTTGTCGACGAGATAGTCGTAGGCGCCGCCCGGCGCGCCCGCTCCCTGCCGGGTCAGGATGCGATAGTAATAGCCGTGATAGGGGATCGGCTTGCCCCCGAACTTGTAGCCTTCGGTCGATGCCTTGGCGGCGATGTCGCCGAGGGGACTTTCCGTCTCGCCCGCTTTGGTCGGCCAATAGAGCCCGTCTTTCTTTCCGGGCTTGCTCAAAACCTCCTGGCATAGACGCCACGGCCAAGTCCGTGTGGTACTGGTCGAGCACGAGCGTCCTTAAACCCGCCCGTGCGAGATAACAGGCGCAAGTGAGCCCGTTGTGGCCGGCCCCGACAATCACCGCATCGTACGCTTGCGCCATGTTCGTCTTGCGATTGGTCAGGCCAATAACACCCTATCATGACCTCCCAACGATGGTCGCGGCTTGCAAAACTTGCGCGCGCGTGCGCCTCATGCCGGCCATGGCGGAACTCGCGGAGATCTACTGCTACCCGGTCAAGAGCTTGCGCGGAGCTCAGCGCAAGACGGCCAAGGTCCAGCTGATCGGTCTCGAGGACGATCGCCGTTTTCTCGTCGTCGATGCCTCGGCGCGGTTTCAGACCATCACGCAATTGCCGAAGATGGTACAGGTCGAGGTCGAAACGAAGCCCGACGGCATCGTTCTTCGCCATGCAGACGCCGGAGCGTGCTTCGTCAGCACGCCGCGGCAAGGGGCGCCCGAAGAGACAGTGACGATCTGGGAAGACAGCGTGCGCGCGCTCGCGGCAGGCGCCGAGGCGGACAATTTTCTTTCGCTTCTGCTCGGCACGCCGCTCCGGCTCGTCTATCTCGCCAACCCCAGGGGCCGGCGTGTCGAAACGGCCATCAACGCCGGCGAGGACCATGTCAGCTTCGCCGACGTGACCCCGATCCTGCTCACTTCGACGACCTCGCTTGCCGATTTGAGCGAGCGCGCCGGTTGCGACATCGCCATACGCCGGTTCCGGCCGAACCTCGTGGTCTCGGGCACCCCCCCTTTCGCGGAGGACACTTGGCGCGAGATTAGGATTGGAGCCGTCCGCTTCCGCGTGGCAGCGCCTTGCGCACGGTGCGCGATCACGACGCGCGATCCCGACACGGGCGAGCAACTCGACCCGTATGAGCCCTTGCGCACGTTGCAGCGCTTTCATCGCGCGCGCGACGGCAGCGCGATGTTCGGCCAGTACCTGATCCCGGACAATGAGGGCACGGTCGGCGTCGGCGACAAGGTCGAGGTATTGTCGGCGGGCGCCTCGAACCTGATGTGAAGCGTGACCCCGGCACGGCCGCAATACTCAGTGCCAAGACGGACGCAAAAGCGCGGGGCGGTCCCTTGATCCTCCGACCGAAACGACTAGGTACATCTGAGCACTCGACAAAACAGAAGTGTAGGAGGGACGGTATGCAATCCGCAGTCAGTACGATTTCGCGTCGCGCCAAATTCGCCCAAAGGAAAACCCGGCATCGCGTGCTTGCGGCCCTCCTCGCCGCGATGGTGACGGCAGGCATGTGCGGCGCCGTCCGTGCCGCCGAGCCCGTCAGCGAGGCCGAGGCGCGCGCCATCGGCGCCGACGCCTATGTCTATTTCTATCCGCTCATCACTATGGATCTGACGCGACTCCAGTTCACCAATGTCGAGCCGGGCAAGGAACCGTTGAAAGGGCCGATGAACACGTTCGTCAACATCCCGGAATATCCGACGGCGGATTTGCGGATCGTGGTCAGGCCGAACTTCGATACTCTTTACTCGTCCGCCTGGCTCGATCTCACCAAAGAACCGGTGGTGGTCTCCGCGCCAGATACCGGCGGGCGTTACTACCTCCTGCCAATGCTCGACATGTGGACCGACGTGTTCGCCTCGCCAGGCTGGCGCACGACGGGAACCGGAGCCGCCAATTACCTCATCACGCCTCCGGGATGGACCGGTCAGGTCCCGCCGGAGTTCACCCGCATCCCGGCGCCCACGCCTTACGTCTGGATCATCGGCCGCACCAAGACCGACGGGCCTGCCGACTACGACGCCGTGCACAAGATTCAGGCGGGCTTCAAGGTCACGCCGCTGTCGCAATGGGGCAAGGAGGCCCAGCCGGTCGCGGTCAAGATCGATCCCGCCGTCGACATGAAGACGCCGCCGAAGGAACAGGTAGATACCATGCCTGCCGGCAAGTTCTTCGCCTACGCGGCCCAACTGCTCAAGCTCCATCCGCCCCATATCACCGACCAGCCGATCATCGCGCGGCTGAAGCGCATCGGCTTCGAGGCGGGGCAGAGCTTCGACCTCGACAAGGCTGACCCGGCGGTGAAGAAGGCGCTCGAGAGCGCGCCGGCGGACGGGCAGGCCCTCATGGCGTGGAAGATCCCGACATTGGCGCGGGTTGCCAACGGGTGGTCGATGAACACCGACACGATGGGCGTTTACGGCAA